>Ga0182018_10005437_pt1 | contig 10256 bp, 12 predicted proteins | sample 812P2MmetaG_FD_120490 | JGI IMG/M metagenome (GOLD analysis project Ga0182018, IMG submission 120490) | Permafrost microbial communities from Stordalen Mire, Sweden - 812P2M metaG | ecosystem: Environmental > Terrestrial > Soil > Wetlands > Permafrost | place: Sweden: Stordalen | collected... | reverse complement strand
CCGCACATGCCGATGCAATGAAAGCTGCCGGCAAAGCCCGCGACGAACACAACCAGATAATAGATCATAGCAGATCGCCCTGCCCGAGTGTCGCTCGCCCAGTTGCGGAAGATCCGCCAGCCTACGCTCTCACGAGGTAGACGACCCAGACGAAGAACGCGGTGTGAGCCACCGCGCCGCCGAAGAAGGCGATCATTTGGCTCGGGCTCGCTTGGGCGAGCGAGAAGGCGGTGTTGGCCAGCATGCTCTCTCCTCTTCAGCCAAAGTAGGCTCGGAACACGTTCAGCCCGAGTTCGGACGCCAGGAAGAGGAGATTCAAAGCCGCCACCGCTAACACAATCCTGGCTGCAAGCATTTCCGCCACCTCTTCCTAGGCTCGTCCAGCGTTTTCGCGTGTCGTTGAACTCATCAGTTGGACCAGCAATTGCGGTGCTTCACCAATATGGTCGTCCCGGCCCCAGCCCGCCCCAGTACGTGTAGACATAATAGAACGCCCAGAGGAAAAGCACCGCGTAGACGGCCAACAGCCATGCCGGGAAGTACCCGACCCGCGCCTGAATATAGCCGCCGGCATATTCCTCCATTTCGTGGTGCTCGGAATGCACCGGGGCATTCGGGTCACTGCGTTGGCGGTCCGTCATTGTCCACCTCTCTGTGATAGAATCGCAGCGCCGCCTCGTCGGCACCGTTGAAGGCGCCAGAGAGAACGGCCCAGATGAAGACGCTTACCGCACCGATGCTCATCAGCAAGGAGACCGCGTAGGGTCCGATGACCTCAAAATCATAATTCGTCATGACACTCAGTTGTTCCTCTGTGGGACAGCATCGCCACCGGCGTGAACGAGCGCATGCCTGGGCTCCGCCGATTCCGTGTCGGATGCCGCGGAGGTGCGCTTCGGTTTCCCTGCCGCAGTGTAGGCCTCGTCCGGGGTGTCTGCCACTAACTTGGGATCGTCCAGCGCGGTGCGGTCCGCGGACGAGATCTGCAGCGGTTCTCCTGTCAGCGGGTCCTTGAAGGCTGAGAGCGCAAGGACGTAGTACGCAAGCGCCCAACGATCCTGCTCCGATAGCGAGTCCCTAAAGGAAGGCATTGGACTGCCGCTCAACCCGGTGCTCATGGTTCTGAAGATATCCTCCGCCGCCGGACCCGACTTGAACTGACCGCTGGTGAGATCCGCGGGTCGGATCGGGAAGCCGAAATCGTCCTTCAGCCCCGCAGCCTTTTCGCCATCGCCCTTGCCGGTCTGGCCATGGCATTCCCAGCATTTGGCATTCTGCCATACGTCCTTGCCATGCGCGACGATCTCCTGCGAGGGCGCCGGCGGCTTTCCAATGTACAGCGGCTGGCCGGGCGGTTCCTCAGTGAAATAAGCATAAGGCTTCGCCTGATCGCTGTGGTCCACCGCCAGCACATACTTGATGTACTGGATGACGGCGAGACGATCGTTCAGCGGCAGCTCATACCAGGCCGGCATCGCCGTGCCGCGCACGCCGCGGGTGATGGTCCGCAGCAGGTCGCCATCGGTCGGCACCGGCTTCTGACTCAGCCTGAATTTGAAGACGCCGGCGCTGAAGTTCCGCGGGCGCTGGTTGTACAAGAAGGTTGCGGCGGGCCCGTTACCGTCGCCTTTGTCGCCGTGGCAGCCGACGCACCGCCGCTCGTAGACCTCCTTGCCGTAGGCGATCCATTCGGCCGAGCGCGGCATGGTGACGTCGGTGACCTCGATCTGCTGCGGCTCGAACAGGTCGCGCCACTTGCCCCGGTTCATGCCGAGCTTCTGGACATAGGCGATGAGGTCGTGGAGATCGTCGGTTTCGGCGGCGATCCTGACGGTGTCGCCGGTATATTCCTTGTTGGGCGTCCAGATAAGCGGGAACTTGCCGTGCGCCTGCAGCGGGACGAACAGCAGGCCGTCCGAGTTCGGCGTCAACTTCAACTGGTCCTTGCTGCCGAAGTCGAACAGCGCCTGGGTGAGCGGCGTCTTCTCCAGGGTCTTATTGCCGGCCCCGTCGTCGACGATCTTGACCCGCCGCTCGGGCGCATTGAACAGGCCCTCGAACGGCGCCATGATCGAATCCGCGGAAAGCATGCGCGCATTCCAGAAATGGGCATAATGCCATTCGTCGCCGTATTTGAGCCCGACCCGCGTCAGGTCCGGCCCGATCCGCCGGGTGCCGAACAGATGCGGCACGTCGAACGTGTATTCGCCGGCCTCGCTCACGGGACCCCAGCGGCGCGTCTCGCCGGTCACCGGACGAACGTACTGGGAATGGCAGTACCAGCAGCCCTCGCGCAGGTACACGCGCCGCCCGCGCTGTTGCAGCGGCGTGTAGTCGGTGGCCTCGGTCGCCATCCATTTGAGCTGGCCCAGATTGGTGCGCACCACCGCGGTTACGTCGGCGGTTCGCGCCGATGGTTCGATCAAGGTCAGGATGCCCTGGGTGAAAACGGCGAGAAAGAAGAAAAGGACGCCGGCGACCAGAGCAACAAAGCGCGCGGTCATTCGGCCGGCCCTCCCGCAGGAATCGGGTTCATACCACTACGGATAGGTTCTCTCGCTTCGCTCGGGCGGGTGAGCGCTGTCATCATCAAATTGATCACAAGCAGGGACATGCCGATATCCATGCTGATGCCCGACAATGTCCGCACCACCCAATAGGGCCTCATGTGCACGATGGTGTCGACCCACTCGGTGCCGTTCATCCATTCGAAGCCCTGCTGCAGACCTGCGGCGGTCAGCACCAGGCCCATCGTTGTGATGCCCACGGCGATCAGCCAGAACGACCAGTTCCCCATCGTCCACGACCACAGCTCGCGCCCGAACAGCCGGGGCCAAGTATAGACCAGACCACCTATCGCCCAGACCACGAACGTTCCGAACACGGTGAGATGGGAGTGCGAGATGACAAAGTCGGAGAAATGGGTGGGTTGCTGGATCACGCGCAACGCTTCGAGCGAGCCCTGAAAGCAGCCGGCAAGATACATGAGCGCGCCCATGATCAGGAACTTCGCCGGGAGATTCCTCCCGAAGCCCTCCCACTTGCCCTTCACCGTTCCGAAGAAGTTCACGAGCACGGTCCACACTGGAATGATTAGCAGCATGGACGTGACAATCGCGATCGTCTCGGCCCAATCGGCGATCGGACTGTAGAGATAATGATGGATACCGACGAACGGATAAAACAGGGCGAGGGCCCAGAAGCCGACGAGCGAAAGCTTATGCGCGTAGAGCGGATTGCGCACGCTGACGGGCAGGTAATAGTAGATGAGCACGTAGCCGGCCGGCGTAATCCACAAGCCGACAATATAGTGGATATAAAGACCGTGGAATCCCGCGCTGTTGATGCCTGAAATCGTGTAAGGCAGAATAAAGCTGCCTAGAACAAGATTCATCGTCGTCCATACGAAGGCACCGATGAGATACCAGAGCGCGACGTAGAGCTGTGACTCGAGGCGCCGCGCGATGGTGGCAAGGAACACGTAGGTGGTCGCCGCGCATACGATGAAAAGCGGGATTTCGGAATACAGCGGCAGCTCGCCTGCCTCGAGCCCGTGATTGTCGCCCACCCCTATTCCGATGAGACCGGCCATGAGGGCTAGATTCCACACCCAGGCTGCCGGCACGCCCAACTGCCCCCAGACGACGCGAACGCCGCAGAGCCGGGGCACCAGATAAAAGCATTCGCCGATGAACAGCGACGAAAAGGCCCCCATGATCACGCCGTTGACATGGATCGGCCGCAACCGGCCGAAAGTCAACCCAAGTTGCGCGGTGCCGAGATAATCGGGATAGTTGAAGAGGCCCGAAATGGTCACGCCAACCGACGGCGTGATCATGAGCCAGAACATCCCCCAGTATAGCCAGGTGCGCACCACCTGCTCATCGACCAACCGATCGAGATCGACACCGGCGAACCTGCCCCGCAACTGCAACGTTTCCGCCATACCCCCCGTCCCCCGTTATCGCATCCTCACCCAGCGCGGCTGCTTCGGAATCTAATGAGCCTCGATATGCACCGAGGATGATCTCAACGTCGCCCCTTAATCCGCCTCTTCCGCGCAAACGGACGGCGGGCCCTGGGGCCCGCCGTATTGCGTCGAACTAGTACTTGCCGGGAACCAACACCGAACCGGTGTTCGACCAGTAGATGTAAGCTTCCAGGGCCTTCATCGCTTCCGACTCAGGATCGATCTTCTCGCCCTGATTGGGCTTCTCGATGCACCAGTTAATCATGTCGCGCAGGGTCGCGAACTGATTCATGCTCACCTGGAATTTCGGGAACGCCATCGGATGGGTGTCGGAGGCGAAGGGATGGCACATGGCGCAGGCCATTCCCGTGCCCGAGAGATTGACTCCCATCGCCTTCGCAGTCGCACCATCGCCATGGAACAACAGGTCGCCCTTCTTGACCTCGTCCAAGAACACCTGATCGTAGGCGTTCAACTGCTCCGGCGTCACCGGGTCCTTATTCGCCCTGGCAGGGCCGACGAGAACCGCAACAACCACCAGCGCCGCGACCGCCGAAGCACCACACCCCGCGAAGAGGAATGTCTTTCTGTTAATCATGGCCTAATCCTCCCTCAGTATGGCCAAATTTTATCGGCGATCCGCGGACGTAGCACCTCCGGCTGGCTCAGCGAGGAGTCGGGCCCGGATATATCCGTCGCAAGGATCTGCTTGCGGCCCCACATCACGTACTCGTTCTCATCGCGATCATTCTTCATGGTGTGGACGCCCCAGCCGACGCCGTCGTAGATGTCGCCGGGGTCGACTCGGATCATCGGCACGGTGAGCTTGGGCACGCCTTCCGGGGCATAAGGCCACGGCCAGGACGTCGCCAGCATGCCGATCGAGCGCATGCTGCCGATCTCATTGTAAAGTACCTGGTGGACGTGGCCGTGGATGTTGGTGACGTTCTTGTAGGGCTTTAGGATATCGTTGACTTCGCGCCAGTCGCGCACCCAGAAGTTCCACGGCGGGTAGTATTCGTAGAGCGGATTGTGGGTGAAGATGACGACCGGCCTGGACTTGTCCCAATCGCTCAGTGTCTTCGACAGCCAATCCAGCCCCTCGTGACCGACGCCGGCCCACGGACCGGCAACGCTACCGTCGAGGGTCGCCATGTGGTCCATGCGCTCCTCGGGGCTCATCTTGCGCGCTGTCCAGTAGTCCGGCCCGTGGCTGACGGTGTCGAGCCCGATAAATCGCACCCCCTTGTGATCCATGCTCCAACTGGGTTTGTCGAAGTGCTTTCGCCATTCCGCGCCCATGTCGTAATACCAGTCGTGCTCGCCCGGGATGTAGACCTTTTGAATCTTAATCTCCGACAGGAGCTGAATTCCCAGCGCGAACTCGTTGGCTCTGCCGAGCTGCGCCAAGTCGCCGCCGAAGATCATGAAGTCGGCCGGCGGGTTCATGGCTTGGATTTCCTTCGCGGCACGCTTGACCTTCTCGACGAACCGCGTGTTGACAGACTCCGGATAGAGGTGCGTGTCGGAAAGCCAGGCAAACTTGAAAGGCGCTTCGGCAGCGTACGCGATGTCGATGGTATTGATCAGCGGCCACCATGCGAAAGTCTGAGCGACGGTGGCCGCGCCGGTTAAGCACGAGCGGTGTATAAACGTGCGTCGCGTGATCCGCATTTTTGAATCGGGACTTCCTTCCAGCGTCGCAGCCATTTCACGCCGTTCACGGTCAAGTTCGGACATGTGGCATCTCCTTTCGGTGGGCCGTCTCTTTCAATCGTCGGATCTCTCGCTAAGATCTCTTGTCCGACCTCATAGCCGCAGCGGACCGCGCGTCAGCAAACGGTGAAGGCGGACGGGTTCGCCATGCTGTCTATTCCTTCTTCAACTCGATCGTCAGGTTCGTCGGCTTGCCGGCCGTGACCGTCACGGTCTGCTCGTTGGGGCCGGTAAGAGATTGCACCGCTACCAGCTTGTAGGTCCCGGGCGGCACGTCGGTGATGCTGAATTTGCCATCGGCGCCGGTGAGCGCGTAGTAGGGATTATCCACCACGTAGATCCATCCCAGCATCCAGCCGTGCACGTCGCAGTCGACCCGGACGATGCCGGCGCGCGTTAGGTCGGCGGGAATGACCTGCCCCTCGTTCGGCTGGGCCATATTGAAGGCAGTGCGCTTGCCGTAATAGCCGTGCGTGTTGTGCAGCACCGGGTCCTTGTTGACGATGTCCAGCGCACCCGCGCGCATCACCAGAACGTCGGGCACGAAGCGGCACTTTATATTGTCGAGTTCAGGCGGTTTGGGCGGCGGCGGCCAAGCTTTTCCTTTGGCTACGTCAACCAGATACACGGCCGCGTTCTGAACCTCCTGGTTGGGGCCGACATCGATCAGTGACTCTTCGCGAATGCCGCCGCAGGTCTCGACGTCCTTGTTGGGGATGACCTTGCGCGTCCCTACGGGGCCCTTGTAGATGACCTGGCCTTCGATGCTTCCGCCGCCGGTGACTTCGCCCACGTCATAGGCAAATGCAGGCATGGTAACGATCGCCGCCGCCAGGGCCAGTGCGGACGTCATTGTGAGAGAACTTGCGCGTGTCCTCATGAATCCTCTTTTATTATGACGTCGCCAGAAGGCTCTTAAGTTGAGTCTCGGACAAATACGGCATTGTGAGAAGTCAGGAATTCTTATGCTAAGGTTCGCTACTCTAATGGGCGGAGTGCCTGGATTCGCGAATCTCACGGGACCCGTTTACGAGGCTGTCGCATACGAACGTCTCGCGACGTTATGTGTTTACCCGCGCCGGGTCTGGCCATCGGCATCTGGCCGGCGGCGGTGACACTGTCCCGTTGCTCAGCTCATTGTGGGCGTTTGGCGGATTCGGTGGTGATATCGGCGGGCTAGTCACTCACTCGCCAGATAGCTCAACGGTTGCGGACGGCAACTTATCGGGCAAATGGTGCTGGTGTTAAACGTCTGTGCACCGAGCTATCCGAGGATACTCAGTGCGGAGAGATCGGACGATAAGAACTGGCCTGATACCGACATAAGAAATTTTGATACCCAAGAACACTAAAATGAGATTAAATCGAGGTCCAATGAGATAGCTCCGGGCTATCGACATGCTGACCCTTCGGCAGCTTAAGTACCTCGATGCACTGGCCCGGCATGGGAGCTTCGGTCGGGCGGCGGAGGAATGTGCAATCAGTCAACCTGCACTCTCCATGCAAATCCGCGAGCTCGAAAATGAGCTCCGGGCAGAGTTGGTGACGCGCCGTCAAGGCGCGACCGCGCTCACCGAGGCCGGTGCTGAAGTCGCTCGGCGCGCCGGCTCGATCCTCAGCGCCACGCGTGATCTTGCAGATTGTCTATGCCACACTGGTCCGTTGCTGAGCGGCACGTTGCGGCTCGGGGTAATTCCAACGCTGGCACCTTACGTGCTCCCGCTGATCTTACCGGAACTGCACCGCAGCCACCCGGACCTGCGTCTCGATTTGCATGAGACCCATACTAAGACGCTGCTGAGCGCGCTGGCACAAGGGGAATTGGACGTGCTCCTGCTGGCGCTTCCGCTCGAGAAATGCGAGCTTGAAACCATCGTTTTATTCAGTGACCGCTTCCTGCTAGCCGTGCCGGCTGACGATCCCTTGCCGGAGCGCGCCAGGGTCAGGACGCGCGACGTCACTGGGCGCCGGCTGGTGCTGCTCGAAGAGGGTCATTGTCTACGCGATCAGGCGCTGAGCTTTTGCGGCGAGCGCACTACCGAGCACGTCAAGTTCGGGGCAACCAGCTTGGCGACCGTCCTGCAGATGGTGGCAAGCGGCTACGGCGTGACGCTGTTGCCCGAAGTCGCGGTCGATGTCGAGGTGCGCGACGAGCGCGTGAAACTTTTGCGCTTCGTCGAACCGCAACCGCAACGCAATATCGGTCTCGCCTGGCGTCCGACCTCGTCCCGAAAAGCCGATTTCCTGGAACTCGGTCAAATTCTGCTCAGAACGCTCAAGTGCGAGCAGTCGCACAAGGCGCAACTCCTGCTCGCCGCGGATATTGCGGTCGCCCTGAACAGCTAGCCCGCTGCGGCAGTCGTCCTCACATATCGGAGCGCAAGATCAACGCCCAGCCGCGGCTGCCGTGACTACTCGCTCTAGGCGGTACTGATGTAGTCGCGCAACGCCGCCGACTCAAATTCGATTTGCTGCACGCGGTATTTTACCACGTCGCCGATCGAGATGATGCCGATCAGCTGATCTCCCTCCACGACCGGCAAGTGCCGGAACTTGCCGGCGGTCATCAGCTCCATGATGTTGCTCATTGTGTCCGCGCGAGTGCAGGTGACCACTTTGCGGGTCATCACTTGTGCCACCGGCTGTTCCAGCACCGCGGCGCCGGACTCGGCGAGCACCCGAATGACGTCTCGCTCGGAGACGATGCCAGCGATCTCTCGTTCGGAGCTGGTAACAACCAACGCGCCAATGCGACGCGCCGCCAACACCTTTACAGCGGACGCAAGCTCGGCGGTCGGCTCGATGGTGGCGACGTCGGAACCTTTGCGATCAAGAATCGCCTTGACGGTCATGGTAGTAGCCTCCCCGGGGCCGGGCACGCGACCGGTGCCCCCAGCCTATCGTTGCGGAATCCGGTCTATGGCCGAATTGCAATCGCACCGGGCATTAAAAATAATCGATGCAGCCGCACTTTCAAAATAACCGCGAATTATGGGTGTGAAAAAATTTCCATAGGCGGCGGTTTTGCGGTGCACGGTGCCGGTTCCCGTGAGCAAGCATTCCCAGCTATAACGCATGTACTTCCAGATATTTGGCACTCAACGGGCAGGTCTAAAGATGAAGAATAAACTATCTGTTTGAGAACAGTGGGGGGACGTATTTGATTTGCCGGAATAAGCGAACACGATGGTACTCATCAGTAAGACTGAATTGAACAGCACAGAGCCATTCGCGTAGCATCGCGTTCGCTGGTGGAAATGGCGGAGATAGTTTCAAAATGCGGGCAAAAGTTACCGACAGCAAGTCGCGTTGTGCCGCGGTAGCGTATCTGATTGGATGCAGGGTCCCGACAGAAGGCTCGGTCGCAAAGCGCTTTTCCGGAGAGGCGGCATGAATCGCCGGCATCAACTCGTTCAGCTTTGCCATCTTCGGCCGCTCATCCTCTTAAGCGTCTTGTTCGCTTCAACACTCACTATGAGCGAACCACCCACGCGCGCTGCCACGTCACCCGTGACAATCGGCGGCCCGTTCACGCTCTCGACGCTCGATGGCACGACGGTGACCGATCAAACCTATCGCGGCAAATGGCTGGTGGTATATTTCGGTTACACCTTCTGTCCAAATAGCTGCCCGACGACGCTGCTCGCGGTCGCCATGGCGCTGAAGAAGCTCGGGCCGGATGCTGCGAAAGTTCAGCCGCTCTTCATCACAATCGATCCGCAACGCGACACACCAAAGGTGATGCGGCAATACGTCGAGTCATTCGATTCGCGAATCGTTGGCCTCACTGGCACTCCGCAACAAATCGCAGCAGCCGCCCAAGAGTACGGTGCCTACTACGTGCGGCACGCGACCGGATCTGGTCCCGATGCCTACGTCATGGATCACAGTACGTACCTTTATATCATGGATCCTCGAGGCAAATTCGTTCGCGCCTTCAATCCCGACACCTCAGGCGACGGGATCGCCGATGCGTTGCGCGCACTCTTGGTGCAAGGACATCATGAAGGAGCGATGGCGCCTGGCCATTCAGCTAATTAGGAAGCTAGTTAGAATAACACGCGTCGCGGTTTTTGATTGGTGCCACGTCGCTTAAGGGGGGTGGGTCGTGAACTGTAACTATAATGACTTTTTTACCGATGCGCTTGGGCGGCTGCGCAGCGAACGGCGTTATCGCGTCTTTGCCGATCTCGAGCGGATCGCCGGCCGCTTCCCGCATGCGGTGTGGCATTCGCCGGAGGGTCCCCGCAACGTCGTGATCTGGTGCTCGAACGATTACCTTGGCATGGGCCAGCACCCGAAGGTGATCGGCGCCATGGTCGAGACCGCAACCCGCATGGGGACCGGCGCCGGCGGCACCCGCAACATTGCCGGCAACAATCACTCGCTGGTCGAGCTCGAGCGCGAGCTCGCCGACCTGCACCACAAAGAGGCGGCGCTGGTTTTCACCTCGGGCTACGTCTCGAACGAGACCGGCATTTCCACGCTGGCCAAGCTGATGCCGAACTGCCTGATCCTGTCGGACGCCTTGAACCACAATTCGATGATCGAAGGCGTTCGCCAAGCGTAT
>Ga0182018_10005436_pt1 | contig 10257 bp, 7 predicted proteins | sample 812P2MmetaG_FD_120490 | JGI IMG/M metagenome (GOLD analysis project Ga0182018, IMG submission 120490) | Permafrost microbial communities from Stordalen Mire, Sweden - 812P2M metaG | ecosystem: Environmental > Terrestrial > Soil > Wetlands > Permafrost | place: Sweden: Stordalen | collected... | reverse complement strand
GATGAGGGCCGCGCTTACCAAAGCGCATGCCGCCATCCAGCCGGAACGCGAGAATCGCGGCGTGGAGTTGCGATCCGGCTGCAGCAGAGCTTCCACGCGGGCAACGATCTGCCATTGCTTTCCTGAAGTCGCGCCCGGCGCCAGTTGCGGAGCTCGGGCGCGACGGGTCACTTCATGCAGATGCGTGAGACAGGCGGCATACGGGCGGGCCTCGCCGGTGGTCGAAACCACCCAATCGTCGCAGGCCATTTCACGTTCGATTTTCAGGCGGCGTCCGATCCAATAGATGGCCGGATTAAAGAACAGAACGGCTTGCGCGATGGCGTGCGCGAGTTGCGTCCAATCGTCCCAGCGGCGCAGATGGGCCATTTCGTGGCAGAGCACCTGCTCGAATTCCTCGGGGGTGAGCGAGTCGAGCACGGAATGCGGGAAAACGATGGCACGGCGCACAAAACCGGCGGCCATGGGCACCCGGGCTTCAGCCGACGCGAGCAAGCGTATGTTGCCACGCTGGCCCAGCATGGTGGCCCGGCGCTTCAAACCGTGGATGTGAAGAAGGCTCCAGGCGACGCGCGTGAGCAGGATAGCGGCGATCGCCAGCCATGCCACCACTGCGTATACCGGCCACTGCGCCGTGACCGGAACGATCCACGGTGCGGAAGGCAGTGCGGTGGCCATGGCGGCCGACGCCGGCGCGGTCCTGGGGATTAACAGCAAGGCCGGCGTCACGACGGCCAACAGGAGGGCGGTGCACCAGATCGCGTAACGAGTGGTGGCATTGGAGCGCGGCAGGAGGCGGACCATGCCTGCGGCCAGAGTGGCCAACAGCAATCCCAACCAGAGGCTGTTGAGTGCGCTCGATACCGCCACGGCCGCCGCCACATTCGCCAATTCAAGCCAGTTCACTGTGCACCCCCTTCACTCGATCCTTCGCCCGAGATCAGCCGTTTGAGCCTGCTCAGTTCGCTTCCGTCTAACTGTTCGTCTTCCAAGACGTTTAGAATGAGCAGCTCAGGCGAATCCTGGAAGAATCGTTTCAACAGATTGCGAACCGCTTTGCGGCTGGCCTCGCCGCGTTCGACTACAGGATGATAGACGAACGCGCGGCCTTCTTTGGTATGCCGCACGTACCCTTTTCGTTCCAGGATACGGAGCGTGGTGAGAACCGTGTTGTAGGCTATGACCGAGTTGGACAGCGCGCCGACGACATCGGTCACGACGGCGGAACCCTTTAGCCAAAGGATTTCCATGATGGGGAGTTCGGCTTCGGTGAGCGTGGGTGACTGTTTCCGTGCCATGGCGATTCTCTTAACGAATTAAGAATTGCTCTAATTCAGTTGTACACCGAACCTATGCAGGCTGTCAACTAATTTTTTAAGAATTGGGCGAGCGGAAGAAATGCCGCACGTGAACTGCAAACTGGGCGATCATGGGCGTCACGCGATCTTGTGCCTTTCATGATACGGCGACTAGGAGGTGGAGGGTGGGGTGTGGTAGTATGGAGGTGGGAGTGTAGGGAGTAAGGAGGGAAGGATGCAGGCCACAGCGGCACGGATGCAAGCTAGTAAGATTACCACGAAGGGGCAGGTCACCATTCCGAAGGAAGTCCGGGAGCGCTTGCAGGTACGCGCGGGCGATGTAATCGCTTACGAGTTCCAGGAGAATGGGCAGGTCGTGGTCCGAAAGATGGAACCTTTTGACGCGGGGTGGCACCGCGCTCTTTCCACCACTTTGGCCGACGAGTGGAACTCCCCCGAGGACGCTGAAGCCTTCGATGACCTGTGACACGTGGGACGTGGTGGTGGTCCCCTTTCCTTTTACCGATTCTCCGGCAAGTAAGCGGCGGCCGGCCCTAGTGCTCAGCTCGCGGGCATTCAACCACGGCTCCGGCCATTCACTGATGGCCCAGATCACCAAGGCGAAGCAGTCCAGTTGGCCCGGCGATTTCAGAATCCAAAACTTCGAGGCGGGCCTGCCGGAGGAGTGCATTGTGCGCATGAAACTGTTCACGATCGACAACCGCCTTATCCAAAAAAGCACGGGGCGCTTGAGCGCAACCGACCAGGAGCAGATGCGTAGCGGCTTACGGCAGTTGATGGCGCTCTAATCGCGATTGACATTTCTCCCCGTTTGCGGTTACCCTGAATTCGTTTCGAAGACTGCCGGTGTTTTTTTGGGAAGCTGGTGCAAATCCAGCACGGCCCCGCCACTGTAAGCGTGGAGGACCGGTCGATGTGAGCCACTGTCCTGAACGGATGGGAAGGCAGACCGGCCCGTGGAAGCGCAAGTCAGGAGACCGACCGGCAAGACTCCGTAATTGCGGCTCTCGAGGGAGGAGCCTACAATGCGCTTTCTTGTCTTATGGCTCGGGCTATTGCCCGCGGCCACCGCAACGTCTTTCACCATTAATGGAACTGTGCTGGACCCGTCCGGCGCCGCCATCGCGGGCGCACAGGTTTCCGCTGTTAACCGTTTGGGCGTAGCCCAGCAAACCACCACGGACCAAGCCGGCGGTTTCACGCTGAAACTTTCCGGGACCGGCGAAATGCATCTCGCCATTACCGCGCCCGGCTTCGAGACGAAGAGCATTCCGCTGGCCGGCGCGTCCGCCCCGGAGCCGCTGATCGTGCATTTGAATATCGCGCCACAAGTGGATTCGGTGCGCGTGGCGGGATCGGCGATCGACGTACCGCTGACCGAGCAGGGCAGCAGCGTCACGATCGTGCCACGCGAGGAGATCGCAGAACGCAACGAAGGACTGGCGGTGGATCTGCTGCGATATTTACCCGGGATCACGATCGGCCAGAGCGGGAGCCCCGGTGGCGTGGCCAGCATGTTCATCCGCGGCGGCGATTCGAATTTCACTCTGGTGCAGATCGATGGAGTTCCGGTGAACGCCGTCGGCGGCGGTTTCGACTTCTCCTTCATTCCCACGGATTTTCTGGATCGCGTGGAGGTGATCGAAGGGGCGCAATCCTCGGTCTACGGCGCTTATGCCAATAGCGGGGTCGTCAATTTCGTGACGCGCGCGGCGTCCGATTCGCCGGAGATCGACGTGCTCGCCGAGGGGGGCACTTATCAGGAGCACCGTTTCGCCATCGGCGCCTCAGGCACGCTGGCGGGCTTTGGAGTGGCCGCATTCGCTTCGCAGCTTGGGGACAACGGTCCGGTTACCAACAGCGACTACCGCAATGACAACGTGTCGCTACATGTGACGCGATCTTTCGGCCGGCAGAGCCTGTCGTTCGGCGGCGATTACAATGCCAACGACGTGGGAGACCCGGGCCCGTACGGTTCCGATCCGGGGAACGATTTCACGGGCATCGACACGATCAGCCGCGATAAGAACGATTTCTCCGACTACTTCCTGCATCATCAGATCGATTTCTCGCCGCGGTTTCGCCAGGAGACGTTCGCCAGTTTCTTTTTGGAGAACAGCGGCTATACCAGCCCCTACGGATTCAGTTATGAGAAGGATTTGCGCGGGCAGTTCGAGACGCGCAGCATAGTCAGCGTCGCGCCCTGGTACACGGCGGCGTTCGGCGTCAGCCTGACGCGCGAAGAAGTGAAGAACACTTACATCACCGACGATGACAACAATTCATTCCCCATAAAGCGCGATGACGCGGGCATCTATTGGGAGAATCGCTTTCAGGTGGGCAGCCGCTTCTTCTTCAATGCGGGCGTGCGGGGCGAGATCATCGGCACGCCGTTCATCCCGGAGGATCTTGCCGATGGCCGGCCGCCGTTTCCAGCCAACACGGTGACCAAGGTCAACCCCAAGCTGGCGGCCACGTATTTATTGCGCACGGATCGCGGAGGGGCGCTCGGCAGCGTGCGTTTGCATAGCTCTTTCGGCACGGGGATCCGGCCGCCCGCGGGGCTGGAACTCGCGTTTACCAATAACCCGGCGCTGAAGCCCGAACGTACGGCCAGCTTCGATTTCGGGGTCGAACAACGCGTCCTTCACGACAAGCTGTCGCTGGATGCAACTTACTTCTACAACCGGTTCTACGATCTGATCGTCTCGCTGGGCGGTAACCTGGCGGTGCTGAGCGCCTATCAAACCGACAACCTGTCGAATGCGCGGGCGCAGGGCGCGGAACTGTCGGCACGCTATCGCCCCACGCGTTGGATGTGGGTGTCGGGATCTTACACTTATCTCGATTCGGAGGTCCTATCGCTGAATGGTTCCACGGGCCTTGCGCCGATTCCCTTTTCCGTGGGCCAGGAACTGATCCGGCGGCCCGCGAACTCCGGTTCTTTCGTCTCCACCTTCAATCGTGGGCGGGTTACGGCGAATGTGACTGGTTACTTTCGCGGCTCCGACCTGGACGTGGACCCAACCTATGGCGCGTCGGCCGGCCTCTACCCCAGCCGCGGCTTTGTGGACATGGGGATCAACCTGAACGTCCGTCTGGGCGGGGGGCTGACCGCATACGGGAACCTGCGCAACGCGCTGAACCAGTCCTACGAGGAAGTCTTGGGCTATCCTGCGCCGAAGCTGAACTTCGTGGCGGGGATGAAGTGGGCTTTGCCGAAACATTGATCGGCGCCATACCCGGCCACGTTGTCCGTACCATCATCGCTTCCGCCGGCGGGCGCGAAACACGACAGTCGCCGCCGACGCCTTTCTTGCGCCTGGCGAGCGGCGCAATGGCGCATGATCGCGTTTTTCGCTATGCTGAACCGGTCGGCGATAGTCAAGGAGGAAGAGATGATGGAAGAGTTGTCCCTGATTCTATTGGGGATCGTCGCGTTGGTCGTACTCTACCTGATCTTCGCCAGCTTTTTCACGGTAAATACGGCCCAGGTTGCAGTGATTACGAGATTTGGCAAGTTCCTTCGTGTGGCCGAGCCGGGATTGAACTGGAAACGGCCGTTCTTCGATTCCGTGGCGGGCACAGTGAGTCTGCGTGTGAATCAGATCACTCTGACCATGGAGACCAAGACCAGAGACAACGTGTTTGTTACGATTCCTATCTCCGTCCAGAATCGCGTGCGTCCGGAAAAGGTCTATGATGCTTACTATAAGCTGGCCGATCCGAGCGCACAGATCAAGTCTTATGTGGAGCAGGTAATCCTCGGGCACGTGCCGGGAATGACGCTGGATGAAGTGTTCGCCAGTCAGTCCAGCATTGCCGCCGCGGTGAAGCAGGAGCTGGATGCGGACATGGCTGGATTCGGATATGAAATTGTCAATGTGCTGGTTACCGACATTGTTCCGGATGCGAAGGTGAAGTCGGCCATGAACGATATCAATGCCGCCCAGCGCGAACAGGTCGCCGCAAACGCCAGGGGCGAGGCCGAGAAGATCCTGGTGGTAAAAAAAGCAGAGGCAGAAGCGGAGAGCAAGGCTCTGCAAGGACAGGGAATCGCGAACCAGAGGAAGGCCATCATCGAGGGACTCCAGGTTTCGATCGAACAATTTCAGAAAGTCGTCGACGGGGCGTCCGCGAAAGAAGTCATGCAGTTGGTGATGGTCACCCAATATTTCGACACTCTGAAGTCCATCGGCGAGAGCGATCGAACCAACACGCTATTTCTGGCGCATTCTCCCGGAGTGGTCAAGGACCTTTCCGATCAGATCTTGCAGTCCATGCTGGTGGCGGGTAAAGCCAACGGCTGAGTGCGGTTCGCAACCCGCATCAGTTCCGTAAGCCATCCCCACAGGGGACCTCAGGGCAGAATTGCCCGCCCTCCAATTTGTGCGGATCAATTGTTGGCGATTTTTTCGAAAGGCACGTTTTGAATCGCGTACTCCTTCCAATCCTGGTAATCGAAGTGCCACCACTCGGTCGGGTACACGCTGAATCCCTGCTTCTCCATTGCGCCGCGCAACAGTTGCCTGTGTGACCGCTGCTCCGCGGTCCCGCCGGCGTAGTTCGGATAAGACCGTTCGGACATCTCGTCATACCCGCCGGTCATCTCGATTTCGCGCCCGGTCTTCAGATCGTAGATTGACAGATCCACCGCGCATCCGCGATTGTGGCGCGACCCCTCCGCCGGGTTGGCTACAAACTCATGTTTGTCCGGGGGCGTGGCATCCCAGAACATCTTCGTGACATACCAAGGCCGGTAGGCATCGAAAATCAGCAGGCCGTAGCCTTGCTTGACTAACTCGCGGTGCGCGCGCAGCATCGCCTCCGCCGCGGGACGCTGCAGGAAGGCGCGCGCCGACGAGTAGACCGGCGTACTGAGGAAGTTGTCCGATGTCGCGTAGCGGATGTCCAGCTTGATGCGCGGATCGAGCGCGGCAAGATCCACTAAGTCGGACTTGCGGAAGCTACCCTGCTCGGCGGGAGGCTGGGCCGCAAGCGCTTCGACGCGCAGTTCGGCCACGGGCCGCACCGGCTGGATGCGGAATATTCCGGGCCTGGTCTGGGCCGCGGCGGCGCAGACCAGCAATATGATTAGTGGGCAGTCTCTCCAGTTATCCGATGTCATCCGAATCATCGCTGTCCTCTTCCTGGGCCGGTTTCGAACTAATCTGAATCTCAGTCAGGTTGGCGGCCTTCAGTTCGCGGTTTATGGCCGCAATGTCCGCGGATTTCAGCTTGTTCCAGCGATCCGTCACCGCGGGATAGTCGCGCGCAATCTTCGCCAAGGCGGCCGATTGGGCGGCGGTGGGCGCGGCATCGGCGCTGTCGATTTCGCCGTAGAGGCCGGCCGCCTCACCATTCACCGACATCAGCCCCGGCTCCGCCGGCGCCGGCCCGAATCCGCCTCCAGCGCCCAAAGCTGCCTTGATCTTCTTTCCTAGCGCGGCGAGACTCTCAGCCAGCGGCCCGGTGGCGTCGTGCGCGAGCTTGTCGATCTGCTCCTGCGCCGCACGAGCTTCGCGGATGGCTTCGGTTGTCTGCGTCATCGTGCGGGCAAGTTGCTTCTCAGCCTCATACTGTTGCTGCAAGCCTGCCTGCGTGGTCTTAACGCGCGGGTCCAGCTTCACGGTGAGCTGCGCGGCATAGCTGCGGCCATCCGCCGTAAGCTTCACGGCGTACACGCCGGGCAGCGCCGTGGGACCCTGCGGGAGGCGCGGCGTGTCATGCGGGACCGCCGAAATAGGATACTCATGCCGCAAAGACTCCGGCGGCGCGCCGTGCAAATCCCACACCCAGCGGTGCAAACCGCCGTCTGCCGGCAGGACGCGCGCAGGGCGCACCCAAAATGACGGAATACTCAACGCCTTCAAATCGGCCTCAGTGACCTCCGGCGAGTCCGCGCTCGAATAACGGCGCACAGGCTTACCGGCCGCATCCAGGATTTCCAGCGTCACGGGACCGGACGCCGGGTGCGACAGGTAGTAATCGATCACAGCGCCATCCGGCGGATTCTCCGCCAACGGCTCATCGGGCGGCAAGGGCGTGTCGCTGTTGGTATCGCGCCGCACGCGGTAGGCGGACGCGGGGCGGCAGAGCCAGGCGCTCAATTGCGTCGTCTTTTCGTCGATCTGCCGCAAGGGCGTGATGTCGTCGAGAATCCAGAACGAGCGCCCGTGGGTGGCCACGATCAGGTCGCTGCCGTGAATCCACAGGTCGCGCATGGAAGTGTGCGGCAGGTTCAATTGCAACGATTGCCAATGACTGCCATCGTCGAACGACATCCACACGCTGGTTTCGCTGCCCGCAAACAGCAACCCTTTGCGCACCGGATCTTCGCGCACGGTATCGATAGAGGCGTCGTTGGGCAGACCCTCCGTGATAAGCTGCCAGGTCTTGCCGCCGTCGTGTGTGCGGTAGATGTAGGGAGTCAAGTCATCCACGCGAAAGCGGCTCACCGAGGCATAGGCGGATTTGTCGTCGAAGTGCGATGCCTCCAGTTGGGTGACTTTGCTCCAGGGCGTGAGCGCGGGTGGTGTAACCTCTTTCCAGTTCTTGCCGCCGTCGGCGGTAATCCAGATCAACCCTTCGTCCGTGCCCGCCCAGATGGTATCGATGTTGTGGAAAGAGGGCGCCAGCGAGTAGACCACGCCGCGTTGCTTGTCCGCGCCAGGATCTTTGGCGGCCATGCTTCCGAGACTCGCCGGAATGCCGGGATGCGGGCGCGTGAGATCGGCACTGATGGTCTGCCAGGAATGCCCGCCGTCCGTGGTCTTGAAGACCACGTTGGCCGCGTAGAAGAGCACGTGCGGGTCGACGGGCGAGAACACGATGGGCTGCGTGCGGTCGGCGCGATACCTTTCGCCGCCGGCGCCCGGCCCCGGCGAGACGATTTCAACCTGGCCCGTGCCGCGGTGGAATTTCGACACCTGGCCGCGGCCGGCGCCGTACACGATATCGGGATCGCGCGGGTCGGGCGCGACGTAGCCGTATTCGATCACGCTCACGGGATGCCATTCCCGAAAGGTGATGACGCCATCGTCGCCGCGGCTGGAGACGCACACCGAACCGCTTTCCTGCTGACCGGCGCAAACCCTGTACGGAAATGCATTGTCGGCCACCGCATGATAAAGCTGCGCGGTGGGCTGGTTGTACCAGGAACTCCAGGTGCGTCCCCGGTTCACGCTGACGAGCCCGCCCTGGTCGCCCACCAGCAGGATAATGTCCGGGTTGTTGGGATTGATCCAGATATTCTGATAGTCATCGCCGCCGGGCGCGCCCTTGATCGCCGTCCAGGTTTGGCCGCCATCGGTGGAGCGCCAGGTGACGATACTCGCGCTGTAGAGCGTATCGGCGTTCTTGGGATCGACCCGCGGCACCGGCAGGTCGCCGCCGCCGATGCGATTCGCGGGACGGGGGTCGGTGGTGGCGCGATGCCAGTTTTCGCCCGCGTCATCGGAGCGGTAGATGCCCACTTCGCGGCCCGAGGCGACGGCTGCGTAGAGGCGGCGCGGGTCGCTGGGCGCAATGGCCACGTAAGCCTGGGCCACCTGCGGAAGACCCTGAGTCAGCTTGTGCCAGGTCTTGCCGCCGTCGGTGGATTTGAAAATGCCGCCGTGCGTGCCGCTGTACGTGTTCCCGAATTCCCACGGTCCTTCGCGGGATTCCCACAGAGACGCATAGAGGACATCGGGATTGGAAGGGTCCATCGCGATATCGGAAGCGCCGGTATTCTCATCGACGTACAGCGATTTCTGCCAGTTCTGGCCGCCATCGGTGGAGACAAATACGCCGCGTTGTTCGTTTGCGCCGTAGGGATGCCCGAGCACGGCGGCGAACAAGTGGTTGGCATCGCGCGGGTCCACGGCCAGTGCCGGAATCTGCCAGCCATCGCGGAGGCCCAGGTGCGTCCAGGTCTGGCCCACGTCGGTGGATTTGTAGATGCCGTTGCCCACCGACAAATCGGGGCGCTGCAGGCCCTCGCCGCTGGCCACGTAGATGACGTTCGGATCGGAGGGCGCCACCGCGATTGCGCCGATGGAGCCGGTCGGCTGGCTGTCGAAGATCGGCGTCCAAGTTCGGCCGTAGTCGTCGGACTTCCAGACTCCGCCGTTGACTTGCCCCATATAGAACAGATTGGGCTGGCTCGGGACGCCGGCAGCCGCACGGGTCCGGCCACCCCGGAAAGGGCCGATATTGCGCCAGTGCAGATCCTTGAAGAGATCCGGGTTGAACTGCTGCGCACCGGCTGCACCGGCAAGAGTGAAAAGGAGGAAAGGCCGTACCCACGTCGAGTTCATCCCTCCTATTATGCGACGCGGCCGACCGGGGGATCGACCACAAATAAGGACCGGCGCAGTTCGGCTCCGCTACAACCTTTCGTCCAGAATACGCCGACTCCTGACAAAGCTTGGCAGGTAGCGTCCCAAAATGTCCGGTGTCAGCTTCGGCAGTATCTCAAAAGACCTTTTCCCCTTGGCGTAAGCGTTCGTGCAGTTACGGGTTGCGCGGGACAAGGCGTTCTGAATATCATGTCGTGCGAGTGTCTCCAGGTTGACCAGTGGCGGCAGCGCGGAAGTCTGTAATTTGTCGCCGTAGTGGTTCGCCAAAGCGTCGCGATCGGCAACGATCAGTGTTTCCATGCAGGTAGTCATAAACAATACTTGATCGTCCGTCGCTCCAGCCGGCTTCCGCCAATGGTCATGACGTCTCAGGTGCTCCCATGCCGCGTCACGGTCCGCTAGCGTTTCCTCGCTATCGATCCACATGGCCACGTAATCGTTGGCCGCCTTCTCAGCGTGCCCGATTTTGAAGTCGCCAAACGTTGCGTCGCGCGCACCACAAGCATGCAGACGCGGCATACGCCCTTTGCAGCCGGATTTCTCCAGGAGCCTCCGGAACCCCTCACGGCAGCGGATCTGCAACTCCTTTGAGTCGG
>Ga0182018_10005435_pt1 | contig 10257 bp, 12 predicted proteins | sample 812P2MmetaG_FD_120490 | JGI IMG/M metagenome (GOLD analysis project Ga0182018, IMG submission 120490) | Permafrost microbial communities from Stordalen Mire, Sweden - 812P2M metaG | ecosystem: Environmental > Terrestrial > Soil > Wetlands > Permafrost | place: Sweden: Stordalen | collected... | reverse complement strand
GTGCGCGCGCCACCAAGAAAGACGCGAAGGTGCCGAAGGCGCGCAAGAAGGCCCCGGTAAGCAATGCTCTGGAGGGAGACACCGACGCGCTTGAGATTGCCGCGGCAGCCATCGAGTCGCTTGCGGCGGGCGCGGACGCGGTTGGTGCGCAGCCGGTGATCGCGGTACCCAAGCTGGGTACAGCCAAAGTCGTCATCGCAGGCAACGCCGCAGCGAGCGCAAAAGCAGCTGGCGCAAAAGTGACCAAGGGCGCAGCTCCTGCGACAAAGGCGGCTGCGCCACCCGCGAAGACAGCAATGCCCGCAGCCAAGCCAGCCGTCCCAGCGAAGCAGATCGCCAAGGCGCCGGTGAAGGCCGCTCCAGCCAAGAAGACGGTTGCCACAAAGGCTTCGACAAACGCGAAGGCTTCAACAAAAAAGATCGTGCCGGTCAAAGCGGCTGCGAGGAAGGTCGCTCCTGTGAAGGCTGCCGCCAAGAAAGCTGTCGCCAAGAGGCCGGTGGTGAAGAAGGCGGCCGCGAAGAAACCATCCACAGCAAAGGGCTCAAAGAAAGCATCTCCGAAGCCGGTGAAGGGCGCCAAAACCGCAGCCAAGCAGCCAAAGTCCGCATCGAAGAAGAAGAAGCGGTAGCGCTCAAACAGGTACGGCCGGGCGTACCGTACTACCCAGGGGTGAGCGCGGAAGACTGGACGCGGCTCAGCAGTGCGGCCCCCGCAATGAGTAGCCCAACCAGCACAAACCAGCCAATAAACGTAGCGTGGTAAAGTAGGCCTTCCTGTTCTTCCACCAAGGTCAGCGACCGTCCGACCAGAACGAAACCGGGATGCGGCCCGTCCACGCGGCGTGCGACGGCAGCGATGCGGACGCCGCGGCGAGGCTGCCAGGTGAACTTGTCCCGGGAGTGGCTGCGAAGATAGTTGAAGACGCCCTGGGGCGGAGTCGGGACGGCCTGATCGAGCACCCCGTTGAAGAAGATAGGTTTGCCGCTGTCATCGTAGACCACCGCGAATGGTTGAAGACTACGGCCAATATCCACGCCGCCAACAACTTGAATGAGCGGATCTATAGACCGATCTTGTCCGCCTCTCTCAACAACTTGGGGGGTGAGGACGATGGCGGATGGCCGAGGAATGACATCCGACGGCATCTGTCCCGAGGCCAGTCCGGCAGCATAGTCGTCCGCCATTTGGATCTGCGGCTCATCCGCTCCTCGGCGCAGGAGTTGCTGGAAGGCGACTGCCGCCGCTCCGCCCATCATGGTGAGGATAAGGCCAAGAATAAGTGCATGGAAGAAGACCGGACGGGCGACGGCTTGATCGCGGATCATGAGGAGGTGCTCCTTGATAGAGGATGTGAGCAGGTCGGCGAAGAGCCGCAGCCAGAATCGCGGCGCCCTCCCGCGGCGCTCGGCGCAGGCATCGCGAACGGACTGCAGCATCTCGTCCTGATAGCGCAGTCGCAGCCGTGACGGGTAGAAGCGAAGCAGCAGTCGATAGAGAGCGAAGAGAAATGGGTTGGGGCGTCTCATACTCCCGCTCCTCCCGTTCGCTCTCCAAGCCGGTCTCGCCCACGGTCAGCGCGCGCGCGGGCCGTCCGCACCAATATGGCCAGACGCGAGGTCTCAGCCGCGAGCACACGCTGCCCGAACTCCGTGATGCGGTAGTACCGCCGCCGCACATCGTCGGTCAGGCCGGTCTCTTCGACCAGCGAGTCGCGGATCAGGCGGTCGAGTGTACCGTACAGCGTACCTGGCCCGAGCGAGATGCAGCCCCCCACAGGCAGCGCCGCCTCCTTCATAATGGCGTAGCCATGCTTCTCGCCGCCCGCAAGGGCAAGCAGGATGGCGAAGACAGCTGGGGTCAACGGCAGATGCACCTCGACTTGCTGGGCTTTTATCATGCCGTCATACTATATCCGTCACAGATATATCGTCAACGGTTATTTTCTTGGGGGAGCAGATGCCCCACCGTCAGGTACGCCTAGCCCTCACCCTTTATTGGCAGAACACCAGCAGCGTAAACAGCCCCACCCATAGCGCCCCCATCGAGTGCCAGTACCACGCCGCGCAGTCCACCATAATCTGCCGGTTCTCCACATTGCGAAACGCAAACAGCCCAAGGACTGCCGCAATCAGCCCGCCAACCCCCGCGGTCACGTGGACGGCGTGCGCATAAGTGATGATGTAAAACGATCGGTTGCTGGGGTTCGAGCTGGCGAAAAAGACACCCTGCGCGCGCAACTGGTGCCACGCGATCATCTGGCCCGCCAGAAACAGCGACCCCAACACCACCGTCGCCAGCAGCCACGGCAGCGCACGCCGCGAGGTCGGTTTGCCCAGGCCGAACCACTCCTCCATGGCCTCGATCGGATCGAACATCTGCCGCCGCGCAATCTCAACGGTAATCGAACTGAGCAGCAGGACCGCGGTATTCAACCAGAGGATCGGCGGCAGCGTGGTGGGCAGCCAGGTATTGATGTAGTGGTTGTAGGCGTCGATGTGGCCGGTGGTCTGGGAGACGAAAAAGACGCTGACGATCCCGATAAAAAACATAAAGACCGCGCCCAGCGCGAAGAACAGCCCCAGCCGGTAGGTGGAAAGACGCGCGCCGGGACCGCGGCTGCCGCGCGGCTGCTCGTTCCAGTTGTCGTTGTCGCCGCCTCCGCCCGTGCGCTTCAGGTCGCGGCCGTTGGGCGGACGCCGGCCGTGGCCGCCGCCATCGTTCTCCTCAATACGCCGCGGACGGCGCTCGATCTCGGGGGGCGTGGTGATCGTCGGCATGGGCTTCACCTCACTGCACGGGCGATGGCTTGAGCATACTAGGAATCGGCCCCGGACAACCACCGCGTTTGAAAAGAGTCTTCCACCGCGTCTATTCGCAGGGTGCGCGACACGCGGCGATTGTGCATTGGATGCATTGCAGGCGGCGGAAGATCGATCGTCCTCTGGGAAAGATTCAGTGCGGGAGCGGAGCTCGTTGCATGAGCAACCACAGGAAGAATAGCCCGGCGATAGGCTGCAGCTCGCGAAGGGAGAATCGATATACGTCAAGTCATTGTGGCGAGGGATACGGATTAATCTGCATCGGAGGACACATGGGAGGACCTGGATCGTTGTTCCAGCACGGCAGAACTCTGGCGGCTTCAGCGCGCAATGCCGGTGAGATCGATTGATCGGAGGCCAACTGTGCCAGCCGTGCCTTAACCTCCGGTACATCGGACGGCGGGAACCGAAATAGGCTAAGGTCTTGGAGGAACGCCATGCAAACCGTCTCATTCCCCGAATAGGGAAACGGGAGCAACTCTGCATTCATCTGGGGTTCTGTCATTCCCGAGATCGCCAAGTTGTGGATCGTTTGGGCAAGCGATTGTGGAGTCTGGTCGGCCCGGTAAAGGAATTGGAGGAGGGCGTCATGGATAGCCGGCAATATCTCACACGAAACGACCTGGGTTATCGGGTCCGTTTTACAGACGGCACCTGCGCCGAGCAAGGCAGATGCAACGCTCGGGCCAAGCGCATCTGCGTTTGCCGGCCATGGGCGCGGATCCGCGTAGGTGTTGGGCACATCCTGGGTGCCGCTGGGATCCTCGAGCGCCTTCAGAAGCGCATCGAGCAATGAAGGTGGCGTAGGGCGCAGAGCAAGAAGGTACTCAAAGAGCATGAGGGATATGTTGCGGTTGGCGTAAAGACTGTCGTTGAGCCGAGGCAATAGACGCGGAAGGTAAGGAAGCAGCAGCTCATAAAGGTGACGTGTTGCCGGGCAACGCGATTGACACCTGCCGCGCTCCCAGAGTCGCCAGGGTGATGAGGGCGAAGCCACGAGCACGGTCGTTTGGGTCTTCGGTTAGATCGACCAGCTGCGGGATGATCGCACGGACGACCTCCGGTGGATCGTTCTCCAGATGATCGGCGATCTGCCCTATCAGCTTGTCGTCCCTGCCTTCAGGAGTCTGCGGCAGCTGGTGCAGCAGGGTTGAGAGGTCTGGGGTCTGCACCGGCTGTTGTTGCGTTTGCGCAGATGCCACGAGGCCGACGGCCAGCAGGATGAAGAAAGAGGCGCGAGTCATGCTTGAAACCCAGTGTAAGCGTGCCTCTTGCCATAGAACAGCAGAAGGCGAGTTCGAAAGCAACATACAGGAATGCGCGGCATGGCGCTCAGTGAGGTGGAAGACCGCTGGCCACGACGGCAAGCTTTGGCAACGGAAGCTTGATCCACTCGGACGGGATTTCGATGGTGCCGACGTGGCCGGAGGGGCGCTCGGCGACGCCGACACGGACAAAGAAGCTGCCGGGAACAGGGTTGCCGTTGAGGGGGACTGCGACCGTCTGATCGAAGGTGATGCCGGAGTTGAGCGCACGCGCTAAGCCCCCGGCGGGGATCAGAATCTGCTCGTTGGATTGAATGGAGCTGGCCGGAACGCCATCGTCGCGGTAGACCACCGCCATGAATTGCAGACTGTCGTAGTAGCCGCCCAGGGAATCCTGCGCGAAAGTGAGACTGTTCGGGTCCACGCGATACTGGAGATGCACTTTGCGGTAGGCGTCCTGGCGAAAGGGTGGGGCAACGGAACTTGTTCCCGTAACCGGCGCGCTGGGCTTGAGTCTAACTATATCGGAGGAGGCCGTTGCGGTGAGGGTAAAGGCAATGCGGTCGACCGGCAGGAAACCAAATTGCATCGCGCGCTGGATTGCGGTTGCAGTTTCGCCGCCATAGCCAGCGGGATCTCCCTTGGGCGAATACGACAGTAGCTTGCGATTGACATCGGGTGTTCTGCCGGAACCTTGCACCACCCGGACGACTTCCTCGGCGGGGCTGGGACTGGTGCGCGCAAAGTAGCCGGCACGATAGAAGACTTTGGATTTTTGCGCCTCGGTCCAGCCAAGAAACTGCGACCATGCAGAGGACCAGGTCTCCGGCGGCGGAGGCTGCGGGAATCCCGCGATACTGACCTTGATCTTGCGGAAGGCACCGTTCCAATCCGGATTGGTGGGGACATAAGAAACGGTGTAATAATCCGCACCGGTAGCTGCGATCTCGTTGAGCGCCTGGCGAATGCCGGTCAGGTAGAGGTGACCGCCCTCAGCCTTCACCATCCGGGCCAGAGGGGAGTCTGGGCCAAGCCATTTCTGATCGAGCGGGATGGGATAGATCGCGACCCGGCTGAGGTGCAAGGCCTCGAACGAGCCGTTCAGATCGTGGACGACGCCGGCAAGATCGGGGAAGTCTTCGACCGGATCTCCAGGCAAGCCGACGCCATAAGTGATCCAGACAAGGTTCACGCGGCCGGGGATGGAGTTGACGTAACGCACGAGCTGCTGGGCGGCATTGCCCCTCCCGCGGGCACTGGGTACGACATAGCCGAGCGGCGGCTCCATGCGTTTGCTGGCGATCGCCTCCGTCAGGACGCTACGGTCAGCGGTGAGTCCCTGGACGAGATGCATGCCCTCCCAGTCCAGGCGAACGATGGAGATCGGCTGGGTGGATGGAGCGGTCTTGAGAAAGGCGGCGATGTCGTCGCGCACGTAGCCGGTGTTGACGGCGCTGCCGTCGGCACTGGGGAACTCAGGCATCGCAGCGTTCTCGCGCCATGATGTGGGATCGGCAAGGACAATGACCGTCTTGGCCTGGTCTTCCGCTGGAGGATGCTGGACGGCGAAGGTGTTGGGGGGCAACGGCGCGGTGGGGCCCGCAAAATCAGTTGCGCCATGCTCGGTGAAGCTGGCGAGCTTCTGCGGGACGCCATCTTCGGTAAGGGCGAAGTCAGACGGCTTGAGGCCGTGCGCTGGGTTGCCGTTGGCGTCGGTGACGACCACATCCAGCACCACCAGCCGCGCCGTCGCGTGCAGTGTGGTGATCTGGTCGCCGGCGACCGGCGGAGTGGCGGTAGTCTGGGCCGATGAGGTCTGCGCCACGGGCGTGGCCGCATTCTGCTGCGCCGCGAGCCGCAGGCCAGGCGGTGCCACAAGCGAGATGAGCAGGGCAACGCGTGCGAACGACATGACAGCTCCGTACCTAGCGGAATTTATTTCTGCGGACGATGATACGCGCGGCGTTGGGCGCGGGCTATCGGGAATTTGCGGTTATGATGGTTTGCTCATGAGTCATCCAGGGGCTGGCGGTTTGAATCCCTGGCGGACTCATGTCAGACGACGGCCGGGGATTCCATTGACGGCTTAGGAATATATATGGGAGCAACGTAATGCAGAACAAGATGAATCATCTGGATCGAAGGACGTTCGTCAGGCTGGCCGGTGTCACGGCGGTGGGGTGTTCTCTTAGCGGCGTTGGCGAAGCTGTGGCCGAAGGCGAGCCAGGGGCGGCAATCAGCCTCTTCGATGGCAAGACGCTCGATGGCTGGATCCAACTGGAGAGCGGGGAGACGCTGTCGATTGGCGGGATACAGGACCCCGGGGCCTTTGCAGCCAAGCTGGCGAATGGGCAGGATGCGGTGTCGATCTTCCTGCGCGCCAAACTGGAGGAACTGGTGAGAGCGGACCTGACCGCGTATTCTGCGTCCAACGCGAATGCGAAGGCCCTGGTGGCTGCACTTGTGAAGGATTTGAATCAGGTCATCGCCGGCCCGCCCATCTACGACAAGGTGCGCTTCAGTCAGGTGGCTCTGCGCCCGGAGACGGAGGAGTTGCTCAAGCAAAATGGTAGCGGCCTGCAGCTCGCGCGCCTAAACAAGATGCTGATCGAGGATGCTTACCCGGCGGAGCTAACCAAGAGCGCGCCCGTGGCCTGGGTGGTGAAAAACGGCGCGATCGCCAGCACCGGGATTGGCCGCAGCGTGATGTTTACGGCGAAGGACTACAGCCGATATCGCCTGATGCTGACCATGCGGCATCTCTCGGGCAATCCCGACCACTATGCGTGCATCCTACTCTTTTGTACGCGACCGTTAGCGGACGAGAAGCCGATGGATGCGCTGGGCGGGATTCAGTTTGGCCTGCCCAATGGCAACCACTGGGACTATCGCGGTGGAGGCAGCAATCTTGGCGACGCGTTTTTCACGACCGTGACGAAGGTCCAAAACGATCCTCGCTCGTGGAGCCAGATCGAACTCCTCGTGGATGCGGCGAAGGGAACGGTGCGCATGGCCGTCGCCCAGCCGCCAGGGAGCAACGCGGTGGAGGTGCTCGACTTCAAGGACGCTGCCGGCGGCAAAGTGGGGCCGATCGCGTTGCAGATGCACAACCCGGGCTTGTTCGATGAGTACAAAGACCTGAGCATTGAGTTGGACCCTGGAGAAGATAGGCTGATCACAGTAGGTTAAGACTTGCGCGGTTTAGCTCGCGGCAACATCGGATGGAAGAGGGAGACGAGACTATGCTTCGAATGTTATTGCATTGGTTATTGAGTGCCGTGGCGCTGCTGATTGTCGCCCACTTCGTACAAGGCTTCGTCGTCAGCGACCTCATCTCGGCATTGATCGCCGCCGTCGTGATCGGCCTGTTCAATGCGACCTTCGGTCTGCTGCTCAAGATCATCACGCTACCCCTTGGCATCCTCACCTTCGGGATCTTCTTCCTCGTCATCAATGCCCTGATGCTTAAGTTCGCCAGCGACTTCGTCCCCGGCTTCCGCGTCGAGACGTTCAAAGCCGCCTTCCTCGGCGCGCTGGCTCTGGCAATCCTGCACTTGCTCTTCGGCTTCCTCATTCCCAAGCGGCGACGCAGCAGCGACTGGGTACAGGAGTAGCGCTGTGCTGGCGTGAATCGGATGAGTTCAAAGAAGGCGGTAGCCGCAATCCGCTCCGGCACGGAGCCCATGGGCAAGCTGCCTGAAGCGGCCTTCCATCGCACCCTGGAGACACAGCTCGGCTGCCCCAGGTGCGATGTCACCTATAATCTGGTTGCTGACTGGGAGTGGGCCAGTGAGCGCTGGTTTGAGGAGGAGTCACGCGCGCCGATCCGGATGTTGAAGAAGGCGATCATGATGGGCCACGCCACGGGGCACCGTGTCTCCCACTACGAAACCGCAGGGGTAGTGGTGAAGAGCTATACCGCCCCAGGAAAAGCCGGATAACCTAGGCATGTCTTGACACTGATACATGCTGGCGAACCAGCTCCAGAAACAGCTGGTGGACGCGCGGGTCGCTCGAAAGCTCAGGATGGAACGTCGCCGCCATCAGAGGTCCCGACCGAACCAGCGTCGCAAAGCCGTCCCGCATCGCCAGCGTCTCCACCCCGGCTCCGGTGCGCGTAATGCGCGGCGCCCGAATGAAGACCATCTCCAGCGGACCTCCCGGCAGCGCGGTCTCCGCAATCAGGATCGTCGAATCGATCTGCCGCCCATACGCATTGCGTTCAATCGTGATATCCAGCGCTCCCAGCGAGCGCTGCGCCGGACTCTCAACCTGCGCCGCGAGCAGGATCGCCCCGGCACACGTCCCAAAGGTTGGCGTGGACTTCACATAGCTCTGTATCGTCTCGAAGAAGCCGTTGCGATCGAGAAAACGCAGCATCGTGGTGGACTCGCCGCCCGGCATAATCAGGCCGTTCAGCCCCTCAAGGTCAGCGGGCACGCGCACCAGAAGCGGCGTTACGCCCAGCGCGGTCAGCCTCTTCACATGCGCGTCATACGCCCCCTGCAGCGCAAGCACCCCGATCGTCAGCTGCTCAGCCATGTCTATTGGATTCTATTGCCAGGGGATGCCAGTGGTTCCTGGAGTGTTTGGCGTTCATGCGCCCCAGCTTGCTTTGCCCAGTCCTGCAGACTGCATTTCCCTTCCCTTCTGCTCGTACATGGTGCATCATTGGAGAAGGTAAAGAATTCGTTCTTTACTATGGAAATTGAGGTAGGGCATGAAGTTTGAGACGACGGTCAGCAGCAAGGGGCAGGTTACAGTACCAATCGAGATTCGAAAACGCCTCGGGGTTAAGGGTGGTGACCGCCTGCGGTTTGTGGTGAAGGAAGGCGACGTAGTATTGCGGCCTGCCCGAAGTGATGCCAACCCTTTTGAGAAATTTATTGGCGCATTGTCGCCCGGTGGGCAGCCGGACGGTACTGCCGTCGCATGGGTACGAAGCATGCGCGACCAGAATGAGGACGATTGATGCGCACAGCCGTGGACACCAACGTCCTCTCTGCGATATGGGGCCGCGAATCCAATGCGCGCGAGCTGTCACGGGAGCTGGCAGAGGCGCGGCGTTCGGGATCCGTTATCATCTGCGGCCCCGTCTTCGCAGAGGCTATGGCATGCCCCGGATCAACCGAATCGTTTGTTCGCATCTTTCTGGAGCAGACGGGAGTCCAGGTGGCCTTCAACCTGGGCGAGGATGTATGGACCGAGTCGGGACGCAGGTTCACCCGGTCAGCCGAGCGCAAACGCCGAGCTCTAAGGCAGGAGGTGAAACATGAGCCCAAGCGGGTGCTTGCAGACTTCATCATCGGTGCCCACGCTCTTCTCCACGCAGACCGGCTCATGACCCTGGACCATAAGCGCTATCGCAAGGATTTTCCTGAGTTGAAGCTCACCTAACGAACGCAAGCGCCTACCAGCCGCGCGTCTGCATCAGCTGCGACTCTTCGATCGCCGCCGCAGCCAGGCCCTTCATGCTGCCAATCACAGTCTCGCTGGCTTCCGCCACAATATTCGCATCGTTGAAGTGCGTCGTCGCAATCACAATGGCGCGCGCGCGCGACACAGCCTCCTCGCGCTCCAGCGGATTGTTCTCGACATCTAGCGGCGTCGCGCGCTCCTTCATAAAGATGCCCGACCCCACGAAGATGCTCTCCGCCCCAAGCTGCATCATCAGCGCGGCATCGGCCGGCGTCGCAATCCCGCCCGCAGAGAAATTCGGCACCGGCAATTTGCCCGCCTTCGCCACCATCCGCACTAGCTCATACGGCGCGCCGTGCACCTTGGCCGCGTTATAAAGTTCTTCGTCGCCCAACACCGTCAGCGCTTTAATCTCGCGCACAATCTGCCGCATGTGCTGCACGGCATGGACCACATCGCCCGTCCCCGGCTCTCCCTTCGTCCGGATCATCGCCGCGCCCTCCGCGATCCGCCGCAGCGCCTCGCCCAGGTTGCGCGCGCCGCAGACGAACGGCGTCGTAAACGCGTGCTTGTCGATGTGGAACATCTCGTCCGCAGGCGTCAGCACCTCGCTCTCGTCGATAAAATCGACGCGTAGATGCTGCAGCACCTGCGCCTCCGCAAAGTGCCCAATGCGCGCCTTGGCCATCACCGGAATCGACACCGCATTAATAATCTGCTTGATCAGCTTCGGACTGGCCATCCGTGCCACGCC
>Ga0182018_10005434_pt1 | contig 10259 bp, 8 predicted proteins | sample 812P2MmetaG_FD_120490 | JGI IMG/M metagenome (GOLD analysis project Ga0182018, IMG submission 120490) | Permafrost microbial communities from Stordalen Mire, Sweden - 812P2M metaG | ecosystem: Environmental > Terrestrial > Soil > Wetlands > Permafrost | place: Sweden: Stordalen | collected... | reverse complement strand
TCACAGCCAACCGCGTTCCGATATCCACAGTGGCGCCTTCCTCGACGAGGATCTCCGTAAGGACACCTTCCAGCGAAGAAGGCACCTCCGAGTCGACCTTGTCGGTCGAGACCTCGAACAGCGGCTCGTCGTGGGCGACGGGATCCCCCACCTTCTTGAGCCATTTGATGATGGTGCCCTCGGTGACGGTCTCCCCAAGTTGTGGCATCGTGATGTCAGGCAACGTGTAGTCCCCTTCCGGTGAGGGCGAGCACTGTCTCGCCGAAAGCTTCGGAAAGTGTCGGATGTGGCTGGATGAAGGCCGCAACTTCCTCGGGCGTCGCTTCCCAGTTCACAGCGAGGTACGCCTGCCCGAGCTGCTCGGTCACCCACGGGCCAACCATATGGACACCGAGCAGCCGGCCGGCGGTGCCGTCGGCCATGCGTTCCGCGATCACCTTCACCATCCCTTCGGTCTCGCCGAGAATGCGCGCTCGGCTGTTGCCCCCGAACGGATCCTTCTTCACCACGACGTCGATACCGGTCGCCTTGGCGTCCTGCTCCGTGATGCCGACGAAGGACACCTCCGGGTGGCAGTAGATGCCCCAGGGCACGGCCCCATAGTTCACGGGCACCGCCCGTTCACCGAGGATCTGCTTGACGACCAGGATCGCCTCGGCGAAACCGACGTGTGCGAGCTGCGGCGTAGCAACGAGGTCACCGACGGCGAACACTCCCGGAGCCCCGGTTCGCATCCACTCGTCCACTCGAACGAAACCCCGCTCGTCGACCTCGACGCCGGTCCCGCCGGCGACCAAAGCGTCCGAAAGCGGGCGACGACCGACGGAGACGACGACGCAGTCGACCAGCACGGACTCTCCGTCACCAAATCGCACCGTCGTCCCGGACTCGCCCGGCTCGTGCCCATGCACCGCTACGCCGGCGCGGACGGTGATCCCACGCTTCTGGAACGAGCGCACGACGACGTTGGCGACATCCTCGTCGCATCCCGGGAGCAGCTTCGGTAAAGCTTCGAGCACCGTCACCTGCACTCCGAGGTCGGCGAACATCGAGGCGAACTCACAACCGATCGCGCCGCCGCCGATGACAACCGCCGTGCGGGGCAGTTCCCGCAGCGACAGGACCTCGTCAGAGGTGAGGACGTAACGGCCGTCGACTTCGAAGCCTGGCAACGTTCGCGGCACCGACCCCGACGCCAACACGATGTTGCTACCGGTCAGGGTCTGCGTCGAGCCGTCGGCGGCGGTCACCTCGACAACGTGATCGGCCAGCAGACGCCCGGTGCCTTCGAAGGTGACGTTCTTCCGCTGCTTCATGAGTCCCACCAGCCCGCGGTGCAGCTGATCCACGACCTTCTGCTTGCGGTCCTGGCTGGCGGAGAAGTCGACCGTAGGCTGGCTCGCCTGCACTCCGAACTCCTTCGCCCCGGCGACGGCTCGGAACACTGCAGCTGTCTCGAGGAACTCCTTGGCCGGGATGCAGCCACGATGGAGACAGGTGCCACCCACCTTCTCCTTCTCGACGACCACGACCGACAACCCGGCGAGACCGGCGTAGAGAGCGGCCGCATAGCCGCCCGGTCCTCCGCCGATCACGACGATGTCGAACGAAGGGGACGGATCGGCTCCTTGATCGGTCAGCCGGATCACCTCCAGTGTTAGATGCAGCACGCAACGGCGCGACGATGTCACTGGCGTCCGTGCTGCCGCGGACGTATCTTCCGGCTGAGCCTATCGACGTCGCCGGAAGGTGTTGGCGGGCAGGTCGCCCGATATCAGTCCGGGTCGACCAGCCCGCTCGACTGCAGCAGTGCGAGCACTTCTGCGGCGGACTCCTGCGGCGTCTTCCCCGTCGTGTAGAGCGTGAGCTCGGCATCCTCAGGGACTTCGTAGGGAGCCGAGATGCCCGTAAAGCGGCTGACCTCTCCACGACGCGCCCGAGCGTACAGGCCCTTCGGGTCGCGACGCTCGCAAACGTCGAGCGGTGTGGCCACGTACACCTCGATGAAGGGCACGCCGCTGGCCTCATGGCGAGCCCGGGCGGCCAGCCGACCGGCTTCGTACGGGCTGATGACGGTCACGAGCACGAGATGGCCCACTGTGGCGAAAAGGAAAGCCACCTCGCCGACACGGCGGACATTCTCGATGCGATCCGCCTCGCCGAAGCCCAGGTCGGAGTTCAGTCCCTCCCGCAGGAGATCACCGTCGAGCATGAAGGTCGGTAGGTCCCGTTCCTCGAGCAGTACCTTCAGAGTCGTGGCGACCGTGGTCTTCCCTGCCCCGGAAAGCCCTGTGAACCAGACTGTGGCTCGCGTCACAACCCGCTCCTTCGTCGTCGTGTGCCGGCTGCTCCCGGACATCGGGACAGCCTGTTCGGGCTCGGCCACCTGGCCGGCTGAGAGCTCCGCCATCGCGCCTTATGTGCTCGGCCGCAGGATCATTCCTGCCGCCACCGTGGCATCCGAGCTCTCGTCCACGAGCACGAAGCTCCCCGTCGCTCGGTTGAGCCGGTACTCGTCCCAGAACAGCGGCACCGTCGTCCGTATGTCGATGCGCCCGATGTCGTTCAGCACGAGCTCGGTGGCGTTCTGGTCCCGGTGCAGGGTGTTGACGTCGAGGCGGTACTGCAGGTCCTTCACCAGTGCCCGCGCCCACCGTGTCGTGTGCTTCAGCCAGAGCTTGGCACCAGGCCGGAGCGGCGTCTCGGCCATCCAGCAGACCATGGCGGACAAGTCCTGACCGGCACTCGGCTGGTTGTGCGGACGGCAGAGCATGTCGCCTCGCGAGATGTCGAGCTCGTCCGCGAGCCGCACGAGCACGGACATCGGAGGGTAAGCCTCCTCGATCGGGCCGTCGGCCGTCTCGATCGATTCCACTCTCGAGGAGAAACCCGACGGCAGCACCACCACCTCGTCCCCCACGTTGAGCACGCCGCTCGCGATCTGGCCCGCGTAGCCGCGAAAGTCGTGCAGTTCGCTGGACGAGATCGGGCGTACGACGCGCTGCACCGGGAAACGGAAGTCGATGAGGTTGCGATCGGAGCTGATGTGGACCTCTTCCAGGTAGTGCAGCAGGGAGGGGCCGTCGTACCACTTCATCTCCGCAGAACGATCGACGACATTGTCACCCCGCAAGGCCGACATCGGAATGCAGGTGACGTCCGTCACCTGCAGGCGTGTGGCGAAGTCGTCGAACTCCGAGCGGATCGCCTCGAAGCGCTTGCGGTCCCAGTCGACGAGGTCCATCTTGTTGACGCAGACCACGAGGTGGCGGATGCCGAGCAACGAGGCCACGGTTGCATGCCGCCGCGTCTGCTCCGTCGGGCCCACGCGGGCATCGACGAGCAGCACGACGAGATCGGCCGTCGAGCACCCCGTCACCATGTTGCGCGTGTGCTGGGTGTGGCCGGGCGTGTCGGCGATGATGAACTTGCGTTTGGGTGTGGCGAAATAGCGGTAGGCCACGTCGATCGTGATGCCCTGCTCGCGCTCGGCTCGCAGACCGTCGGTCAGAAGCGCGAGGTTCGTGTAGTCGTCGCCGCGGGCAAGACTCGAGGCCTCGACGGCTTCGAGCTGGTCCTCGAAGACCTGTTTCGAGTCGTACAGCAAGCGACCAATGAGCGTGGACTTGCCGTCGTCGACCGATCCGGCCGTGGCGAAGCGGAGCAGCTCCATCAGAAGTAGCCCTCGCGCTTGCGATCCTCCATGGCCGCTTCGGAGAAACGGTCGTCGGCCCGCGTCGCCCCCCGCTCGCTCACCCGGCTGACCGCCGTCTCGCTGATGACCTCGGCCGGCGTGGCGGCCAGCGACTCCACTGCCGCTGTGCACGTCATGTCTCCAACGGTTCGGTACCGAACGGCTGCCTCGAAGGGCGACTCGTCCACGACGCCGTCGCGGGGGCGGGAGAAGGGACCGACCGCCAGCAACATGCCGGCGCGCCGGAACACCTGACGACGATGGGAGAAGTAGATCTGCGGCAACGGCACCGACTCCTGCTGGACGTACTGCCAGATGTCGAGCTCAGTCCAGTTCGACAGGGGAAACACTCGGAAATGCTCACCCGGCCGGTGGCGGGTGTTGAAGAGGTTCCACAGCTCGGGACGTTGTGCCCGCGGGTTCCACTGACCGAACTCGTCGCGGAGCGAGAAGATCCGCTCCTTGGCTCGTGCCTTCTCCTCGTCACGCCGGCCACCGCCGAAGACGGCGTCGTAGCCGCCTTCCTCGAGGACCCGCAGCAAGGTGTAGGTCTGCAGCCGGTTGCGCGTGGCGCCCGGTGTCGGATGCTCGACGATGTGGCCACGGTCGATGTCCTCCTGCACCGACCCGACGACGAGCCGGAGGCCGAGTGCCTCGACCTGGCCGTCGCGGTACTCGATCACCTCGGCAAAGTTGTGCCCTGTGTCGACGTGCACGACGGGGAACGGCAGTCGCTGCGGCCAGCACGCCTTGACGGCGAGATGCAGGAGGACGGCGGAGTCCTTGCCGCCGGAGAAGAGGAGGGAGGGTTTCTCGAATTCGGCCACCACCTCACGGATGATGTGGATGGCCTCGGATTCGAGGGCATCGAGATGTGAGAGTCGGTACGTCGTCATAGGGCAGTGCGCATTTCGGTTAGAGGGTCACTCGGCTTCGCTCCCCGCCTGAGGAGCCGTCGATTCGCCACGTCAGGCGTGTAACCGGGGCGTGCGACCCGTCCATGGTGCCGCTTGCTCGACCTGCGACGCAAGTCGCAACAGGACGTCCTCCCGGCCGTAGCCGGCCACGAGCTGCACGCCGACGGGCAGGTTGTCCGGCGCCATGTGCAACGGCAAGGACATGGCGGGCTGGCCGCTGACGTTGAACTGCGCCGTGTACTGGAGCGCCTCGAGCACCCGCTGCTGGCCGACGATCGGCTCAGAGAGCTCACCGATGCGGGGCGGCACGCCGTTGAGCACCGGGGTGCACAACAGGTCATAGCCGTCTTCGGACCAGAACTTCGCCATCCGACGGCGCCAGCCTTCGAACCACAGCATGGCTCGCAGGTACATCGTTCCGGAGACGCTGCTGCCGAGAAGCTGAAACATCTGGTTGTCCGGCTCGAGCTCCTGCGGGGAGATGTCCCGCCCGAGAGCTTCGCTCCAGAGCAGGAGATCCTTCGTCACAGCGGTCGTGACGAGCACGATGAAGTTGCGGGAGAAATCCGCTTCGCCCATGGCGGCCGGGTGCGCCTCCTCGAGGTGATGGCCGAGTGACTCGAGCAGGTCACGTGCATCGTGGACGGCACGAGCGCACTGCGCGTCCGGCTCGGGACCTTCCATGGGCGGGTGGTCGAGCCAGCCGATCCTGAGCGGTCCGGGCTCGGCGCCGACCTCTTCGGCGAAGGGACGGACCGGAGGCGGGGCGACGAGGAAGTCGCCGGGCATCTCACCGGAGAGCACATCGAGCATTCCGGCCGAGTCGCGCACCGAGCGCGTGAGCACGTGGTCGATCGTCGAACCTGCCCAGGCCATCTCGTTCGGCTCCGGTCCGGGGCTGACGCGGCCACGGCTCGGCTTCAGACCGAAGAGCCCGCAGTTGGCCGCCGGGATGCGGATCGAGCCTCCGCCGTCGTTGGCGTGGGCGACGGCGACCATGCCGCTCGCCACGGCGGCCGCCGAACCGCCGGACGAGCCGCCCGTTGAGTGGTCCGTGTTCCAAGGGTTGCGGCTCGGGCCGTAGGCAAGCGGCTCGGTCGTGATCGTCGTACCGAGCTCGGGGCAGTTCGTGCGCCCGAGGAGGATGCAGCCGGCGGCGCGGAGTTTTTCGACGATGAAGCTGTCCACGGGCGCCAGGTACCCGGCCTCCTTGGCGACGCGGAGCCCATGGTGATGCGGCTCGCCGGCCATGGTGGCATCCAGATCCTTGATGAGGATGGGCACGCCGGCGAACGGGCCGCTCAGTGGTCCGGCAGCCTCCGTCCTGGCGGCATCGAACCGCTCGTGGATAACGGCGTTCAGCTGCGGGTTCAGCTGCTCGATGCGCCCAATCGCCTCGTCAACGAGCTCGGACGGCGTTGCCGCACCGCTTCTGACCAGCTGGGCTTGCTCGACGGCATCCGGCCAAGCGAATTGGGTGTCCAAGTTGTCCTCCACTCCAGCGTTTCGGCGCCGACCCTATAGGCGGCCGTTCACCCGTCCGACCGTGCGTGGGAACCGCTCGCGCAACTGCGTGGTGATGGCTTGGCGGCGCTCGATCGGCTCGTAGGCCTCGGCGGCGGCGGTCAGCTCGGACAGCTCATCGACAGCGAGCTCGAGATCGGCTGCGGCGGCGTTGTGCTCGAGCTGGGCGACCGAGCTTGCGCCCGGGATCGCCACGACCCCCGCATGGCTGACGACCCAGGCGAGCGCGACTTGGGCGGGCGTGGCGTCGTGCGATTCGGCGACTCGGCGCAACGCTGCCAGCAAGCTGGCGACCCGCTCGAGGCTCTCCGGGAGGAAGGCTGCCTGACGAGCGCGCATGCCGCCCGGCCGGTTCTCGGCGTCGTATCGGGCCGACAACAAGCCCTGCGCGAGCGGGCTGTAGGCCATGACGACGTGGCCGTGCTCCGCAGCCCACTTCGTCATTCCCGCGAGCGGTCGTCGGTCCACGAGGTTGAAGCGCACCTGATTCGTCAAGACCGTCCCGCCGAGGGCCCGCTCGGCCGCCTGCCATCGCCCGAGGGAGAAGTTGCTGACGCCGACGTGGTGGATGCGCCCACGGTTGACGAGCTGGCGCATCCCGTCCATCTGAACGGCGAGGGGCACGAGCCGATTCGGCCAGTGCAGTTGGTACAGGTCGATCTCGCCGACGCCGAGGCGGCGGGCGCTGGCATCTGCACGCCGCGAGATCACCGCCGGGATAGGCATGACAGGGAACAGTTTGGAGGCGATGAAGGCCCGATCGCGCTCTTCGGCGATCGCCTCGCCGAGAATCCGCTCCGATCGGCCGTAGCCGTAGATCTCGGCGGTATCGAACAGGTTGACACCGAGCTCGACCGCTCGCCGGGCGATCTCGCCCGCCGAGTGCTCGGCGTAGCGGGCACCGTAACCCCACTCCCGCGACCCGAATTGCCAGGTGCCGAGTCCGATGACGGAGAGCCGCTCGCCCTTTGCCTCGAGGTAGCGCATGTGTCTTACTTCGGGGGCATCCGGAGGCCGCCGTCAAGACGGATCGTCTCACCGTTCAGGTAGCCATTCTCGGCGATGGCGACCACAAGCCGACCAAACTCCGCCGGCGTCCCGAGGCGCTTGGGGAAAAGCACCCCGGCTCCGAGCGCTCGCCTGTTCTCCTCGGGAAGCAAGCCCAGCAGCGGCGTGTCCATGAGGCCTGGAGCGATCGTATTCACGCGAATTCCGACCGGGGCGAGATCTCGAGCTGCCGGGACGGTCATGCCGACGACACCACCTTTGGAGGCGGAATACGAGATCTGTCCGATCTGACCCTCAAAAGCAGCAACCGAAGCGGTGTTCACGATCACGCCGCGCTCGCCGTCCTCGTGTGGCTCGGTTTTGGACATGGCGCTGGCGGCAATGCGCATCACATTGAAGGTGCCGACGAGGTTCACGTTGACGACGGTCTTGAAAGCATCGAAGTCGTGCGGGTCGCCGGTGCGGCCGATCGTACGCTGCGCCCAACCGATGCCGGCGCAGCTCACGGTGATGCGAAACTCGCCCGCGGCCGCCGCCAGCTCAACGGCCTGCGAGACGGCATCGGGATCACCGACGTCGCCTGCGACATAGCTCGTCGCCGCGCCGATGTCCTCGGCCGTCGCTTTGGCGCGGGCTTCATCGCGGTCGAAGAGCGTGACAGTGGCGCCGGCGGCGTGAAGTGCCCTGGCCGTCGCTTCTCCCAAGCCGGACGCCCCACCAGTAACGAGAGCTGAAGTGTTGTTGATGCGCATGTCAACAACCTACGAGACGACAGCACATCCAGCCCAATCAGGTTGGGACGCCCGGTGACGGATGCTCAGGGTGGTGTGCCGTCCACCCGGCGGCGGCTCCCCGCTGCAGGCGGGCGGCTTCGGTTGCGAGCCTGTCGGCCAGGATGTTGCCCGTGCAGGTGCCGTGACCCTTCACCCACTCGAGCTCGACCTCACCCGGTCGCTCGTCCACCATCAGGGCGACGAGCGGCCTCCAGAGGTCCTGGTTCGACACTGGCTCGCCCCTTGCGTTCCGCCACCCCTTGGCTTGCCATCCCGCCCACCAACGCTGCCGGAAACAGTTCACGACGTAGGTTGAGTCGCTGACGACCCGCACCCTGCCGCCGAAGCAATCGAGCGCACGGATGACAGCCGTCAGCTCCATGCGTTGGTTCGTCGTCATCGCCTCGGGGCCGCTCGCATAGAGCTCGGGACTGACAGCCCATGCCCAGCCACCAGGGCCTGGGTTTCGTAGGCAGGCACCATCGGTGTAGACGACTGGAGCTTCGGTTGGGACTTCCACGCTGTCGACCCTACTGACCGGCGGGCCTACCCATCGGACCGGGCTCTGAAGGGCGACGACAAAGTGCGAGAATCTCCCCGTGATCCTCGACGGCTCCTTCCGCTCGGCACGAAACACCGACCCCGGGAGACAAGCGAACGGCCGGACTCGGGTGGCGAGCATCGCTCGTGGTGCCCGAGCCGCCTGACGGCCCTCCTCTGAGCAACGCCACCGAGGTCGCAGAGCCGGCGGAGCAGCGGTCGGCCGCGGAGGACACCCCGGTATCGAGCCGGCACCACGAGCGACGCCTGCATCGGAAGACGAGCGGCGGCCTCGCCTGGCCGGTGGCAATCGGGCTCATCGTCCGCTACGTCCTTGCTCCGTTCACGAGCTGGAATCGCGACCTCGGCGTCTGGGTGCGGGCGAGCGAGACGGGCGCCTACCACCTCAGCCTGTATGCCCGACCCGACTTCTCCTACCCGTCCGGCTGGGGGAACGTCTTGCAGGCACTGGGGCTGCTCCTGCCGCGCCTCGGCCTGCCTGCCTCCAGCTTCGCAACCCGATCATCGGCGATGGCACCACTCGCCGGTCTGAACCACTTCTCGATGTTCATCACGTCCCCCTGGTTCAACGTGTCGCTCAAGAGCGTGCTGTTCGCCTTCGACCTCGGCACAGCGCTCCTTCTCTTCGCCCTCGTACTGCAGATGACAGGCGACCGGAGGCGGGCACGGTTGGCCTTCATGCTCTTCTTCCTCAACCCGTTCGTCATCTTCCTGAGCGCGGTGCTCGGGGAGTACGACGTGATCGTGGGTTTCTGCGTGCTCCTCGGTGCCTACTGCGTGCTGAACCACCGCTATGGCCTCGCCGGAGCGGCCATCGGCCTTGGCATCGTCGCGAAGGCAGCGCCCATCTTCGTCGTGCCCGTGCTGTTGTGCGCGATCGTGCTCGACAGCCGCAGCTCGTCTCCCGACCGGCGACTCGTCGCGGTCGGAACCGCCGTCGGCCGCTTCGTGGCGGCTGGCATCGGAGTGGGTGCCGTCTGCGCAGTTCCGGAGCTCCTCTCTCACTCCCTCTCGGCCATGATCTCGCTCACGACCGCCCGCGAGACCTCGGCACCGGTGTCGAGCGGTTTCAGCTTTTACGGGCTCGAGGTGTTCAGGCACATGTCATGGGCCAAGACGTGGGTGGCGACGAACCCGACGCTCGCGCACGCCATCAGCGATGCAGTCCCGGCGCTGGTCGGGATCGTCGGCATCGTGTGGCTCGTCCGCCGCGGGCTCAGCGCCCCGTTGCTGCTGGCCGTGATCGCCGCCGAACTTGCAGCGCTGCTGCTGACCGCACCGCAGACGCAGCCGCAATACCTGATCTGGTTACTGCCGATCGTCGTCGCCCTCGCCGCCGCCTGCGGGATCGGGAAGTTCGAGCTCGCGACGATATCTGTGACCGCCATCATTCTCTTCGCCTTCGTCTACGGCCTTGGCGCTTTCGTGTTTCCCCTCGGCGCCTTTACGTCGCTCGTGCCGTTGCGTTCGCTCATCTCGGGAGTGACCAGCTGGATCGGCGATAGCCGTCCGGGAATCTGGGCGATCCGAGCGACCGAGATCCCGAACAGCGTGGTGGTCGTGTTCGTCATCGCTGCTGAGCTCGTGCTCATCAAGCGCGGACTCTTCCCCGGGGATGATCTGGCGACGAAAGAGGCAACGGACGTCGCCGACTCGAGCGAGGGTCCCGAATCGCAGGCCCGCGACGGCCGGACAGCAAGCCTCGCTCTGGCGACGGCCCAGCTGCTGGTCGCCGGCATGCTCGCAGCCGCCCTCGTCGTCGTCGTCTTCGTCGGGTCGGGG
>Ga0182018_10005433_pt1 | contig 10259 bp, 7 predicted proteins | sample 812P2MmetaG_FD_120490 | JGI IMG/M metagenome (GOLD analysis project Ga0182018, IMG submission 120490) | Permafrost microbial communities from Stordalen Mire, Sweden - 812P2M metaG | ecosystem: Environmental > Terrestrial > Soil > Wetlands > Permafrost | place: Sweden: Stordalen | collected... | reverse complement strand
TCGTGTGGAGGCGGAACATGAAGAGACTACGTATTTTGATCGCGGATGACCACGAGCTATTACGGCACGGTGTACGCTCCCTGCTCCAAAGTCATGAAGGGTGGGAGGTTTGTGGTGAGGCGGCGGATGGTCGGGACGCGGTTCATAAAGCAGCCCAGCTGAACCCCGACGTGGTCATTCTCGACATTGGAATGCCCAATCTCAATGGCCTCGATGCGGCCCGAGATATCCTGCACGACGAGCCCCGGACGATGATACTCATTTTGACGATCGACGAATCAGAGCAAGTGATGCGTGAAGTGCTCAACGCCGGTGCCCGGGGGTTCCTGCTCAAGTCCGATGCCGCGCGCGATTTGGTGGCGGCTGTCGAGGCCCTGCAACAACATCGCACATTCTTCACGTCGAAAGTGGCCGAGATTGTGTTGGACGGCTATCTGAAAGGCAAACAGCCTGCTTTGAGGACCGAAGTTCCGCAGGAGCGCTTGACTCGCCGGGAACGTGAGGTTGTGCAACTTCTGGCCGAAGGCAAAACCAGCAAGGAAGTCGCCAGCATATTGGGGATGAGCGTCAAGACCGCCGAGACGCACCGCTCTAATATCATGCGCAAACTCAATTTGCGTTCGGTTAGTCAGTTGGTCCTATACGCGGTCCGCAACAACATCGTTCAGGTCTCTCCTTCGGTCACCGCCCCAGCTCCCGGGGAGCGCGGGTCTTAGGCGAAATCGCCAGACCACCGCGACAATTACCGTTAGGTCCGCAGCGGAACTACGGACAAGACCGGATTGCGATTGCCCGGCTCAGCAGCTATTTTCAGAGACGGGGAGACACGGTGCTAGTCGGGGAATGCGGGGGGGGGCGAGCTATGGATTTGCGAAGATCTGTTCTTATCGTTTGTTCCGATCCTGAATGCTCGAGCATGCTGCTCGGCGTGATCGAAGACTAAGGGCTGGAGGCGAGCGCCGCCGCCGACATCCGCCAGGCTCGCACCCATCTGCAAGAACCGGATCTATCGCTCGTCCTTTGTGAGAGCAATCTTCCGGACGGCAGTTTTCGCGATCTGTTCGATGCTTCGCCGTTACGAACCTCTCCGCTGCGCTTCGTGGTTCTGCTTCGCGATGAAGACGACTACTCCGAAGCGATGCGGCTGGGGGCGTTCGAAGCCATCCCGACTCCATGCCGCCGTTCCGATGTCCAATGGACGATGATTCGCGCGTTGCGCAAGCCAGAGAGGCGGGCGCAGTTAAGTTGAGGGCTGATCGAGGCTTGCAGGAAGACTAATTTCGGCCCGTTCCGCCGGCAGCCGGGGCGGAAGGGTATTTTGTTGTTGCTGGCCAACCTCCGAAAGCTCACTGTTTGTCGTATACCGACGACACCGTAGGCTGCAATTCCAGATAATTAAAACCACAAAGAAATGTGAAGGACGTGGGCGGAGGGCAAGGCACAGCCCGCAAACAACTGCCCAACAATCAGTGCCGCATGGAACGGACCACAGAAACCGTGGCATCAGAGCTGCGCCGCGAAAGCTGCAGGTAGCTCTTGGGCGCAACACAATCCTGGGGCGCTCCCGTTCTGAAGTCCGATTGATTGGCAGACCAGACGGCGGTGCGTCCAGAGGATGCCAAGCCGAATCCGAAGGGCACCCTGGCAGGGTGGGCGAATTAATATCCCGAAGGATGGGGACAGCGAGTGTTTGGTTGTTCCAGAGACACAACGTGACCTATCGGAATCGCCAAGGCTTCGTCTAGACTCTTCTTGCCAACTGCACTCTTCCTACTAGCTACTCGGAGGGTTGCCGTCCCTTGAACTTCTTTCAGGAATACATAAAGTCCGTCTCTTCCAATGATTCTTACGTGATCTCCGTGTGTCACGGCAGTCTCCTTGCCCCTAGCAGGCACTCGGGCAAACGCAGGAGGCCAACTTCCTCACGCTCGCGACAGAAATCTTTGTGAATTGGGGTGATTTCAAAACGCAACCAGCGCTGCCCGGCTTGGTTGGCGTTAATGTGATCCGCAGATGCAATAAAACAGCATGCAGATTTATCATGGCTGCCCCCGTGCGCGCAGCACTTGCCATTCGTGCTGGTGAAATCGAGAGTGGAGACTCTATGGTCGCAGCGGTGCATTTGAATGTGGTGCCGCCATTCAGCCATTCATCGGCTAGATTGTTTAGTGAGCTCACATGTTCATGGTAGTCCTTCCTAGCTGTCTGAGTCCTGGGGCAGGAGGTGTGCAACCTTAGGGCAGAAAGGCTCGGGCCGACACCTGGCAAGGAACCGTAAACTGTCCCGTTTTGCACAGACCGCCAGAGGTGCCGCCTGTTATGACCTGGGCTAGCTGCCAAAGGTCGAATTCGCTGAGCTGGTTGGGGCTCTCGAAACAATGACGCGGAAGACACACATCGCCCGGCCTATGTCAGAAAGCCCATTGGTTGCGACGGAAAAGTCGGAAAGTAGCTAATGTCGTCGGTAACAACGCAGGAACCGTTATTTTGCCTTGAATGCACGGAGCCCCTGATGTTGTTTCCAGGCCTCGGGTTTGAAGTGAGTGACCACACCGGCGTGTTCTTAGGCTATCTGCATAAGAATTGTTTGGCTAATTGGAGGCAAAAAAACCCCGGCTGCACAGTCGGACCTCTAACCAGACCGAACGATTGAGGCTCCCCTCGGGGATCTACTTCACCTTTGCGGGACGGGTGGCTCATCGCAACCTGCATCGCGGCCAGCTGGCGTTGGTCGACCCCCGCGAACAGAAAATCTATGAGATCTCCGCCATCTGTTTATTAAATCTTTCGATTTATTGGTAATCTTTTGGCTCGCCCCAGACGACATTCAGGACACTCGGCTCTCGTGCCAGCTCGCGAAGTGACCGCCCGAACCGCCATAGGCTACGGTTTATGCTCGGTGGAATTCAGTTAAGCTTAAGATTACAAAGGTCTTACCATTGATTGCATCGCCGATACAATCTACAGTAACTATCCCCTCCCCGGCGCTCCATGGTATGAATGGAAGTCGTGGCAGTAGCAATACGAGTTCCAAACACTGACATCCGACAACCCAGGGGTAACGATGCGGAAAGAGAAGGGCTTTTCACTGATTGAGCTGTTGATCGTGGTGGCGATCATTCTCATCATCGCAGCCATCGCGATTCCAAACCTGTTGCGAGCCCGCATTGCGGCCAACGAGTCGTCTGCGGTCAGCTCGATTCGCACCATCAACACCGCGCAGATTAGCTACCAGTCGTCCTACCCGACGGTCGGCTATGCCGGCACCCTCAGTGCCCTGGGTCCGGCGGCGGCGGGTGCATGCGCAGCCCCCACCTCAACCAACGCCTGCCTAATTGACTTTGCGGTTTCGAACGCCAACACCACGGCCAAGGCCAAGAGCGGTTATTACTTCACTTTGTCTACAGTGGCTGGCCAGTCCTACGAGGTGGGAGGTTCGCCCGCGGTGTTCAACCAGAGCGGCGTGCGTAACTTCTGCTCGATCGAAGACGGCGTGGTCCGCTTCAACAACGCTGGATCGTCTACTCTGATCGCCACTTCTGCGGCATGCGTGTTGTTGCCGAACCTGAACTAAGAATCAGTCGACGATTTCCTCCGAACCCCCATCCCATCCCCGCTGCGGGTATGGGTGCGCTCGTCATGATTTCGCGAGTAGAGTTCCATCCTGTCCCATCCGAGCTGGTCTCTCGGTTTGTGCCGACCGCGGATAACGAAATGAAATGATGCGTCTCCGAGGGCTTGCCACCCCAAGCATTCCGCTCTGGCGGACTCAGGCGATGTCAATCACCCAACCATCTCCGGTGGCGACCGTCATCCGAACATATCTAATGCCAAACAAAGAACCTCGCGTCTGCTGCTAGGATGGTGGGGAAGCCGATCTGCACTGCCGCTAAGGGGATGTCCGACTCGTCACTTCTCACGTGCCGGTTGTTTTTTACCCATCTTCGCCTTTCCGAGAGGAAGGCCGGAATTCCGGAAGACCGTTTCTGAAGCGATGTGAAAGTTGAGCTCATGCCATACAAATCGATTGCGAGCTATGGAGTTGTCGGAGACTTGCACACCGCAGCCCTGATCGGCCTCGATGGCTCGGTCGACTGGCTCTGCCTGCCGCGGTTTGATTCGCCCAGCGTTTTCGCCAGCATTCTCGACGAGAAGCGAGGAGGTCAGTTCATGATCGGACCGGTCTCGCCAGAAGCTCGGTGTCAGCAACTCTATCAACCCGAAACCAATATCCTGGTCACTCGTTTTCTCACGCCGGATGGAGTCACCGAACTCACCGATTTCATGCCCTTACGTTTGATCGAAACCGAACCGCACAGTTCGCAGTTGGTTCGGCGGGTGAAATCGGTGAGCGGGACGCCGTCCCTGCGACTCCGCTGCGCCCCCGCACTGAACTATGCGCAGGACGGCCATGAGGTTGCAATAAGCCAAGGAGGCGCGAGCTTTCGCTCCCCAGCCCTGTCCTTTGGCCTTGCCGCCTCCATCCCCCTGCGAAAGGTTGGCGACGCAGTCGAGGCTGAGTTCACCCTCAAGGAGTCCGAGACCTTGAGTTTCATCTTCGCGGTCGAGCGCGATGGCTGGCTGAAAGAAGGTGCCATTGCCGAACCTGCCCTGGAGGAACTGGAGGAAGCGACCGCGGTTTACTGGCAAACCTGGCTCGCGAAGTGCAGCTACCGAGGGCGGTGGCGTGAAATGGTCGAACGTTCGGCGTTGCTGCTGCAATTGCTGACCTACGCGCCCACTGGCGCCATCATCGCCGCGCCCAGTTGCAGCCTTCCGGAATGGATCGGTGGCGAAAGGAACTGGGACTATCGTTACAACTGGATCCGGGACGCCGCCAACACCGTGTATGCCCTACTGCGCATTGGCTTATTCGACGAGGCGGCTCTGTTCATGAACTGGATCGAAGAGCGGTGCGCGGAACTAGCGGAAGCGGATTCGCTGCAGACCGTATATTCGGTGGACGGCAATCCCGACTTGCATGAGCGAACTCTCACTCACTTGGAAGGTTACCGCGGCTCCCGGCCGGTCCGCATTGGAAATGATGCCTTCAAACAACTGCAACTCGACATTTACGGTGCGCTCATCGATGCCGTGTATCTCTACAACAAATACGGGCAGCCCGTCACCTGGCGCCTGTGGAAAGATGTTCGCCGGTTGGTCGATTGGGTGTGCGCCAATTGGCAACGACCGGATCAAGGGATCTGGGAACCGCGCGGCGATCCCCGCCCCTTCGTGCATTCCAAGGTGATGTGCTGGGTGGCGGTCGACCGGGGGCTGCGTCTGGCGCAAAAGCGTTCCCTGCCTGCCGATCTTGGCCGGTGGCTCAAGTGCCGGAATGCGATCTACGAAGAAGTCCTCGATCAAGGATGGAATCAGGAGCGGCGGTCATTCGTGCAAAGCTACGGCAGTACGAGATTGGACGCTTCCCTGCTGATGATGCCTCTGGTTTTCTTCATGGCTCCGAACGATCCTATGATGATCAGCACGGTGGATGCTATTTGCCAGCCGCTTTCCAAGGGCGGTTTAGTCAGCGATGGCATGGCCTATCGCTATACCCCCGATCATCCCGAGGATGGCCTGCCCCCAGGAGAGGGAACTTTTAATGTTTGCACCCTGTGGCTGGTCGAAGCGCTGACCAGGATGGGCCGGATTCCGCAGGCCCGATGGCTGTTTGAGAAAATGTTGTCACGGGCCAACCATCTGGGCCTCTACGCGGAAGAAACCGGTCCGAACGGAGAACCACTCGGCAACTTTCCGCAGGCCTTCACGCACATGGGATTGATCAGCGCGGCGTACAACCTGGATCGGGTTCTCGAGGCTCCGAAGCAACCTCGTATCGGCTAACCTCGAATGCGTCGGCAGCCGCGGCCACTGTCAGGTTGTCTCGAATCTTGGTCCCGAGCAGGACCAGGAATTGAAACCCGCGGGATCTCGTAGACGATTGCCTCAATCGCGAGGTCCAGTCGTCCCATTTCGCTCGAACGACTGAGTCGATCGAACGCTTGAAACGCGTGGGCCGAAAGGATTTTAGATTGGACTGCGCTCCACACTCTCGGCGGAAGCGGTATGGTCTGGTGGATCGCTGAAAGTTGACCCTGGCCTGTAGGCAACTTTTTCGTAGCTGTGGCCGACTTTACGGATCGCGTCACGCCAGCCGTCCTCCCAGGTAATCTGAGCCTCTCCGTCGGCCACAACCCAAGTACCGTGGGGCGCGTTCAAGGTTTTCCGCGCTATGCCGTCGCGTTCCAAAATGATATCGAAAAATCCACCCATGCCGTTGCCCACTCTCCACTTGCCCAAGAAGCGGCCTTGGCCGACATTGGAAGCCTCCGTCGCAGGAGTCGCGAACTCAATGCGTTCGATGTCCGACATGGGAAAGCTTCGCCGTTGTCCGTCTTTGAGAACAATCACGAGCGTTGAACTCCGCGCATCGGTTGACTTCGATTGGGACTGGGCGTAAGGAAACGCCAGCACGAACATTCCTACGATCAATGCAAGTCCAAGATAGCGCATGGGGCACTCCTTAAAACGCAATGTGTCGAGGCAGCACTCTACCGAATGCAAGTAAGTATACGAAGGATGGGGTGGTTTTGTTCCAAACAACAGGCTTGGGGAGAATCAAGCCCGCCGGAAGGGCCAATTGCGGCATCAAGGCTTTTCTTCGTGGCTCCGAACGATCCCATGATGACCAGCGCAGGGGATGCGATTTGCCGGCTGCTTTCGCAGGGTGGTTTAGTCACGGACGGCGTGGCGTATCGCTAGGCCCCCGCTCCTACCCACAACGGCTTGCCGCCAGGAGAGGGAACGTTTAATGTTTGCCGGCTGTGGCTGGTCGGAGCCCTGACCAGGATGGGCCGGATTCCGCAGGCCTTCAGGCACATGGGATTGATCAGCGCGGCATACAACCTGCATCGGGTTCTCGAGGCCCCGAAGCAACCTCGTACCGGCTGACCTTAGAATGCGTCTCCCGGCAATACCTGCTGTTCTCACGCAGCGGAATAGCGTAGCTCGGCATCGATTCGACCGATCGGCGCTTGATTCGGGAACATGGCAAACTATTCCCCCTTGTCGGTTGTAGCCTTCTCCGAAGTCTGCTTTTCCAGTTGTGCGGCGGCCTCGGCCAGTGTCAGGCTGTCTCGAACTCGCTCGAAGTCGTAGTGCACCTCGTTCTGCTGTACCCCGATGGTCTTAAAAAACAGCGCCTTCCCGTGCATGTTGACGTGCAAGAGCGTGATCTCCCAATGGCCGGGCGCAACCTCGGCTTGTTTGACGCGGAATTCGCCTCCCTGATCCAGATGCCCGAGCAACCCACCGCCAAACTTTACCGGCCGGATCAGGTGTCCCTCGATCTCCGCCAGCCGATTCCGCTCGATCCAGATACGGCCTTCCATGGCGTGAAATACGGCATCTTCGCGGGAAGAGGGGTGGAAATTCGGGTTCGGCTTGAAAAGAACTTCTACCAAACCGTTTTGGCGCGCCCCGTAGCTCGCAAGCACTGCCTGGGGCAAGACCCCGAACAAGTGCTCAGTTCGCTGATCGTCTTCGGTTTGAGCGCGCTCGAGCTTGCGCTGCGCGTTTCGGTCGCCTACGAGCTTGCGGATACGTTCCTGTTCTCGCTTCGCCTCATTCTTCGGGATCGGCTGGCCGCTCACCGACTGCAGGCGATCGAGGTTGCCCTGAGCGGTTTCAATCACCCTTTTTACTTCTGGCCTTCCCGCAACCTCCTCCTTCGCCTGGTAGGCCCAGTGACTGTGATCATCCGCCTGGGCCTGCAACTCCCCCGCTGCGACCCGGCGCAGAAATTCCCCGGCGGGAGGCCCGTCGTCAGCGCGCAGCGAGCACCCAGGAGCGGCCACCGATCCGAGCAGCACCGCTCGGAGCGCGATCCCGCGAATCGTCAGGTTAGGCATAGAGTTCCGGCCTGGGCCATAACGCTGGCGCACTATCGGTTCGTGCCGGTGCGCCGGGTGCCGGCGGCTCGGCCCGCGGCTTGACCGCGTTTTCTTGCTGCCTTGGTCCGAACCGCTTTCATGGCCGCCCCGTGACGTTCCGCTCGACCACGCTCGCGGGCGGAGGCCTGCGCCTGCTTCGAGATCGACTTGGCGGAAGCGGCGCTATGCCCTTCTCTTTTGAGCGCGTCACTGGTCGCACGCGACCGCTTGACGGATGGGGCAGGATGCGATTGGCTCTGGCCCTCCCGAAAGTCGCGCAGGGCGTGTTGCCGGGTTTCCGCCGAGACCTTTTCGCTTCGAGGAGCGGCTAATTTCACGCCCGCGCGCCGCGCTTTCGAGAGCCCGATGGCGATGACCTGTTTGGTCGAACGGGCGCCGTGGGTGCCTTCGCGAACGTGGTCGAACTCTTCGCGCACAAATTCGCCAGCCTGGGTCGAGGGTGACTTCCCTTCCCGGGCATCTTCTCGGGCGCGCTCGACGGTTTCTTTTTCCGGCATCTGAACCTCCTGGGGCGATCGCCCGCAATGGTAACGCTCGCTTTCAATTCACTCGCAGAAGCATGAAGGTACCGTTTTCGAGCTTCACATTGCTCTTTTCCGAGCTCACCACAGAACCTTGGGTGCTATTGGGGGTTGCCGACAGCAGCAGATTCGAGATCCCCACGACTCCTTGGGTGCTCGCAGTGACAGGCGGATTGGGGCTGGTTGCGCTGGGTGTCGGGGTCGGCCACTGGCCGCCAGCTGCAGGAGAATTCGGGGTGCCGGACGGGGTTCCGCCTCCCATTCCGGGAGAGCGATCGCTCGGGCTGCTGGTCGAGGCTCCGCCGCCGCTCGGCAACGCGTTCGGTGGGGGTGGGCTTCCGCCACCGGTATTGCTATGGTCAGGGTTGAGTGCAGGGGTCCCAATCACCGCCTGAATGGACATGGGCACCGCCAAGTTGCCGCCATTTTTTATGACCGCGTGATCGAAGACAATACCCAGTTGTGATTCTTGCTGTTCCTTGTTGCGGGGCTGCGCCTCGGTAATGTGCCCGACCACCAGGGTGTCCTTGGGCACAAGCACCTGGCCGCTCACTGTCTTCATGTCTTCGGTGACCCGGGCGTCGACTTCATCGCCCGACTTCGCCTTTTTGGCGTCAAGGGTTTTTGTCAGCCGCACTGGAATCACGCTGCCGGGGGCCAGACGCGGAGACGCGGCCGCGGCGGGTGGGGTTGGGTCCGGTGGAGTAGCGCCGTTAGTTTGCCCGGGTGCCGAGGTCTGGGCCAAAGAGATGCCGCATAACACGCATAACATCAGGCCTGCCAGGATTTCAGCCAGTGGATTTTTCATCGAACGTCTCATCGAAGATCTCCTTTCGAAATGGTTCTGATGGCAAGAGCTCGAAAGGCGCGCACCGAAAACGACTTCTACGGAGTTGCGGACCCCGGTGCCGGCTCACCCGCCTGGTGTATGCCATTGTTTATAGAACGGGCGGGGCGAACCGACCATCGGGGGATCACTGTAGGGAAACCGAAAAGAGGCCCGGGAATGACCACACGGGGGGCCTAGAATTTTGTACGATAACGACCGTAGACGGAGACTCCTCCCAGCTGATCGCGCGAAACGCTCACCGACCACCGGCGGTTGATGTCGTAGTCTCCCTGCACGACTTCGCTGCCGGGCTGGGTTACATCGGTCGAAAACGTAAACAGAAAATTCTTGGTCACACGCTGTTGCAAAGCGACTCTGGCGGAGGGGTTCTGGTTATTGCCACCGATCAGGGGATCGATCTGCAGGCTGGAAACCCCGGCCAGCTTTTGCAGTCCGCCACTGAACTGGCTGGCCGCCTGCCCGGCCAGGATGGAATCCGGGCTGGTGCTCGAGCTCGCCGACTCTTCTGTCGTCTGACCGCTGGCAATCAGATTGATCACATCCGCGGTTGCGAGCGGAGGATCGGAAACATAGGTGGTTCGCAGATTCTCCGGCGGTCCCTTGAGGGTCACGGTCAGATCGTATTGTTCAATGGTGGTGGTAACGGCCACGTTCACCATCGGTTCGGTTTCGATCGGGTTCGAGAAGGTGATGAGGCCATGCTGCAGCCGATAGCGGTTGCTGCGAAAGAACAGGTCTCCTGAGGTCAGGTCGGCTCGACCGACGATGACGGGATACGCCGCGGTCCCGGTCACCCGCAGCTTCGCGCTGCCTTCGAGGCTCAGTTGGGAACTGGTGGCATTCAAGTCTCGGGTGGATTCGACGGCGATCTGGAGCTTCATATTGTCGGCGAATCCTTCGCTCGCCGGTGGAGCGGAGTCGCCCTCGAACTGG
>Ga0182018_10005429_pt1 | contig 10265 bp, 9 predicted proteins | sample 812P2MmetaG_FD_120490 | JGI IMG/M metagenome (GOLD analysis project Ga0182018, IMG submission 120490) | Permafrost microbial communities from Stordalen Mire, Sweden - 812P2M metaG | ecosystem: Environmental > Terrestrial > Soil > Wetlands > Permafrost | place: Sweden: Stordalen | collected... | reverse complement strand
CCGACAAGGTCTTCTTCGCCTCCGACTCGGCCGACCTGGGTCCGGCGGGCGAGGAGGTCGTGGACACCATCGCCTCGGTGCTGCGCTCCACCACCAACGGCATCGACGTCGAGGGCTACACCGACGACGAGCCCATCACCGGAGGGCCGTACACGACGAACGAGGAGCTCAGCGCCGTGCGGGCGGCCAGCGTCGTGACCAGGCTCGTCGACGTCGACGGCCTCGACCCCGACCGGCTGGCGGCCACCGGCTTCGGAGCCTCGCACGCCGTGGCCCCCAACGACACGCCGGCCGACCGTGCCCTCAACCGTCGGATCGACTTCGTCATCCTCGCCTCAGGAGCGACCCAGCCATGAGCGCCGTGGCCACCGACCAGATCAAGAAGCCGACGTCGGCCGACGCCGACGCCGCGCCCGACGCCGAGAACGAGCCCGGCGAGGAGAAGGTCAAGAAGAGCAAGAAGAAGCTCGTCATCATCATGCTGGTGGTCCTGCTCATCGGTGGGTTCGAGGCCAAGTCGATGCTGCTCAAGCCGCACTACAAGCCGGGACAGGCCGTCCCCCTGGGCACCATCCTCCCCCTCGACCAGCTCACGGTGAACATGTCCGACGGCCACCTCGTGCAGGCGTCGATCTCCCTGCAACTCACCAAGGTGGCGTCCAAGTCGGCCACCTTGGATGTCCCCCGCTTCGACGACGCCGCCATCACCGTGCTCGGGGCCGAGACCTACGACAACCTGCTCGCCCCCGACGGACGGGCGGAGGCGAAGGCGCAGATCCTGGCCCTGGACCAGAAGATCCTCCCGCCCGTCGACGGGGACGGCGAAGAGGTGAGCGCCGTGTATTTCACGAGCTTCGTGGTCCAGTGAGACGTCGGGCCCCGGGGGCCGATCGGGCGAGGGGCGGACTTTCGTGGACAGGAGCTACACCTGGCGTCGGAACCGGCCGATAAGGCCCAGATGGGACTGAACGCCCTGGTCGTCTGCCTGTTCGAGGAGAGTGAGGCGCTCGAGCACCTCGCCTTCAAGCTCGAGCAGGAGCAGCTGGTGCTGGCGGCCGGGAAGCCGCGGTTGCTGGCGCGCAACAGCGCCGAATTCGAGCAGGCGGTGAAGGCGCTGGACGTGGTGAGCCGTCGACGCGACGAGCTGGTCGTGGCGGCCGCCGCCGAGCTGGGGTTGCCGCCGACCACAACCCTGAGCACCCTGGCCGACGCCGCCACCGACGGAGACGAGCGACGTGTGCTCGGTGAGCGACGCCAGATCATGCGGGCCCAGGTGGCACGGATCAGCAACCTCTGTACCAAGAACCGCGAGATCCTGGCCCGGAATCTGGCCGCCACCACGGACGCTCTCGCTCTCCTGGGCGACGGCCCTTCGTATACGGCGATGGCGACGACGACAGTGGGGGCACCGCGTTCCCGCATGCTCGACGCCAGGGCATAGGAAGGAGGCGTCCATGGGAGACCTGGCACTGAGCATCGCCGCGTCGGGACTCGACGCCCAGCAGGCGGCGATGGACACCATCTCCGAGAACCTCACCAACGCCAGCACACCCGGTTACGTGGCCGAGAGCGCGCAGCTCACGACCAGCGCCGGCGGCAACGTGCTCGGGGTGGGAGACGGGGTCCTGGTCACCGGAGTCACCCAGAACACCGACGGGCTGCTCGCCACCAATGCGCTGCAGACCCAGGGCGTGTTGTCGCAGAGCACCGCCCTGCAACAGATCCTGCAGGGGGCCCAGTCGGTGTTCCCCGTCTCGACGACGTCGGGGATCGCCTCCGACCTGTCCAGCTTCTGGCAGTCGTGGGACGCCATCAGCCAGGACCCTTCGAACCCCGCCCCCCGCACCCAGGTGGTCGACGCCGCCCAGAATCTCGTCTCGGACTTCCAGGAGGCGTCACAGCAGCTGAGCAACCTCCAGGACAACGCCCAGTCCCAGGTGTCGACATCGGTGACCCAGGCCAACAGCATGCTGAAGCAGATCGCCTCGCTGAACGGGCAGATCGGCGCCACCGAAGGGGGAGGGACCCCGGCCAATTCGCTCATCGACCAACAGAACCAGATCATGGGCGAGCTGGCCTCGAGCATCGGGGCCGTCGCCGTGACGCAGCCCGACGGGACCATCAACGTCGACGTCGGCGGCGTGACCCTCGTGCAGGGGACGTGGAGCGACACCGTCGAGACCACCGGCGGGACGGGTGACATGAGCCTGGTGGCCCACGCCAGTGGCGCCACCATTCCCACCTCGTCGGGGAGTGTGGCCGGGCAGCTGGCCGCCATCAACCAATACCTGCCCGCCTACCAGTCCCAGCTCGACGCCGCGGCCAACGACCTCTCCTCCACCGTCAACACCCAATTGGCGGCCGGGTTCACGGCCACCGGCGCCTCGGGGTCCGGCTATCCCCTGTTCGTGGGATCCGGTGCCGCCGGGATCAGCGTCAACAGCGCCATCGTGGGCAACCCCCAGTTGATCGCCGCCTCCGACACCGGCACCCTGCCCGACGCCACCAACGACGGCGGGAACGCCCAGGCGATGGCCGAGCTCTACAACTCGCCCACCGGTCCCGACCAGCAGTACCAGTCCCTGATCCAGGGGTTGGGCACCCAGGTGGCGGCCGTGAACAGTCAGGTGACGGCGCAGACGTCGGTGGCCAACGCCGCCCAGGACAACCTGCAGGCCATCGAGGGCGTCAACACCAACGACGAGATGGTGCAGATGTTGACGTTCCAGCAGGCGTATCAGGCGTCGGCCAAATTGGTGAGCACAGTCGATACCATGATGCAGGCGTTGCTCGAGGCATCATGACGACGAGGACCGAAGTGAGGAGGAAATCGTGACCGATATGATGGGGTCCGGCGCGATCTCCTACACGCCGACGATCATCGCCGACCAGATGATCTCGGGCTTGAACACCGATGAGGCGCAACAGGCGACCCTCGAAGAGCAGTTGTCGACGGGGAATTCGATCAACCAGCTGTCCGACAATCCGGCCGGTGCGGCCGAGCTGTACCAGCTCAACGGGAGCCTGGCGCGCGCTCAGCAGTACACCTCGAACGCCACCGACGGGACGGGCTGGCTGTCGCTCGGCAATTCGACGATGAACCAGATCCTTTCGTCACTGCAGTCGGTCCAGCAGATCGTGGAATCGGTGAGCGGGGCGAGTCTCTCCGGTAACCCCGGGGCCATCCAGTCGCTGGCCGCGCAGGTCACCTCCGCCCAACAGGAGCTGACCAACCTGGCCAACACCACCTACGGGGGGCAGGCCATCTTCGCCGGCACGGGGAACGTGAGCCAGGCCTACGACCAGAGCGGCAACTATGTCGGAGGGGGATCGGCGCCGACGCGGACCGTCGCCCCCGGCGTCTCGGTGCCGGTGTCGGTCACCGGTGAGCACGTCTTCGGCTCGGGTTCGACCGGACTTCTGGGCAGTACCGGCATCCTGTCCCAGATCGCCTCGGATCTGCAGACGGGGACCACCGCCTCGCTGAACAACGTGGAGACGACCGACGCGCAGGCTCTCAGCACGGCCATGACGCAGGTCACGACGGTGGCCGCCCAGATGGGATCGGACTACCAGAGCATGCAGACGTTCTCCCAGCAGGCCACCGATGCGCAGCAGACGCTGCAGACGGAGATCTCGGGACTCGACAGCACCAACGTGGCGCAGGCGTCCACCCAGCTCACCGAGGCACAGAATTCGTATCAGTCGGCGCTGTGGGCCACCTCACAATTGTCGCAAGAATCCCTCGTGCAGTTCCTGAGTTGACGGGAGATCACAGCCGATGTTGATCACGCGGACCCGGTCGGACGAGCCGGTGGAGGGAATCGACCACGGCCCCGCCGCCGACGGCGACGGTTTCGTCGACGGTGCGGTGCTCGACTTCGGCAGCGGGATCCCGGGATTCCCGCAGTCCCGCTACTACCGACTGGAGAACCTGGCGCCCGAGCTCCAGCCCTTCTGCGTCATGCGATCGGTGCAGGAGAGCGCGATCAGCTTCGTGCTGGTGGCACCGGGAGTCCTGTTTCCCGACTACACGATCGAGATCGACGAGCAGCACGTGTCCAACCTCGACCTCGAATCGGCCGACGACGCCATGGTGCTGACCATCATCACGCTCGGACAGCCGCCGACGGCCAATCTCCTCGGCCCCCTGGTGGTGAACCGGCGCACCCGGGTGGCGGCCCAGGTGGTCCAGTACCAGTCGAGCTACCGGGCCGCCGAACCGCTGGCGTCGCGCTCCGAGACCTGAGCGACGTCGCCGTCGGGCGCACCGGCGGTGGCCGACGCCTCTGACGCCGACGCGTCTGACGCCGATCCGTCTGGTGTCTTCGTGCTCCGCTCGGTCAGCGCCGCGGTGAGACTGGCGACCGCGTCGGAGGAGGTCGACGCGGCCTGGACGTTGGCCTGCTGGATCTCGAAGTAGACCTCTTCGCGGTGCACCTCGACATCCCTGGGCGCATCGATGCCGATCCGGACCTTGTCGCCGGCGACGACGAGAACGGTGACTTTGATGTCGTGGCCGATCATGATGCCTTCACCGACACGACGACCCAGTACGAGCACCGCGCCCTCTCTTCCGTGAGATGTGCGTGTCCCCTCCCTGGGGAATCGTCCCAGGCTACCGGGTCGTCCGGCGCCGACGGGGACGATCAGACGGCGTAAAGGTCGCCGTCGGGGCCCTCGGCGATGGCGATGCGCGTCAGACCCCTGGTGGCGGGCCCCTTCACGAGGGCCCCGGTCTCGCCGTTGAACCTCGATCCGTGGCAGGGGCAGACGAAGAGCCGGTCCGGCGCCACGTAGGCGACGGTGCAGCCCTCGTGGGGGCAGACGGCGTCGAAGGCCACGAAGGTGCCGGCGGACGGCTGGACGACGACGGCCGGATCACCGGTCCGGGGATCGTTGAAGGTGGCGGACCCGCCCACCGCCACCTCGGTGGCGGGGCCCACTTTCTTGCCCGGGGGGATCGACGACGACGGTCCCGGCTTCGCCGTCGTGGTCGGAGTGGTGCCGGGCGACGATGAACCGGTGGGGGAGTCGGCCGCGTCGGAGTAGTGCCCGACGAGGCGGCCCACCCCGGCGGCCAGCCCGGCCAGGAGGACCCCGAGGGCGCCGGCGGTGCCGAAGGCCAGGGCTTTCAGAGCGAAGGTGCGACGGTCGAGTTCGTCGCGGGCCGCGGCGTCGCCGACGGCCGTGATGGGGCGAGCGGTCCGGGCGGCCAGCAGGGCGTCGAGGGAGAGGACGCCGCCCGAGCCCGCCACCAGCAGCGGCAACCAGGCGAAGAGGAAGACGATGTCCGAGCCCGTGTAGTAGGGGCTGGCGTGGAAGCTGATGGTCAAAAAGAGAGAGAGGGAAAGGATCATCCCGCCGACGGCGGCGATCCGCGCCCACAACCCGAGGAGGGTCCCGAGGCCGACGGCCAGTTCGCCGAGGGCCAGAACCACGCCGAGGGGAACGGCGACGTGCTGGAGGGGGCCGATGAGGGCGTGAATGGGGCTCGTCTGGGCCGCCTCTTTCAATTGGGACTGGATCGACGTCGGATTGTTGGCGTCGAAGAAACCCGGGTTGGCGAGCTTCTGCATGCCGGCGAAGGTGAAGGTGGCTCCGATGAAGGCCCGGAGGGGCAGCAGGGCCCAGCCCGCCGAGGTCGAGGACATGGGGGCTCCCACCCACTGATCCCGCTTGGTCGTCATCTCGCTCCCTGAACGGCGCCGGAGAGTCGCCGGTGGTGTTCTCGGACGTCGGTCCGAGGCTCGGCAGCTTACCGACGCGACCTCCCGACGCGACCGCGCGCCGGTAAGGCGGAGGTGGGCGACCACTACGCTTGGGGGCCATGAGCAGGCTGCTCACGGACCCTTCCGGTCCGCCCCCCGAGGCCGACGTCGACGACCGCCACCTGGCCACCGCCGAGCTCGCGCTCGGGGGGATGCATTGCAGTGCCTGTGCGCAGCGCATCGAGGGGGCCCTGGCCCAACGCGAGGGTGTGGTCAGTGCGTCGGTGAACCTGGCCACGACACGGGCCTTCGTCGCCTACGACCCGACGACGGTCGGGGTCGAGGAGCTGTGCGGTGCGGTGGACGGAGTCGGCTATTCGGCGACGGCCGTCGAGGAGGATGACGGGGCCGTCGTCCGGGAACGATCGGACCATTGGGCCCTGCGCGCCGCCATCTCGTGGCCCCTGGCGCTGGCCGCATTCGTCGTGGCCCTGGCGGCACCGACGGACGGGAGCGTGGTCGACGGGTGGGTCGTCCTCATCCTGGCCATCGCCGTCGAGCTGGCCGGCGGGTGGCCGTTCCTGCGGACGACGGTGCGGTTGCTGCGTCGGGGGGCGACCAGCATGGACACCCTCATCGCGTTGGGGACGCTGGCCGCTCTGGCCGTGAGCGCGGTGGAGGCCATCGCCCTGCATGGACAGCACTACCACCTGGGCGGTGGCGGCGAGTTCGCCGCCCGCCTGCACGGGGTGATGGCTCCGATCATCGTGGCCATTCTCGTCACGGGCCGGGCCATCGAGGCCCGCGCCCGTCAACGCGCGGCGCGGGCCATGCACTCACTGCTGGGGCTGCGTCCCCCGACGGCGCGCGTCGTGACCGGGCCCGACGACGATCGTGGCGAGCTCGTCGCCCCCGAGAGCGTCCCTGTCGGTGCGCTGATCCGTGTGCGCGCCGGTGAGACGGTGCCGCTCGACGGGGAGGTGGTTGCCGGATGGTCGGCCGTCGACGAGTCGATGCTCACGGGCGAGGCCCTGCCCGTGGAGCACGGTCCCGGCGGCGAGGTGACGGGGGGTACCCGCAACGGTGGCGGTGTCCTCGTCGTGCGCGTGGCCACGGTCGCCGCCGAGTCGGTCCTGGCCCGTCTGCAGCGGCTGGTGGACCAGGCCCAGCGCGACAAGGCGCCCCTGCAACAGGTGGCGGACCGGGTGAGCGGCGTCTTCGTTCCCGTCATCCTGGCCGCTTCGGTGGTGACGTTCCTCGTGTGGTGGTTGGCCGCCGGCGACTTCGGCAAGGCCGTGCTGAGCGCCGTGGCCCTGCTCCTGGTGGCGTGCCCCTGCGCCATGGGTCTGGCCACGCCGGTGGCCATGATGGTCGGTTGCGGTCGTGCCTCGGCCCTCGGCATCCTCATCCGCAGCGGGGAAGGGCTCGAGCGGCTGGCCAAGGTGGACACCGTCGTCTTCGACAAGACGGGCACGTTGACCGAGCGCTTCGCCAGCGTCACCGAGGTGATGGTGGCCGCCGGGACCACCGTCGACGAGGTGATGGCACTGGCGGCCGCCGTGGAGGCCGAGAGCGACCACCCCATCGCCTGTGCCATACGGGCGGCCACCGCACCCCGGCTCCGGGCCGAGGACGCGATGGTCCTCCCCGGGGTGGGGGTGGAGGGGACGGTGCAGGGCCACCGGGTCCGGGTGGTCCGCCTGGCCGGGACGCCGCTGCCAGCCGAGCTCGCCGGCGCCGTGGCCGGGCGCGAAGGGCGGGGCGAGACCGTCGTCGTCGTCGAGCGCGACGGCGACGTGATGGGGGCCATCGCCGTCACCACGCCGGTACGGCCCGAAGCGGCCGGGGCGGTGACGCAGCTGCGCTCGATGGGCCTCGAGACGATCATCCTGAGCGGGGACAGCGAGCCGGCCGTGCACACCGTGGCCACCGCCCTCCGTGTCGACGCCGAGTACAGCGCCCTGAGTCCCGAAGCGAAGGTCGACGAGTTGCGGGCGCTGCAGGGCGACGGCCGGCTCGTTCTGATGGTGGGTGACGGGGTCAACGACGCGCCCGCCCTGGCCACGGCCGACGTCGGGTGCGCCATCGGGAGCGGGACGGAGGCGGCGCTGGCCAACAGCGAGATCGCCCTCCTCGGCGACGACCTCCACGGCGTTCCCGCCTCCATCGGCATGGCGCGCTCGACCCTGGCCGTCATCATGCAGAACTTCGGCTGGGCCATGGGTTACAACATCTCGGCTCTCCCCCTGGCCGCCGTCGGTCTCCTCGACCCTCTCGTCGCCGCCTTGGCCATGGGCCTGTCGAGCCTCATCGTCGTGCTGAACAGCCTCCGTCTCATGCGCCTGGGTCGGACCGGACTCGACCAGGTGCAACCGCCCCGGATCATGCGCGGGGCCCGGGGGTTCGCCCTGTGGGTGGCCATTCCTGTCGTGCTCTTCGCCGGGGCCACCGTCATCGGCCAGGTGGTGTCGCCCGCCCGTGGTCAGTCGCTGCTCCCGGCGCTGCCCGTCCCCATCTCCACCGTGGCCCTGCCCGGCGGGGCCAGCGCCGAGGTCTACCTCTATCCCGGGCACCCGGGCGTGAACCAGCTCCATGTGATCCTCGACGGCCTGAGCACGCGCCAGGAGGCCTCGAGCTCGGTCCGGATCACCGCCGCGCGCCACGGCGGGGCTCCGGAATTGCTGCGTCAACTGCGGCTGAGCCCCGGGCACTTCGTGGCCTACCCGACGCTCGGCGCCGGGAGATGGCGTTTCTCGATGACGGCGAGGATCGACGGCCGGCCGGTGCCGTTCGGCATCACCCGGCCAGTGAAGTGAGCCCCGTGTCGTGAGGGGCGTGGATCCGGCGCCGATGGGGGAAAAGGGTTAGCTTTTTCTCATGGGGATCCTGCGTGTGGGCCGCCGCGGCGCGGCTCTGACCATCGCCGCCGTGGCCATCGTGGTCGGCGGAGTGGTGACGGTGGCGACGTCGGCCACGGCCACGTCGCCCAAGGTGACGACCGTCACGCTGCAGGCGGCGCATGCGTACGAGCCGGTGGCGCCGCCGGGAGCCACCGACGACTACCACTGCACGCTCGTCAATCCGCACGTGACGCAGAACTCCTACATCGTGGCCAGTCACTTCTTCCCCAACGGGGTCGACGTCCATCACTCCATCCTGTTCCTGGTCCCGCCTGATCTGGCCGCCGCCGCCGTCCGCGCCGACAAGGACGGGAAAGGGTGGACGTGCTTCGGGGAGACGGCCCTGCCGGGCACCGGTCTCGCCCAGATCTCGAACACGCCGTGGCTGTCGGCGTGGGCACCGGGACACGGGAAGGACGTGGAGCCCGCCGGGACGGGGGTGTACTTCCCGAAGGGCAGCATGGTGGTGATGCAGATCCACTACAACCTGCTGCGCGGCGACGCCCCCGTGCGCGCCAAGCTGGTGCTCAGCACCGTCCCCTCCTCCACCCCCCTGAAGCCTCTCCATCTGACCCTCCTGCCGGCGCCGCCCGACATCCCCTGTCCGGCCGGCGTGACGGGGCCTCTGTGTAATCGGGCCGCGTCTCTGGCCAACCTGGGCCAGCGTTTCGGACAGGCGCAGGTGGACTTCGTGAACACCATCGAGTCGTTCTGCGGCCGGAACCCGGTCGACCCGCCGGCGGGCGACACGACCACCTGCACGTGGCCGATCGGATCGGGGCACATCGTCCGCGTCACGCCGCACATGCATCTGCTGGGGACGGGGATGAAGATCGTGCTCAATCCGGGCACCCCCGGGGCGCAGACGCTGCTGGATGTGACCGACTACAACTTCGACTACCAGCGTTCGTACAACCTGGCCAAGCCCGTGGCCACCGTGCCCGGGGACCATGTCCAGGTCACGTGCACGTACAACGCGACGTTGCGTCAGAAGCTCCCGCAGCTGCGCAAGCTCCCGCCGCGCTTCGTGACGTGGGGTGACGGCTCGTCCGACGAGATGTGCCTGGCCATCCTGCAGTCGACCGCCTGAGCGGGCCTGCCGCAGGCCACACCGCCTAGTCCCCGGCCCAACACCCCAGGATCACGTCGGAGACGCTGTCGGCGATGTCACCCTTGGTCGTCGGGGGCACGCCGAACTGAGCGGGGAGACCCGTGATGTCCACCAGCAGGACCTTCCAGTCCTTGCGGACCACGACCGAGCCGTTGGTGGTGGTGAACGCGCCCTGACCGAGGTTGCCGAGGGGACCGGTGTCGCCCAGCTGCTGTCCGAGCATGGCGAAGTAGCCCTTGACCTGCGACCAGCTCGACAGCTCCTTGACCGAGAGGACCATCGACCCGTCGGGGTACTGGTAGCGGCAGGAGTAGAGGTGGTCGACCCACGACGGTGTCTGGACGACCGCCTTGACGCCGAGGACCTCGGCCAGCTCCCCCTGCGCCTTCTTCTGGCACACCATCTTGGCGATCTCCGACGGCAGGGGACCGGCCGGGAGGGGCACCGTCGTCTTGGTCCGGGTCGGCGTCGCCGTCGGTGTGCCCCCGCACGAGGTGGCACCCAGCGCGGTGATCGCCACGAGGACGAACGGGAGGAACCGGT
>Ga0182018_10005428_pt1 | contig 10266 bp, 7 predicted proteins | sample 812P2MmetaG_FD_120490 | JGI IMG/M metagenome (GOLD analysis project Ga0182018, IMG submission 120490) | Permafrost microbial communities from Stordalen Mire, Sweden - 812P2M metaG | ecosystem: Environmental > Terrestrial > Soil > Wetlands > Permafrost | place: Sweden: Stordalen | collected... | reverse complement strand
GGCGCATTCGTACCGGGTTACGCCGAGAAGCTCGCCCCAATGCTGGATCATCCAAGCGTTCATGTGCTTGGTCACCGTAACGATGTACCGGAACTTATGCGCAATAGCGACGTCCTCATTCTTCCAAGCATAGAGGAAGGGAGTGCGTTGGTCACGTCGGAAGCGCAGGGCAGTGGGTGCGTTCTCTTGGTTTCAGAAGCCGCCGGGGCCATCTGCAAGCATATGGAGAGTGCATTGGTCCACCGCGTCGGCGACGTTCAGACTCTTACGCAGCACATTAATACGCTGCATCAAGATCGCGCTCTCCTTGAAAGGATGCGTGAAAGTGCAATTCGCAGAATACCAGAGATCACTTGGACCGCAGCAGGTGTGAAGCTTCTCGAGGTCTACCGAGCCACCATAGCTGCGAAGCACGGAGAGAATCGCCAGTAGAGCAATCTGCTAGGCCCGTCATTCCCCATGGAACTTTCCATCATCTGTGTAAACTGGAACTCGGTGGACTACCTCCGCGAGTGCATCGCCAGCATCTACGAGTTCACCCGCGGCATCTCGTTTGAAATCATCGTCGTTGATAACGCGTCTCCCGAGGCAGGAGTGGACGTTCTCAAGGACGAGTTTCCAGGAATCACACTTATCACGAGCGAAAAAAATCTCGGGTTCGCCGGCGCCAATAACCTCGGCTTTAAGCATTCGACGGGTTCATATGTTCTGTTTTTGAATCCGGATACAAAGTTGATGGAGCCCACGATCACAATCATGCTGGAGTGTATCAAGTCCTTGCCCGACGCCGGTGTTGTAGGATGCAAACTGTTGAACACGGACCTTTCTATACAACTGAACTCGATTCAGAAGTTTCCGACCATTCTGAATCAGGTTCTGGACACCGAGTATTTGCGCTTGCGTTGGCCGCACTGTCCGCTTTGGGAGATCGAGCCGCTCTTCCGAAAGGATGTGAAGGTGATTAGAGTTGAAGTCATTTCTGGTGCGTGTATGTTACTCAAGCGTGAAGTGTTTCAAGAAGTTGACATGTTTAGCGAAGATTACTTCATGTATGCAGAAGACTTGGATCTGAACTACAAACTCAAACAGGCCGGATACTCCAATTACTACATTGGGGAGACGGCCATAATTCATCACGGTGGTCGAAGCAGTTCGCGCCAGAAAGTAAGTCAATGGGCGACAATCATGAAACATCGGGCGATGCTGCGATACTACCGGAAGACTCGAGGCAGGGCTTACGAGTCGATGTATCGAGCAGCAATGGGTTGTGCGGCCGTGGGGCGGTTGACGCTTCTCACCTTAATGTTTCCGCTCGGTAACATTGTGTGGGACAGAGCGTTGCTCAAGGATGCGACAGCAAAGTGGAAGGCTGTGTTGAGCTGGGCTGTTGGACGGCAAGACTTAGCGATAGGGAACCGATAGCAAGCATTCATGGATACGAGGTCACTATGTGTGGTATCTGCGGGAAATTAAGGTTTAATCGGGACGAGAGTGTCTCGCCTGAACTTGTCAAAGCGATGGCGGATACGATTCAGCATCGAGGGCCTGACGACGAGGGGTATTACATTTCCGGACCAATTGGCTTGGGTTTCCGCAGACTCTCGATCATCGATCTCGCTACTGGGCACCAACCTCTCTCGAATGAAGATGGCACCGTTTGGATTGTGTTCAATGGGGAGATATATAATTATCAGGAACTCAAAGATTATCTGAAATCAAAAGGACATGTTTTTAGGACTCAAACGGACACTGAAGTAATTGTCCATCTTTACGAGGAGTTGGGTGAGGCCTGCGTCGAAAAACTTCGAGGAATGTTTGCGTTCGCGATATGGGATGCTCGTCAGAAGGTCTTATTTCTCGCAAGAGATCGCGTAGGAATTAAGCCTCTCTATTACTGGTTATCGGACAAATCAGTGGTCTTTGCGTCTGAAATTAAGGCGATCCTTGCTGACCCGGAATTTCAGCCGGAGGTTCTCCCCGAAATGATCGATAGGTTCCTAACGTTTTGCTACGTTCCGGGCGAAGAAACAATGCTAAAAAACGTTTACAAACTCGCACCGGGATGCTGCATGGTTATTAAGGATGGAAAAGCCCAGATCAAGCAGTATTGGGATCTGAGCTTCTCACCCTCGGATATTAGGTTGGAAATTGCAGAGACGCAATTGCTCGACCTATTGGAGGAGTCGGTCCGGCTTCACATGATCAGCGACGTACCGGTAGGATTCCTGTTGAGCGGCGGAATTGATTCAACTGCCATGTTGGGCTTTGCGGTAGGGAAAACGGATCGTTCTCTGAGCAGCTTTACGATCGGTTTTTCCGAGCCAGGCATCATCGATGAGCGCCCCTACGCAACATTGGCAGCACGCAGGTACGGTGCCGACCATCATGAAATGACCATACGCCCCAAGGATTTTGCGGATTTTCTGCCCCAATTTGCCTGGCATATGGAGGAACCTGTTTGTGAACCTCAAGCGGTTGCTTTGTACTATGTGTCCAGACTTGCGAAGGATTTTGTGAAGGTCTTAATTTCCGGAGAGGGTGGAGATGAAGCGTTCGCCGGATATCCGAATTATAGGAATTTGCTTTATCTGGAGCGCTTGAAGAGAGTGGTCGGGCCATTGCGCGGAGCGATTGCGTCAGGCATCTCCCTTCTCAACCGCTTCGTACAATCGAAGCGTGTAGAGAAATATGCCTGGCTCATGGATATACCGTTTGAGGACTATTACTACAGCCGAACTTCGAATCCCGGGCAATTTTTCAACAGCCACAAGAGCGAATTATATTCAAGAGATTTTTCTCATTTCGTGAACAAAGGTTTTTCTGTTGCTCCCGTGAAAAGATACCTCGACGACGGACCGCGGAAAGGTCTGGTAAACAAAATGCTTTATGTCGATACGAAGGCATATCTTCCAAATGACTTATTACTTAAGGCCGACAAGATGACGATGGCAAACTCAATTGAGCTTCGTGTTCCTCTCCTGGATCACAAGATGCTTGAGTTTGCGGCGTCCTTGCCCGAAAATTTCAAGGTCCGGGGATTTACAACGAAATACATCGCGAAGACGGCGCTGCGAAATAAAGTGCCTCAAGAGATTCTGTACCGCAAAAAGGCGGGGTTTCCGGTGCCCTACGCCTCCTGGCTAAGAACAGAGTTGAAGGATTGGGTCAATGGTGTACTACTCGATCGTGAAACGATTTCGCGTGGATATTTCAATGCGAGTTGCATTGAGAACCTGGTCAAACAAAATTCCCAATCGGGCGGCTACTCTAGGGAGATATTTTCTCTGGTTTCATTAGAACTATGGCATCGAGCGTTCGTAGAAAGAGAAAGGGCTGTACCCGCTCAACCTTCGTTGGACCCTTCGTTCTCGATTTAAAGATTGGTCATACTGATCGGCCGATTACATTCGTCTGGAGATTGTGAGCGGTGTGAAGCGTCTGCAGTTGTATCGCAAAGTCATCGCAGCGAAAAACAGGGCAAGTATTTGAACTGGAAATAGGGAAACCGGATTCGATGTCAACAATCGAAAAAAGAATTACGGATACAGTTCTAAAGCGGATTCGAGCCCTGGCGCGACCGAACGGTGACGTGGATGTAGCGCCCGATGGGCGTCCGGAGATTGCAAAGCCGGTTTCCGTGCGCGAGGCAAGATTCTCGGACTTTGACCAGGTTTGTGCGTTGAATATGAAGCTTGGGCAAGGTCCGGACTCTCCTGAAAATTGGAACCGGTTGTGGTTAGACAACCCCGCGTTAGGGGATCGAGAGACGCCCTCCGTTATCGGATGGGTGCTCGAAGGGGAGTCTAGCGAAATCGTGGGCTTTTTAGGAAGTGTCCGAACGCTCTACGAATACGAGGGGAAGACTCTTCTCGCGGTTATTGCCGTCCGTTTTGCGGTGCAGCTTGCATACCGGCCGTTCAGTCATCTTCTGGTTACATCTTTCTTTCGCCAGAAAAATGTGGACCTTTTTCTGAATACGACCGCTACCGTTTCTACCGGAAAAATGATGATCGCATTCAAAGCGTCACGGATCCCGGAAGAAGATTACGAAAATGTCTTGTTCTGGGTCATTGATCCCTACTATTTCACCAAATCAGTGTTCAGGAGAATGCGGATAGCCTCTGGTTTGTCCAGAGTGGGAAGCGTTTTGGCATCACTTGCCGTAAGAGCTGATATCCGACTTCGTGGGAGGGAACTTCGGGGAAGGCCTTTCAGATACACTGTCATTGAAACCTGCGTGAATAATATCAGTGATGAATTCCAGCGTTTTTGGGCAGAAAAATCGAAAGAGACGTCGCGGCTGCTGGCCAAGCGCAGTCCCGCGATAATGCGCTGGCACTTTGATCCACCCGGCAACCGGCGAGTAGCAAGAGTACTTGGTTGTTACTCGGGAAATCACTTGGTGGGATATGGAATCGTACGACATGATGAGGCGGGAAGAGACGGCCTTCGGCGTTCCATCCTTGCGGACCTTATGGTTGAGGATGATGACCCTTGCATTGTGGAGCAGTTGCTGGCGGCAATTTATGAATCTGCAAAGAATGCTGGAAGCCACATCCTCGAAGTGATGGGTTTTCCCAAGGGAATCAGACAAATGTTCCTGAAGTGGAAGCCTTATTCACGAAGATATCCGGCGTGCCCATTCTTCTATAAGGCACGCGATCGCGCGCTCCATGAAATACTGGCGGACGAAAATGTGTGGTACGCATGTCCTTTTGACGGTGATGGGACCCTTTGGCCATGACCGGACAGACACCGCCCGGTCGAAAACTTCAGGCCTGGGCCTTGTGTATTCTATGTGAGAGGAAACTCGGACTGTTTGACGTTTCTAAAGCAGCTGGCAGCACGGCATCGAATTCTTAAATATGTTTTAGAGATGAAACTAATCGAAGCCCTAGAGATCATTCGTAGAAAGCAACGCGTCGAGGCACAAGCCTTCCGTGTCGGTTTGGTTTGTGGATTTACTCCTCTTCACATTCAGACTTTTCTCAACGCACATTTGCAACTCGTCCTTCCGGAACGCCGAGTGGAAGTCTCCCCCGGTCTTTATGGCGATTTCTGGGGTAACCTGGGCAGTCTGGAAAGAGCCGACTATGACGCGTTCGCTGTGGTGATGGAATGGAGCGATCTCGACCCGCGGCTCGGTTTTCGAAGTCTGGGCAGTTGGGCGCCGAGCGCGCTCGCGGATATTCTCGGAAATGCGCGCGCGCGCGCCGCCCAATTCGAGGAAACGATTCAAAGGGTGTCGCGGAAAATACCCTTGACGATATGCTTCCCAACTTTGCCTTTGCCGCCGATCTCCTTTTGTCCAAGCTGGCAGGCAAGTCGTTTTGATATTGAGCTGAGAGCTTGCGTGTCTGCCATGAGTTTAGCGGCAGCTCAGCTGGCAAATGTCCGAATCGTCAACCCGCAGCGTTTGGACCAACTCTCGCCACTTGCTAGTCGGCTTGACGTCAAAGCAGAACTTGTTTCTGGGTTCCCATATAAGCTCTCGCATGCTTCCACCGTAGCTGAACTTATGTCACTTATGATTCAGCGGCCATCGCCGAAAAAAGGTCTAATCACAGACCTGGATGACACTCTTTGGAATGGGATATTGGGCGAACTCGGTGTGGAGGGAGTTTCCTGGGATCTAGAACACCATAGCCAGATGCACGGAGTCTACCAGAGACTAATTCATTCGCTATCGGAAGCGGGGGTCCTGGTTGGTGTAGCTAGTAAGAACGACCCGAAACTCGTGGGAGAAGCGCTGGCTAGAAGTGACTTACTCTTGCCACAAGACGCTTTATTTCCTGTAGAGGCGCATTGGGGCGCAAAATCAGGATCGGTGACACATATTCTGAAAGTGTGGAACATCGGGGCTAATTCGGTCGTATTCATTGACGATAGCCCAATGGAGTTGGCAGAGGTGAAGGCAACTCACCCAGATGTCGAATGTATCTTGTATCCAAAGGATGATCCCCAGGCCGTGGATGAACTATTGCGCGGTCTGCGAGATCTTTTCGGGAAGGCCACGCTTTCTGAGGAAGACGCGATTCGGCGCGAAAGTATTCGGCAGGCTACTATCTACGAGACGAATGAGGGAAGGGACAACGACACTGCGAGGGATTTTCTGAAACACGCAGACGCCGAGATCACTATTAATTTTTCTAAAAACCCCCTGGATCCGCGCGCTCTTGAACTTGTTAACAAAACGAATCAGTTCAATCTCAATGGTATCCGGCATACGGAGACGTCGTGGCAAGAGTATTTCAATCAACCGGAAACTTTCCTCTTGATTGCTTCCTATCGCGACAAATATGGACCTCTGGGCAAAATCGCCGTACTAGCAGGACAAAAGGTTGACCGAGTACTTCACGTCAATGTGTGGGTCATGAGTTGCCGCGCCTTTAGTCGGCGTATTGAACACCGATGCCTGCAGGAACTTTTCGAGCGGTACAATGTCGAAGCGATTGAATTCAATTATGAATCCACCCTGAAGAACGCACCCCTCGGCGAATTCCTTGCGGAAATGCTTGACGAGAGCCCCACCCAGCAATGTCGGCTTTCTAGAGATTCGTTTTTCAAGCGCTGGACAGAGACATTCCATCGCGTTATGGAGATTTCAAATGGATGACGCCCGAAATCGTTTGCTGAAGTGTTTTTCGACTGCCTTTCCTTCGCTTCCAGATAGCGCCCTTATTCAGGCAAGTACAACGAATATAGAGGGATGGGATTCTTTGGCGAGCGTGACGCTCTTTGCCTTAATCGAAGAGGAGTTTGGCACAGAGTTGGATGTGCAGGCTCTTGGGCAGCTGACTTCATTTCCCAAAATCCTTGACTACCTCCGGGAGACAAAGAACCAACGGATTTGAGCGTTAAACAACTCTCTGAGTAATGATATTGTTCTGAAATCCTGCAGAAATACAACGTTCTGTCGCCTGGACAAATGGAAAACCCAAGTCATGTTTCATTGAAGCGCTTAGTGAAATGTGGGATCAGTCTGGGAGTCTACGCTGCCTCCGGTGTCCGGGCACTCCTGACTCGGTTAACCGGTAAGGCTCCCCGAGGCTCATGCGTTGTTGTTTACTATCATTCAATTCTCATTAGTCAACGCGCGCAGTTCGCGAACCAATTGGACCATCTGCTTCGCTACGCGAACCCCATTGCGTTAAGCGAAAGAACGATGCTGGACCCTAGTGTACATTACGCAGCGGTCACTTTTGATGATGGACTTGAGACTTTTTATGATTATGCGCTGCCTGAGCTAGTGAAACGTAGAATTCCAGCGACGATGTTTGTAATTGCGGACGAGATCGGGAAAGCCTTTGGTCCAACAGGTTCCTTGGAAAAAGTGATGTCGCTGAAACAGATCCGTACGTTGCCAGACGACTTGGTGACGATCGGGTCGCACACATTAACCCACCCCTTCCTTCCCTCGATTAATATCGAGGAAGCCACGCGGGAGATCGTCCAGTCGCGAGCAAAGCTCGAAGAAATACTGAATCGCAAGATCCTGTTTTTCAGTTTTCCGTTCGGTGGTTTTAATCAAAAACTTGTTGAGATCTGCCGCAAGGCAGGATATCAGAGAATTTTTTCCACGCTTCCGCAGTTTGCTTTGAGCGTCCCGGATGAATTCGTTTCAGGTCGTGTGAGAGTAGATCCAACTGACTGGAAGCTCGAGTTCCGGTTGAAGTTAGCCGGGGCCTATCGCTGGCTGCCCTGGGCGTTTGCGCTCAAACGAAAAGTTATCACCAACACTTTTGCGCAGAGAATGTTCCCAGGGAAAGGACACCCGTGAGACCGTCATCACGCCAATCGTCCCGATCTGCAAGTTGGGCAGCGAAAGAAAGCCTTGGAGTTTTGTGATCTTCCCAGGATCGAGTGGAGAACGACTATTGATAGAGGTACTATAAGCGGAGATTTCTGAACTCATCTGTGTTCGATACTCCTGTCCATTCTTCCGCATCGCTCGCGTCCAGCGATATCTTTTCGACGTGTCTTCATCGAATTGATCCGCTCCAAGACAAGCGATGGAACGAATTTTTGGGGAGACATCCCGGCTCGTCAGTTTTTCATACAGCCGCATGGCTTGAGGCCCTCCAACGTACGTATCGGTATCAGCCGATCGTTTACACAACGTCTTCGCCCGATGTTGACTTACAGAACGGCCTAGTTTTTTGTCGCGTCGAAAGCTGGCTAACCGGACGCCGACTGGTCTCGCTACCCTTTTCGGACCATTGCGAGCCATTGTGGGAGCATGTGGATCCTGCGGTTTTCTCGGCTCTATTGGAAGAGCAACTCCGAACGGAAAAGTGGCGCTATATCGAGATTCGTCCCCTACATTTGCTCGAAACGACCACTACACTCCAGCAGACCAGTCACGATTACTGTTTTCATCAACTTGACCTCAGCCCGGACCTCGACACGTTATTTCACAACTTTCACAAGGACTCGACGCAACGGAAAATCCGGCGGGCGGAGCGAGAACACCTTACCTATCAGGACGGTCACTCACAGGCACTTTTCGAAATCTTCTATCGTCTGTTCGTCCTTACACGGCATCGGCATCAAATACCTCCACAGCCGGCAAGGTGGTTCCGCAATCTAATCGATTGCTTTGGCGAGTCCCTGAAGATCCGTGTCGCATTCAAAGGCCACGAGCCGGTGGCTTCCATCCTTACTCTACGTCACAAGGACACTCTTGTTTACAAGTACGGTTGCTCCGACTCCCAGTTTAACAACCTTGGCGGGACGCACCTTTTGTTCTGGAAAGCGATTCAGGAAGCAAAGGAGCAAGGGTTGCGCACGCTCGACATGGGTCGGTCGGATAGGAACAATACCGGACTAATTACGTTTAAGGATCGCTGGGGCGCAAATCGTTCCGCATTAACCTATTTAAGGTATACCGCCAACAGGGGGCCTTCATCACCCAAATATTCAGAGGTTGGCTCGGACTGGAAACTACGTTGCGCAAAACAAGTGTTTGCTCATACGCCCACTAGTCTTCTTCCCGCTATCGGCAACTTGTTGTATAAGCATATGGGTTAGTGCAGGATTGGTATCCGTCTTAAACCTCCATATCCAATGATGTTCGCGACTAGGTAAGATTAAATAAGAGATAGTCTCACGATGCAGATCCTGGGGATCCCCCGAGTTGCAAGGTAGATGACAGAACTCAGGAATTTGGTACAGACCAGCTGACAACGTCATCGAGACAACATCAAATGTGCGAGTATGAATAAAGCTCTTCTGGATTATTTTCGTTGCCCTGACCACTTCGGTGGAATCGAAGTCAACGGAAGTTTGTCCGCAGAGCAAGGCTTTTTTCGCTTTGGCCATGACACAATTTGTTTCGGGCAATGCTCGGGTGCTTCGCCCTCCCAACATCTGACCCACAATCTTCCGGATGTAAGCCAATCAGTGAATTTTGATGGGGACCGGGTTCGCCTGCCCTTTGACTTTTCTCAGGTGATCGACAATCTCCGTTACGAACATTATTACGTGAATTCGAAACCCACCCTTGAAAAGATCACTGGAGGAAGCGTTTCAAGAAAAATCTACTACTTACTTCGTCCGATGTTGCCGGTTTCTGTCAGGAAGCACTTGCAGAGGGTGCGCCTAAGGGGATGGGACAAAATCAACTTTCCCCATTGGCCGGTGGATTCTACGGTCGAATCCCTGATGGGAAGTGCGATGTCTCTGCTCTTACAAAGTACCGGGAACGAAAAGATTCCATTTATTTGGTTTTGGCCCAATGGCGCCCCGGCTTCCTTAATCATGACCCACGATGTAGAGGCCGCTGCCGGACGGGATTTCTGCGGGCAACTCATGGATATCGACGACTCCTTTGGAGTTAAGTCAGCATTTCAGGTCGTTCCTGAAATGCGTTATGACGCTCACGCCGAGTTCCTGGATAATTTCCGAAGAAGGGGATTTGAAGTGAATGTTCATGATTTGAACCACGACGGAGAACTATTCCAAGACAAAGAAGAATTTCTGCGGCGAGCTGAACAAATTAATCGTTATGTGAAAGGATTTGGCGCCCAAGGATTTCGCGCTGGAGCAATGTATCGGAATCAGGACTGGTATGAAGCATTTAAATTTTCGTTCGACATGTCCGTGCCGAATGTGGCTCATTTGGAGCCGCAACGAGGCGGATGCTGTACGTTGATGCCATACTTCATCGGGGAAATCCTTGAGCTGCCGCTAACAACCACGCAGGATTACTCGTTGTTTTACATCCTAGGTGATTACTCGATTGAGCTTTGGAAGCAACAGATCGAT
>Ga0182018_10005427_pt1 | contig 10267 bp, 9 predicted proteins | sample 812P2MmetaG_FD_120490 | JGI IMG/M metagenome (GOLD analysis project Ga0182018, IMG submission 120490) | Permafrost microbial communities from Stordalen Mire, Sweden - 812P2M metaG | ecosystem: Environmental > Terrestrial > Soil > Wetlands > Permafrost | place: Sweden: Stordalen | collected... | reverse complement strand
GCGCGATCCGCCTACGCAAGGGCGACGAGGTCGCCGGGTTCGACATCGTGAACCCCAACGGCCATGTGCTCGTCATCACGGAGAACGGCTTCGGCAAGCTGACCCCGATGAGCGACTACCCGGTGAAGAGCCGCAACATCCAGGGCGTGTACACCGTCGATCAGACCGCCATCCCGAAGATCGGCGAGATCGTCGGCATGCGCGTCGTGGAGGATCTTTCCGAGGAGTTGATGGTCATCTCCACGTCGGGTCAGGTGATCCGCATCCCGCTCGAGCAGGTGCGTATCTCGGGACGGCAGACGCGAGGCGTGATCATCATGAGGCTGGACGACGGTGACCGTGTCGCGTCCATCGCCGGTGTCGGCGCCGTGGTCGCGCTCGAAGCGTGACCGAGATCTTTCGTCTCGCTGACACGTACGTCGACGAGCTCTGCGCGCTCGATCCCTTCACCGCGACCGACCTCGGCATTCCCGGCCACGACGATGAGGTGACCGACTACTCGCCGGACGGCGTCGACGCGAGGATCGACCTCGGGTGGCGCACGCTCCGCGCGATCGACCAGGCGCCGATCGAGAACGATGCCGATCGCATCGCCGCGGCGGTCATGCGCGATCGTCTCGATGCGGGGCTCGAGGGATACGAGGTTGGCGCGCCGTGGCGCCAGCTCTCCAACTTCGACTCGCCGATCTCCTTCATCCGGATGGCGTTCGACCTCTGCACGCGCGACACCCCCGAGGACTGGGAGCGGATCGCCACGCGCATGAGCCGTGTGCCGGAGTCGCTGACCGGCTTCACCGAGTCGCTCCGGCATGGACTGGCCACCGGCCGGGTCGCGCCCCGCCGTCAGGCCCTCGTCTGTGCGGAGCAAGCCTCGACGCTCGGAGGTCTGAGCGGCGCGGAAGCGCCGTACTTCGCCAATATCGCCGCTGAGCAGGCGCACGACCAGGCGCTCACCTCGAAGCTCGCCGAGGGCGCGAGGCTCGCAACCGAGGCCTACGCGACGATGTGTCGTTTCCTGCGCGACGAGTACGCGCCCAAGGCACCCGAGACGGACGCGGTCGGCCGTGAGCTGTATGCCATGGGGATTCGCAGGTGGCTGGGCATGAACCGCGACCCGGAGGAGATCTACGCGTGGGGCTGGGAGGAGCTGCACCGCATCGAGGCGGACATGGCGCTGACCGCCGAGCGCATCGCTCCGGGGGCGGGTCTCGAGGGCGCCATGGCGGTGCTACGGGATGACCCGGCCCGGAGCATCGAGGGCATCGACAACCTGCTCGCCTATCTGCAGGACCTGACCGATCGCACCATCGCCGACCTCGACGGCACGCACTTCGACATCCCCGAGCCGCTCCACCGGATCGAGTGCCGCGAGGCGCCACCCGGGACCGCGGCGGCGATGTACTACACCGGGCCGTCCGCGGACTTCAGCCGGCCTGGCAGGACGTGGTACCCGGCGAAGGCGCAGACCCGATTCCCGCTCTGGACGGAGGTCACGACGGCGTACCACGAAGGTGCTCCCGGGCATCACCTGCAGATAGGGCTCTGCATGACGTTCCAGGAGCGCCTGACGACCTTCCAGCGCGAGCTCGGCACCTATTCCGGCCATGCCGAAGGATGGGCGCTCTACGCCGAGCGCCTGATGCACGAGCTCGGCTACCTCGAGAACCCCGACTACCTGCTCGGAATGCTCGCTTCCCAGGCATTCCGCGCCATGCGCGTCATCGTCGACACCGGTCTCCACCTCCAGCTCCCGATCCCCGCCACCGAGGCATACCACCCGGGCGAGGTCTGGGATTGGGACATCGCGCTGCCGTTCGTGAGCGAGTACTGCGGCTTCGCCGGCCCCGGCTTCGCCCGCAGCGAGCTCGATCGATACTGCGGGATGCCCGCGCAGGCGATCAGCTACAAGGTCGGTGAGCGGGTATGGCTCGACATCCGCGCTCAGCTCAGCTCCCGCCTGGGCTCGGCGTTCGACCTGAAGCGATTCCACATGGAGGCGCTCAACCTCGGGTCGCTGCCGCTTGACCTCCTCGAGCAGGAGTTGCTCGGAAGCAACTGACCCGCAGCCCGCGCGCGGCTGCTCGAGGTCATGGAAGTGGTGCTGGGGCGCATCTGCACCCCGTCACCAGTCGTTTGTGCGCCAGGCCGGACGCGAAAGCGCCCTGAGACCCGGCGGACGATCGCTAGGCGGCCTTGCCGATCTTGAAGATCTTGGTGCCGCACACGGGGCAGGTGCCGGTGGTGGCCGGTTTGCCGTTCTTCATGGTGATCGCCTCAGCGCCCTTGATCTCGCGCTGTTCCTTGCATTTGAGGCAGTAGCCAGTGGCCATGTGCTCCTCCGGGGGGTTGGGGGTTGTCTGCGACTGCTCGGAGGCAGGTTGCGGGCATTCTAGCCACATCGGGGTCGAATTGGAGCCGAATTCAGCCGGGGGGTCGCCGGACGGCCTCGGATGAGGCGGTCAGACGGGGGCGACGGTGGTGGCCAGGTGGGTCCGGAAGAAGGCCCGAGTCCGGTCCCAGGAAAGGCGTGCCGCGTCGGAGTCGAAGACCTCCGGGCGGGTGTCGTTGAAGAACGCGTGATCCGCGCCCGCGTACCAGAAGAATTCGACGTCGACGCCGGCGCCACGAAGCTCGGCCTCGAGGTCATCGACCTGCTCTGGCGTGTACGCCTCGTCCTTCTCGGCGAAATGCCCGAGGACCGCACCCTTGATCCTGGTGACTTCGGGTTTGGCGGCTGCCGTGACACCCATGTACGGGTAGAAGGGAACGACTGCGGCGAAGACGTCGCTGAGCGTCGCGGCGTAGATGGCAAGCGCACCGCCCATGCAGAAGCCGACGATGCCGACCCGGTCTCCAGCGGTGCGGTCGCTCGCGGCCAGCCAGTTGCCAGCGCCGAGCATGTCGCGCGCCGCCCCGGCGAGGTCGAGCTCCATGAGCAGCTTGCCCGCCTCATCGGGCTCCTTGGTCTCCTTGCCGTGGTACAGGTCAGGGGCCAGCGCGACGAACCCTTCCTGCGCAAAGCGGTCGCAGAGATCGCGGATGTGTTCGTTGACTCCCCACCACTCCTGGATGACGACGACGCCCGGGCCCCGGCCGCCCGGTGGCGTCGCGAGATATCCGCTGCAGGTGCGCCCATTGCTGGGGAATTCGACTGTCTCGCCCATCACTAACTCCTCATGCTGCCGGATGTTCGTTGCCGTGCGCGTCGATGAGCTTCTGAGCGACGTGCGCCGGCACTTCCTCGTAACTCGCGAAGGCCATCGAATACCGGCCTCTGCCCTGGGTCATTGCGCGCAACTCGACAGGAAACGTGTACATCTCCGCCTGCGGGACGCTCGCACTCACCTCAGCGCGTCCGTCGCCGATCGGATTCACTCCGGCGACGTGCCCGCGCTTCGAGTTGAGCAGCCCCATGATGTCGCCGGTGAAACGCTCGGGGACGATCACCGTCACGTTCACGATCGGTTCGAGAATCACGGGCGACGCCTTCTGCACCGCCTCGCGCATCGCCATCGCGCCCGCGATCTGAAACGCGATGTCCTTGCCGTCGACGCTGTGGGTCGAGCCGTCGACGAGGCGCACCTTGATGTCGACGATGGGGTTGCCGGTAACCGCTCCCTGCTCCATGGTCTGGCGAACGCCCTTCTCCACCGACGGACGGAACTGGTGCGGGATCGATCCGCCGAAGATCTTGTCCTCCCACGCGAACCCGCCCCCCCGCGGCAGCGGCTCGATCTCGATGGTCGCGTCGCCGTAGAGCCCGGATCCGCCTGACTGCTTCTTGTACTTGTGGCCGACACGGGCGGTACCCGTGATGGTCTCGCGATACGGAATCTTGGGAGGATGCAGCTCGGCGTCGACACCGAACTTCCGCTTCATGCGCTCGAGCGCGACATCGAGATGCACGTCGCCGAGGCCGTGCACCAGGACCTCGTTGGTCACGGGGTCTCGATCCGTCGAGAACGTCTTGTCCTCTTCGGAAAGCCGCGCGAGCCCGCTCATGATCTTGTCCTCGTCGCCCTTGCTCCGCGCCACGATTGCGGCGGACGCGCTTGCCGCGGGCCACGGCAGCGGCGGCAGCGAGACCGGCGCGTCCTTCGCGCACAGCGTGTCGCCGGTCTGCGTGTGTGTGAGCTTGGTGACCACACCGATGTCGCCGGCGACCACCTCGGTGGTGGTCACGATCGACTTGCCGTTGGGTTGTCCGAGTTGCGCGAATCGCTCATCCTGGCCGAGCCTCGGGTTGATCGGATGGCTGTCCCCGCGCATGGTGCCGCGCAGCACCTTGAAGAACGAGACTTTGCCGAAGGTGTCGACCGTCGTCTTGAAGACGAACGCGCAGAGCTTGCCGTCGGGGTCGCACGCGATCTCCACGTCGTTGCCCTTGGGATCGAGCGCGACACGCGTGCGCTCGGTGGGGGCGGGCAGGTAGCGGACGATGCTGTCGAGCACCATCCCCGCGCCGAGTTCCGACGCCGCGGCCGCACAGACGATCGGCACCAGCGTGCCCCGCGCCGTGGCGGCATGGAGTGCGCTGCGCACCTCGTCGTCGGTGAGCTCGGTTCCTTCGAGATACTTCTCGAGCAGCGCGTCGTCACTCTCCGCCGCGGCGTCGACGAGCGCAGCGTGGGCGCGTTCGATCTCCGTGCTCATCTCGTCGGGCACCGGGATGTCGGTGGCGCGGCCGCGGTCGTCAAAGGCATGCGCGCGGTCGTCGACGAGGTCGACGTAGCCACGGAAACCGTCGGCCGCACCGATCGGTACGGCAACCGCGATCGGCTTGCGGGAGAACGATTCGCGGAGCGCGTCGACGGTCGCCTCGTAGGCCGCGTTCTCCTTGTCCATGCGGTTCACGACGACGAGCGCAGGGATGCCGGCGGCCTGGATCATCTCCCAGGCCATCTCCGCACCGACCGGCACCGTCCCGGTCGCCGCCACCACGAGCACGGCGGCGTCCGCGACCGCGAGTCCCTCGACCACCTCACCGGCGAAGTCCTGGAATCCCGGCGCGTCGATGAGGTTCACCCGGTAGCCATCCCAGTCGCAGTGCGCCTCCGACAGGCCGATGCTCATCGAATGGCGTTGCTCCTCGGGCTCATGGTCGAAGAGCGAGGTGGCCTGCTCAGTCGAGCCCATACGCTGCGTCGCTCCGGCCGTGTGCAGCAACGCTTCGCAGAGCGTCGTCTTTCCGTCGTGGCTGTGCCCGACGACGGCGACTGTGCGGATGCGATCAGGTGTGGGCGTCGGCATGGTGAATCAACTCCAGACAGGACTCCCGGACCGAAGCAACGAATGGTAGCGGCTCGAACCGACCTTCCAGCGTGGTGTCGGGATCAGCGGTGGCGCGCGACCACAAGGACTGTTTCGGAGAGTGCGTGTGCCGGCGCGCCGGTCCAGCCATCGAACATGTTCACGTCCGGAAGGCCGGCGCGCGCGAAGAGGCGGGGGATCGATCCGAATGGGCACAGCCACCCGCTGGTCTGCTGCACGGCCACCGACCCGTCGTCGTGGATCGCGATCTCCCGGAGCACGTAGGTGTGGCGGCGCTGGTCGTACACCGCGTCGCCGAGGAGCAGGTGGCGCCGGTCGGAGAGCAGGGAGTTGGGCACCACATCCCACCAGTCGATGCGCCCGGGCGGCTGCTCCGGTCGCAGCCGCATCTCGGCGATCAGCGTCCCGCCGGTTGCGAGCGATGACGCCAGACGACCGAGCACCCGTGGCTGGTCCGTCCGGGAGAAGGCTTCGAGCACGAAGTACACGAGCAGCACGGCATCGAAGCTGTCCGGCGCCAGCGGAATATCGCGCAGATCTCCCTTGACGAAACGGACCTTGCCGCGGAGGCGCGCATCGCGGGCCAGGGCGCGTCCGTGGCGCAGCGCGGCGGCGCTGATATCGACGCCGGTCACCGAGTGGCCGAGTGCCGCGAGCGGCACGGCGTAGAGCCCCGGCCCGCAGCCGGCGTCGAGGATCCGCGCCGGCGGGGCCGGGAGCAGGCGGCGGAGGCGGCGCACCTGCCCGGCGATGACCGTGCGCCGCCTGCTCGCGCCGTCGTGGGACTGATCGAGGTGCTCGCGAAGCAGCCGCCTCGCGAACTCGGGCTTGCCCCAGTCCAGCTCGGCGGCGGGATCGAAGGGCGCCGGCCAGGGCGGGATCGAACTTGGCGAGGTCGAACGTCCATGGAGCTTTTGGCGCATGTTCGCGGCAGCGTAGGCCACAATCCGCGGCGATGGGCGGCGTGATCGGTCAGTGGGTCACGAGTGGGGGCATCTTCGTCGTGCTCGTGCTGATGCTCATCAACAGCTGCGGCGTGCCCTTCCCGAGCGAGGTGATCATGCCGGTGGCCGGGGTGCTGGCGGCGACCGGGCACTTCAACATCGTGGCCGTCATCGTCGCGGGGATCCTCGGCAACCTGATCGGCGCGCTCATCGCCTACTCGCTGGCGCGGCGCTTCGGCCGGCCGCTGCTGCTCGGCCCGGGACGCCGGATCGGGATCTCCGCCAGCCACCTCGACCTGGCCGATCGGTGGTTTGCCCGATTCGGGCTGCCGACGGTCTTCTTTGGACGGATGCTGCCGGTGATCTGCACCTACATCTCGTTCCCGGCCGGCCTCGCCAAGGTTCAGCCGGTCTGGTTCGCGGGACTCTCGCTGCTGGGATCGACCGTTTGGGTCACCTTCCTCGGCGTGCTCGGCTACGAGGTTGGGGCGAACTACACCAAGGTCGCCGGACCCATCGGCAAGATCGCGATCGGCATCGCGGTGCTGGTCGTGGTCGCCGTGGTCGTCTGGTATGTCCGAGGGCGGCGCAGGGCTGCCGCGAGATCAGCCCCGAGCTTGTAGGGCCGGGGTCAGGACATATCCGGCCAGGGGCTCGCGGAGTCTGCTTCTCCGTCGTCACCCTCGGCCCGCTGGCGATAGCGGTCGGCAACCATCTTGTACGCGACGGTCTTGGGGAGGCCCAGCTTGACGAGGCTCTTGACCTCGTCGGCCATCACCTTGTCGCGCGCGGTCTCGATCGACGCGACGAGATCTTCGATCGATACGGCGGAGGCGCGCTTGGACATCAGTAGCAGTCTACCAACGGTTCCGCGGAGCAAACCTCACGGCGCCGATTGGCGCGATGGCCGCGCGCGGTTCCGGGCGCCTTGCGCAGCCCGCCATACTTTAAGCATGGCGTATCTCCCCAACTCCGACGCCGAACGTCGCGAGATGCTCAACGCGGTCGGGGCGGCGTCGGAGGCGGACCTTTTCACCACCATTCCGGCCGCCCTGCGCAACCCGACGATCGACCTCCCGCCGCCGCTCTCCGAGCAGGACCTGGTCGCCGAGCTCGAGCGACTCGCGTCGCGCAACCGGTCGCTCAGCACCTACGACAGCTTCCTCGGCGCCGGCGTCTACCGCCGGTTCAGCCCGGCGATCGTCCGTGGCACGATCTCGCGCCCCGAGTTCTACACCGCCTACACGCCCTACCAGGCCGAGGCGTCGCAGGGCACGCTGCAGACCATCTACGAGTTCCAATCGATGATCTGCGCGCTGACCGGGCTCGACGTGGCCAACGCCTCGCTCTACGACGGCGCCACCGCCGCCGCGGAAGCGATGGTGATCGCGGTCCAGGCGACCGGCCGTACCCGCATCGCCGTGGCGGACACGGTGCACCCGGAAACCATCGCCGTGCTGCGGACCTTCGGTGAGGGCCGGCGCATCGACATCGACGTCATCCCGACCGGGGACGGCGTGCTTGCCCTCGAAACCGTCCGCGCGAGCCTGACCCCCGAGCACGCCGCGCTCCTGGTGCAGTACCCGAGCTTCGCGGGAACGGTGCAGGAGCTCGCGCCCCTCGCGGACGCCGCCCATGACGACGGCGCGCTCGCCATCTGTGCCACCGACCTGCACGCCTGCGCGCTGCTCACGCCGCCCGGCGAGAGCGGCTTCGACGTCGCGGTCGGTGATGGTCAGCCACTCGGCATCCCGGCGTCCTTCGGTGGACCGCACGTGGGATTCATGGCGGTCGCTCAGGCACAGATGCGGCGCATCCCAGGACGTCTCGTCGGCATGACGCTGGACCACGAGGAGCGGCGCGCATACACGCTGACCCTGCAGGCGCGCGAACAGCACATCCGCCGCGAGCACGCCACCTCCAACATCTGCACGAACCACGCGCTCATCGCGCTCGCGGCCACCGTGTACATGGCGCACATGGGCGCCGGCGGGATGCGCGCGGTCGCCGAGGTCAGCGTGCAGCGCGCGCATCACCTCGCAAAACTCCTCAGCTCGATCGACGGGCTGTCACTGGCCAATCCGTCGACGCCGTTTCTCTGGGAGTTCGTGCTGCGCACGCCGCGCGACGCAGCATCGTTCGCAAGGACGCTGCGCGAGCGCGGCATCGTCGCGGGCCTGCCGCTCGGATACTTCGACGCACAACGAGACAACGAGCTGCTGGTGTGCTGCACGGAGCTCACGCCCCCGCAGGCGATCGACCGCTACGCAGCCGCTGCCGCGGACGTGGTCGCGTCCGAGCCCGCCGTTGCGTTGGCTCGCGCATGAGCGACGTGATTCCCGCCGCGTCGCGCCAAGCCGGCTGGGCGGTCGACGAGCCGCTCGTCTTCGAGCTGAGCACCAACTACACGAGCGGACCCGCGGTCACCGCCGCGGGCGTTCCGGCCAGCAACGGGGGCACGTCGATTCCCAAGTCGATGCTGCGCAGCACGCCTCCTACGGTGCCCGCGGTACCGGAGGCGGTGCTCGCGCGACATTTCGGACGTCTCGCGCGACGCAATCACAACCTGCATGAGGGGATGTACCCGCTCGGCTCCTGCACGATGAAGTACAACCCGGTTGTCGACGAGCAGCTGGCGTGGCTCGACGGTTTCGCGCAGCTGCACCCGTACCAGGACGAGGACGACACACAGGGCGCGCTCCAGTTGATGTGGGAGCTCGACCGCATGCTTGCTTCGATCACCGGGATGGCGCGGATGTCACTCCAGCCCGCTGCCGGCGCGCATGGGGAGTGGACGGGTCTGCGCATGATCCAGGCGTACCACGCCAATCGTGGTGACACTGCTCGGACGCGCGTGCTCATCCCGGACTCCGCTCACGGCACCAACCCGGCCTCCGCCGCCGCATGCGGTCTCGAAGTCGTGACCGTGAAGAGCAACCACGATGGCACCGTCGACGTCGAGGACTTCTCGAGCCATCTCGACGCGACCGTCGCCGCGGTGATGTTGACCAACCCCAACACGCTCGGCGTCTTCGAGAAGGACATCGTCGAGATCGCGAGGCTCGCGCACGACGCGGGAGCGCTCGTGTACTACGACGGGGCGAATCTCAACGCGCTGGTCGGCATGGCGCGGCCGGGTGACATGGGTTTCGACGTCGTTCACCTCAACCTGCACAAGACGTTTTCGACGCCGCATGGCGGCGGTGGTCCCGGTGCGGGCCCGGTCGGCGTTGGCGAGCGCCTCATCGATTTCCTGCCCACACCGACTGTCGAGCGCGACGGCGAACGTTTCTTCCTGGATTACAAGCGACCAAAGAGTGTGGGCAAGGTGCGCTCGTACTACGGCAACTTCGGCATGCTGGTGCGCGCCTACGCGTATATCCGCGCCTACGGGGACCACCTGCCCTGGGTCGCACGCGACGCGGTGCTCAACGCACGCTACCTGCAGTCCAGGCTCCGCGGGCTGTTCGCGATGGCGGTTGAGACTCCGTGCATGCACGAGTTCGTGGCGAGCACCAAGGGCGGCCGGGTCGAAGGATTGCGCGCCATGGATGTCGCCAAGCGACTGCTCGACTACGGCGTCTACGCCCCGACCGTGTATTTCCCACTCACCGTCCCCGAAGCATTGATGTTCGAGCCGACCGAGACGGAATCGAAGCAGAGCCTCGACGCCATGGCCGACATCTGCGCGGCCATCGTCGATGACGCGGAACGCGATCTCTCATTCGTGCAGAACGCACCTCACGAGACCCCGGTGAGCCGTGTCGACGAGGTGGGCGCCGCGCGCCATCCTGTGTTGCGGTGGACGCCGTGACCACCGCGACCGACACCGATCTGCGCGAGGAGCTGCGTGAGCTGGTCGCGGTGCGAGCGTTTACATACGGCACGTTCACACTGACCAGCGGCCGCACCAGCGACTACTACGTCGACGGCAAGCAGGTGACCCTCGACGGGCGCGGCCTGTACCTGGTCGCGCGCTTCACCCTCGAGCACTGTCGCGACCTCGGCGTCGACGCGGTCGGGGGGCTCACGCTGGGCGCGGATCCGATGGC
>Ga0182018_10005426_pt1 | contig 10267 bp, 9 predicted proteins | sample 812P2MmetaG_FD_120490 | JGI IMG/M metagenome (GOLD analysis project Ga0182018, IMG submission 120490) | Permafrost microbial communities from Stordalen Mire, Sweden - 812P2M metaG | ecosystem: Environmental > Terrestrial > Soil > Wetlands > Permafrost | place: Sweden: Stordalen | collected... | reverse complement strand
GAGCGCGAAAGAGAAGACCCCAACGACCTCGAGATCCGTCGCCTCGCCGACCGCGTCCGAGCCACCCTCCCCAACATCCAGGCCGTCGCCGAAGACAGTATGGAGGCAGACGGTAATGATGCCGTCATCCTGAGCGCAGCGAAGGACCTGCTTTTCGAACCTCGAACCTCGAACCTTGAACCCCAGTGCCCCATCCATGCGCATACGGGGTCCCCGGCGAGCGGTCTTTGCTCGCTGGGGTGTGGCACCAGGGGTGGAATGTAATCCGCCCACTCACCCCTGCTTCAGCGGCCTCCGCGCAAAGTAGTACAAACTACCCGCCAGCAGCGCGAACATCGCCACGCTCACCCAATCATGATGGAACGGATTCCCCTCGCCAAAACGGAACAGCTGCCAGTGCCCCCCATGCTGCTCGGACAACCCCTCCATCAGCCGCACACACACCCCCAGCAGCCCCACAATCCCACCCGCCGCAATCAGCCCCGAAGCATACAGACTCCCCGGCGAGATCTCACTCTCCCCATCGACCGTCTCCCGCGCCGCATGTTTTTCCATCGCCCGGTCGACCATCCACCGCATCACCCCGCCCACAAAGATCGCCAGCGTCGTCGCAATGCTCAGATAGGCGCCCACCGCAAACGTCAGCGACCGCACTCCAAGCAGCTCCACCACAATCACCAGAGCCACTCCCAGCAGCACCAGCGTCCACGGCAGCTTGCGAGAAAGGATGCCGTTGATCACCGTCGCCATCAGCCGGCCCTGCGGCGCCGCTGCGCGCTCGCTCCCGATGCCCTGGATCCACTGGACTTCGATGCGACCGCTGGCGGGGTCGTAGAGGTACTTGCCATCCTCAATCGCGCTGGACCCAATCGCATTCAGCAGCACGTACTGCCGCATCCCCGTCATCTGCTCCTTCGCTCCAGTCGTCTTATCGTGGGAAGCCAGCGAGATCGCATCGCGCGCGAAGTTTCCCTCGTTCTGCACCCCGTCCGGCAGCGCCGCCAGCGACATCGCCATCGGCTGCTGCATCCGCTGGAACTCCTCGAGGCCCCGGTTCATCGCATTCAGCGTCGCGCCAATCGAGAACAGGCTCACCACCACGCCAATCATCAGCGCCAACTGCTGCTTCCACGGAGTCGATCCAATCAGGTATCCCGTCTTCAGGTCCTGGCTGGTGTCGCCCGCGTTCGACGCCGCGATGCACACCACGCCGCCCACTGTGATCGCCAGCGCGCCAAACGCCGGCGCCGTCCATCCCTTCACCAGAAAGATCGCGCACGTCGCCATCAGCGTCGCAATCGTCATCCCCGAGACCGGCGACGCCGACGACCCCACAATCCCCACGATGCGCGCACTGACGGTGACGAAGAGGAAACCGAAGACGACGATGAGCAGCGCGGCGGCGGCGTTGGCGAGCGGGCCGACGTAAGCTCCGGGAACGGGTCTGAATTGCAGAAAAAGAAACATCAGCACAATCACCAGCGCGCTCCCGCCGAACACCACGCTCGGCGGAAGGTCGCGCTCCGTCCGCAACGCCCTCGACGCCAGCCTGCCTCCGCCCTTCTTCAACCCCTGCGCCAACGCGCCCACAATCGTCGGCAGCGTGCGCAGCAGCGTAATCAGCCCTGCCGCGGCCACCGCGCCCGCACCCATCGGACGCACATACGTCCGCCACAAATCGGACGGCGACATCTCCCTCACCGGCACCGTCCCCGGATACAGCGGCCCGGACAGATGCGACCCGAAGAAATAAATCGCCGGCATCAGCACCAACCAGGAAAACACGCTGCCCGCCAGCATCACCGCCGACACCCGCGCCCCAATAATGTAGCCCACGCCCAGATACTCCGGCGTGCAGTCGGCGCGGATCGCCGCGCCCTTCAGCAGATGCTGCGCGCCGAGGTCCGGCTGGTAGTCTGGCTCGCTCGGCCACAGCGCAAACAGGTTGTCGTTCTGGAACAGCGTGTACACCGCGCCCAGCCCCAGCCCCAGAAACACACGCGACGCAAAGCTACCGCCGCGTTCGCCCGCCATCAACACATCGGCGCACGCCGTGCCCTCGGGATAGAGCAGCGTCTCGTGCTCCTCCACGATCAGCTGCCGCCGCAGCGGGATCATGAACAGCACGCCCAGCCATCCGCCAAACAGCGCCAGCGCAAATATCCGGCTCGACTGCAAGTCGAACCCCAGAAACACCAGCGCCGGCAGCGTGAAGATAACGCCCGCGGCAATCGACTGCCCCGCGTTGCCCGTCGTCTGCACAATGTTGTTCTCAAGAATGCTCGCGCGCCCAAACGCCCGCAGGATCGAGATCGACAGCACTGAGATCGGGATGCTCGCCGCCACCGTCAGCCCCGCGCGCAGCCCCACATACACCGTCACCGCGCCGAACAGCACTCCGAAGACCGCCCCCAGCAGCAGCGCCCGCAGCGTCAGCTCCGGCCGCGTCTCGCTCGCCGGGACGAATGGCCGGAAAGCCGGCTTCGCGCCGTCGGTCTTCGCATCGGATGTCGCCATCGGTCCCTGATCTCCCATGTAATTCGGGATCTCCCATGTAAATAACGCGTTATCAGCCTGGATCGGAGTGTATCAGCGGTGTGAATTCACCAGCCTCACTCGCAATCCAACATTCGCTAGCCAGCCGCTCCGCCGGCATTTATACTCGATAGATCGGTGCGGCCCAAGCGGCCTGGAGCCCCGACGTGCGCGAGGTGCATCTTCAGCGAATGCCTGAATGAGACTACGCTCCCTGCTTCTCCCGGCGCTCCGCCCGAGTCCGTTATCGGACTGGGTGAGGATCGCGCCCGCACTCCCCTGCTCCGCACCCTGACCCGCCGCGCCGCCCGCTCGCTCGCCTTGGTCGTCGACGACCTCATCGCCACTGCCTTTCCGTCCGACTGCCGAGTCTGCGACGGCCCGCTGCTTCGCGCCGGCCGACTCCCCATCTGCGACGCATGCAGCACAGACGTTCCCCGGCAATCGACCGCCTTGTGTGACCGCTGCGGCGAGGCCCTCGACGTTGACATGGAAAGCGCCCGCATGGCCGTCCCCACCGAGGGCCTGCTCTGCCATCCCTGCCGCGTCGTGCCGCCGATGTTCGAGCGCGCTGTCGCCTACGCCGTCTATCAGGACCGGCTGCGCGAGATGATTCATCTGCTGAAGTACGAGCGGATGCAGGGCATCGCAACCCTTCTGGGAGGAATGCTCGCGGAGACAATCCTGACCCTGCAACCCGAGGCCGCGCGCGATCTGGTCGTCGTCGCCGTCCCGCTCTTCCCCGCCCGTCAGCGCCAGCGCGGCTACAACCAGTCCGAGCTGCTCGCCGACGCCGCCATCGCCCAGCTCCAAGTGACTGCACCCGAATGGAAGCTGCGCCGCATCCCGTCGCTCCTCACCCGCCGCCGCGACACGCACAGCCAGTTCGAGCTCAACCCGCGCAGCCGTCGCCGCAACCTCGAGGACGCCTTCGCCATCGACGCATCGCGCATCACGCCCGGCTGCGAAGTGCTCCTGATCGACGACATCTACACCACCGGCGCGACTGCCCGCGAGTGCGCTCGCGTGCTTCGCCGCGCGGGCGCCGGCAAAGTCTGGGTCGCCACGCTGGCCCGCGCGCAGACCTCACGCGTCGCCATGTGGGATGACGGCCAGACTGTCGCCGCCCAGGGGTTCGGATAGACACCGCAATCGCCGCTCCACATGCGTCCACTCCAGAGTCACCGCCAAATCCAGCGGATTCGAATGCACCACGAAATTGGGAGGGTTTCAGCAATGCAAGCGTCGCACCCATCGGCCCACGCCTCCAAGATGCGCAAGCAGCGCAATCGCCACGCTGGCCACGCCAACGGACACAGCTCCCCGCGCCTGACCACCGAGCTCGATGTGCGCATCGGCGTCTTTCGCCAGCCTGCGATGCAGACCCCGGTGCTGGTGCTGAACGCGTCGTATGAGCCGATCAATATCTGCGGGGCCCGTCGCGCGCTGGTGCTGGTGCTCAAGGGCGTCGCCCGCACCGAAGAGGAGCAGGGCGCAATCCTCCATGCAGCCCGCGTCAAGGTCGCCATGCCCAGCGTCATCCGGCTGCTCGAGTATCGCCGCATCCCGCATCAGACCCGCGCGCTCTCGCGCAAGAACATCCTGCTGCGCGACCGCAATGCCTGCCAGTACTGCGGCATCGTGCTCACCGCCAGCGAGCTTACTCTGGACCACGTCGTCCCGCGCTCGCGCGGAGGCCTCTCCACCTGGGAGAACCTCGTCGCCTGCTGCCACGACTGCAACCGGCGCAAGGGCAACCAGCTGCTGCATGAGCTGACCGACATGAAGCTGCAACGCGAACCGCGCTCGTTCAGCCTGCACACCTCGCGCCACATTATGCGCATGATCGGCTCAGCCGACCCAAGCTGGCGTCGCTACCTCTACTTCGAGTCCGAACCTGCAGCCTAGCTTGCATCACTTCGGAATCACTTCGGCGGTGTAGACGGCTTGCTGTTGTCCTTGTTCGTGTCGTCCGGCGCCTTCTGGTCGGTGATGTCCTGGCCGTTGTAGATAATCCGGCTGGTGGCGCGGAACTGCTTATAGTCCGTATACCGGACAATGTTTCGCAAATGGACGTCCTGGCTCAACGCGCCATTCTGCGCCGCAAAGTGCAGGTAGCCTTCGGCCTTGGTGTAGGTCGGGAACCAGTACTTGCCATCCACCTGCTCATAGTAGGTAGTGAACGGCGGCTGCAGGTCTTCGTGGCCGGGACGCGTGTCCTGCGGAACGGTCCTGCCGTTGATCAACACGATCTGGTAGTCCTGCTGGTCGACCCAGACCTTGCCCTGGAAGTAGTGGCGGTTCCTCTCCATCCGCTTCGGTCCAGCCTCGAAGACGTAGGTGTCGAGCTCATCGACGCGCTGGCGGCCAAGGTAGGTCACGTCGTACTGCGGCAGGTCCGCCGTGGTCAGGATGAAGGGCAACCGATGCTCAATCTCCTCGAAGTCGGTCGGCGACATCATCACGCCGCCGTTGTCCAGCGTGTTCGGCGGGGCGAAGACGACATGCTCTTCGCGGCGGCCATCCTTGTCGAAGGTGATGTCCGTGACCTGCTGGTACTCGCCGCTGACCTTGCCGGTGTCCTGGTCGAGGGCGTCCACCTTCACTGTCTGGCGAAAGGTGTAGTTGTCGCGGGCCTGCGCAAACTCCGCCTCCCGTTCGCCGAACCGGGTGATGATCTCCTGCGGCGTGATGTCCTTGGGAGCAGTTGGGTCAAGCGGACCGAAACCCGAGGCAGAAGGGTCCTGCGCCACCGCGTCTGGACCTGCGGCCACAACGAAGACCGGCACCACCGCCGCCGGCAGCGACGACATACACAGCGCCAGAAGGCCCGCATAGAACTTGGCCAAGGGTTTCATCATTCGAGGGCACTCCATCTGGCGGCGCATCATCGTACCGGGCTTCAACCGGGATATGAGCCCTCAGCCGGGATACGACACGTCCACCACTCTATGCTAATAGACGCAGGCACGACGCTCCCGATGCGGTTGGAGCTGGATGCGCTGCCCACACCATGCGGTGGATGCGAAGCGGTGGATGTAGACTGGCGCGATGATGAGGCGTGTGGCGCAGTGCTGAAGCGGACGAAGAAGCGGGAGCCGCTGGGTGAGTCTGGGCTGTTCGAGCACGCGGTGCGCGCGCTGGCAAGCAAGATGCGCACCGAGCGCGAGCTGCGCCGCCTGATGAAGACGCGGGCGGCCGAAGGGGCCGAGGGCGAGCGCGCAATGAATCTGGTCGTAGCGCGGCTGAAGCAGCTGAACTATCTCAGCGATACCCGGTTCGCCGCGGACTACACACGGCTGCGCAAGGAGAATGAGAAGTTCGGCCGGCGCAGGGTGCAGCAGGACCTCGCGGCCAAAGGAATCGCCCCGGCGCTAGTGGGCGCGGCCGTGGGTGCGGCGTATGAGGGCGTGGATGAAGCGGCGCTGGCGCGGGAGTACATCGCGCGAAAGCGAATGAAGCAGCCCGGCGGCGAGGGCGTGTCGCGAGAGATACGCGAGAAGGAGACTGCGCGCGTGATGGGCAGACTGCTGCGCGCGGGGTTTTCAACGAGCGCAGTCTTCAAGGTGCTGCGTGAGTGGGGGGTGGAGGTGGAGGAGTTTGAAGTGGAAGAGTAAAGCCCATGCCGGACGCGAATCGGATCGCGCCCAGCATGGGCTTTTGAGGTTGGGTCAACAAGCCGCTCTAGAACTTCACCATCAGGTCGACGTCGATCAACTGCTCGTCCCGTCGCATGTCCGGGGTCCAGAGGCCGCCGTGACCCGTGCTGGGGGCGCAGAAGGCTGGCACGCTGGTATAAGTTCCAACTGAGGTGGGGACTGGCGTTCCGTCCATGCAAGCGAAGAGGCTCGGGGAGCCGTTATTGACCCCAGTGGGCGAACCCGCGAATGCAGGCGGAGTTGAGCCGCCGTGCCCGGCCCAGTAGGGCACGCTCGAGTGCCTGTAGTCGTACTCAAAACGCCAGGTGAGCCACTCCTTCGGCATGAAGTCGTAGGTGATGGAGCTGTCCCACGGCTTGAACGGATCGCTCGGATTCCCAGCCCAGTACGGTGAACCGAGTGCGTCCGACGTCGCCGACTCGCCATTGATGGCCGGCACCAGCGCCAGGTAGCGCCCGGGATTGTTGATCTGGCCGTAGCCGATGGTCAGCCCGTCGTGGTCCTTGGCCCACCACATGCGGTTGTAGATCATGAAGCCGATAAAGCTCTGCTTGGGATTGACGCCCGGCGCAAACTTCGCGGCGGTATCGACGTAATATGTGTTCGCGGCGGCGTACTGAATGCTTCCCGCCGAGTTCGGGTCCTTGGTATTCCCGTGGCAACTGACGCCTTGCTGATAGTAGCCCGTGGTCGGGTTGGTCATGCTGGGGCCGAACTCGCAGCCAAGGTCTCCGGTAAAGCTGAAGGCCATCTTGTCGATTCCTTTTGCCGTCGGCTTGTCGAAGTACTTGATCTCGAGGCTGTTGTCCGTGTGCAGGCGACCGCGGTTCGGAATCAGGAAGTCGTCGTGGCCCAGCCCATAGTTGTTGCTGATGACGTTCATCCACGAGAATGGCGTCCACTTGAGCTGTCCGCCAAGGCCCTTGCGTGAGTTCGAGGAGCCATAGGACTGCCAGCCATTGATGATCCAGGGCTCGATCTTAAGGTGCGTAGTCGGGAACAACTGGATCCGGATGCCCTCAAAAAACCACGGCGTATTCGACGATACATAGGACGGCTGATAGGCCCAGTTATCGAAGTTGTAGTAGCTGAACAAGCCGACGTAGGACATGAAGATACCGGCGTCGAGGTTGATGCCATGCATCACGTTCGTGATTTGGTATCCACCATACATCTCGGAGAAGTACCGGTCCGCGTCAGCGATGTCCCATTGGCCCTTGGAGTAGCTGGGGTCGTTGCGCGTCGTCGCCGTCGAATACATGCCGAACTGGGTCATGAAGCGGATGTGCGCGTGGTCGAGGTGAAAGTCGCCGCCCAGCCCAAGTTGCTCCACTTCAATCTCGTTGGAGCGGAAAAGTTCGCTCGATCCGTTCATGGAGTCGTCGATCGGCTTGTTGAAGTCGTAGGTGTAGGTGATGTCGGCGCGGATCTCCGGCGTAAAGAACTTGGAGTCGAAGGCGGTGTCCTTGTTGCGCGGATTGCCATTCAGCCAGGTCCAGTCCCAGTCGGCAAACGCCGGTGCGTGGGGATCGGGCGGAGGGGTGGCCGGCGTCGCATCCGCAGCTGCCCCACCCGGGAGTGCCGCTTTGGGTACCCAATAAGCGTGGCCTGCATCGCTTAGGCTGCTGCTGCCCGTTGGCTGCAGGACGGCAATAGCCCCGGGAGCGGCTTCTGCCGGAGTGGCTGTGGCCACCTCGACGGGAGTCGCCTTCTCGCCGTTCGACGAGCTGACATTCTGAGCTAGCATCCGATTGCCGCCGACGGCGAGGCATACGGTGAGAATGGAGACGGCAAAGGCACGAGCGTACTTACGCGCATCAGTCATATAAGCTCCTGGCGAGTGGTGGTTGAGATTTTGGTGAAGCAAGCCGGTATGAATGACAGGTTAGAGTTCGTGCCTGTTAAATGTCTGTAATCTAGGCGTAAGGCTTTTGAAAAATCTGACGGGCAACGCAATGGTCCAAAAGAGCCGCGAAATCAGCAGCGTGCAGCGCGTCGTTGCGGTGGATTGGTCGGGCGACCGCAGCGTGGCCGGACAGAAGAAGAAGCTTTGGGCTGGAGTTTGGACGGCGGGCGCTACTGGGCAAGTAGACGGCGGGCGGGTGACGCTGGAGAGTGGGCGCACACGCGAAGAGGTCTGCGACTGGCTGATTGCCATGGCGCAAGAGACGCCGCGCACGGTGGTAGGCGTGGACTTCTGCTTCAGCTATCCAGCTTGGTTTGTCGAGGAGCATGGAGCGCGGAGTGAGCGGGAGTTCTGGCAGATTGTGGTCGACCGCAGGGAGCACTGGCTGAGTCGCGAGTGCGAAGATGCGCGGTTCTGGGGTCGAGTGGGTAAGAACAGAAGTGGTAAGAAGCCCCTGGAATTCTGTGGGGACCAGAGCCACAGGATGTTTCGTCTGGCCGATCTTGCCTGCAAGGTGAAGGGAAAGATTCTCGATCCGGTGAATGCAGAAGCGGTGAAGGGCATCGCGCCGAAGTCGCCGTTCCAGATTGGCGGCGCGGGCGCGGTGGGGACGGGGACGCTGCGCGGGATTCCGATGCTTTATAAACTGCGCCGTGCGGGATTCCGAATCTGGCCGTTCGATGCGCCGGCACTGAAGGAGGGCAAGCCGCTGCTGGTGGAGATCTATCCGCGGCTGCTGACGGGTGAGGTAAGGAAGGGCGACCGTGAAGCGCGGCGAATGTATCTTGCGCGCAAACGGAGGGAGACCGCTGCGTATGCCTCGCTTAGACGAGGAGTGGTGGCTAAGGCGCGGCAGAGTGAAGACGCGTTCGACGCGCTGATCTCGGTGATGGAGATGACGGCTCGGCGCGAAGATTTTCCGCGGCTCAAGCGGGCGACCGATGCGATAACGCTGCTGGAGGGCGCAGTGTGGGGCGCGGGCGCATGAGTGCGGGACAATGACCGACAGGATTAATGCGTCTAACTGCGGTCCTAGAGGTCGCCTATTTTGAAGCCTGCGGCGAACGGATTGCGGAAGGTGACGCCTCCCAGAACTCGCCCGTCCTGAAAGTCCTCCGATAGGAGAAGAGTGCAGCCGGCGCGGCGCGCAGTGGCCCAGAGCATCGCGTCCCAAAAGGAAATGTTGTATGTGCGGTGGGTGTCGATGGCGTCGGCGAGGTCGGCTTCGGTTGCGGCGGTCACAGGAAAGGAACTGCGGTACGCCCCGACGATCTGCTCAATTTTGAGGACAGAGGCCACGCGCCGCTTCAGGAGGGCGTTGGCGAGCTCGGCGAGGGACTGTAGGGTGAGGATGCAGTCGTGTGCGATGGCGTCCTGCGTGAGCGCAAGCGCGCGACGGTGACGATGGCCGGCGGTGTTGTCGGCTGCATAGAAAAGAATGTTGGTGTCGAAGGTGTAGCGTTCAGCGCTCATGCATCTCGTCGCGCGTGGGAGGAACGCCGCCCATCGGGATGCCTTCGCGCAAGATGGCCATCAGCTCGCGGTGGGCCGCGAGACGTTTGGGGTCGAGCCGCTTCTTGCTGTAGGGGATGATCTCGGCGACGGGCTTGCCGCGGCGCAACAGAACCAGCCGCTCGCCGGCCTCGACCTCGGCGATGCAGGTGGAGAAGTTTTGATTGGCTTCGCGCAGCGAAACTCGGCGCATGGATGGCTCCTGAATCTGATTGTACTACGTAGTGCATTCGAGATCGGCGCGAATTGGGCGTTCGAAACAGAGGGCTGCTGCGCTGGTAGACTTTGAGCCTATGGAGTTTCGTTCGGGCAGCCAGATTCGCGAGGATTTTCTGCGGTTTTTTGAAGGCAAAGGGCACCGCCGCGTGCACTCGTCGTCGCTGGTGCCGGCCAACGATCCGACGCTGCTGTTTACCAACGCGGGGATGAACCAGTTCAAGGATGTCTTCCTGGGCGCGGAGCGGCGCGAGTACTCGCGGGCGGCATCTTCTCAAAAGTGTGTGCGCGCGGGTGGGAAGCACAACGACCTCGAAAATGTGGGATTCACGCGGCGGCACCATACGTTCTTCGAGATGCTGGGGAACTTTTCGTTTGGTGACTACTTCAAACGCGAGGCGATTGCGTATGCGTGGGAGCTGCTGACGAAGGTGTGGGG
>Ga0182018_10005425_pt1 | contig 10269 bp, 11 predicted proteins | sample 812P2MmetaG_FD_120490 | JGI IMG/M metagenome (GOLD analysis project Ga0182018, IMG submission 120490) | Permafrost microbial communities from Stordalen Mire, Sweden - 812P2M metaG | ecosystem: Environmental > Terrestrial > Soil > Wetlands > Permafrost | place: Sweden: Stordalen | collected... | reverse complement strand
GGGCACGCTGGGCACGCTCACGCTCGGGGTGCCCGGTCTGCACAATGCCCGCAACGCCGCCCTGGCCGTGGTGCTGGCGCTGCAGGTGGGGGTGGAGTTCCCCGTGGCGGCTGCTGCCCTGGCCCGGTTCGCCGGCGTGACCCGGCGCTTCGAGTTCCGAGGGGAGGCCAACGGCGTGACCTTCGTCGACGACTACGCCCACCTCCCCTTCGCCGTCCGGGCCGCCCTGGCCACGGCCAAGTCGGGGGGTTGGTCCCGCATCGTGGCCGTCTTCCAGCCGCATCGCTATTCCCGCACCGCTGAGCTGGCGCAGCAGTTCGGCGAGGCGTTCGCCGATGCCGACGCCCTGGTGGTGACCGATGTGTACGGGGCGGGCGAGGCGCCGGTGCCGGGCATCTCGGGGCTCCTGGTGGCCGATGCCGTGCGCAGCCTGGACCAGCGGCTGCCCGTGGTCTACGCACCAAGCTGGGAAGAGCTGCGCCAGGTCGTCGGGTCGATGCTGCGCCCGGGCGATTTGTGCCTGACGCTGGGCGCAGGGGACCTGACCGCGCTGCCTGACGAATTGCTGGAGTCGCCCCGGTGGTGACCTCGAGCGCGCTGCGCGCCCGTTTCGACGCGTTGGCGGACGAGCTGGGCCCGCGGGCGGCGCGCCACCTGCCCCTGGGCCCCTTGACGACGTACGGGGTGGGGGGACCCGCCGCGCTCTTCGTGGAGGTGGACGGGCCCGACGACCTGCGTGCGCTCCGTCACGCCCTCCTCGGCAGCGAGGTGCCGGTGTGCGTGGTGGGCCGGGGCTCGAACCTCCTGGTCGCAGACGCCGGATTCGACGGGGTGGCGGTCCGCCTGGGCAACGGGTTCAACGCGGTGCGTCTGCCCGCTCCCGCCCCGGAGGGTGCGCCGCCGTTCGTGGTCAGCGCCGGAGGGTCGGCACCGCTCCCCGTCGTGGCCCGCCAGGCGGCGGACGCCGGCTGGTCCGGACTGTCCTGGGCCGTCGGGGTGCCCGGCACGGTGGGCGGTGCCGTGCGCATGAACGCCGGCGGGCACGGGTCGGAGATGGCCGGGTGCCTGCTGCGCTACACCTGGGTCGATCTCCTCCACGGCGCGGAGGGCACTGATGATGCCGAAGCGTTGCGCTACGGCTACCGGTCGTCAGCGCTCACCGCTTCTCAGGTGGTGGTGGCGGCCGAGCTGGGGGTGACCAGGGGCGAGACCGCCGCAGAGCAGGCCGAAGTGTCGTCCATCGTCCGTTGGCGGCGGGCGCACCAGCCTGGAGGGTCCAATGCGGGGTCGGTCTTCACCAACCCGCCGGGCGACTCGGCCGGACGGCTGATCGAGGAGGCGGGCCTCAAGGGATTCCGCGTGGGCACGGCACACGTCTCCGAGAAGCACGCCAATTTCATCCAGGCGGACAAGGGCGGCCGGGCCGACGACGTCCACGCCCTCATGGAGCACGTGCGCGCCGCTGTCCTGGAGTGCTGCGGGGTTGCGCTGGTGGCCGAGGTCCGCCTGTTGGGCTTCAGGGGAGGGGAGACTGGCGCGGTGAGCGGCGACGTGACCCCAGAGGCGGGGCAGTGAGACCCACCCGCACCGGGACCCGGCCGGGGTGAGCGGTCCCTCGCAGCCCCAGGGCAGCCCGCCGGCGGGCATGGATCCGCGTATCTCGGCCCGGCGGACCGAGATCACCCGCCAGCTGGGTCGCCGCCGCCTACGCCTCGTCGGGGCGCTGGCCGTCGTGACCGTCGCGGTGGTCGGCGGATGGGCGCTCCTGCACTCCTCGTTGTTCTCGGCCCGCTCGATCACCGTGGTGGGCGCCGTGCACGAGACCGCGGCACAGGTCGTGGCCGCCGCCGGGGTGGCGGACCATCCGCCCCTGCTCGATGTCGACACCGGCTCGATGGTGCACGGGATCGAGCAGCTGCCCTGGGTGCGGTCGGCCTCGGTCGCCGTCCACTGGCCCGATGGGGTGCGCATCGTGGTGACCGAGCGGTTGCCGGCGCTGGTCACGAGCACGACGGCCGGGCAATGGGCGGAGCTGAGCACGACCGGGAGGGTCCTCACGGTGGTCGCCACCCGCCCGCCGGGGCTCGTCGTGGTGACGGGTCCCCAGCCGCCCGGCGCGCTCGGCAGCCTCCTGGGCCCACTCGACCAACCGGGGGTGCAGGTGGCGGACACCTTGCCGGCCTCCTTCCGGGCTCAGGTGAGTGCCGTCCATGTCGAGCCGGGTGGTTGGGTGCAGCTGAGTTTGACGACCCCCCTGTTGGTCAACGTTGGGACGGCTTCACAGCTCGACGCCAAATACGAGGACGTGAGTGCCCTGTTGGCCGGGGCCTCCCTGCACGCCGGTGACGTCATCGACGTCAGTGTGCCGACGGCCCCGACGGTGACTGAAGGGTGACGGCGAGTGCTTGACCGCCACGAACACGCCCCCGTATGGTGGGCTACGTTGCCGCTCTGTGAACGTCAACCTTCCCAAGAGGATGAGGGATTTCGAGGTAGGAGCGGCGTGGTGACTCATGGTGGGGCTACCCAGAGAGTGATTGGTCGGCGATCGACCCGAACACGAGGGAGTTCATGACGACCGTTCCATCCCAAGGCAACTACCTGGCCGTCATAAAGGTGGTCGGGATCGGTGGCGGTGGGGTGAACGCCGTCAATCGCATGATTGACGCGGGGTTGCGCAACGTGGAGTTCATCGCCGCCAACACCGACGCGCAGGCCCTGCTGATGAGCGACGCCGATCTGAAGCTGGACATCGGCCGCCAGCTGACCCGAGGCCTTGGTGCGGGGAGTGATCCAGAGGTGGGGCGCCAGGCGGCCGAAGAGCACCGCGCCGACATCGAAGAGGCGCTCCAGGGCTCCGACATGGTCTTCATCACCGCCGGCAAGGGCGGCGGGACGGGGACGGGTGCCGCACCGGTGGTGGCCGAGATTGCCAAGGGCCTGGGTGCGCTCACCATCGGGGTTGTGACGCGCCCCTTCACGTTCGAGGGACGCCGACGGGCCATGCAGGCCGAGAAGGGTATCCAGCTCCTCAAGGAGAAGGTCGACACCCTCATCGTCATCCCCAACGACCGCCTGCTCACCGTCTCGAACGACAAGACCAGCATGGTCAACGCTTTCAAGATGGCGGACGAGGTCCTGCTCCAGGGCGTGCGGGGTATCACTGACCTCATCACGGTGCCCGGCCTCATCAACACCGACTTCGCCGACGTGAAGATGGTGATGACCAACGCGGGAACGGCGATCATGGGCATCGGCGCATCCATCGGGGAGGGCCGCGCGGCCAACGCGGCCCGCGCCGCCATCACCAGCCCGCTGCTCGAGGCATCCATCGAGGGAGCCCGCGGCATACTCCTCAATATCGCCGGGGGGTCCGACCTCGGGCTGTTCGAGGTGAACGAGGCGGCGGAGATCATCCACGGCGTGGCCCACCCCGACGCCAACATCATCTTCGGCGCCGTCATCGACGACAACATGGGCGACGAAGTGCGCGTGACGGTCATCGCGGCGGGGTTCGAGCGCTGGGAGGACGGCGCTCGCCCGGCCAACAGCGAGCGGCCGCCGTCCCTGTTCTCCGGCACGTCCGAGACGGTGGACATCTTCGCCGACTCGACCAGCACCGACGACGAGTTCGATCTGGGTGACGACGATTTCGACGTGCCCTCCTTCCTTCGCTGACGGGGAGGTGGCGGCGCGCCTGGCCCATGTGCGCCAGCGCATCGCACGGGCCGGTGGCGATCCCGAGACGGTCCGGGTCATCGCCGTCACCAAGGGATTCGGCCCCGAGGCCGTGACGGCCGCCCGCTCCGCCGGCTTGCGCGATGTGGGTGAGAACTACGCGGCGGAGCTACGCACCAAGGCGCCCGGACCGGCGGGAACGCACTGGCACTTCCTCGGCGCCGTCCAGCGCAACAAGGTGAACGCGTTGGCGCCGCTGGTCGACGTGTGGCAGTCGGTGGCGCGGCCGATCGAGGGGCAGTCCATCGCGCGGCACGCGCCCGGGGCCCGGGTGCTGATCCAGGTCGACACCAGCGGCGTGCCCGGGCGCAACGGTTGCGCCCCCGAAGAGGTGGAGCCGCTGGCCCGTTCGCTCTCGGCCCTCGATCTACGGGTGGAGGGGCTGATGACCGTGGCGCCCCCGGAGGCCACCGCGGCCGCCGCGGCCTTCCGGGTCGTGGGCCAGGTGGCGGACGCTCTGGGCCTGCCGGAACGGTCCATGGGGATGAGCGACGACCTCGAGTCGGCGGTGGCGGCGGGGTCCACCATGGTGCGGATAGGACGTGCCCTTTTCGGGGAGCGACCGCCGATCGGGGCCGGCGAGTAGTCCGGGACGCCCTGCCGAGCAGGCACTACGCTGTGCCGGAACAGGAGAAGTTATGGCACCCTCGTTCATGAAGAAGACAATGGTCTACCTCGGGCTACTCGATGACGAGTACGACGAGTACGACGATCTGGAGGACCGCGCGCCCCGCGCCTTCAGCGCATCAGCGCGCGTCGAACCCCGCGTAGCCGAGCACGAGCATCCCGAGGATTACGGGGGCGGTGTGAGCCGCATCCGCACCATGATCCCCCGGGAATCCGCCACTCCCAGCCAGTCCAGGGTGCAGCCGAGCCCGGTGGCGCGCCCTTCGGGCGTGCGCCCGGTACCGGTCGAAACGGCGCTCGGCGCCACTTCGGCGCGGGTGCACGTGGTCGCTCCCTCGCGGTTCGGCGACGCCAAGGACATCGCCGACCGGCTGAAGGACAACCGTCCCGTGATCGTGAACCTCCAGATGGCCGACCGCGACCTTCAGCGCCGGATGATCGATTTCTGCAGCGGGGTGACCTACGCCCTCAGCGGGGAGATGGAGAAGGTGGCCGACCAGGTGTTCTTGCTGGCCCCGACCAACGTCAAGGTCTCCGACGAGGAGCGCCAGCGACTGGTGGAGCGCGGCTTCGGACGCGACTGATCGGACTACTGTCGGCACGTAGTGAATCTATTTCATGTTGTTGCCTGGCTGATCCAGGCCTACATCTATCTCATCATGCTCCCGATGGCCCTCTTGAGTTGGTTCCGGATCCAGCCCGGCACGGCCATGGGCCGCGTGCAGATATTTCTCATCCGCGCCACGGAACCCGTGTTACGGCCGGTGCGACGGATCATCCGGCCCATGGGTGGGCTGGACATCTCATTCCTCGTCGTCATTCTGGTGGCGCAGTTCATCCTGGTCCCGCTGCTCGAGCGCTGAAAGGTCCCAGCGCAGCAGAGGGAGGGGGTTAGACTCGCCCTCCATGGACAGTTCCCCGGCCGCCACATCCATTCTCGACACGCTCCGCACCGTCGAGTTTCGCCTCGGTCTCAAGGGTTACAACGTCGACGAGGTCGACGAGTACCTCGACCGGGCCGCCCAGGAGGCGGAAGCCCTCCAGGAAAACGTGCGCCAGCTGAATGAGCGCCTGCGCCAGGCGGGCGACCGCATCAGCCTGTTGGAGCGGGAGAAGCGCAGCGCGCCGGTGGAGGAACCCGCGCCGGTGGCGGCCACTGCTCCGGCCGCGCTCGAAGTTGCACCCTCCGACGAGACGCTGCAGCGGACGTTGATATTGGCGCAGAAGTTCGTCGACCAGATAAAGCGCGAGAGCGAGGCCGAAGCGGCCAGCACAGTGGCGCAGGCCGAGGAAAGGGCCCGCTCCGCGGTGGCACGGGCCGAGGAGGCAGCGCGGACGCTCCAGGCGGACTCGCAGAAGCAGGTGCGCGACGAGGTGACGCGTCTCGAATTGACCCGCAACGAGTTGGCCGCCGACGTCGAGAGCATGGCCCGGCACCTTGAGTCCGAGCGCAATCGCCTGCGGGACGCGCTCACCGAGATCCTCAAATGGGTCGACGAAAATGTGCAGCCGGCCAATTCGCTCATGGGCGTGGGACCCTCGACGGACCCTGCCCCCCTCGCCACCGTGACAGCTCCCGCGGCCGCGCCAGCGACTCCGGCTCCGGCTCCGGCTCCGGCTCCGGCTCCGGCCTCGTCGCCCGCTACCAAGGCTCCCGCCGAGACGCTCAGTGACGTCGAGGCGCCTACACTGAACCTGCAGACGGTGACGAACAACACGGCACCGGGGACGCCCCACTCGACCTAAGGCGTCCGACTCGCCCAAAATCGAAGTGGGGAGCTATTGCCCGCCTTCGCTGTGGTCCGCTATGGTCACCCGCTCCCTCAGCGCGTTTGTCGTGAGGGGACCGGCCGGCTACATGGCAGCGAAGGAGGACAAGTGATGAGCCCAGCGAGCAATGTCATCGCTGCCAAGAAGGTGTCTGCTCCGCGCCCGCCGACGGCCAAAAAGGCCGCACCGGCGAAGAAGGGCGCGACCGCGAGGGCCGCACTGCCAGCCAAGAAGTCCGTCCCGGCGAAGAAGTCCGTTCCGGCCAAAGTCGTCCGCCCGGCCAACAAGGCCCCCGCGGCCGCCAAGAGTGCTCCGATAGCGAAGAAGGGAACCACCATCACGAAGACGGTAACGCCGGCCGCCAAGAAGGCGACGCCGGCGGCGAAGAAGACGACCCCACCGACCAAGAAGGCGGCACCGGCCAAGAAGGCCGTGCCCGCGGCCAAAGCCCCGAGCGGCGCCAGCAAGGCTGCGGCCGGCTCGGCCAAGGCCGGGCCGGCGGCCGGCAAGGGCGCTGCGCCCGTGCCCAAGGGCGCCAAAGAGGATGCGCTGGCGCCACCGGCGCCGCCCCGGACCACGTTCACGCCCAAGCCCAAGCCGCCCGCCCCTGTGCGGCCCAAAACCGGTCCGTACGCCAAGGACGTGAAGTTTCTCGAAGAGATCAGCGCGCTGCTTCTCGAGGAGCGGGCGATCTACCAGGAGCAGGCCACTTCCCTGCGTGCCGAGGCCGACTCACTAGCCCTGGAGCGCGAGCCCGGTGACGTGCAGTTCGACGAGGAGTCCGGAGAGGGCGGGACCGTCACCGTCGACCGGGAGCGCAACCTGGCGCTCTCCGGCCAGGCCGCGCTGGCCGTGGAGGAGATCGACGACGCGCAACTGCGGGTCGCCGACAAGACGTACGGGTACTGCGAGCGATGCTTCCAACCGATCCCCAAGCCCCGCCTACGGGCCCTTCCCTACGCCCGGCTGTGCGTGGCGTGCAAGAGCGGGGGACTGTCGCGCCGCTGACCCGGGGCAGGAGCGCCCGGCCCCGAGTGCTCGCCTACGGGCTGGCCGCCGTGGTCCTGGTGGCCGACCGGGTGACGACGTCACTGGTCGAGGACCATCTGCATCGGGTGGTCCATGTGTGGGGTCCCTTTGGCCTGGCCCTGCAGTTCAATTCCGGCCTGGCCTTCAGCCTTTTTAGCGGGCGGGCCACCTTGGTCACGGTGCTGCTCGGCGCCGGCGTCGTCGTGCTCGCGATCCTGGTGTGGCGCGTGCGCACCGTGGGCCAGGCCGTCGGCGCGGGTCTGGTGCTCGGCGGTGGGGTCGGGAACCTGAGTGAGCGGGTGGCCAGCGGCCATCATGGCCTGGTGGCCGACTACGTCACGCTGAGCCACTGGCCGACGTTCAACGTGGCCGACGCCTGCATCACCGTGGGGGCGGTCTTCCTGGCTGCAGTGCTGCTCTTCGACCAGCGGGCCGGCGCGGGGTCATGAGCGCGCCGGGGCCCGACGGCGTGCTGGGGCCCGAGGGCGTCCTGGTCGTCGAGGTGCCGTCACTCCTGGCCGGCGTCCGGATCGATCGGGCCGTGGCCATGCTGGCGAACGTGTCGCGCACCGCCGCCTCCGGTCTCGTCGCCTCGGGCAGGGTCCTGGTCGACGGGGTGGCGGTGTCGGTGGGGCGCCACGTGCTGCGCGACGGCGCCACGCTCACCATCAGCCTGCCGGCCCCCGGCAGCGACGAGGTGGAGCCCGAAGCCGGCGTGGAGTTCCGGGTCGTCCACGCCGATGCCCACGTGGCGGTGGTGGACAAGCCGGCCGGTCTGGTGGTGCACCCTGGTGCCGGCCACCAGCGGGGAACCCTGGTGGGTGGGCTACTGGCGCGCTTCCCCGATGTCGCTGCCCTGGTGGCGTCCGGTGTGTGCGCGGCCGACCGACCGGGCATCGTCCACCGTCTCGACAAGGGCACCTCAGGCCTCCTGGCCGTGGCCCGTACGGAGCCCGCCTACCGTGCCCTGGTGGCCCAGCTGGCCGACCGCAGCATGCAGCGCCGGTACCTGGCACTGGTCGAAGGGACGGTGGCCGACGACCGCGGTGAGATCGATGCCCCCATCGGGCGCTCGACCCGTACGCCGACGAAGATGGCGGTCGCGGCGGGGGGCCGATCGGCGCGCACGGCGTACACCGTCGTCGAACGGCGCTTCACGCCCCGACCGACCACCTTGGTAGAGCTCAGCCTGCAGAGCGGGCGGACCCACCAGATCCGGGTGCACATGGCGGCCATCGGGCACCCGGTGGTCGGCGATGCACGCTATGGAACGCCCGAGAGGGCACTGGGCCCCGGCCGATTCTTCCTCCACGCCTTCGCGCTGGGCTTCAGCCATCCGGACGGCGGGGAGCACATGGAGTTCTCCGCCCCGCTCCCGGCGGACCTGTCGTCGTTCTTAGGCGGCCTGGTGCACGCCGAGGACATCGGCATCGAAGGAGAGGGCAGCAAGCGCCTCCTCCTCGGCGCGCCGGACTCGGCGCACACCGACCCCTAGGCGCTCGGCCGTGGACTGCAGGGAGGCCGGGGAGTCACCCCCGAAGCCGAAGCGCAGCCGCAGCACGTCGCGCTGGAGATCGGGCAGCTTCTCGACAGCCTCGCGCACCCGGTCGTAGACCATCGTCTGCTCGACGTCGCCCACGAAGTCCGACTCGTCCGGCGCCACCAGCTCGCCCAGCGTCGTGGCCGACTCGGACGCGGCCGGCTGGTCGAGGGAAGCCGTGACCCGGGCCACGTCCTCGAGCGCGTAGCGCTGGTCGGCCGTCATGCCGGTCGCCTCGTCGAGCTCCGCCTTGGTCGGCGTGCGCCCGAGCGTGGTGGCCAGCTGGGCCTTGGTCAGCTCGAGCCGTTGGATGTGCTCGCCCACTTCGAGCGGGATCCGGATGGTGCGACCGTGCTGTTGGACGGCGCGTTGCAGGGCTTGCCGAATCCACCACGTGGCGTAGGTCGAGAAGCGAAATCCTCTTTCCCAGTCGAACTTGTCGACGGCCCGCATCAGGCCGAACGAGCCTTCCTGTACGAGGTCGGCCATGTCGACTCCACGATCCTGGTACCGCCTGGCCCAGTGCACGACCAACCGAAGGTTGGCCGCAACCATCTGCTTGCGGGCCAGGGCGTCGCCCGCGGCGACCCGCTTGGCCAGTTCCACCTGCTGCTCGTGATCGGGCATGGGGAACTGGTCCAGGTCCTTCAACATCAAACCAAGGGTGTCCGTTGTACTCACCGCGCTTTTCATCTGCTTGTCTCCCGACGCTGTGCGCTCTCTCTCGATCTCTCGTCGCTATTCGTATCCGTACCCGGAGGGCCCTTCCGCGAATCTGACATTCCTCGTAGTCCAACACCGGTGCGGGCCCGAGCATTCCATGGGGCTGTGACCGATCCCCGGTGGGTGTGACCGATCCCGGGCACGTGTGACCGGTACCGGGCAGGCCCGAATTGCGCCCCCTACCCCATGCGTGGTGGCCTTGCTTCGCATGACCCCGCGCATGGTGCTGCTCAGGCACGGTGCGACCGAGTGGTCCCTCAGTGGCCAACACACCGGCCGGACAGATATTCCGCTGCTCGACCTGGGTCGTGTGCAGGCCAGAGTGGCCGGAGAGGCCCTGCGGAGCATGACCTTCGCCCAGGTGCTGACCAGCCCGCTCGTGCGGGCCCGCGACACCTGCATCCTTGCCGGCTTCGAGGGGGAACCTGAGCCCGACCTCCTCGAGTGGGACTACGGCGCCTATGAAGGACTGACCACGGCCCAGATACGCGCCGAGCGACCGGGATGGTCCCTGTGGACCGACGGCGTCCCCGGCGGGGAGGGGGCGGCCGATGTGGGCCGCCGGGTGGACCGGGTCATCGCGCGGGCGCGACAGGCCGAGGGCGACACGCTCTGTGTGGCCCACGGGCATGTCCTAAGGGTGCTGGCGGCACGATGGCTCGATCTCCCCGCTGTGGCGGGCCGGCTCTTGTCACTCTCGACGGGCACCCTCAGCACCCTCGGGTGGGAGCACGACTCAGCCGTCGTGTCCCACTGGAACGTGGTGCCGGACCCGGGCCGGCTGGGGCCGTCGGGCAGAGAAGATCTGGCCGTGGCGTCGGACGCGGACGCGGACGCGGACG
>Ga0182018_10005424_pt1 | contig 10269 bp, 7 predicted proteins | sample 812P2MmetaG_FD_120490 | JGI IMG/M metagenome (GOLD analysis project Ga0182018, IMG submission 120490) | Permafrost microbial communities from Stordalen Mire, Sweden - 812P2M metaG | ecosystem: Environmental > Terrestrial > Soil > Wetlands > Permafrost | place: Sweden: Stordalen | collected... | reverse complement strand
GGCTCCGCGCGTCGATGTCTAACACCTAATCCAACAAAATAAAATCGCCGCCCGCCACGGCATTGTCGATGGCCTTCACCAAGTCCTGCACCGCTCTGGTTTTAGGGACGTATGCTTGCACGCCGATTTTCTTGGCTTCCGCAATGAAGCGCTGATCCGCGTTCCCAGACAATATTACAATCGCCGTTTCCGGCAGAGTCGATTTGATCTTGCGAGCCGCTTCGAACCCATTTAGAACCGGCATGGTCACGTTTAAGACCACAACATCCGGCTTCAGTTCCTGCGCTGCCACAATAGCTTTGGCTCCGTCCACCGCTTCGCCGCAGACTTCAAAGCGCGGAACTTCCTGCAACATAAAACGCACTGCTTTTCGTATGCCTGGATGATCATCAGCGATTAGAATTCGGACCTTCTGAACAACCGGGTTAAGTTGTACCGCAGCCGAATCTTCCATGATCCAAACTAGCCTGAGCGGTGGAGACGAGTACATACACTAGACTTGGTATTTTTGCAGCGGAACATCCAGCGCGCGGGCACACGAAATGCGCCGGGGCCGCGCCGGCGTTTCCCACCGCCGGCAATCCGCAATCTCCACGATCTCAAAAATCGTTCCGCGCTTTTTGGCTATGGCCGAGCTGCTTGTGGTGTAATGTCCTGCGCACCGATTCGAAGCAGATCAGCGAGGCGAACGCCGCCTATGAGCGTCGAAACAGTTCTGGTCCTGGGTAATTTGAAAGAACCGCAGCTTGCCATGCTTAGCCATAGGCTCGCCGGGGCAAACATCGTCGTGGGAAATACCGCCGAAGCATTCCACGCAGCGGCCGCTCAGGCCACGGTGCTCTTTAATTGGTCGGGCTCGCTGGAACTTTTTCGAAATGTGTTTGTAATGAGCCCCCAACTGCAGTGGGTGCATTCCCGTTCTGTGGGCCTCGAAAGAACGCTGTTCCCGGAACTCATAGCAAGTTCCGTGCCACTGACAAATGGCACTGGAGTTTTTAGCCCGTCATTGGGTGAATTTACCCTCGCTGCGATCCTGTATTTCGCCAAGGATTTCCGCCGCATGATTCGCAATCAAACCGCCGGAGTGTGGGAACCGTTTGACGTGACGCCAGTTTCGGGCCAGATCGTCGGAATCGTCGGCTACGGCGATATCGGCCGCGCCATCGCCGCCAGAGTGCGGCCGCTCGGAATGCGCGTCCTCGCCGTGAAGAGGCACGCGTCGACTTCCGGTGCCACTGATCCGCTTGTGGAAATGACCTACACGCCGGAGCATCGCATCGAGATGATTTCGCGTTGCGATTATGTGGTAGTGGCTGCGCCGCTGACTGTGGAGACCCACGGCATGATTGGCGCTGCAGAGTTCGCCGCGATGAAATCCACCGCGGTGGTGATCAACGTCGGCCGCGGCCCGATCATCGACGAACAGGCGATGCTCAGCGCGCTGCGCACGAGCCAAATTAAAGGTGCTGCGCTAGACGTCTTCGATCAAGAGCCATTGCCGCAAGGCCATCCCTTTTACAAATTGGAGAACTTGCTGCTTTCTCCGCATTGCGCCGACCATACGCCCGAATGGCTCAACGACGCCATAGAGCTGTTTATCGCGCAATATGAGCGCTTCCGGAAGGACGAGCCGTTGCTCAACATCGTGAACAAGAAGCTGGGATACTGAATCAAGATCACGCGTCGTCTCGATCAGCGGTGTACAAAGGAGCTCATCAATGAATCCCACCGAAGTTCTGGTTCTGGCATTTCTTATCGGCGGCGTCGCCGGTTTGCGTTCGATGACGGCGCCCGCCGTGCTGGCCTGGGGCGCCCACCTCAACTGGCTTGATCTGCACAACACACGCCTCTCTTTCATGGGGTCGATTGCCGCTGTGGCGATCTTCACGCTGCTTGCAATCGTCGAACTGATCGCAGATAAACTCCCTTCAACCCCCAGCCGGCTAGAGCCTGCCGGACTAATTGCTCGCATAATGCTCGGCGCGCTCGGCGGCGCGGGCATTGCCCTGGCCGGCACGCAATCGCTCGCGGTAGGCGGCGCGCTGGGTGCGATTGGTGGGATTGCTGGCGCGTTCGCGGGTCACGCGGTTCGCACGCGTCTTGCGAAGGCTCTCAAGGTTCCGGACATATACATCGCTCTCCTGGGAGACGCGATCGCGATTGGCGGAGGCCTTCTGATCGTGTCGCGGTTTTAGCACAGCAATGCGCTCAGCATAGTTCGCGCGCGCCATATAGGTTTCGCAGAGCTTAGGGAGTTTTCGATGAGCGCGTCCGATCAATACCAAGCGATCGTTATCGGCTCCGGGCAAGGCGGCAATCCTTTGTGCTTCGCGCTCGCGGCTGCGGGCGTGCGCACGGCGTTGATCGAACGCAAGCACGTAGGCGGAACTTGCGTCAACGAAGGTTGCACGCCGACGAAGACTATGGTCGCAAGCGCGCGCGTCGCCTATCTCGCGCGGCGCGCCGCTGATTACGGCGTGCACACCGGCGACATTCGCATCGATATGGAACGCGTTCGCCAGCGCAAACGCGACATCGTCACGAGCTTTCGCACCGGCAGCCAGGCGCGAATCGAAAAAACGAAAAATCTAGAATTGATTTTCGGCGAGGCCAGTTTCAGCGGTCCGAAATCCGTGCTCGTGCGCCTGAAAGATGGCGGCCAGCGCACACTGACCGCCGAGCGAATCTTCATCAACGCCGGCGCGCGCCCAGCCGTGCCCGCAATCGACGGCCTGAAGGACGTGCCCTATCTCGACAGCACATCCATCATGGAATTGGGCGCTGTGCCGGAACATCTGCTCATCCTCGGAGGCGGCTACGTCGGCCTGGAGTTCGGGCAAATGTTCCGCCGCTTCGGCAGCCGCGTAACCATTGTTCAGTCGCACGATCGATTGCTCTGCAGCGAGGACTCCGACGTCAGCGTCGAAATCGCCGCGATCCTGCAACAAGACGGCATCGAGATCGTGCTGAACGCGAAGGCCACGCGCGTCACCCAAACAGCTGGCTTCTCTCAAAATAACCTGCAGATTCACCTTACCGTACAGGAAGGCAACGAATCCCAAGACCTCGAAGGATCCCATTTGCTCGTTGCCACCGGCCGCACGCCCAACACGGACACGCTGAACGTTTCCGCCGCGGGAATCGCGATCGATAATCGTGGCTACATCAATGTGGATGGAAAATTGGAAACCAGCGCTGCGGGCGTCTTCGCGCTGGGCGACATCAAGGGCGGCCCAGCCTTCACGCACATTTCCTACGACGATTTCCGCATCCTGCGCACGAACCTTATCGAGAACGGGAATGTGACAATCGAAGGTCGCATCGTGCCCTACACCTTGTACATCGACCCGCAACTCGGCCGCATCGGCCTCAACGAAACCGAAGCCCGCGCGCAAAACAAGAAAATCCGCGTCGCCAAAATGCCGATGAGCTACGTGGCTCGCGCCCTTGAAACCGATGAATCTCGCGGATTCATGAAGGCCGTCGTCGATGCCGCCACCGGCGAAATTCTCGGCGCAGCAATTCTCGGCATCGAAGGCGGCGAAATCATGTCCATGTTGGAATTGGCCATGATGGGCAAACTTCCCTTCACTGTTTTGCGCGACGCCATCTTCGCCCATCCCACGCTAGCCGAATCCCTCAACAATCTCTTCACGCATTTCGATTCGTAATCGAACGCATAAACAGCTTCGGAGAGGCTCACCCCAGAAGCCAATTGCTCGACTTCTCGGTAAATTCAAAACCGTAGTGCTCGCCCGGATTGGTCTGGCATACGGTGCGCACCACGTTAGCTTTCCCCACGAATCGTTCTCCTCCGGTCACCAGGAACACCTCGACGCAACTATCGTCCCGAAGCCGGGCTCCCAATCCGCAGTAAAATCCGCTCGCACTCACATTGTCTGTGGTCGTTAGCAGTTCAAATTTATTCCCGTCGACGTCGACGCCGCGCAGTTTCAGAGTCACGCGCAGCTGCACACGCGCTGCACGGCGGCGTTGCGGCGCCGCGACCTTCAAGGTTGTGGCCAGACATTCCTTGAGTTTCGCCAGGTTTATAGGCTTCTCGAAGTATTCACTCGCGCCCAGGCCCAAGCAAAAATCCTTATGGATAGACGCCGGCTCTCCCGTGATCACAAAAATGGGTATCAAGCGCGTGTAGCTGAGCGATTTCAGCGTCTGACACAACTCGAGGCCGGTGAGTCTTGGCATCATCAGGTCCAGCAGAACGCAGTCCGGCTTGAAATTCAATGCCATGGCCAGTGCGTCTTCGGAGTTGCCGGTATCGGCGATGTCGTATGTCCCCTCGAGCCGCTGTCGAAGCATCCCCCGCACCGCATCATCGTCGTCGACAATCAAGAGTTTCGACATATTCTCAACCACCCTTTAAACGCTGAACTCCCCGACTCTCTGTTACCCGGGGGCTAAATTCTTTTAGGGAGATTGCAATTGCTTCTGCAAATCCAGCATCTTGCGCAGCTTGCTAAGCAACGCGTCCCGCGTAAAAGGCTTTTGGAGAAGGATCGCGTCGGGATCCAGCATTCCGCGACGAGTGAAACTTGTGTAGCCGGACATGAACATGACCTTTGATTCGGGATGTATCAAAACCAAATTCCGCGCAACTTCCGTACCCCCCATTCCGGGCATCACCATATCCGTCAGCAGCAGATCGATAGGTTCGCCATGTTGCCGCGCAATTTCCATTGCTTCATTCCCGCCGTTGGCTTCTAGCACCGTGTATCCGCCCTGCTCCAGCAGAGTGCGGGTTAACGTTCGAAGCGAGTCTTCATCCTCTACTAACAAAATCGTTTCCGTCCCGCCTTCGGGGGTGGACTCCCCGGAGCTTACGCCCGACTTCTCGACCGGGGCATCGACGCGCGGCAAGTAGACTTTAAACGTCGATCCGATGCCGGGCTCGCTGTAAACCCAAATGTAGCCGCCGCTTTGCTTCACCACGCCATAAACGGTCGCCAACCCCAAGCCGGTTCCCTTGCCGACTTCTTTGGTAGTGAAAAACGGCTCGAAGATGTGCGCTTGGGTTGCCACGTCCATGCCGACGCCGGTGTCCGTCACAAGCAGCGCAACATACCTGCCCGGAATCGTCGGCGCATTTTGGAAAGCGTAGGCTTCATCCAATTCGGCGTTGCAAGTCTCGACGGTTAATCTTCCGCCTTCTGGCATGGCGTCGCGGGCGTTCACAACCAGATTCATCATCACCTGTTCGATCTGTCCGGGATCCGCCTTCACTTGACCCAGGTCCGCAGCCAGGCACGTGGTCAGTTCAATGTGTTCGCCAATCAGGCGTTGAAGCATCTTCTCCGTTTCGGCCACCACAACGTTGAGATTGAGCACCCTGGGTTCGAGCACTTGCTGGCGGCTAAACGCCAACAGTTGCCGGGTCAGTGAGGCCGCACGCTGGCCTGCCTTCTTGATTTCCCCAACATTTTTTTGCTGCTTATGGTTTTCGCCGAGCTGTTCTTCGAGAAGCTCGCTGTAGCCAATGATCACGCCGAGCAAATTATTGAAGTCATGCGCGATCCCGCCGGAGAGTTGTCCCACCGCTTCCATCTTCTGCGCCTGGCGAAGTTGTTTCTCCAAAGTTTTCTGTTCGGTAACATCCTTCTGACTGCTAATCACGCATTCTTGCCCGTCTAAATCGATGCGATTAATCGAATGCAGCCACACCCGCTGTTCTCCGGACTTGGTGCGAAACGCGGTTTCCATATCGCGTACAGAGCCTTGTTCCAAAAGCTTATCGAGAAGTCGGGCGCGGTCTTCAGGTTTTCCCCAAATTTTCAGATCGAGGGACGTTTGGCCAATAACCTCCTCGCGCCGATATCCGCTGGCGCGAAGGAAACTCTCGTTTACGTCGACATAGCGGCCCTCCGACAAGGTGCTGATGGTAATCGGCTCCGGACTGGCGTTGAACGCTTGATGGAATTTCTCCTCCGCGCTCTTGCGCTGGGTAATGTCATGGCCGATCCCCATGATTCCAATCACCTGGCCGAGCTTGTCGCGCCAGGGGACCTTCGAGGTCGAAGTCCATCTGGTGTTTCCTGTGGCAGCAACTGCCCGCTCCTCATGATTCACCAGCGCCTGTCCGGATTGAATGACGGCTTGTTCGTCGGAGAAGAAGGCCGCTGCAAGATCCTTCGGGAAAAAATCGAAATCCGTCTTCCCGAGCAATTCCTCGGGAGTTTTTGCTCCGACAAGCTCCGCAAGTGCACGGTTCGCCACAACCCACCGGCTTTTGGCATCCTTCACGTAAATTCGATCGGGCATGTTATCGATCAGCGTGCGCAGCAGACGGCGCTCCTCCGCCAGGGCCTCTTCCGCCCCTTTGCGATTGGTAATGTCATGGCCAATCCCCATGATTCCGATCACTTGGCCGAGCTTGTCGCGCCACGGAACCTTCGATGTCGAGGTCCACTTTGCGTTTCCCTCGGCATCCACCGAACCCTCCTCCTGATTCACCAGCGCCTGTCCGGATCGGATCATCGCTTGCTCGTCGGAGAAGAAGGCCGATGCAAGTTCCTTCGGAAAATAGTCGAAATCGGTCTTCCCGATCAATTCCCTGACGCTCTTCGCTCCCATAAGCTCGGCAACCGCGCGGTTCGCCACAACGAACCGGCTCCTTGCATCCTTCACGTAAATATAGTCGGGCATGTTATCGATCAGCGTACGCAGCAGCCTGCGCTCCTCAGAAAGGGTCTCCGCCGCGCGCCTGCGTTCGATGATGAACCATCCCAACAGAACGAGGATGGCTCCCATGAGAATGGCCCCGGCGGCCAGAAGGCGCTCGCTGCGTTCCACGGCGAGCACGTAGAGCATCGCGCGCGTCTGGGGCAACGAAGGGTCCAGCCATTGAAACTCGGTGGCGACAAGGCTGCCATCCTTGGCCATCGCGCCCAGTTCATCGCGAAGCGCATTCGCGGCGTCCACCGCGCCCGGGCGGCGATAGCTGGCGGCGACGCCAAACCTGACCGTAAAACCAGGTGCGTCGGCCATATGCAGCGGAATGTTTCGGCATTCCTCGGGCAAAGTGAATTGGTTGAAGTTCTGCGTCACGATGGCGGCCTGGGCTTTGCCGCTACAGACGGCGCTGAGTTGCTCCGACGTGCTCGCGGCGGTTAGAAGCCTCGCGTTTGGGAAGTTTCTCCGCGTAAGCTTCTCCTCGACGGTCCCTGAGAAGACGGCTAGTTTTAGACCAGGCGAGTGACTTGCCGACAGAATCGGATCGCTATCTCGGGAGACCAGCCCGTATTCGGTGATGCTCCACGGAGCCGAGACATACAGATGCCCTCTTCGCTCCGGCAAATCCCCGGCAGCCGGCCATAGGTCCACATGGCCGGACTCCAGGGCCATGTCGGTCCCTTCCGGAGCGTAAACCCATTCGAGCTTGATTCCGGCTCTGCGCGCGGCCTCGTTTAGTAGATCGACCGAGTTGCCCGCCGGTTTTCTATCGGCGCCCGGAAAGTGTTCTATCGGCGTATTGTAGAAGCCGATTCGGAATGGAGTTTTAAATAGGCGATCATCGCGCCGATGAACAACGATTCCCACGCCCGCGGTCGCCAGCAATGCCGCCGACGCTAGCGCAACGAGCGCCAATCTTCGCCGCGATTTCCAGAATTGGGACATGGCCATTGTCGAATGTTGCCTTAGCCGCTTCGCGTTAAATGCTTGTATGGCCCGTGGTTTACCTCTGGTGGCGCGCTGTCGCCGAACGAATCTAGTCTGCCGCGCACGTCAAATTCCGGCAATGGTACTGTGCTGAGCTAGGTATCACGTAAATAACGTAGGGGCATCGATTAAGTACGGGGATAATCCGCCTCGAAGCGCCACCACAAGCAACGTGGGCTTTGTAGCTCTGGCACTCACGCGGGTGGCATTTGTCCGTCCCGCGCGAAAGCGCCGCGCTGTACTACTCGCAGCGAGAATCGCGAAAGCGAGCGCGCTTGCGCACCGGCGCGCCCGCCCGCATTGCGAATGGAGCACTCTGGTACCGAAGTACCATGGCTGCTGGTCCGCGGTGCGCCAAAAATGGGCTTGTTTAGGCTCCTCTCCGGCTTTTCAGCTCCTACTTGGCTGCTGATTGCTTTTCTGGGGAGCCCGGTCATCGTCCCGATAGGCCCATCGCTCGAAGCAGGAGACGCAACCGACCATGAGCTCGCAAACCGCGGATATTCCCAGCACGGCATCTTCGTCCGCTGCCGGCACGCAGGGCTTTTCCCGCCCGAACCCTGTCTGCACCGAAATTGGAGTGTCCGTGCAGGGATCGGCTCATGCTGCCGCCGGTGGCAGCGCCTCACAGCCGTTCCTCGAGCAGACTTCAACCGTGATCGTATTTGCTCAGGGTGCCGTCGTAAGGCTTTCCGAGACCGTGGTACCGGGTCAAATTCTGATCCTACGGCACTTGCAGACGATCGAAGAAGCCGCCTGCCGCGTCGTCAGCGTCAAGACCAACCCAAACGTTAAGGGCTACGTCGAACTGGAATTCTTGCAGCCCGCGCCGCATTTCTGGGGAATGGAATTCCCCGCCCCGACCAGCGTGAAAGCGCCTAGCGCCCCTGCAGCGCACCGGGAACCGCCGCCACCTTCGCTCCAGGCGGAGAGTAATGCCTCGCCGAACCGCGAGATCCCGAAACCCGCCACGCTGAAGGCCGTTTCGCCCGCTGCCGCACCCCGGTATGTCGCGCCTCCTTCAGAGGAAGTCAACGGAGCGACCGGTCCCGGACTCACGTTCCTTCCCGATCTGCTGGAGACGCTTGCGCTGCCTGGTGAAACCAAGCAACGCGCGCCGGAAGCCGCCGCACGACCGGATACGCAGCACCCAGCGCCGATCCGCGCAGAGCGGGTTGTTTCGCCGGAAATCGCGGACCGCGTCGCTTCAACTGACATCGCGCCTGCGAAGCCCCTGGTTGCGCCGTGGATTGCCGCGCCCGCTACTAGAATGGACACCGCCAAGAGCGCTCATCCGGCCGGCGATGGAAAGTACGTTTCCGACCTCTTGGATACGCTGACGCCGATTGGCGAAACGATTCTGCGCGAGAAGCCGAAGAGCGCAGCGTCTCAGCCTCAGTTTCACGCGGCGCCGAATGCACCCACAGTGGCAAGATCAACCGCTGTGATATTTGCCGAACCGTCGTCCGCGGAAATCGCGCTGCCGTCTCTTCCGGCCGAATCTGCGCACGTCGCGCCGCGCGCGAGCGCGCAAGCTAGCGTGCCGAACGTGGGACCGGAAGTTGCCCCGTTGCTGAGTTCTGGTGCAGAGGCGTTTTCCCGTGGTGATTTGTTGAATGGAGATTTCGCGCCGGCGAAGTCGAGCCAGGGCTGGCCGACACCCATGCGCGTTCTCGCCGTGGTCGCGGCCGTGGCTCTGGCTATGGCTGCGGGCGCGGGTATATATCGCTGGGAGAAGAGGCCTGGACCGGACGCAAGTCTCGCCACTTCAAGCCAGCCTGCTTCGACTGGCGCAGCTCCGTCCGCTTCGACCGCGGAGCCCGCTGGATCGCAACCGGCGTCCGATGCGGCACCCGAAGCGGCTGCTTCCTCATCGACCGCAACGGTAGGGACAGCGAAAGATTCGCGCGGCGCTGCGCAACTTAGCGCAAGCTCAAACGCAATCGCGCCCGCGGCGAAAACGACGGCAGTCGCGCACTCGGCCGTAGTCGTCACAGCGCCGCGCGGCCCGGTCGTCGCGGCCATGAAAATATCGGCCCCAACAGCCGCGGCCCAACGTTCAAATCAAGCCGCGCCATCCATCGCGGCCAGCGGGCCCGGCGCCGTCGAGAACGCCGCAGCGGGCGGCATTTTGGGATACGCGCAACCCAACGGCCCCGCGTCGCCGGTACCCGTGCGCACATCCTCCGGCGCGCAACAGCCGCGCCTGCTGTCCGCAACCGCGCCGTCCTATCCGTATGCTGCGCGCGCAGAGCACGTCCAAGGAGACGTCTCCGTGGATATGCTGATCGACCAATTCGGAAAAGTCGCGAGCATGACTGTACTTTCGGGACCAACTTTGCTGCGACAGACAGCCCTCGATGCGCTCGGCCGCCGCAAATATGCCCCGGCAATGCTCGATGGCAGACCAACCACCGCTCACATTGTGGTCGTCGTGCATTTCCAGCTCTAGCCACTACAAACACAAACACGACGCCGCGATCACCGGCTCGCGCGAAAAATACCCTCTGGATTGGGAATCAATTCGGGGAAATTTAGGAATTGGTGGAGCCGGGGGGATTCGAACCCCCGACCTCCTCGATGCCATCGAGGCGC
>Ga0182018_10005423_pt1 | contig 10271 bp, 9 predicted proteins | sample 812P2MmetaG_FD_120490 | JGI IMG/M metagenome (GOLD analysis project Ga0182018, IMG submission 120490) | Permafrost microbial communities from Stordalen Mire, Sweden - 812P2M metaG | ecosystem: Environmental > Terrestrial > Soil > Wetlands > Permafrost | place: Sweden: Stordalen | collected... | reverse complement strand
GCGCGCAGATTTTCCGGATTTTAGAGCGAGGTTAAGGGTTGCAAAGGACGGTACGTGGGGCACCGTCGAAAACCACCTGTAAGGTCTGGAGGGCGGGCAATCCTGCCCGCAGCCGCCTTTCAGGCGGCCGCCCCACAACTGGGTTTTCATCATCCTTGGTGGCCCGCGGGGCTATGCGGACAGGATGGCATCCTGCGCGCCGATTGGCAATAATTGGCAATCGGCGCAAACTCGCGGGAGTCACCACCGCCGCACAAGCAAACTGCTCGGCGATTGGGTAATCCCGAAGAGGCTGGACCTCGCCTCCCCCAAGGATGTCGTCACCCAATCGTAAGTCGGCGCGGCTGCCATTCAGTTCGCTGCCGTCTCCCTCCTCGGCTTCTACTTCGTCGGGGACAGTTGCAGCGACGGAACCACGATTACGCGTTCCCCGCCGGTTCCTGGGTTCCGCACGACTGTTTCGCTGAACCCCTGTCCTTAACCTCAGGCGTAACGTCGACGGTGATCGTCGTAGGCGCTCCTTTCGGCTATGGCCCACGGCTGCAGCTCAAGCGGTGTCACAGCCTGTTTTAGCGCTTATGCGGCGGTCCCCGCGGTCACGCCTTCCTCGGTCGCAGAGCAGGCCCCTGATTCGTATTCGGATCGCTCACGGCACAATGGCAAATACGGTGCCTTTTCCCGCCGTCCCGCCCGCGGAGGTCGTGCCGAAGAGCACCCCGGTCGGACTGATGGCCAGAGCTGCTACGGGCATGGAGCCGTCGCCGTTCGCGTCGGAGAAGCTGTGCAGGATTTTCTCCGTCCAGGTGCCGCCCGTCATGGCTGGCGGCGCCAGTTCGAATACCGTGCCGCAACCGGGAAGGACGTAGTATGAGGGTGGGCAAGCTGAGGTGGAACTTCCGCCGTATTGGGTCGTGCCGTAGACCGCTCCGTTCTTACCCACCACCACCCCCGCGCCCGGAGCCTCTCCATCGCCGTTAGTCCCAGTGAAGTTATAGATTACGGAGTATGTCCATGTCCCTCCGGTGGTCGTGGGCGGTGTCAACTCAAAGACGGTGCCACACTGCAGGCCAACTCCGTCGGCAGTCGGGCAGAACTCGGCCCCGCCGGACTGAGTCGTGCCGTAAAGTGCCCCGCTCGGACCCACCGTGAGTGCCTCTGGGGCCGCGCCGTCGTTGGGCACCGCTCCGAAAGTGTGAATTATGGTCTGCGTCCAAGGGCTACCCTGGATTGCCGGTGGGGTCAACTCCTAGACCGTGCCGCAACCATACGGCCCGTCGCAATATTCGTCGCCACCGTAGGCTGTTGTCCCAACAGCGATCCGCCTTCGGACACTACGCCCGCGAAAGGCCACTCCCCCTGAGGGGAGCCTCCAAAGGGGGATATTTCATACTCCGTCCAGTCGCCGCCAAGCACTGCTGGGGGCACTAAAGCGATTACTGCACCGAACCGCACACCGAGCGCCACGTCGGGTGCACCCTCCGTCGTAGTGAACATTGCTCCACTCGGGGCTATCAGCATCGGCCCGATCGGAGCTACGTTCTGACTGTCCTTGCTATAGACGAAGCTGTACAAGACGGTTTCGGTCCAGGTGCCTCCCGCAGTGGCCGGCGGCGCCAATTCGAAAATGGTCCCCGCGCCAGTCCCGCCAAATTTCGTGGCGCCATAAAACGATCCCGAATGGAAGACCAACGCAGCGGTGGGGTATTGTCCGTCGGGCGACCCAGCGAAATTATGGATCACGGTTTCGGTCCAGGGAACCCCAGTGGCCGGCGCCAGTCTGAAGGCTGTGCCGAGCTCGGATGTGCCTCCAGTATTGGTGTCGCCATAAAGCGCGCCATCGTTACCGATTACCAAGGCAGCATTGGGCTGGGCGCCGTCGGGGTTGCCCGTGAAGCTGTGCAGTACCTCGTAGGTCGTGGCCTGCGCGGCGGCGATGTGCGGCGCCACAATCGCCAGGGCGGCGAGAAGCGTAAAGCGGAACGTCATGGATGGTCCTCCGCGAAGGGAGGCAGCCCATGGCGCTACCCCAACAACTCACTTCGTTGCAATGAGTATAGCATCGCCGGGCAGGGCGCGACGATTAACTTAGGGCTTCCTAGCACCATTTCGCACGGCCTGCTACGCGGCGTCTAGGGCTTCCTTCAGCACCGCCGGCAGCGGCTGCGCCCGCCCGGGCCGTCCCACGCATACCACCACAATCGATCCGTGGGCGGCCACGGCCGCATCCTTCAAAGCGGCGAACTCCAGCGTATACGACGACGCGCCCACCTGCTTCACCGCCACGGCGATGTCTAATTCGTCGTCGAAGCCCACCGCCGACCGGTACTCGCACTCTACCCGCACGCGCGGAAATCCGATATCTGGCGCGTCGCGATAGATACCCCTTCACAGCTTGATATCGCGGCCGGTATCCCCGTCGCGCTCAAAATTCAGATTGAGGCCGCGCAGCGGAGCAAGCAGTTCAACCATATCCTTGGCGGGTGGCGCCGCAGGCGTCGCTGGAAGATAGGCTGCTCTTTCGAGCAGACCGGCGGCGTAGGATTCAACAGCGCGGCCGTGCTCGGCGGCCTGGCGCGAGCGCGGTTCGCCTGCGATTGGAGCGTGCGGCTGACTTGGAGCGGATCCCCTGACCGCCGCGCCCATAGATGCGAACCGTCCCTGCTCCTTGGTTCTCCGTAGGCTCCAGGCTTCGTACAACCTGCCTTATGCACAAGATTTGATCCGCCGACTGTAGCGTGAGAGGGCCGACCGTTTGGGGACCCTGAGAATCCTGCGTTAAAACAGGTGGAGTAGCGAAGGTGACGCTTCGCAGAGATCATTCTCAGGAGTCACCCAAAAGGTGAAGAACAATCGAAAGCATAACAATCAAACGACCGCCAGGCAAGGGGCGGAAGAGGCTTGCGCGGAACCCTTGAAAATCGGGGCTTCCACGCCTTTTGATTTCTCGGCCCACAATCTGACGGCTTATGGCGGTTTATTGCCAGTGGCGACCATGCTGGAGAAACTCGGGTTCCGGCAACTGGTCGAGGAGACGCTCACCGTCAAGCGGTTGACCCGCGCGATGCCGGCGTACCAGTTTGTGCTGGCCATGGTGCTGGCGCTGTATGTGGGATTTTCACGACTGCATCACCTCCGCTTTCTGGAGCGCGAACCGATGCTGACCGGGATTCTGAAAGTGCTGCGTCTGCCGCCGCAATGCACTTTTTGGCGGTTTCTGGCCTAGCTGCATCTGAGCGTGGCCGGACAGATCCTGCACATCCAGCAGATGATGCGGCAGCGCGTGTGGGAAGCCGCGCATGTGGAACTGAAAACCATCACCCTGGACACCGACAACACCGTGCACACTCTGTTCGGCCACCAAATGGGCGGCCGCAAGAGCTACAACCCGAAGAACCGGGGAAAGAAAAGCTTTCAGCCCATCCTGACGTTCCTGGCCGAGACGCGCGAATACGTGGGGGGCGAGTTGCGCAATGGGGATCGGCCCACCGGCAAACAGATCGCCCGCCACCTGGAGAGTGTGTTCGCCGCATTGCCCAAAGGCGTGGAGACCATCTATGCGCGCGCCGATTCCGGGTTTTACTGCAACGAAGCGGTGGAGGCGTATGAGAAAGCCGGGGCGCGGTACATCGTCTCGGCGCGCAAGACCTCGCGGCTGATCGACGCGCTGAAGGGGGCGCCCTGGACCGGCTCGCCGAAGACCGATGCCGACGCACAGTGCGAATTTCGATATCAGCCGGAGGGCTGGAGCCAAAGCGCATCGGTTCATCGCCCTGCGCTACGTCAAGAAGAAGCAGGCGTCCGCGGAGGAAAAGCCCGAACAATATCAGCTGTTTGACACAGCGGAGTACAGCTATCGCGTGTTCGTCACCAATATGAGCGATGGCATCGCCGTGCTGACATGGTTCTACAGCCAGCGGGCGGGCGCGGAGAACCTCATCAAAGAAGCGAAAAACGACGCGGGGCTGGCAGACCATCCCTCGGGGCGGTGGCCGATGAACTGCGTCTACTTTCAACTCGCCATGGTGGCCTACAACCTCAATTGTTGGCTGATGCTGTTCAATCGAGAAGAGGAGGTCAAGGTCGAGCAACTCGGCCATATCACCCTAGCCACGGCTCGGTTGCGGTTCTTGTTTCTGGCAGCGCGCATCTGGCGCCACGCAGGAACCGTAGGGGTCAGCTACAGCGATCACTATCCGGAGCAGCCCTTATTCGAGCGGCTGATGGCGCGGCTGCGGGCTGTGACGGCCGAAGCAGAGGGATTTGCGCCGGTGATCGCGTTGGCCCTCCGCTGTTGAGGGGCGTGCATAAAATTCTATGCACACGCGGCTCCGCTGAAACAACAACTTACAAGTGGGGGGAATCGGTACAGGTACGCAACGCTTCGGAAAAAACAAACCAGGGTCGCGTTCGCCGCGCAGTCAGGTCAGGTGCTCAGGCTGCCCATCAAGGCAGTTCTGTGCATAAGTCAGGTTATCAAAACGCTAGATAATAAAATCAACAGCTTACAGCCCTACACTTCGCCTCAAGTTCGAGCTGCTTCGCCGCCATCGGAGGCATCCCGAGGAGCCGGATCTGACCGAAGCAGGGAATGTCGGCCACGCTTCCACGACCCGGTTCTGTCCGGATGCGCCGTCATCCAGGACCTATCCGCTTCTGGATGGGCTAAACTTGTTTGATCCACTCGCATGACGATCTCCCCAGGGACGAAACTCGCCACGTACGAAGTCCTCGCGCCCACCGGCGCTGACGGCTTGGGAGAGGTGTTCCGGGCGCATGAGAAGCTGCACCCATCCCCTTCGCGGAGCAACACAATGAGAACTTTCTGGTTGTTGGGCCTACAAGTGGCAGCGTTGGCGTTTTCTCAGCCTTGCGCATTCGCGCAATTCGCGAGCGGGTCGATCGGCGCCACGGTTACCGACTCGTCTGGAGCGGTGGTGCGGCAGGCGAAAGCCGTCCTCAAAGACGAAGCTACCGGCGCCCTGCGCGAAACCGTTACGAACAGCGCAGGATACTTCGATTTCCCGTCTATCCTGCCGGCAACCTACACTGTTACGGTAACCGCGCAGGGTCTGCAGACCTTTGAAGAACAGGGCATCATTTTGACACAGGGTTCGACTTTGCGTTTGCCGACGATCATTCTCCAAGTGCAATCCACAAAGGAGCAGATTGAGGTGGTGGCCGGCGCGGATGTAGTAGTGCCGGTCGATTCCGGAGAGTCGAGCCAGACGCTGAACAAGTACATGATCGAGAACATTGCGGTCTCCGGGCGCGATGCGGCCGAATTGATCAAGATCATGCCTGGCATGAATATTGCTTCGGGGCTCGGCCAGAGCATGTGGGGGCAAGGTTCGGTGCCGACGCAGAGTAATAATGGCCCCATCGGCGCCTTTTCCGCCCAAGGGACCCCACTCGGCGCCCTGACAATCACATCGGATGGAGCCAACTTGGCGGATCCCGGCTGCAATTGCGCTCAGACCGCCAACATCAACGTGAACCAGGTCCAGGAGGTTTCGATTCTGACTAACGCCTACGGCGCAGAATTCGCCAAAGGTCCCGTCACGTTCCAGGTGATTGGCAAGAGTGGCGGCGCGCATTTCCATGGACAGGCTTATCTCTATGCGCGCAATGGCATGCTTGACTCCAATGGGTGGTTCTTCAACAGCCAGGGTTTGCAGGCGCCGTCGAACAGCTTTTACTATCCCGGCGGCGACCTTGGCGGTCCTGTACTGATTCCGGGTACCAACTTCAACAAGGAGCACGATAAGTTGTTTTTTTATGCGGCCTACGAATACATGGACCAGCATCCTACCGGCTCTTTGCAGCAATATTTCGTTCCCACGCCGCAGATGCTGCAAGGGAACTTCACCCCTGCGTATCTAACATCTTTGGGGCCGGCCTTCAACAATAACCTAGTTGAAGACTCCTCCACCTTGAACCCAGCGCTCTTCCCGACCGGGCAGATCCCGGCATCCCAGTTTGATCCGAATTCGGCGAAGATTCTGGCGCTGATGCCCCAGCCGAACGTCAATCCAGGGACAAGTCTCTCGGGCATCGACTATGAAATCTTCTTGCACCCGCCGCTGAACCGCTGGGAACTACGGCTGCGCGGCGATTATAGCGTCAGCGATAAGACTAAGGCGAACTTCTCCTGGAATCGCCAGATCGAGCACGATCACAACCCGATCAGCATCTGGGGGTATTGGCTCAACGGGGCTCTGCCCTATCCGTCCTCTCAAGATGCCGACGTGGATTCCAACGTTTACAGCGTAAACCTGGTGCACGTGTTCAGCCCAACGCTGACCAATGAATTCGTCTTCGCTGAGGCCACCTTCCTCAACCCGGTTAAACTCGGCGATCCCAGCAATGTGAACCCTACCACGCTCGGATTCCATATGACCGGCCTGCTTACCAATCCGTACACGCCGATGATGCCTAACACCTATGGCTCCTCCGGGGCCGCCGGTTTCGACACGTATTCCTACGGTGCGCCGTTCACGCAGGCCGGCGCGAACGCCTTCGGCAAGCTGTCGCAGACGCCGCAAATCAGTGACAATGTCACGAAGATCCAAGGAAGCCATACTCTCAAGGCCGGCGTCTACTGGGACTATGCCCGCAATTTGCAGACAGACGGAAGTCTGTACAGCGGGACCCAGGGTACCGCGAATTTCGACATTTGGGGCCCCTCAACCATCAACACGGGTAACTACCTGGGCAACTTCCTTACGGGCCGCATTTCGGGCTTTAGCCAGGACAACGGCGAGGCGGTCGAAGACATGAAGTATCACCAAATCTCTTTTTTCGTCAGCGACCAATGGAAGGCCACGCGCCGGCTCACACTCACGGGTGGGCTGCGCTTCGAGCACATGGGCAATTGGTTCCCAAACAACAATCTGGGCCTTGCTGTTTGGGACCCTGCGACGTATAACAACGGTCCGAATGCACCCGGGTGGACCGGGCTGGAATGGCACGGCATCGATCCCGCCATCCCGCTTTCGGGCTTCCCATCGAAAACGTTCTTCGTGGAGCCGCGCTTCGGCTTCGCTTACGATCTCTTCGGAAACGGCAAAACGGTGCTACGCGGCGGCGCCGGCCTGTTTCGCTACCAGATTGCCTACAACAGCGCTAGTGCCGGCGACTCCCAGCCTCTGGGCTTCGAAACGGAAAGTGTGAACAGTAACGAATGCTGCGTCGGCTGGAATCAGTTTCCACAATACAGTCTCGCGCTGGGCGCCCCAGGCTTAGGTACGGGTATCAACGCGCTGACAATGGGCGACGAGAAGACACCGAACACCTGGACCTACAACCTCACCATTTCGCAACGTACTCCCTGGCGTTCGGTTGCGGAATTCCAGTATGCGGGAAGCAGATCGCGAAATCTGCTGACGGATGGCTCGGGCGGCCTGGGGAACGTGGACTTGATCCAGCCAGGGGCGTTCTTCGGGACCGATCCGATCACCGGCGAGAACCTTTACGCGCAGGGAATTTTGCCTTCCAATTTTCCCAACCTGAACGACTTTTATCCGTACCACAACTACACGTCCATCGGCTTAGTAGGACACCTGAGCTACTCGAACTACAATGCGTTTATTGCAACGTGGCAGAAGCAATCCGGGAACGTCGCCGTCACTATGAATTACACATTCAGCAAGAATCTGGGCATTACCGATAGCTCGTCCAGTGGTGGCGGCGCTGGCCTTGACCCTTTTAACGTTGCCGCGAACTACGGCTTGCTGGCGTTCGACCGCACGCAGGTCTTTAACGCAGCCTATGTGATCAACCTGCCCAAGCCTGTGCATGGCCATAGAATCCTGGCGGGTGTGGTGAATGGCTGGGTCCTCTCGGGCATCACACAGTTGCAGAGCGGGCCGCCCCTTCAGCCGAACACCGGCGGCACGCTAAGCACGTCGTATCCGACCAGCGAAACGCCGACGGACTATTTAGGCACCTCCTCTTATCCGGGCACCGGGGTTGCGCTGACTTGCGATCCTCGCCGCAAACTAAAGCCCGGCCAGTATTTCAACCCGAACTGCTTCACGCCTCCTTCGGGTGGCAGTGACGGCAATCTCATCTGGCCGTACATCAGGGGACCCGCTTTCTTTAACAGCGACCTTGCGATTTACAAGGATTTCCTCTTCAAGGAGCATCAGAAAATCGAGTTCCGGTTCTCTGCTTTCAACTTCTTGAACCATCCGCTTTGGCAATTCAACCAGAACGGCGCTCCGGATGCCAATCTGAACTTCTCGCTTCCCAGCGCGTCGTCCTGCGGCAATCAACCAGCGCCCTGTGGTCTGAGCCAAACCAACCTGAACACGACCACTAACGGCTTCCCGCTGTACAAGAACCAGGTTCCGCGCGTGGTTCAGCTCGCGGTCAAGTACACTTTCTAGCTTCCCGTTAGCGGCAAGATCGGAAGCTATTGGTGTTCCGCTCGCGCGTGGCAACCGATCAATCCTAAGGGTCAGGGCAATTCCCAATCGAGGGCGTAGATATCGCCCGTGCCGATGTTGCGCGCGACGATTAGCGAACCATCCGGGGCGACTGTAGACCAACCGTAGTCGCCCGCCGCGAAGTTCTTCGGGATGGCGATGGGTTCTGCCTTGTGATCGCTGATCCGTACGCGCCACCAGCCTGGGTGCCACCAGCCCGGGCCGCCCCAGACGCTCCAAAAGTACACATATTCGCCATTGGGCCACGTCCGATCACGCTGGCGAGCGGTTCCCCGGCCACCAGCTCGGTGGCAATCCAATACGTGCCGCCGTCTCGGCCGATATCGTGAACCGCGACGATGTTGGGGTGGTTGAGCCCGCCCGCGGCGCGCGCCTCGCGCTCGAAGCGGGAAATGCGATCGGGATCGCGCGCCAGTCCGGCGGGGAGCACCTTGACGGCGACATCGCGTTTCAGGCGCGAATCGCGGGCGCGGTAGACTTCGCCCATACCGCCGCGACCGATCAGCTCCACGATCCCGAAATTGCCGAGCTTGGCGCCAGGCGGCAGAGTATTAATGGCCGACACCGGCGCGCTTTCCAGGAACGAATCGGCTCGCTGGGCGAGCAGCGACTTCACCTCGCCGTGCAGCTCCGGGTCGTCGGCACAAGCTTGCGCCAGAAACGCGGCGCGCTCGGGAACAGGCCGCTCCATGGCGGCGTGGTAGCACTCCTCGAGCCTTTGCAGCCAACCGGCGTCTACTCGAAGTCGAACGTCTCAGCCACGATTGTGCGGTGGGGGAAGAAGCGCTGCATCAGTTGAATCGTCCCGTGATTGTCAATTGGCAACGTACCGCGGCCTTGTGCACTACCGATCTGCGCGTGCTGGCTTCATGGCGCTTACTGGTCTGGTTTCGACTGCTGCCCTGTGGCTTCCGCAATCGAGACCTGCGGGAACAACTCGCAGTGCTCACCGGGCAGATGCCCAACACCACCACAGGCAGGATGACGTACGGCCTGAGGCGCCTGCGGCTGGTACCGGCCAGCAGTAGCCGGAATCATGCCGGACCATCTTCAAACGCCGCGTAAAATGGGGTAAGCCGCCCGCAAATAGCGTGGAGGAGTTTACCAACAAGATTTCGGATCTCAGGGCACGGTGACAGCGAGCCGCTGCTCCCATGGTGTACAACACTGGTCATGGTTCGGTCGAGTTGAAGCTCTTTCTCTCGCATAGCATCACGGACAAGAAATTCGTCGAGAAGCTGGCGCCGGAACTGCGCCGGAACGGCATCGACCATGGCTTTGGGAGGTCGAAATCGAATATGGCGATAACTTCGTGGCGCTGGAAATCGAGGCGACCGCGAAGAGGAGGAAGAAGGCGCGCGCCGCCAAACCCCGTAAGCGAGAGAAAGCGGCTGCGGCTGCGGGCGCCGGAGTGGAGAAAGCTCTGCGTGACTGGAGGCTGGCCGAAGCCAAACGCCGCGAGGTGCCCGCTTTCCGCATTCTATCCGACAGAGCGCTACAGGCCATCGCGGCGGACAAGCCGTCCAGCATCCGCGAATTGCTGGAAATCCCCGGCGTGGGAGCGCGGCTGGCGGAGCAGTATGGCGCTCAGATCTTCCGGATTCTGGAGCGGGGTTAAGGGATCGGGCGCGCGCGTGGAATGGGCACTCCTTGGGCGCTCTTTCTACCGTGAAACCCTCTGGCATCAGCCGGTATACGGTGAAACCTATATCAGTCACACGTTTCGAAAATAAACCTTCCCACCCCATTTCGCGGCAACCAAACAACTTACTAACTCACCACCCTCCTCGTAAGGCCAGTCCCGGCCACCCGCACCCTATCATG
>Ga0182018_10005422_pt1 | contig 10274 bp, 12 predicted proteins | sample 812P2MmetaG_FD_120490 | JGI IMG/M metagenome (GOLD analysis project Ga0182018, IMG submission 120490) | Permafrost microbial communities from Stordalen Mire, Sweden - 812P2M metaG | ecosystem: Environmental > Terrestrial > Soil > Wetlands > Permafrost | place: Sweden: Stordalen | collected... | reverse complement strand
TTCATTGGCTTCGTTCCTTTGTTTCAGTCGCGGGCTTCGTGGTAGCGGGCCATGAACGGACCCAGCCAGGCGGAAGGTTCTTCGCCCAGTTCGTGACGCAGCTTCTCGGCGAACCGCACCGTGTTGGCGCGTCCCGACAGGACCGCGACGTATTCGCGTAGATCGCCGAGGTCGAACTCGCAGATGACGCTGCCGGACTCGCGCTTGAGCAGAAAGCGGCGCTTGCCGAGAGCCATGTCCTCGCGAACGGCCTTGAATTCACCTTCCGTGCATTTCAGGCCGCCGATATAGACGTCCCGGTCCGCCGTGGGCGACGGATACAGAATCTTGGTCATGCATTGCGCGACCAGGGACGACCCGAGTTTCGACTCCAGAACGTGTTCTGGCTGCTGCGTCGCCAGGATCAGCATGCCGTTGTTCTTGCGCACCGTGAGCAGGAACCTGTCCACGACCGCGGCGAACATCGGGTTGAGCAGGTAGGCGCGGAACTCGTCGCACGACATGACGAAGCGCCGTCCATCCACCACGGACGCGACCCGATGCAGAAGGTACGCGGCGGCGGGCGCGCAGACCTCTTCGTAATCGAGCAAATGCGTCATATCGAATCCGGTGATCGACGCGTCGAGCCGCACGTCGTCGGTGTCGCCGTCGAACGCCCAGCCAAGCGCGTTGCCGCGGCACCAGCGTTCGAGGCGAGCCCCCGCGCCTTCGGCCGGGCCGTGCAACAGGAATTCTCGTAATCCGGCGAGAGACCGCATCTCCGGCTCATAAGAGAGCTGGCGGGCGATGCCGCGTTCCAGGCGCCGCGCCTCCTCGGAGGCAATCCCTCCCTTGCCGTCGCCTTCGATCAGCCCGGTGACCCATTCCCGCAGAAAATCCCGGGCCGCCGGCGTGTCCTCCAGACCGCGCAGCGGTGCGAGGCCGCTTGGCTCGCCACGGCGCAGCACGAGGTAGGTGCCGCCCGTCGCGCGGACCAGCAGTTCGCCGCCCCGGTCCTTGTCGAAGAAAATCACCGCGCCGCCACGCTCGGCCATGGACTGTTCGAGCATCGCCAGGAGGAACATGAGAAAGGTCGTCTTGCCCGAGCCGATCGGACCGAAGATGGCCGTCATGCCGACGTCATCGACATGTGGCACGTAGTCGTAGGGGGTGCCGCCATCGGTGCGGAACCGGGCGAGGGCAGGGCCCCAATGACCTTCCCGCCTGCCAGCCGGGAAGTTGTCGAGGCTCGAGAACCCGGCGAAGTTGCGCGAGTTGATCGCGCCCGGCCGGGTGCGCCAGGCGATATTCCCGGGGAGCTGCGACCAGAAGGCCGCCTCCATGCCGATGCCTTCCTGCACCACGACAGAGCCAGCGTCGGTCAGCCGGGCACGCGCCCGTGCGCCGCGATCGCCAAGCTGCCTGAGGTCGTCTGCGTAGACGGCGAGGCTCAGATGGTGCGAGCCCATGACGAACTCGTTGGACGCCAGCGCATCCTCCGCCTCGGCAAGACCCTCGATCTGGCTCAGCGCCTTATCGCCGGCGCTCGTCATCTGGCTCGACTTCATCGCCAGACGGCCATGCGCCTGCGCCCGCGTCAGGAAGGCGTAGGACTGACTGAGAACGAGCGGAAAGTCCGCGCTCAACAGGGTGTTGAGCATTCCCGGCCGGGTTTTGGCCGGGTATTCGCGGAACGAAAAAATCGTTCCCACATAACTTTCACCGGGTGGCCGGATTTCGAACCCGCGCTTTCCGCAGATCACCCGGTCCGTGTAGATCGATGCGCCCAAAGACCCACTCACGACGGGAACGGGCATCCAGCGGCAGGAGATGATAAGACGCAGCGCCTCGCCGATTTCCGTGAACAGCACATCGTTTTTCTCACGGAGGCCCAGGCGGCGGATGCCGTACGCCTCCAGGCCGTTCGCCAGAACGTGCCACAAATCTTCCAGGGTCCGCAGCATGCCCGCGTCAACGTCCGGCGTCGGGCCATTGCGGAATCGTGCTATTTTGCTCCCGGTCTTACCGAGGACGTTACGCGGCGTGACGATCAGCGAAACGAAATAGTCGTTCCGGAACAACCGGCCGTCGAGGACGCGCGCCCGATAGGTCCTGTCGAGCCCGGCGGCGAAGCCAGAACGGAACCGGGCTGGCGGCAACTCCGGCACATCGGTATGACGGATCAGGTGCGTGGAGATGTTCACGTTGTCGTCCGCGATGTTGCGGAACAGCGTGTTCAGGTTCCGCAGACGCGCGTTGCGCATCTCTGGTTCTTCCAACTCGAAGGCCGTGCCATTGGCGTGACCCATCGCCATCACGGAACCGTCCCTCAGCAGGACGGCCTGTTCGGCCACATGCCCGACATACGGCAGATAAATTTCGCCGGAGCGCTCGGTGTAGCCGCTGTCGCCGCGCATCAGATCATCCCCCGGCCGCGCGCCGGGACCCGGATCGGATTGGGACTGACCGTTGCCCCTCCCCACGTCGGCCCATCGATCCCGCGCGCGGCCGTCAGGAGGTAAAGCCACACGACGTTGACGGCGTTGTAGTCGCGGGAAACCACCACGCGCGCGCCAAACCACAGCGGCAGCATGACAATTTCGAAAAGTGGGTTTTGCAGGATGACGATGACGAACCCGGCCAGCATCAGGAAAACTCCCGCGACCGGAAGCGGCACGCCGGCGAACAGCGCGGGCCGTGTCGCGGCGAGATACAGCGTGTCCTCTTCCAGCCGCTCGGCCATCAGCCGGTTGTCCCGCCGGTGAGGGTCGAGCCGAGGTAGGACGCGCCGAACATGATGACGATGCCGCCGATCACTCCGGCGATCAGGCCAAGCGAGACGCGCCCGAACATCCACGACAGACCGATCGCGATGATACCGAGCACCGCGAGCGACTGGCCGAACGGGCCGAGAATGAATGTGCAGATGTTATTGATCATCGTCGCGGGCGAGGCGCCGCCTGTCACGGTTTGCGCGTGAGCCAGCAGTGGAAACGCGGCCACGGCGGCGAAAGTCAGCCCGGCCCTGATCAACGCGGTGTCACGTTGGTTAAGAACATACAGCCCTTTCTCATGGGCTTCGGTCATCAGACGTTTGGCGGCCAAAACGACACGGTTTTTCATGAATTACCTTTCCAGAGCCGGACCAGAAACAGTGACCGGCGCGGCTGGTCCTCCCGCCGCGCTGGTCAGCACCGCCGCGTCCGGCCCTGAGGCCGAACGCGCCGGACCGGGGGCGTCGCGGTGGCGGGCAGCGGCGTAGTCGAAGGACGGCCACACGTCCCAGGATGGCGGAGCGTTGGGATCGATGGGCGCGACTGGTACGATTGGGGCGACCGCTGGCGGTGGCTGGTTGACGGCCGCGGTTGGCGCCACGCCCACATCAAGGGCGGGGACGATGCCGCGCGCGGCCAGTTCCACCTTATGGACGTAGCCGTTCGTGAAACCGCGTTGGGTATCGCCCGTATTGTATTCGGACAGGGCGACACGCAGGGCTGCCTGTTGCCCTTCATGGGTGTCGCCGCCCGTGTAGCCGCCGGCGAGAACGGCGGCACCCGCCGCCACGGATTTGCACGGATCGAAGGCCGCTTCCAGCGTCAGGCCGAGTCTCGCGAAGTTGGCCGAGTTGATCTGCATGATGCCGATGTCAACGGAATGACCGGCCCCAAGCAGCTTCGACGCGATCTGGATCGCGAGGGCGCGTGTGGCGGGCGCACCGCTCGTTCCCGTCGTGTTGTCATGGATCGAAAGCGGCTCGAAGCCACTCTCAGTTCTGGCGATCGACGCCAAAGTGGACGGCGCGACGGACGGCGCGCAACGCAACGCGAGCTGGCCGAAGTCGCTCACGCTCAGCGGATCGGCGAAAGCGGACGGTGAGATCGCAACCGCGGCTATGACCAGCCCGGCCCAAATGACGATCTCTGTCTTACTCCGGGGCCAACTCTGGGCCCGCGGGTTCCGCCGGGTTCGCGTGCTGAGCCGAGGGAGCAAACTCTCCTTCCGCGGCGGCGGCGGCATGTATGAAGGGAGATCCCCCAAGGTCTCTCGGGAACACGCCAGTGAACCCCCGGAGTTCAGGATCGCCGACGGGATAGACCGTGACCCGGCCGAGGAAGTCGAATTTACGCACGAACCCCCACGCCGACTGAAGGTTTCTGAACTTTCTGTCTCCCGACGAGCCGCGCCAGGTCCGGATGATCCGGAAGCCCCGGCCCCGGATCCAGTTGCACCGCAGGTAGACGACGAATTCTTCCTCGCCGCGCGCGATGATGAACGCGCCAAGCACCTGACCGCCGTCCCTGAGACCTGAGCGCAGGTCTGACTCCTCGAAGGCGCCGTCCAACCCGTCTCTCCCATCCAGGCGGCCTCACCGCTTCCGGGCGTCGGGCCGATCGCATCACGGAGGAGAATTCGCCGATTTCGGGTGGAATGACCAGAGGGCATTCGGATTTCTCACAGTGGAGGGGATGGCACGTCCCGGTCAATGAGCCGCCATTGACCGTCACCAGATACGTGACGAATCGCATAGTCTCACATCATGGCCATTGAGCCACGAAGGTCATGTCATGAAAGAGTAATATTAAGTTCTTGTTATTTACAGGTCATATTTCAGATCCTGTATAACTGGCTGTTCGTGTATTCCGCGAACTTACCCATTGGCATGTTGGTCGCACGATGGTGAAAGTCTGTCAATGGCTACGTGAGATAAGGCAGAGTCTCACAAATCCTGCCTCATTCTGGCGCGAGGTCGAAAGTGATCCCCGGGTGCTGCGCCGCAATCAAGGTGAGGCGGCGTTCCCCCTGTGGGAGGCTGTCCAACGCGAACCACAAGCTGGCGCCCCGTTCAGCCTGAACCGGAGCCCTGCTAGCAATCGAGCGATCGCAATGATCCGCCCGCTCGCCGGGATCATTCGGTCGACGCGCGAGCGGTGACCCACGAAGACCATGCATCCGATGCAAACGAAGCTCACAGTTAACCAGCAATTCCGGGCGGCGTTCATCGCGGTGTGGCAATCTTTCGTCGAAGCGTATCAGGTGCGTGCGATTATGGTGACAATCGGCGACAGGGGCGATCGGGATGACCCGATTTTCCGCGTATATTGGCAGCGAGCGCGGAAGGCGGCATAGCGATGCATCACAACCGGCAATCGTGGCGGGGTACAAAGGCGCGAGATGAGCGGCTGGTCGCCCGAAGATGCAATGGCTATGGAACGGCGCCATGTCCTGGAGGGTGAGAAGAGGGTCGCCCGGCAAGAGGCGCTCGTGCGGGAACTGATCGAGAAAGGACATGATCGAATCGTGCCCCAATCCAACGACCTGCTGAGTCTCCTGCTCGCGTCACTGGAACTTTCAAGAACTCGTCTCCGCGAGTTAGAAGACCATTATCGAAATCGGGATACCACCGACCTGGCAGGTTACTGAAATTCTCCGTCGGCCTGATAACAAATGACGGAACAGAATCGAAAACCACCGCCGTTTGACTCTTCGTGTCGCACAATCGGAACCGGGACGCATGAGGCGATCGACGCCAGCGTTCAAACTGCCGGAGAGGTCGGTCCAGGCACTGCGTTCTGGCAAGGCGCGAATTGCCCGGCGTGCCGCCTTGCTTGAGGACTACGGCGAACTCATCGCCGACCCTTTGGTGGCAGACGGAGAAGCCCGATCCCCGGATATCGCGGCTCGATTGGGCGTCTCTGGAACCGCCACGACGAAGACCATTGGACGTCTGAAGCGGCAGGGGCTCGTTACGTCACGGCCGTACCGCGGTGTGTCTCTGACCAAAGCCGGGAGCGCGCTGGCCGAGCGCGTGCATACCAGGCATAGACTGGTTGTCGATCTGTTGTTCGCGGTCGGAGCGCCGGTTGAGGTCGCTGAATCCGATGCCGAAAGAATCAAGCACCATGTCTCGGACGAAACCCTGGAGGCGTTCGCGCGGTTTTTGAGGCTGCGCGCTTAGCAAGATCATTTCTGAACAGCCGCGTTCTTACTCGGCCGCCATGACGCTTCGCGCCGCACTTTCACTGTAGAGTTCACCGCGCGCCTGCCTGACAATCTGCCAGCCCCCCGATAGCCCCAACCCGCCGATGATGGCGGCGACAATTATATCCGGCCATCCGGTGCCGGTGCCAAAGACGCCGATCGCCGCCAGCAGCACGGCGAAATTGCCGAGTGCGTCGTTACGCGAGCAAATCCAGACTGAGCGCATATTCGCGTCGCCGCCGCGGAAGCGGTAGAGCATGAGCGCCACGCCACCATTGGCGACGAGCGCGGCGAAGCCGACCACGCCCATCACCTCGGCACGCGGCACCGTGCCATAGAGCGCATGCCAGATCGTGCTGCCGAGCACCCACAGCGCGAAGACAACCAGTGTGCCGCCTTTCGCGACAGCGGCGCGCGCACGCCAGGTCAGCGCCATGCCAGCCACGCCAAGGCTGATGGCGTAGTTCGCCGTGTCACCGAAAAAATCGAGCGCATCGGCTTGCAGGGCGGTCGAGCCAGCGGCAGCGCCGGCGATGATCTCAGTCAGGAAGAACCCGGCATTGACAGCAAGAGCGATCCAGAGCCCTCGGCGCCAGCCTGAGCTGTTCAGCGACGGGGTGCTGGCGCATTGGTCATCGTGACAGCAGGTCATGATCATCCTCGACAGAAGAGCGATGACTTCCTATCTAAACCCTGTAGTAACTACAGGGTCAAGGGAAGATGACTCATACGCTCAGCATCGGCGAACTGGCGCACGCGACCGGCACCAGGGTGGAGACCATCCGCTATTACGAGCGGATCGGCCTGCTGCCGGAACCTGCCCGCACTGGCGGCAATTACCGGGCTTATGCCCGGCGTCATCTTGAGCGATTGAGCTTCATCCGTCGCGGCCGCGATCTCGGGTTTTCATTGGACGAGGTGCGGGAGTTGCTGCGCCTTTCTGACGATCGCACCCAGTCTTGCGCCGAGGTTGACCGGATCGCTCGGCTCCACCTTGATGAGGTGGAGCGCAAGCTTGCCGATTTGACCGCGCTTCGTGTCGAGTTGCGACAGCTCATCGACCAATGCCAGCACGACACGGTCGCGGAGTGCCGTATCATCGAATCCTTGGCCCCAATTGCATAGACCAAGACGGTGTGCATCCCGCAGCGCCGCGGGATGCACACCGATTATCTCGATTTGGCGGAGGATCCGCTGACGCTGAGGCCCGCCGAGCCGGTCGCCGGCTGGATTTTCTGTCCACTCAATCTCGACAAGGAGAGGCCCATCACGGATTTCTTCGGGTCCTCGCGGAAGGGGCGGCCGAGACGCCGGCCGGCTCCTCCGCGAGGGAAGACTTCCCCTCTCAGGCAATTTGTGATAAAACCTATTCTATTATCTGTTTTAGCAGAGGATTTGTCACCGCTCGATGCCCCCTACAAGCGCCCAACGGACCCATGCCCTCGATCTCCTGAAATCCCGGGGAATGCTCCGGCTGAAGAACTTCGTGGCCGAAGGCATCGGACCGGAGACGCTGGCCCGTCTTGTCCGGGAAGAGGCGGTCGTCCGCCCGGCGCGGGGTCTCTATCAGCTCCCCGATGCGCGGGTCGAGGCCGCCCATTCACTGGCGGAAGCCGCGGTTCTGGTCCCCAAGGGTGTCATCTGCCTGATTTCGGCGCTTCAGTACCATGAGCTGACACTCCAGATGCCGGCCGCTGTGTGGATGGCGATCGAGAGAACCGCGTGGCGGCCAAAAATCGTCTATCCGCGCATCAGGTTCGTTCGCTTTCCCGGCGCCGCTCTCAAGGACGGCGTCGTGCGTCATCTGATTGAGGGTGTTGCAGTCCCCATCACAAATCCGGCTAGGTCAATCGTCGACTGTTTCCGCTATCGGGGCAAAGTCGGCCTTGATGTGGCGATGGAAGGGCTGCGGGAAGGCCTTCGCCGCGGGCGATGCACGCCTGATGAACTCTGGCGCCATGCGCGGACGGCGCGGGTCTGGCCAGTGATGCGGCCCTATGTCGAAGCCATGGTGTCCGATGCCGCGTGAGCCGCGCAACGTCGGTGCCTCCGTGAGGGCGCGGCTTCTCGATCGGGCGCGCGCCGAACGGTCGGACTTTCAGATTCTGCTGACGCGCTATGCGATCGAACGTCTGCTCTACCGGCTGAGCGTTTCCGGGCATCGGGACCGTTTCATTCTGAAGGGTGCGATGCTCTTCGTGACCTGGGTCGCCAATCCGTTCCGGCCGACCCGCGATCTTGATCTGCTCGATTACGGCGACAATGACGACCAGGCACTTGCCGAAACGTTCCGGGCGATATGTTCGGAACCGGTCGCCGAAGATGGCGTGACATTCGATGCCCCCGGGCTCAAGGCCGCGCCGATCCGCGAGGACGTGGAATATGGCGGGGTACGGATTCGCACGACCGCCACGATCGCCGGCGCGCGCATCCCGATTCAGATCGACATTGGCTTCGGCGACGTGGTGACGCCGGCGCCCGTGGAAATCGACTATCCCACATTGCTGGATGCCCCCGCTCCACATCTTCGGGCTTATCCCGTTCAAACCGTGGTGGCGGAGAAATTCGAAGCCTTGGTCACCCTCGGCATCGCCAACAGCCGGCTGAAGGATTTCTATGATCTTTGGTTGATCACGCGGACATTCGAATTGCGTCAGTCTGTCCTTGTTGAAGCGGTGCGGCGCACTTTCGAGCGCCGCGGAACCGCGCTGCCGATCGACGTTCCGGTCGGTCTGACCGGCGAATTCGCGACGGCGTGGACGGCCCAGTGGCGTGCTTTCCTGGGACGCGAACTCATGGCTGCCGCACCAGACGCCTTCGCCGCGGTGATCGACGATCTTCGCGCTTTCCTGATGCCACTGGTTGGTGTGCCTGGAGAGGGAGCGGTGTGGCGACCGGGTGGCCCTTGGTCTGCCAACGCGACGGGTGGTGGGTAGATCATTGTCGGCGGTCATGCTTGTGGCGAGATTGGCCTTACAAAATTACTGATTGTCAGCAAACGAGGGTTTGAACGGGAGACCGGGTGGTGGCGATTACTCGCGCATACCCAGGCTGCATCGGCGGCGACTCGTCATATTAGAATCTCATGCGGCGCCGACATCGCCGCACCCCGCCATGATCCCCAGACCACTATATCTAGATCCAAGGTACACCGAACCCATTACCCTTCCAATTTTCCGCGCGATGTTATAGACACCGCGCCCTGCTCGATATCGAGAGAATCTAGATGTCCGATTCGGAGCCTTCCAGTGCCGGTGCCAAAGCGTCAGCACTTCATCCCGCGAATGCATCTCCAGCATTTTGCAGGGCCGGAGCCGAAAGGCCATGTCTGGACATATGATGCCCAGACCGGGCAAGCTCGGCATACAATTCCCGAAGAAACTGGCTTAGAATCCCACTTCTATTCCGTCGAAAGCGATGACGGCACAATGGACACTCGCATAGAGGCGATGCTGTCGGAGGCCGAGACCAGGGCGGCTCCGGTATACGGATTGCTGTTGAAGGGAGAGACGCCCGGCGAAACGCAAGACCGGATGAACTTCGCCGAATTTCTTGCACTGATGTATCTGCGCACGCCCACGATGCGGCGGATGAACGCCGAAATGATAGGCCGGCACATGCAAATTATGTGTCACGCCTATGGCATTGATGATCGAGCCTTTGACGCAATGCTTCAGCGCACTGGCGAGGCAACCAGACGACCACCTTTGACCCCGGAGCAGAAGGAACGGCTACGTCGGGATTTCATCGATCCATCTGGGTATAAGTTTCAAATTTCCAGAGAGAGGACGCTTGAGGTCTTGGGAGCTTCCGAGCAACTGGCTCCGCTCCTTTTTCAGATGACATGGTCTATCATAGCGCCCCGTCGCGGTTTCTTCGTGACCTCTGATAACCCGCTTATACGCGACGTTGATCCAGCAACCCGTCATCCGATCTACGGCGATCACGGTTTCCTCAATAAGACCGCGCAGGTTTTGATGCCCCTCTCTCCAGATCGATTGCTGTTCATGTCGTGGAACAAAGACTTTTCAGGTAAGGCTGTGTGCGAACCTAATCAGGTTGACGGTGTCAATCGCGCGTTGGCGGAAAAGTCTGACCGCTACCTGTACGCACACGCCTACTCCAAAGAATTGTTGGAACTATCGGCGGAGTTCAAGGATTCGCGACCGCAGATGACGACGGAGGGATTTGGCCTGTCAATCGGCGTTGAATATTGACCCCTCATCGGCGTCCAAAATTGACCCCGCTGCGTGGCGGTTTGTGCCGGTAGTCCATAGGGGGGACCCGCGCGCCGCGGAGTGCCCATCAAGAGGCTG
>Ga0182018_10005421_pt1 | contig 10277 bp, 8 predicted proteins | sample 812P2MmetaG_FD_120490 | JGI IMG/M metagenome (GOLD analysis project Ga0182018, IMG submission 120490) | Permafrost microbial communities from Stordalen Mire, Sweden - 812P2M metaG | ecosystem: Environmental > Terrestrial > Soil > Wetlands > Permafrost | place: Sweden: Stordalen | collected... | reverse complement strand
GTCACCAAGCAGATCTACAGCAGCGACCCCACGATCCCATTCGATGAGGCCATTTCGGCAGCCGATTGGTCGGACTACTGCGCGTCGTTCGCGTGAGGATCGAGGAGCGATCGCCATGACACCGCCCCACACCCAACTCCTCGTGTGGACGGCCCTGCCGAACGGCCCCGTGCCCGGGCATGCGGGCAAAGTGCAGATCTCGGTGGCGTTGTCGCCTCGGCTGATGTCGACCTCGGCGGCCGACCAACCACTCGGCGACTACCGGGATTGGCTCGACTGGCCGGCGCACAGAGTGAGCTTCACGGTGAACATCGGGGGCCACGTCATCCCCGCCAACCACGTGACCGTCGTACCGCCGCCGGTCCCGCTGCCGACCGGCGTCACCTCGTCGCACCTCTGGCGTCTGTTGTTCAAGACCTCGACGGTGGTTCAGCCGTACGAGTTCTCGTCGTACGCCGGGAAGTTCTTCAACTCCTATCCTGCGAACCACGTGCGGGGCTTCCTGCTGTCGACCTACACCCAGATCGCCGCCCAGTACCCCACGAATTTCCCACCATACGAGGCCCTCGTCCCACCCGACGGCGTACCGAACCAGTGGTTCGGCGAACTGCCGATCAACTCGCGGGAGCTCGAGGATGAGGCCGAATCCCTCAGAGCCGCGTTGCACGGGACCAAAGGTGCCTTCCCACCGGGCAAGGCCAACCCCACGACTGACCTCGTACAGGCGTGGTTCTACAACCAGCCGCCCTACACGCTGAAGAAAGGAGAGGTCCCTCCCCCACCCAAGCCGGCAAAACCCGACTTCCATCAGATGGTGAGCACCCTCGGAAAGTACCCCGTGCTGCTCCGAGCCTTCGGTCTCGTCTATGACCTCCAGGTGACCCTGCCGAGCGGTCTCCCGGCCACCGTCGGCGTCAGCGTCCAACCGACCTGGACCCCGCTCCTCACGCCCGCAACCGCCACCTCCGACGCCCTCCCAGCGGTGCAGACGACGACATCGACGTTCCGCCCCACACCTCGGTCATCAGATCCCTTCATCCGCGACGGCCTCCTGCGGCTCGACAACAAGTTGGCGAGCGGCGAGCCTGAATTCCCCCTCACTGAAGTGGATCTGGACGGGTCTGCAATCAAGTCGCTCAACTTCGTCCAGGGCATCGTGAACGCCGTGAACCTGAGGCCGACACTCGGCACCGATGCGCAGACCCAGTACTCCGTGCCCTCGTTGCGCTCCTCGGGTGTCACGCTCGTGCATACCGGGACGGCGGCCGACTTCGCCGCCGACCAGGGCAACCAGGCGGCGATCAATTCCGACCTCGAAGCGCTGGTACCGGTGACCCTCTATGCGGAGGACATCGCACAGGGCTACCGCGTCGACGTCCTCGACGAGACGACGCGGAAGTGGTATCAGCTCTGTGCCCGCGTGGCCGCAGGGACCGTATACGGAGGTTCGGCGCCGAAGGGATATGTGATCGGCTCGGGCGCCCATGCGGTGACCCAGCGGCTTCCGGGTGGCACGGCCGGCACCGCCGGACCGGGCCCCGGCGAGACCGGAGCGCCCTTCGACGAGGGCTGGGTCGAGCTGAGCCTGACGCAGTCGCCGTCGTGGGTGTCACCTGTCAGCGACTACTACCTCCACGAGAAGCTCTGTCGCTGGGCGGGCTGGTCTCTCATCGCCGACCGGCCCGGCAAGCACTGGGCGGAGTCGACCAACACCCCCGCACCCAACCCGTACAACGCCAAGAACCCGACACAGTTCCCGCTGCAGGTTGCCCATGCTGCGGCGCCTGGCACGTTGCCGCTGCTTCGTTTCGGACGGACCTACCGCTTCAGGGCGCGCGCCGTCGACTCGGCCGGCAACAGCCTCGTCTTCAGAGCAGCCGCTCCCCCTGCGTCGCTCACCCACGCGAGCCCTCCGATCACCTACGGGCGCTTCGAGCCGATCCAGACTCCGGTGTGCATCCCGCTCGCCCCCAAGACTGCGGGGGAGCATCTCCTCAACATCGTCATCCGGAGCGAGAACTACTCGACGCCGCCAAAGGACGTCACACCGAACGCCCGCCACGTCGTGCCACCGTCCCTGGCAACCGAGATGGCCGAGGCACACGGGTTGTTCGACGTTGCCGGGAAGCCGAGCGGCTCGACGGCGACCTACGACCTCATCAAGAACTCCGTGGGTCTCACCTACGCCTCGAAGTCCGTGCGGAAGCGTCTCGGCGGTGTGTTCGACTCCAGTTGGGTGAACAAGCTCTGGCCGGAGCGTCTCTTCTATTACGCGACCGCCAACCTCGCCTGCCCGTACCTGCCGGAGGTGTTCGCCCGCGGCGCCGCATTCCAGGACCTTCCCGGCATGGCGGCGAACAGCACACCGTTGCGGGTCGCCTTCGCCGACGGGTCCTCGCCCTGGCCGGCAGTGCGGCCACTGCGCGTCGAGCTCAAGCCCGGATCGGGTCCCCCGACGCTCGTGAGCAGTTCGTCCGGCAACGTGCTCAACGTCCACGCCCCGCCGGGCACGATCACGACGTCCCGGCTGTCCGCCTATCTGCACGCCGGCGACCTGGATTCCATGGGCATCTGGCTCTGGCTCGGATCTGCCGGACTGGTGACCCCAGCCCTGCGGACCGAGATCATCACCGGCCGGCATTGGATGTTCACACCCTTCCAGGAGGTGACCTTCGTCCACGCGGTGCGGACTCCGAAGCCGCCTGCCTTCACGCACCCGAAGATCGAGAAGAGGCGACCGGGTGCGACCTACGCACTGTTCTCGGACACGATCAAGGTGGACTTCGGTGGCAGCAACAAGCTCGACCTCCTCTCCAGCTGGCACATCCCCTTTGACGACGGCGTCAACCCGGACGGCGCCGTGATCCTGAAGGGCAGTTCGCACCTCGCCGACTTGCCCTTGCTGTTCGCCGATCCCGTCCCGCAGAGCATCGCCGTCGACAACGTGCGGCACGACTTCGGCGACACCAAGTACCGGCTCGTCGACTACGAGGCGCAAGCGACGTCTCGATACCTCGAGTACTTCCAAGAGTTCGTGTCGGTCACTCTGAGCACGACGAAGTCGACGACCATCAACGCCGGCGGCCTCGCGACCGGAGCGACCGTCGTGACCCAGACGTTCACGACGTCCGTCGGTACTCCGCCGAAACCCAAGACCTCGACCATCACCTTGCAGCCGGAGGTCGACTACCACGAGGACGACACCAAGGGCACGCTGAAACTCACTGCTGCCGGCGGCGCCAAGCTGCAGCCACCGGGCACCGTCGACGTCCGCTACGTCGCACCGCCGGTGACCAATGTCAGCCCGGTCGCCCCTCTGGCCGTGGTGAGCACCGCCCGGCCTGCAACCCCGGACATCGCCTACGTCCTGCCATTGTTCGGATTCAGCACCGCGTCCACCTCGAGCAAGATATCGAGCATCCGGGCCGGCAACGCCCTGCGGGTCTACCTCAATCGGCCCTGGTACTCCTCGGGGGCCGACGAGCAGCTCGGCGTCGTCGTGTACACGGGCGCCGCAGCCCCGTCGACGGCCGTAGCCCCCCTCGTCAGCGGCTACGGCAGGGACCCGATCCGCACCACCAACCTCCAGACCCGGCAGCCGGCGCTCAGCGACTTCACGCTCGCCAAGTCGACTGCCACTGGCATTTCCCTCGAAGAAACCGCCGCAACCCTCGTCTCCATCGCCGGCCACGAGGTGCACTGGGAGGGCACGAACCATTTCCTCTGGTATGCGGACATCGAGATCGACTCGGCCTCGCTGCCGGGCTATTTCTCGTACTTCCCCTTCATCCAGTTGGCGCTCGTGCGATTCCAGCCGCACTCACTGCACGGGTACGAGATCTCGCGGGTGGCCCTCGCCGATTTCGTCCAGGTAGCGCCGAACCGTTTCGCCACCTTGACGTTCCCGACAACCACCACGGTCTCGCTGTTCGTCACGGGTGTGGGCGAGGCTGCCGGGTCGCAGATCGGCGTCCCACCGAGCTCGATGACCGCGACGCTGCAGACGAAGGTCAGCCACGTGACGGATCCGGACTTGCAATGGGTCGATGTGGCCGGTAGCTCGGTGACGCTCGAGGCGACCGAGTCGCATAACTACAGTTTCGCTTGGTCGGGTGTCATGACGCTGCCGGTGACGCGCGGATCCAAGCCGATGCGAATCCGGATCGCCGAGGCGGAGAACTACCTCTACGAGCCGCCGAATGGCGGTCGGCCGACGTACTCGTCCCGCCTCGTCTACTTGGACACTCTGGTCATCTGAGCTTCGACGCACGAGCCGACATCAGGCCGGCTCGACGAGGGCGCCGCTGCTGCTGCGCGCGCTGCAGCACGAGGCGGGAAAGTAGCGACGTAGTACGGCGGCGAGATAGCATCTCTGCGCATGCACGCAGATACGCATACGCGTAGCAATCTCCAGGGGATGCCGACCGACGAGCAGGTCGGCTTCGCCAGCGACGGCTTCCGGATGCTGGCCGACCCCACCCGCATCAAGATCCTGTGGGCCTTGTTGCAAGGGGAGTCGTCGGTCGCCCACCTGGCCGAGATCGTCGGCTCCGCCCCGACCGCCGTCTCCCAGCACCTCGCCAAACTGCGGCTGGCCAAGCTCGTACGCGTCCGGCGGGAAGGCACGTTCGCCTTTTACTCCGCCGTCGACGAACACGTCGCCCGCCTGCTGACCGAGGCGCTCGACCATGCCCGCCACCAGGAGCCCGCGCCGCCAGACGCCGCATCTCAAAACAGGGGCACCGACTCAGCCGGGCGAGCATGACAAGCGACCGCGCCCATGTGCACACTGGCGCCGCCAGCCGTGGCGCCGATCGTCGCTACCTCGCCGGCGCCCTCGCTCTCATCACGGTCTTCATGGTGGGCGAGATCGTGGCCGCCATAACAGCGCACTCTCTCGTGCTCTTGGCCGACGCCGGCCACATGGTGACCGACGCCGGAGCCCTCGGTATCGCAATCTGGGCGACGCGGCTCGCCGAACGGCCGACGACCGACGTGTGGACGTTCGGCTTCAAGCGTGCGGAGATCCTTTCGGCAGCCGTCAACGGCGTCGCCCTCCTCGTGATCGCAACCCTCGTGGCCGCCGGCGCCGCCGACCGCCTCCTACACCCGTCACTGGTCAGGGGATCCGTGCTCGTCATCGTCGCCAGCGTCGGCGTCGTAGTGAACTTCGGCGCCACCTTCATCCTCGCCAAAGCCAATCAAACGAGCCTCAACATCGCAGGCGCCTTCGCCCACCTGGTCACCGACCTGTGGGCGTTCATCGGAACGGCGGTTGCCGGCATCGTGATCGTCGTAACGGGCTTCGAACGCGCCGACGCCATCGCTTCCCTCGTGATCGTGGCGCTCATGCTGCGGGCAGCCCACGGCTTGCTGCGCGACTCAGGGCGAGTGCTGCTCGAGGCGGCGCCGGCCGCCGTCGATCTCACCCACGTGCGAGCTCACCTCCTGCAGGCGGAACATGTCACCGACGTACATGACCTTCACGCCTGGGTCGTCACCTCGGACCTGCCCGCTTTGTCGGCGCACGTCGTCGTGAGCCACGACTGCTTTGCAGACGGTCACGCTCCCCAGATCCTCGACGAGCTGCAGGCATGCCTGCTCGGGCATTTCGACGTGGAGCACTCGACGTTCCAGCTCGAGCCGCCGGGTCACACCGACCACGAGACGACCGCTCACTGAGCGGCTCAGCGACGGCTCGCCGCGACGGCTCGAGCCCAGCCCAATAAGGGGACTGTATCGCGGTGAACTGGCGAGCGTCCCGTCGGGAAGCGTCTGGCTATCCGAACCTCAGCGGGGCCGCAACGACGTCCTCGGCTTCTACGATCTCGAGCTCCCGGCCCCGCCTGCAAAGCTCAGCGCAGTCGCCATCGGCATGTGCAACGTCGAAGGAGAGCCGTTCCTGGCAACCACGCATAATGAGGGGATTGTGCGGTCCCCGGTGTATATCTCAGATGCCGCTCGCGGATATACTGAGGCGCGTGACGAAGAGACTCATCGACGTAGACGACGCCAAGCTTGCCGCGGTACGCGAGGCGCTCGGAACGACGACGATCAAGGCCACGGTCGACGAGGCCTTCGACGAGGTGCTCGAGTTGGTGGCGAGGCGGCGTGCCCTTCTCGTTGAGCGCGACGCGTTGAGCGCCGAGCTCGCGGACCCCGAGTCTCGTCGGCAAGCGTGGGGTTGAGGCCCTACTACCTGGGAGACACCTCCGCCTTGGCGAGGATGACCAAGCCAACGGTCGAACCGAGGCTCATGCCTCTCATCGAGGCTGGCCTCGTCGCCCGCTGCACGCCGACGGACCTGGAAGCTGGCTACAGCGCTATGAGCGCGCGGGACTACCTCCGGATCCGTGCCGCTCGCTCTGCTTGGCCGTCGGCGCCGATCAACCAGGATGTCCTCGACCGGGCCAGCGATGTACAGGGGCTGCTCGCGGCTCGCTCCCAGCACCCTGGGGCGGCCATCGCGGACCTGATCATTGCCGCGGCAGCGGAGGCCGCAGACCTCGTCGTGCTGCACTACGACGCCGACTTCGACCTCATCGCTACCGTGACGGGGCAACCGACCGAGTGGGTCGTCCCCGCCGGCCTCGCCGATTGAGGCTCGCTACGGCCGAGCCGGTTGCGGACGAACAGAGTCCCGTCCGGCGGCTTCTTCAACTGGACGGCGTCGGTCGGGCGCTCCGTGCTCGAGGCGACCCGACCCCATATCGAGATGTATCGGGACTGGCTCGAGGAGCGAGGACTGGCGGCTTCGACCATCGACCGGCGCCTGTCGGCGGTATGCGGCTTCAACCGTTTTGCCCACATCGACGGCCGGGTGGCGTCTAACCCGGCTCAGTACGTGCGCCGACCCCAGGTTCACCCCTCTGATGGGCGCGGTCCGGACCGCTCCGAGTTGGGCCGGTTCCTCTTCGATGCCGAGCGCTGCGACCATGACCACGCCGCCCTAGCGGTCCTGCTGGGAACGACACGAGCCCTCCGTGCGGCAACGGAGATCGTGGCCGCAGCAAAGGGGACGGGATTGGAGGTGCGGGCCGGTGTCCGCACTGGCGAAGTCGAGGTTCGGCCCGACGACGTGGTCGGCCTGACGGTGAGCATCGCCAAGCGCATCTGTGATCTGGCAGGTCCAGGAGAGGTGTTCCTGTCTGAGGCTGTGAAGTTCCAGCTCGTCGGCTCGGAGATTGCGTTGTCGGAACGAGGACTCACGCCTTGAAGGGTGTTCCCGACGAGTGGAGACTGTTCGTCGTCGCGAGTTAGCACCTGCCGAAATTGCGCCGTTGCCGTACGCTCGAAGGTGTCCCCCGAACGGCGGCTTCGAATGGTCGTCGCCCAGCCCCCTTCCGCCGGGTCGGCGAGACTGGGATGGTGCTTCTCATCGATGCGGCGAACGTAGTTGGGTCTCGACCGACGGGGTGGTGGCGCGATCGACCAGGAGCAGCCCGAGCGTTCGTGGAACGAGTTCGTGCAGCAGCGGAAGCGGATAAATTCGCCGAACCCGTTGTCGTGGTCCTTGAAGGTGCTGCTCGCGGCGGCGTCGAGGAGGGCATCGCTGAAGGCGTCCGAGTTCTGCATGCACCGGGCAGTGGTGACGACATGCTCATAGCTGTGGCGACCGATGCTGCCGGTCGGGTGACGCTTGTGTCAGCAGATCGTGGGCTGCAACAACGTGCTGAGGCTTTGGGAGCACGGGTAGCTAGCCCCGGATGGCTCATCGACTTACTCGATGCGTGATGCCGAGCAGTCAAGGCATGACACCGCCGGGACGGTGCGGCACTTGCCGGCAAACTATGGATGGCGTGCTTACTTTCGCGAGCGGCAGACAGCGCTGATTTCCGGAGTGCCGTCAAAGATCCGAACCAGCTCTCGCCACTCCAACGCGTAGCCCAATAAGGTGGCCGCCAGGTCGCACGGAGCAAACGGCGATCAGAAGGTGAGGCTGGAATGAAGTACGTCAACTTCGGCGCCACAGGCCTGCGCGTCTCTCGCGTGTGTCTCGGCATGATGAGCTTCGGCAAGCACCCCGACCGTGCCTGGGCGCTCGACGAGGACGAGGCGGAGCCGATCATCAAGGCGGCGGTCGAGGGCGGAATCACGTTCTTCGACACGGCCGACACCTACTCGCACGGCGAGAGCGAGGTCGTCACCGGTCGCCTGCTCCCCAAGTTCCTCAGCCGCGAGGAGACGGTCGTGGCGACCAAGGTGTTCATGCCCATGACGCCGGGCGAGAACGGCTGGGGGCTTTCCCGCAAGCACATCCTGTCGGCTATCGACGCCTCGCTCGGGCGTCTCGGGATGGACTACGTCGACGTCTATCAGATCCACCGGTGGGACCACCGGACGCCGATCGAGGAGACGATGGAGGCACTGCACGAGGTGGTGCGCGCCGGCAAGGCGCGCTACATCGGCGCCAGCAGCATGTCCGCCTGGCAATTCGCCAAGGCGCAACGGGTGGCGGCGCGGAGTGGCTGGACGGAGTTCTCGTCGATGCAGAACCACTACAACCTCGTCTACCGGGAGGAGGAACGCGAGATGATCCCCCAGTGCATCGACCAGGGCGTCGCCGTGATCCCCTGGAGCCCACTGGCCCGCGGACTCCTGGCGGGCAACCGCACGAGAAGTGGTGAGCGGCTGACCACTCGGGCGGGGACGGATGCCTTTGGGGACTCGCTCTACGGACCTGACGACTTCAACGTCGTCGACCGGGCGGCAGAGGTCGCCGCCGAGCGAGAGGTGCCGCCGGCGCAGGTGGCGCTGGCCTGGCTGCTGCAACGGGCTGGCGTCACAGCCCCGATCGTCGGTGCCACCAAACCCCACCATGTCCCGGACGCCCTCGCCGCCGAGCAGCTCGTGCTGTCCGATGAGGAGGTCAAGCGGCTTGAGGAGCCGTACGTCCCGCATCAGATTGCGGGGCACCTCTAACGCTCGGGCGCTCACGCTACGGGGCCGGCGCGATAGGGCCGGTATCTTCAATCCCGTGTCCAGCTCGGCCGACCGGGGTCGACCGAAGGCGGAAAGAAAGGAAAGGAAAAGAAAGGACGCGGACGAGTTGCGAGTCGTCAACAATCGGACTAGGAAACGCGGATTACCAAACACCAAGACGAGGAGGGCCGTTATGGCAGGACTTGAGCGAAAGCGCTTCGACGACCCCGATGACACGCGCCCGTTTCAGGACAAGGGACAAGTAGAAATCCTCAACATCGGCGACGGCGTCGTGGGTCGCGCCACGTTCGAGCCAGGCTGGAGGTGGTCTGACCACGTGAAACCCATCGCCGGCACCGAAAGCTGCCAGGCGGCGCACATCGGGTACGTCATCTCGGGTCGCCAGGGCCTGCTCATGGACGACGGCACCGAGCTCGAGATCGGCCCTGGTGACATCGTCTCCATTCCGGCTGGACATGACGGCTGGACGATCGGCGACGAGCCATGTGTCGTGCTGGACTTTGCCGGGATGGCCACCTACGCCAAGCCGAGCTGACTCACCGGCCTTGCCCTTGCCAGAGACGGTGATGCGAGGCGCGGGAACGGCGTGCCTCTCCGTGCGAGATCGCCGGCAATCCCGGTGGCGCACGCCAAGCCGCTATGAGGAGCGCTCGACCAAGGTCGCTGAGATGTTGGCGCGGCCGTAGTAGTACCCGGTCGCATTGCAGGTGGCGGCGATGCAGGACACGCCGCTCAGGTAGCTGACAAGCGCACCGGGCGGGTTCGGAGTGGGCGCGATCGCCCACAGTGTCCCGTTCCAGGCCTCCGCCAGTGTTACGTCGCCGCCGGCGCTGTTGGAGTAGTCCCCGACTGCCGTGCACGCCGAAGCCGAGATGCAAGACAGCCCGAACAGGTAGCTGCCCTGCGCGCCGATCGAATTCGGAGTGGACGCCATCGCCCAGCTCGTCCCGTTCCAGACCTCCGCCAGCGTCACGTCGGTGCCGACACTGTTGGTGAAGTTCCCGACGGCCGTGCACGACGTGGACGAGGTGCACGACACGCCGTACAAGTAGCTGGAGGTCGACCCGACTGGTGGGGGCGTCAGCTCCATCGCCCAGCTCGCTCCGTTCCAAACCTCTGCCAGCAACAGGTCCGTCGCGGCGCCGATGGAGTAGGACCCGACTGCGGTGCACGCCGAGGCCGAGGTGCACGACACCGCGTACAGGTAGCTGGCAATCGCGAGCGTCGGGTTGGGAGTGAGCTCAATCGTCCACTTCCTCCCGTTCCACTCCTCCGCCAGTGTCACGTCGGTACCGCCGGCGACGGTGTACGACCCGACTGCGGCGCATGCCGAG
>Ga0182018_10005420_pt1 | contig 10277 bp, 8 predicted proteins | sample 812P2MmetaG_FD_120490 | JGI IMG/M metagenome (GOLD analysis project Ga0182018, IMG submission 120490) | Permafrost microbial communities from Stordalen Mire, Sweden - 812P2M metaG | ecosystem: Environmental > Terrestrial > Soil > Wetlands > Permafrost | place: Sweden: Stordalen | collected... | reverse complement strand
GCGGCTGTCTCTATATGTGATCTGCACAAAACTGGCATTAACGAATCACATTGCTAATCCACAAGGGCGACGGGTAACATTCACCCACTCATGCCTCAGACTCTTGCCAACAATGTGATTGTGATGCCCGAGCCCTCCAACAAGAATCTGTCAACCGCCGCGGCGAGTTCCGCTGGTTCGGGACATCGCTCGACGCAGAGGGCTTCGGCTGCGGAGCAGTCAATTCTCTTGGCCGCTGCCGACGCGCCCTCGACCGAAGTGTTCGCAGTATTTGGGGTTGAGCCCGAGATCCAAGCCTATGCCATGGCCAAGTATTCCCGGTCGTCGCTTTCGATGAAGGAGTCGCTGCGGGAGATCAGCACGCAGAAGGCGGAGAAGTTTCTTAACACGTTTTATTTTCAGTATGGGCACCGCTCCATTGCGGACCTGGCGCATATTGCGCTGGCGGTCGAGAGGCTGTCGATTCTTGCCGCGATCGAACTGGCGGATGAGCAGCGCTGGGACGGGCAGGAGCGGTCGACGCGATATCAGGATTTCAAGAAGAGCGGTTATTACACACCGGACTTCGCCGCGGATGACGACGCGCGCAAGCTCTATCGCGAGACGCTGGATTTCCTGTTCGCCGAATATGAAGCGCTTTCGGCGCACATGACGGGGCATCTGATCAGCATCACACCGAAGCCTGGCGAGATGAAACAGGAAGCGTACGAGCGCACGCTAAAGGCGCGGGCGTTTGACATTACGCGCTATCTGCTGCCGCTGGCGACCAATACTTCGCTGGGCGAGATTGTGAATGCGCGCACACTGGAGACCCAGGTGGCGCATCTGTTGTCGCATACCCATAAGGAAGTGCGCGGGCTGGGCGCGTCGCTGAAGAAGGCCGCGACCGGTGCAGCTTACAACGTCAACGCAGATTCTTTGCGCGATCTGGTGGATGCGATTCGTGCGGCGGACCCTGAACTGGGCGCGCGGGCCGAGCAGGAATTGCTCAAAGAAGTACGAGTGGCGCCGACGCTGGTGAAGTATGCAGACCCGAACACGTATGAGATGGAGACGCGGCGGGAGTTGCGGCAGGCGGCGCGCGAGTTGATGGCACGCGAGCCCCTAGCGCCGTCAAAGGCGATTGTGGACTTGCTCGATGAAGAGCCCCTCGAAGTGGAGATTGCGACTACGCTCCTCTATGAGCATTGCCACCATTCTTATCGGCAGATTCGGCAGGCCGTGCAGGTGGCGGGGGAACGACGGCGGCGGGAGATCATCGACCTGGGGCTGAGGCATCGCGGCAGGCACGATGAGATGCTGCGCGGATTCCGCGCGGGGCAGCAGTTTCGCTTCGACATCCTCATGGATACAGGCGGCTTTCGCGACATGCACCGGCATCGGCGGTGCATCCAGGTGATGCAGGGATTTACCACGCAGCATGGTTACGAAATGCTGCTCGATGTGGAAGATGCCGGCATGCGGGGACGTTTCGATGCGGCGATGCGGCGTGTGCAGACGGCGGTAGAGAAGTTGGCTGCGCGCAAGACTTCTGAGGCGGAAGAGAATTCGCAGTACGCAATTCCGCTGGCCTTTCGCAAGCGGGCGCTCTTCAAGATGGATTTTGCCGAGGCGGCCTATATTTCCGAGCTGCGGACCACGCCGGCGGGGCATGTTTCTTATCGCAATGTGGCTTACGCGATGTATGAGGCGGTGGCGCGGAAGTATCCTGCGCTGGCTAAGTATTTCAGGGTGCACGACGTGACGGCGCCGCTGGATTTGCTGCAGAGATAATCCCCGGCGGCACTTGCCGTTCCGCAGTGCGGCAGGAGGTCCCATGGCAACCGTTCCCCATCCTCCCGATGGCGAATCTTTCAGCATTGTTTTTGAAAGAGAAAATGATGGTTGATGGCTGGCCGAGGTGCCGGAGCTTCCAGGCGTCGTGGCCTATGGGACCAGCGAACAGGATGCTGAAGTGAATGTGACCGCCCTGGCTCTTCGAGTCATTGCCGACCGGACCGAGCAAATCAGAAAGTCCCCGAAATCTATCCGCTTTTTGTGAATGCGTGGCCGAGCAGTAAAGCAATCCGCGTATACCGGGCCTTGCTCCGCATCGGCTGAAAACTGAGAACAGAGAAGAAGGGTTCGCACCTGCAACTTCAACGAGACGGATTCCCCAATTCCACGTGGGCATGGCATGACAGCGAGGCACTTGGGCCTGTGGCGTTGAAGAAGATTGCGAAATACACCGGGCTGAAGCCGGAGGGCTTGTAACCGGCAGTGGCGCGGTATCCGGCGCTGGCCAAGTATGTCGGGTGCACGATGTAACTAGAATCTGAGCAAGAGCCACTCATGCCGGTCGGGATGACGACCCACAAAACGGTACACGTGTGCCCCTTTCGGAACGATATCCACCGTTATTTATTTGATTCGCCTTTTATTCGCTTCAATGTGTATGTATAATCCGGCCAGATTCATTTCATGAGGCATTTCTAAAGGAGCCACTCCCATGGCGGACGAACGGGGCAAGGCGATTGAACTGGCGGTCTCACAGATTGAAAAGCAGTTTGGCAAGGGCTCGATCATGCGGTTGGGGTCGAAGGAAGCGATCGTGCCCATCGCGGTGATTCCGACCGGGTCGATTTCATTTGACGCGGCCTTGGGTGTGGGCGGATTTCCCCGCGGGCGCGTGGTGGAAGTGTTTGGGCCGGAGTCATCGGGCAAAACCACGATCACTTTGCAGGTGATTGCCGAGGCTCAGAAAGCCGGTGGCATGGCCGCGTTTGTGGATGCCGAGCATGCGCTCGATCCCGGTTACGCGAAGAAGTTGGGCGTCGACGTGGATAATCTGCTGGTCTCGCAGCCGGACTATGGTGAACAGGCGTTGGAGATCACGGAGGCGCTGGTGCGCTCGAACGCGATTGACGTGCTGGTGGTGGATTCGGTCGCCGCTCTGGTGCCTAAGGCCGAACTTGATGGCGAAATGGGCGACAGCCACATGGGGTTGCAGGCGCGGTTGATGTCGCAGGCGCTGCGCAAGCTGACGGGAACGGTTTCGAAGTCGAGAACATGTTTGATTTTTATTAACCAGATTCGCGAGAAGATTGGCGTGATGTTTGGCAATCCGGAAACGACGACCGGCGGACGCGCGCTCAAGTTTTATTCTTCGGTACGGGTCGATATCCGACGCATTGCCGCGATTAAAGAAGGTGACGTGGTGACCGGGTCGCGGACCAAAGTGAAGGTAGTGAAGAACAAAGTAGCGGCCCCGTTTCGCGAAGCAGAGTTCGACATTCTCTACGGAGAAGGCATTTCGCGGGAAGGCGACCTGCTCGACATTGCCGTGAATAACAATATTCTGGAGAAGTCCGGGTCATGGTTCAGCTATAAAGGCGAGCGCATTGGCCAGGGACGCGAGAATGCGCGCCAGTTCTTGAAAGACAATAAGGACGTGATGGCAAAGCTGGATACCGAAGTGCGGAAGGCGCTGGGATTGACCCAGAGCGCACCCCAGTCGTCGGCTTCCGGCCCGACGAATGGTGCGATGAGCCGCGTCACGACGATGCCGAGCGTGCCGCCGGAGGCGGTGAAGGTGCCGGTGGCAGCCAAGCGCTGAGACTGTAATTGGGGATTGTCATCGCGAGCGCAGCGAGGGACCTAGGTTGTTGCTTGTTGCGGCGGTGCTGCCGCTGCAGGCAGAAACCTAGGTCCCTCGCTGCGCTCGGGATAAAGTTATTATACCGGGCTCACCAGCCCTCGCCGCAGAGTGACAGAGCACAAACTGAAACTCACGCCCGGTTTTGCGGCCAAGTACAATACAACATCACCCCGCTGGTCTATCTCGAGAGTTTCGAAGACGTCCGAAATGCGATCGAACGTGAGAAACAAGTAAAGACTTGGACTCGCGCGGAGCGAGTGGCGCTAATTGAATCCGCGAATCCGAAGTGGGATGATTTGTCGCGGGAATGGGATCAGCCCCAGGCGTTTCGTTTTGTGACGAGAACAGCTTGAGTTCCAAGTTGAGCGACGTACGTCAGGCAAGTGTCCGACTGACGCAAACGTCTGAGCCTGAACCGAGAAAAACCCAGGTCCCTCGCGTTGACGCGGGATGACAACTTCAACAACTTTTGCGCACAACCTTCACCAAGCCAGGATCGAAAGTCAGGATCGAAGGCCAGGATCGAACGCTACAAAGCCGATCCTCCGATTGCCATTGTTGCTCCCGCCCGCATAAAATCTTCTATTGCTCCGCCGTTGCTCAGATTGCTTGTGCTCCAGTGCTCAACCCGCAGCCTTTCTGTGAGGACGATTGAATAAGGGTATCGCTGTTTATCCCGGTTCGTTTGATCCGCCTACGAATGGGCACCTCGATCTGATTGAACGAGGAAGCAAGATTTTTGAGGAACTGGTGGTGGCGATTCTGCGGAACTCAGAGAAGACGCCGATGTTTACGGTGGCGGAGCGACTGGAGATGCTGCGAGAACTTACGGCCGGTCTGAAAAATGTTCGCCTCGATACTTTCGACGGTCTCATGGTGGAATTTGCCAAATCCATCGACGCGAAATGCGTGTTGAGGGGCATTCGCGCGATTAGCGACTACGAATATGAACTGCAGATGGCGCTGATGAATCGCAAACTGGAGCCGACGCTGGAAACCGTGTTTATGATGCCGGCCGACAAGTATTCGTATGTGAGTTCGCGGCTGGTGCGCGAAGTGGCCCAGGCGGGCGGCCCGGTGGGAGGGCTCGTGCCGGACGTGGTGGAGCAAAAGCTGCGCGAAAGACTGGAGCCCGCGTACAAACTTCGAGATCCGCACGTGATGAAAATCCCGAAGAAAAGGAAGAAGAAGTCATGACCACGGCAACGACAGAAGCCCATCAACTCACGGAAAGAATCAATCGCATCGAGCCCTCCGCCACCATGGCGGTGGTGGCCGAGGCAGACAAGCTGCGCTCGCAGGGAATCGACGTAGTGGATTTAGGCGCGGGCGAGCCGCATTTCGCCACCCCGCAGCATATCAAGGACGCAGCGATAGCCGCGATTCAGGGAAACTTCACAAAATACACGGCCGTGGCTGGGACTGCCGAGCTGCGCGATGCCATCGTCCATCGCCATGCGGCGGACTTCGTTTCCGACTACCGGCGCGAGGAAGCGATTGCCTCGACGGGCGGTAAGCACGCGTTGTTCAATGCTATCCAGGTGTTGGTGGATCACGGCGACGAAGTGATTCTGCCGGTTCCGTACTGGGTTTCTTTCAAAGATATTGTGCGCTATGCGGGCGGGAAATGCGTTCTGCTGGAATCGGACGAGGTGCAGGGATTCCGCGTGACTGCGGAGATGGTGGCCCAACTGATCACCCCGCGCACGAAAGTCATCATTCTGAATTCGCCTTCGAATCCTTCGGGAGCGGTGATGAGTTCGGAGGATATGACCGAGGTCATTCGTCTGGCGCACCAGCGCGGGATTTGGGTGCTGTCGGATGAGTGCTATGTGTATCTGAATTACACCGGCAAGAATTTTTCTGTCGGATCGCTGCGCGAATATAAAGAACGGATGGTGGTGCTGGGCTCGCTGTCGAAGACCTACGCGATGACCGGCTGGCGGCTGGGATACGCCCTGGCGCCGGCGACGGTGGTAAGCGCGATGGCGAAGCTGCAGAGTCAGTCGACGTCGAACCCGACTTCGATCGTGCAGAAGGCTGCGGTGGGCGCGTTGCAGGGACCGCAGGAGTGTGTGGAACAGATGCGCCGCGAATATATTCAGTTGCGCGATCATGTGGTGAAGGGTCTGCGTTCGATTCCGGGGGTGGCGTGTACGCTGCCGGAGGGCGCGTTCTACGCCTATCCGAATATTTCTTCTTTTCTTGGGCGCGGGGGCCTGAAATCTGCATCAGATGTGGCTGGGCGCTTGTTGCGAGAGGCTCACGTCGCTACCGTTCCCGGCGAAGGCTTCGGCACGGGCGATCACATTCGCGTCTCGTATGCCACTTCGAAGGCTGAACTGGATCGTGGACTGGAACGCATGCGGAAGTTTTTCGGCGCGCTGTAGCGAGTGAGCGCGAGATTTGGATCATAGAGTTCAGCAAAGGCCGTTCTGTTTTCGAGCGGTCTTTTTTATGACCATAAGTTTGTGATCAAAGATTTGTATGGGAGATCTTTATCCATTGTTGATGCTTCCGGGATTTGATCCTCGTCCGTGGGGTACGCAGGATCTATCGCCGATTTATCCCAATCACAGGTTCGAAGAGAAAATTGGGGAGGCCTGGCTGAGCGGGGACGATTGCAAAGTGGCGAACGGGCCGCTGGCCGGGAGAACGCTTGCACAGTTGAGCGAGGAATATCAGCGCGACCTGGTGGGCGAGGCGGCGCGCGACGCCAAACGGTTTCCACTGTTGCTCAAGTTTCTTTTCCCGCACGAGAAGCTCTCCGTGCAAGTCCACCCCGACGACGAGCAAGCCTTGCGCGTGGGCCAACCGTGGGGGAAAACCGAGTGTTGGTATATCGCTCATGCGAAACCGGGGGCACAGATTGCGTTGGGATTGAGGCCCGGCATTACGACGCGGCAACTCGAGGAATCGATTCATCAGAAGCGCGCCGAGGAGGTTCTAAACTGGATCAATGTTTATGCGGGGGACATGATTTATGTCGCCGGCGGCACGGTGCACACACTGGGGCCAGGATCGGTGGTAGTGGAGACGCAGCAGCAGTCGGATACGACGTATCGTCTGTATGATTACGGGCGTCCGCGGGAGTTGCATCTGAAAGATGGCATGGCGGCGGTGAGAGAAAAGGTGAAGTCGGGGAAGGTATTGCGCCCGGCGCCGCAGCAGGTTGTCGGCAGCAAAAATCGGCATGCGCCGCTGGTCGGAGCGCCTTATTTTGTGGTGGATATGTTCGAGGCGAAGGAACGACTAGAGCTCGCGACACACGACGATTCGGGACGGAGTTCGGTGCAGATTCTGGTTGCCCTAGAAGGATGCGGAGTTATTGAGGCGGGGGGCATGGATCCGGTTACGTTGGCAAAAGGTGACGCGGTGATTGTTCCCGCCGGTGTTGGTAAATTCGGCGTACGGCCGCAGTGGGCGCTGGAATTTCTGAAGGCATATGTGCCGGGGAAGCTGCTGCCTGAGCCGGAAACGAGAATGTAGCTGCGCTCGAAGTTTTTTACGATTGACAGAAGCTCCTGAGAAAACTCTTGGCGAAGAATTTCAATTTCTATCCCGTAATCCTGGCCGGCGGCCGCGGCACGCGTTTCTGGCCCCTCAGCCGCAAGAAGCGGGCGAAGCAATTGCTGGCGCTCGATGGCAAGAAGACGATGATTCAGCAGACCGTGGCGCGCCTTTTGCCGATGGCTTCCGCGAAAAAGTTCTGGGTCATTGCCAACGAAGATCTGCGACCCGCCATCGCAAAGCAGCTTCCGAAACTGCCCAAGGCACAAATACTGGCTGAGCCCATCGGGCGAAACACGGCACCGGCGATCGGACTGGCCGCGTTTGTATTGTTGCGCCAGGATCCCAGCGCAATCATTGGATTGTTTCCTTCCGATCACGTGATTGGGGATGAGAAACGATACCGCGAGACGCTGGAGCGGGGGATTGAAGTTGCCGCAGCCGGCGCGAACATAGCGGTGCTGGGCGTCCGTCCAAATCGGGCGGAGACCGGGTACGGCTACATCGAGACGGGAGGACTGTTTCACGGCGACGCACTGCATGTGCGCCGGTTCACGGAAAAGCCGAATGCTGAACGAGCCGCTGAGTTTGTGGCGGCGGGCAGTTACTTCTGGAACAGCGGAATGTTTTTGTGGAGTGCGCAGACTCTTGTCGAAGCCCTGACGGAACACTTACCCAAGACGGCGTCGTTGCTGGAAAAAATCGCAGAGAGTTACGGAACGCGCAAATTTGCGGCCACTTTCGCGCGGCTCTATCCGGAATGCGAAAATATTAGCGTGGATTATGCGGTGCTGGAGCCGCGTTCGGCAAAAGGCGAGGAAGGGGGGAACATCTATTGCCTGCCGGCCGATTTTGGATGGAATGATCTAGGCTCATGGACGGCGCTGCACGAGCACCATACCGCGAAGAATACGCCGCCTGAAGGTAATTTGGTGGTGGCACCCCATGTGTTTCTGCTGAATGCGCGAGAGAATTATATTCACGCACCGGGCAAATTTGTTGCGGCGATAGGCGTAAGCGATCTGATTGTAGTGGAAACTCCGGATGCATTGCTGATTACGACCCGGCAACACGCGCAGGATGTGGGCAAGGTAGTGAAGTATCTCGATGAGAAGAAGCTGTATAGGTTGACTTAGGAAAGTGGCTAGCGATTAGTGGGCGGTAAGTTCGATCGCGAATTGACTTCTCAAGCTATGAGAAGCCATTTCACAATGAACCGAAGGAGTAAACTGCGGCATCCGACAGGGGCTGAAATCCATTTCGTTTGTGGCTACCAGCGGCTTGGCTGAGGCCCTGCCCTCCCAACCCATTTAGGAGAGAACTTGTAAGGTGCTAAGCACCGAGTACCCATGACACGAGAGATCAAATTCGGAACCGATGGCTGGCGTGGCATCATTGCCGACGACTTCACCTTCGAGAACGTGCGGCGGGTGGCGGGAGCGATTGCTTCCTATGTGCTGAAATATGAGGAGGCGGAACGTGGAGTGTTCGTTGGGTACGACGCGCGCTTCGCGTCGCCTCGGGCGGCGCAGATCGTGGCCGAAGTAATTGCTGCAGCCGGAATTCCGGTAAAGCTAGCCAACGATTACACGCCCACTCCCGCGGTTTCCTATGCGGTGAAACATGCGGGTGCGGCCGGCGGGGTGATGGTCACCTCGAGTCACAATCCGTGGAACTGGAACGGGGTAAAGTTCAAGGGCAAATTTGGCGGCTCGGCTACGCCCCCGATCATGAAGAAGATCGAGGAAGAACTTGCTCTGGATGCCGCACCCAAAGGGAGCAAGAGCGCCATCGAGGAAGTTGATCTTAAGAAATCCTACATCGCCGCCGTTTGCAGTTTTGCTGATATGGATCTCGTCGCGAAAACGAAATTCAAGTTTGCAGTAGACGCCATGTATGGCTCTGGACGCGGCGTGCTGGCCGGAATATTTGCCGAGCGCGGCGTGCAGTATGTCGCGATTCGTCAGGAACTGAACCCGCTGTTCCCCGGGATCAACCCGGAGCCGATTGAGCCGCATACGGCGATGCTGCAGCAGACTGTGGTGCGCGAGAAGTGCGACGCCGGCCTGGCCACTGACGGGGACGCGGATCGGATCGGCGCGGTTGCTGAAGACGGCAGCTTTGTAGACTCGCATAAGATCTTCTGCGTGTTATTGCGCTGGCTCTTAGAACGCAAGAAGTGGCCGGGGGACGTGGTGCGCGCGTTCAACACCACGCGCATGCTAGACCGTATCGCGGCGAAATATGGGCGCACACTGCACGAAACTTCCATCGGATTTAAATACATTGCCGATCTGATGATGGACCGCGAAATCCTGATTGGGGGAGAAGAGTCGGGCGGCATCGGTTATTCACGATTTCTGCCGGAACGCGATGGTGTGCTGAATTGCCTGTTACTTGCGAATGTGATGGCGGAGGAAGGCAAACCGCTCGGGCAACTAGTGGCGGACCTGCAGCGGGAGTTTGGCCCGCATTATTACGGGCGACGGGATCTGCACATTCCGGAAGATGTGAAGCAGAGCGCGATTCAGCGGGCTCGCGCCGATGGTACCCAGGCTCTTGGCCGCTACCGCGTGCTCAAGAAAGAGCATCTCGATGGAGTAAAGTTCTTCCTGGATGCACCCACCAATGGGAACGGGGCGGAAGCGTGGGTATTGTTTCGCGCTTCCGGAACGGAGCCACTGTTGCGGCTTTACACCGAGGCTTCATCGCCGGAGTTGGTGAGCGAGTTGCTGGTCACGGGCGAGAATTTTGTAAGAAATAGTGGTGCATAGCGGGGAATGACCTCACAATGAATTGATGAAGTAAACCGCGAGTTCCCTCAGGGGCCTAATCCCCCGCGTCAATTGGGACTCCTAGCGGCACGGCTGAAAGCCGCGCCCTTCCCAAGACATTTATGAGATACCGTCTAGTGGCAGGACCGGTCACTACCTCATCGAAGACCGAAGGTGCGATACATAGATAGGAATCGATAACTCAACAATGGCTGACGAGTCCAATTCGGTTTCACCCGACTCGCCTGAGGCGCGCCGCTACAATCGCATCCGGCGGTGGATAGGCATTGCCGATTTTGTGGTCGGGTTCTTGTTTCTGATTGTTTTGTTGGTGACGGGGTGGTCGAACTGGCTTC
>Ga0182018_10005419_pt1 | contig 10278 bp, 6 predicted proteins | sample 812P2MmetaG_FD_120490 | JGI IMG/M metagenome (GOLD analysis project Ga0182018, IMG submission 120490) | Permafrost microbial communities from Stordalen Mire, Sweden - 812P2M metaG | ecosystem: Environmental > Terrestrial > Soil > Wetlands > Permafrost | place: Sweden: Stordalen | collected... | reverse complement strand
CGCGCATCGATTTCATCAACGTTCAACCCGTCCCCGACGAAGTGGAGCGGCTCGTCCTCGATCGCTTGCGACAGGCCATCGATGCCTTCGATGTGATCCTGGTATCCGATCAGGCCGAGACCAACCAGGGCGGCGTAGTCACTCCGGCGATGCGGGACCTGCTGGCCGGCCTTGCTCCCCACTATCCCGAAAAGGTGATCCTGGCCGATTCCCGCACCCGCATCGGGCAGTTCCGTAACTTGATCGTCAAGCCCAATCGGCGGGAAGCGGAAGCAGCCTGCCGGGCGTTGTTGGGCCGCTTGGACTACGCGGAGTTGCGCCGCCGCGTGCAAGCTCCCCTCATGCTTGTGACCCACGGCAGCCAAGGCGTCCTCCTCGTCGATAGCGGCGGTGAAACCTGGGTCCGAACCGTTCCGGTGGACCATCCGGTAGATATCTGCGGAGCCGGAGACAGCTTCGCCGCCGGCGCCGCGGTCGCCCTCCGCGCAACCCGCGACCCGGCCGTGGCATCCCGATTCGGTAACCGCGTAGCCGGCATCACCATCATGAAGAAAGGTACGGGCACGGCATCTCCCGCGGAGATCCAGGCTGCCGGGGATCTCCTATGACTACCCTGGCCATCGATATCGGCGGCACCAAATTCTCCCTCGCCGCCTTCCGGGACGGGCGACTCATCCGGCGCGAATCCCGCTCCACCGACAAACAAGGCGGCCGCGACTGGATGCTCTCCCAGCTTGCCTCCATCGCCCGCGCCTGGCGAGCCGACCTCACCTTCGATAACTGCGGCGTCGGCTTCGGCGGTCCCGTCAACTTCGCCGCTCAGCGGGTAGCGTTCTCCACGCACGTGGGCGGCTGGACCGACTTTCCGCTGACGGTGCATCTGGAAAAGGAGCTTGGCGTTCCGGTAATCATGGACAACGACGCCAACGTAGGCGCCATCGGCGAAGCGGTACACGGCGCCGGACAGGGGGCCGATCCGCTCTTCTACATGACCCTCTCCACCGGCATCGGCGGCGGCATCTACTTCTCCGGCAAGGTCTGGCGAGGCGCCGATTCCTACGGCGGCGAGATCGGCCATCTCACCATCCATCCCGATGGCCCGGAATGCCTCTGCGGCGCCCGAGGCTGCTTCGAGCGCATGTGCTGCGGATTGTGGCTCGAGCGCGACTATGGCCGCACCGCCAAAGATCTCATGGGCGATGCCGAATTCGTCCGCGGCTACGTGGTCGATCTCGCCCTCGGGCTCAAGACGTGCATCATGTTATTGAACCCGGCGCGGATCGTCATCGGCGGCGGCATCAGTAAGGCGGGCGACTTGCTTTTCGTGCCATTACGCGCCGAATTGCGGCGGCAGATTACCGGTTGGTCGGCTGCGCGCATCGAGGTGGTGCCCGCGGCACTGGGCGATGACAGCGTGCTCTACGGAGCGTTGGTGCTGGCGGAACAACGAAAGCCTTTATGACTTCGATGTCCGCTCTTCTAGACTAGCGCGGTGATGCGCCGGTCCATGATCGGCGAACAGGTTCTCGATGTGTTATCACGCCGCGTCTCGAATATCGATGGTGAGTTCTTTGCCGAGCGCTCTGAAAGCAGCTTCGAGTTGGTCGAGCCGCGATTGATGGTCCAGGCTGAACAAGCGGTCGACATTGGGGCTGGGAATATCGAGACGACGGGCCAGATCGGCTTTGCGCATGCCGGAAGCCAGGAACGCGTTATAGAGTTCGACTTTGGCGGACTGCAAGCCAGGCAATCGGATCGTGCGGCACTTCCGGCCACGGAGCTTGCTTGGAGTTGGAATCGGCTTGCGATGTTTGATGTAGTCGCCGACGATCATTTCCAGCGCATCCAACGCCATTTCGACCGCCTGCTGTTCGGTGTCGCCTTGCGTGACTCCCCACTTGAAGTCGGGGAAAGTAACGACGAATCCGCCTTTTTCAATGTCGGGTTCAAAGAGAGCGTTAAAGAACAACATAATTCCACCTCACTTTTTGAGACAGAGTTGTTTCAAGATCGCGCGAAATGTGCCGGTTTTGATCTCCACGGCCGGGTGGCGGGGAATTTGTGATGTGCGCTTGCCGAGCCTGACTTTCGTATGATTCGTTCCGTCTTCGAAGGTGCATCCCCGCTTTGCCAACCACCGCTTCAGTTCGCTCGCCTTCACACCTTCTAGCTTATCAGATCTGATAACGACAGAAACCCGCCCACTGCCTCACGCCGGCTGCGTCAACAGACCGTCGTTGGGGTAGAAGTGGTCGACGTTGTCCGGCGTGATGATCTGATGCGTGGTGAACATGGCCGGCGGCACCGGTTTGCCGCGCAGGATGTCGAACGCCATGCGGATCAGTCCGTCTCCGTATTTTTCCGGGAAATAGGCCACCGAAGCGATGTAACGGGTGCCGGGGACGCGCAACTCGGCGCGCGCTTCCGGCTCGGCGTTCTGGCCCACGATCGCGCAGTCGTTCGCGCGGCCGGCTTCCTGAAAGGCGCGTAACGCTCCCAGTGCGCTGGGGTCGTTCACCGCTCCCACCAGAATGCGCTTTGCCTTGGATTCCCGCAGATACTTGCGCACCCGCTCGTGGCTGTTTTGAAACTGCCCGTCGCCATCGATGGAGATGGTCTTGCACTGCTCCGGCAATCGGATCGCTTCGCCAATCCCCACCGAGATTCCACGCACTCGCGTTTTCAGGAGAGAGCCGGCCCGCAGCAATTCGATCAACAGAACTTCGTCCACTTCGCCGTTCCACTGCCGCTTGGCCCATCGGCCGAGATAGTGCCCCGCCATCAGCCCGGCCTGATAGTTATTGGCGCCGAAGTAGGTGGCGCCCGGATGCGGGATATCGATGGCGATGAAAGGAATGTGCGCCTGCAAGTACTTGGCGGCGATGGCCGGCGCAATCGTCTCGTCGGTTTGAAACTCGATCGCCAGATCCACCTGTTCGCGGATCAGGTAGTCGGCGCCGCGCAGCGCGAACTTCGGCTGGTAGCGATTGTCTACCACGATCAGCTCCACCTCGGCCCGCTCGGCGGCGAGCGTCAACCCGGCACGGACTTCGCGGTCGAAAGAAGCCTCCTGGCCTTGCGCCGCATAGCCCAACCGGTAGAGACGGCGACGCCGCACCTCGGCGGCCAGACGATAGCGGTTTTCGCCCACCTTTTCCAGAAAGCCGCACTGATGCAAGGTGTACAGCAGGCGGAAACACATCCCCTTGTTGTAACTGGTCCGCTCCACCACGTCCCGCAAACGCAGCACCTCTCCGGGCAATCGGAATGCCTCCAGAATACGGGAAGCGTGGACCAGCGATTTCACGATGTAACGGCTATGGTTGGAAGTCTTCACATGGACTCCCTGTGGTTGTAGCAGTTTTGAAATCCAAAACGCAACTGCGTCCGAAGGATCGCCGCAATTCTTCGCAGAGCCGCGATTTTCACGGGCTAAACCCATTATTCCGGTCGCATTACACGGCTTGGCATGCATGTCCGCGCCGTTCCGCGGTGCAAAAACCGGCAGCCGCCATAGAAGCTCTTTCCTTGGCCGCTCCGCGACCCCGTACAATCGGGATTTGCTCTCAGGAAAAAACAATGAACCGATTGAGGCTCGCAAATCTGTCGAATTGTATTGGTGGGTCCGCCCAACCAACAAAATTTCTGCTCGCCGTGATTCTCCCGCTGGCCGCCCAATGCGCCGAGTTTCGCGTCTCCGATTACGGCGCCAAAGGCGACGGCAAAACCGTCGATACGGCAGCCATTCAGAAGACCATCGACGCCGCCGCGAAAGCCGGCCATTCCACCATCGTCCTCAACCCCGGCGTCTACCTGAGCGGCTCCCTATTTCTGAAATCGGGGACGCATTTGCGCCTGGACGGGGGCGTGGAGATCCGCGGCGTCCAGGACCAGGCGGCGTACCCGGTGATGCAGACGCGCATTGCGGGCATCGAGATGAAGTGGCCGGCGGCGCTGATCAACGTCTACGAACAGGATGGCGTCGAGATCTCCGGCAAGGGCGCCATCGACGGCGACGGCAAGCTCTGGTGGGACAAATACTGGGCGCTGCGGACCGCCTACGAGCCCAAAGGCCTGCGTTGGGCGTCCGACTACGATTGCCCGCGCCCGCGGCTGATCCAGATCTACAAATCGGCCGGCGTGAGTCTGCAGGGGCTGACGCTCAAGCGCTCGGGCTTCTGGACGGTGCACATCTGCTATTCGAGCAAAGTGCACGTGGATGGCGTCACCATCCGCAACAACATCGGCGGCATGGGCCCCAGCACCGACGGCATCGACGTGGATTCCTCCGAGGATGTGCTGGTGGAACACTGCGACATCGAATGCAACGACGACGCCATCTGCCTGAAGGCCGGCCGCGACTCCGACGGCCTGCGCGTGAATCGTGCCACGGCGCGGGTGGAAATCCGCGATAACACCGTGCGTGGAGGCGCCGCCGGCGTCACCGTGGGCAGCGAGACTTCGGGCGGCATTCACGATGTGGAGGCATATCGGCTGCACGTGCTGGGAAAAGTGTCGAACGGCATCCTTTTTAAATCGGCCAGCACGCGCGGCGGCACGGTGGAGAACATCGACATCCACGACGTGGATATTCAGGGCACTAACGCGGCCTTCAGTATTACGTTGAACTGGAATCCCAGCTTCAGCTACGCCAAGTTACCGGAAGGTATGGTCGGCGACATCCCGGATTACTGGCGCGTGCTGCTGACGCCGGTTTCTCCGGAAAAAGGCTTGCCGCACATCCGCCACGTGCGGATCTCCGGGATTCGGGCCAGCGGAGCGCAACGCGCATTCTCGGTGAGTTCCTACGCCGATTCGCCGTTGCAGGAGTTCACTTTCCAGGATCTGGACATCGCGGCCAATATCGCCGGCAGCATCCAAAACGCCGAGAATTGGAAATTTACCAAGACCAGCATCCGGGCCGCCGACGGCAGCCACGTGGTGGTGAAAGACAGCCGGGGTATCACCGGGCTGGAAGGGCAATAGACTATGACAACCGACCGCAATCGATTCCCACTGGCGCTGGCAGCCTGCCTCGCCATTCTCGGGGCCGCCCGTCCGGGCATGGCCCAGAAGGATTTCGCGGACTGGCCGGCGGGGAAATCTCCCCGGGAAATCGGCAAACGCGTGGCCGAACGCTTCGCCCCCAGCGCGCACCAGCGCACCAACACCATCATTTATCCGGAGGTCTGCGCCTGGTATGGCGCCTTGACGTTCGCCCAACTGAGCGGCGACAAGGACCTCACGCGCCGCCTGATCGCCCGCTTCGAGCCGCTGTTGACACCGGCGGAATCGAACCTGGTGCCGACCGAGCGGCACGTGGATTTTTCGGTCTTCGGCGCCGTGCCGCTGGAGATCTACATGGAGACCAAGGATAAGAAGTATCTCGAACTCGGCCGGATGTTTGCCGACCGGCAATGGGAGAATCCCACGCCCGAAGGGCTGACGGGCGAGACGCGTTTCTGGATCGACGATATGTTCATGATCACGGCGGTCCAGGTGCAAGCTTTCCGCGCCACCGGCGACCGCAAATACATCGACCGGGCGGCGCTCGAAATGACCGCGTACCTGGACAAACTGCAGCAGCCCAACGGCTTGTTCTACCACGCGCCGGACGTGCCGTTTTTCTGGGGCCGTGGCAACGGCTGGGTGGCCGTGGGGATGGCCGAGCTATTGCGGTCGCTGCCCAAAGACCACCCCAAACGGGCGGCCGTGCTGGCGGGCTATCGCAAAATGATGGGCACGCTGCTGAAGTACCAGGGTCAGGACGGCATGTGGAAGCAGTTGCTCGACCATCCGGAAGCCTGGCCGGAAACTTCCAGCACGGGCATGTTCACTTTCGCCATGATCACCGGCGTCAAGAATGGCTGGCTCGACGCGAAGACGTACGGCCCGGCGGCGCGTAAGGCCTGGCTGGCGCTGACCGGCTATATCGACGCGGAGGGAGACATCGGCAGCGTGTGCGAAGGCACCAACAAGCTGAACGACCTGCAATACTACCTGGATCGCAAGCGCAACACCGGCGACCTGCACGGCCAGGCGCCCATCCTGTGGTGCGCCTCGGCGCTGCTGCGGTAGGCCGCGGCGGCGCGATGACGTGGCGCAGCGCGGCTTCGCCGCGAGCTTTCATGCGTTTGGCTTCAGTGTTTTCATTGGCGGTCTCGTGCTCGGCGGGCGGAAAGAAATCGTCGCGGATCGCAAAGACTCTCACGTTCAGTAATGCAGACACCGCTGCGCTCTGCGCTCCGTGCAGCGCGGCTCAGTGAGGAAGCCTCTCATTGAGCAGGGAGCGGAGGGCCAAAATCATGTGACCGGCTCAAGCCATTGCCACGCCATGGCTGCAAGCGCTGACACAGCCGTATACACTTGGCATGAAGTGGGTTATCCCGCCGTCCACACGGCCCGCGATTCCCCGGCAACGATGACTTTTACGCCTCCTCCGCCCCAAATCCCTCCAAGTGCTTCAATTAACTACCCTTGCATTCGATAGGAAGCTGTGATAGTGTTCATCTCACAAAGGCACGGGTAGTCGCAGTTAAGGGGTCCACATTCGGCGGCTGCCGTCCATTTGAGATTGCCAGGGCGCAAGGTATGTCGCCCGAGAGGGGTTTGTAATGGTATCAAGAACCGCGTTGCTTCTATTGCTGTCGGCGTCGCTTCTCGTAATGCCGGCTTTCGCACAATTAGATTCGGGAACCTTTTCCGGCAGAGTCATCGATTCGAGCGGCGCCGTTGTCCCCAACGCGCAAGTCACGGTGGTGAATGCCGAAACCAATTTTGAAAGCACTTCCATCACAAATGCCGATGGACTGTTCCGCGTGCCCTCTTTGCGGCCCGGTCCCTACCGCGCCCAGATCAAGGCCAATGGCTTCAAGACCTACAACCGGAACGGAATCGAATTGAAGGTGGGCGACAATTTGTCGCTCGATATCACCATGGAAGTCGGCGTCATCTCGGAAAATGTGACCGTTACCAGCGAAGCCCCGCAACTGCAGACCGAAACCTCGGCCAGCGGCATGGTGGCCGAAGGCACGTATCTCGAGGGTCTGCCGCTCTATCAGCGTAACGTCAAGGCTACGTTTTACCTGATGCCCAACGTCGATGTGGCCGGTTTCGGCTACTCCGGCAACCTGAATGGCTATCATATCGACGGCCTGCAGGATTCCAAAATCGGCTATTTCCAAGATGGCACCTACGCGGTGGCCAACAACGGCGGGACGATTTACACCACCGACCCCATCCAGAGCACCGTGGAAGAAGTGAAAGTGCTCGCCACCACCCTGCCGGCCGAATACGGCCACTCGGGCGGCGGAGCCATGACCGCCGTACAGAAGACCGGCACCAATACCGTGCATGGGGAAGCCTCCGAATTCGGGCGTTGGAGTTCCCTGCAGCAACGCAAGTATTTCGACTTATATAAACTCGGCCAGCAACAGCCGGGCCAGGTAGCGGCGGCATCGGAGCTTTTCCAGGAGCCCAATGCCACCCTGACTGGACCTGTCTATATCCCCAAAATCTATAACGGGAAAAACAAGACGTTCTTCGTCTTCGCCGTGGAGAGGTTGGACGAGAAGCAGGCCAAGCAGTCGGCTTACACCGTACCGGACGCCAACATGCTGGCCGGTAACTTCAGTTTTGCCGGTCAAGGAGTAACCGCCAATCCGCTCTACGACCCGTTGAGCACCGCTCAGCTTGCCAATGGAACCTATACCCGCAGTCCGATCCCCAACAACATCATTCCGCAATCGCGGATCGATCCCGTGGCCGCTAAATTCCTTAGCCTGACTCCCTGGGCGCTCCCCGACACGGCGGGGACCTACAGCAACACCGGACCAGCGAACAATTTCCAGGGCACTTACTACAAGAAAGTCTTCTGGGAAAACTACACCGGCCGCATCGATCAGCAGTTCACCCCGACTTTTAAGATGTTCGGCAACTGGCAGTACAATTCACGCTACCAGCGCAGCCCCAACCCGCAGCTCTCGCAACCGCTTTTCGACTCCAGCCTGGTGCTCGAGCACGACTACCAGTCCACCGCCACGCTCGGCTTCACCAAGATCTTCAGCTCCTCGCTCATCGACGAAGTCCACATGGGCTTCTATCGATTCGAACCACGCATCTCCTCGCCGGATGTCAATAATAACCTCGGCGGACTCCTGGGCATTCCCAATGTCGCGCCCACGCTGCTCCCCGGCGGACTGCCGCTCAGCGTCGGCGGCCCCACCACCAACATCTTCGAAAACTGGACCCTCCGCGACGACTTGACCTGGGTGAAGGGCGATCATAGCTTCAAGTTCGGCTACGATCTGCTCCGCGAAAACCAGAACAATTACAACCTGGGCACTCCCAGCGGCAGCTTCAGCTTCGACGGAGCTTCCGGCCTGACCGGCAATGGATCCACCACCATACCCAACACCGGCGGCATCAGCCTGGCTTCCTTCATGCTCGGCTCAGTCACGTCCGCCAGTTTTTCCATTCCCACGGCAAGCTGGCTGCCACGCGACAATATCAACAGCCTGTACGCCCAGGACGATTGGAGAATCACGCCCAAGCTCACCATGAATATCGGCGTGCGTTATGTGAATGAGAGCCCGTGGCATAGCAAGTACGGCCAGTGGGCCCAGTTCAACCCGTCGGTGGCCGATCCCCTGATTGCGGGCGACATGGGCCAAATTACCCATCCCGGCGGCAACATGAACAATCGCCACAACCTCAACTTCGAACCGCGTCTCGGCATCGCCTGGCACCCGACCAGTAAACTGGTGATCCGCAGCGGTTTCGCGCTGATGCACGTCGACCTCGGCCTGGCCCCCAGCGAGCTGGCGGAGTACAGTATCGCCGCGACGCAGTCCGAGCCGGGCGGAAATCCCACGCCCCTCTACCAGATCAGCCACGGGCCGAACCCGATTGTCTATCCCCAGCTCGCGTCCAACAACACCCAGCCCTACCAGGGCTGCACCAGCACCACGGTTACCGGCATCACCGGTCCCATTGAAACCTGCTCGGGCCGCAGCGCCACCTATATCAATCCCAATCTGCACCAACCGTATGTGATGACCTGGAGTTTCAATCCGCAGTATCAGTTGAAATCCAACTATCTGCTGCAACTGGACTATCAGGGGTCCGCCAGCGTGGGCCTCATCGAAACGCCGAACTCTAACGTGCTCCCCGAGACCTACGACGCCGGCAACAACACAGCTCTGGCCACCTTCGTCGGCAACTCGCAGCCGTTCCGGCCCTTCCCCAACTATGGCACCCTCGGATACATGAACAATATCAGCCACGCCACCTACCACTCCGGCACGGTCCATATCACCAAGCGTTACTCCAGCGGGTTGCTGTTCGATAGCTTCTTCACCTATTCCAAGAGCCTGGATGGAACCGGCGTAGGCGTCACCGATGTCGCGACTAATTTGTACAAAGGACCCTCCTCCTATGACCGGCGCCTCCGCTACGTGGGCAATTTCAGCTACGACATCCCCATCGGCAAGGGCCGGGCGCTTCTCACCAATGGTGGTATCCTCGACAAAATCATCGGTGGCTACGTCCTGGTGGCTACCTACGACATCTATACGGGCAATCCCGTCACCTGGAGCTTCACCAACAGCCCGTACACTTACCTGCCGAGCTTCATCGGCATCGGTGGCCGGCCCGTGATGTTAGGGACGCCGGTTCTGCGCAACGATTGGCAGGATCTGGGAACCAATCGCTTCAACGAGGGGTTTCAGAATTCCACCATCAACAGTCTGTCGGATTTCGCCTATCCCACCCAATACGGATTCGGCAATGCCGGCAAGGATACCTTCACCACCCAACGCGGCATTGGTTTCAGTTTCTCGGCCCGCAAGGAATGGCAGTTGAAGGAACGTCTGAAGATGCAGTTCCGCTTCGACTTCCAGAACCCCTTCAAGTGGTATAACTGGGGCGCCATGAACACCACGGTGGATCTTAAGAACCTGACGGCGGGATTGGAGAATTCCTCTAACATGTTCGGCAAAGTGTCGTCCGGAAACGAGGGGACCACAGTCGCCGATGGTGGTACTCCCATGATGAACCTCACCCTGAAACTTCTTTTTTAGCGGCGGGGTGATCGATCGGTAGTCGGAGGGACGCCGGGACGGACCGGCGCCCCTCGCTATTTTGTCCCGCGTGCCAGAGCATTTTCTAATCCATAAATGAGCCTGAAACCGAACCTCACAGGCGAGGCGTCTGGGTCTGCGTTTGCATGTTCCCCCTTTCCCTCATATTAGGTCGCGCTTCAGAACGGCCCGGAGCGGT
>Ga0182018_10005418_pt1 | contig 10278 bp, 5 predicted proteins | sample 812P2MmetaG_FD_120490 | JGI IMG/M metagenome (GOLD analysis project Ga0182018, IMG submission 120490) | Permafrost microbial communities from Stordalen Mire, Sweden - 812P2M metaG | ecosystem: Environmental > Terrestrial > Soil > Wetlands > Permafrost | place: Sweden: Stordalen | collected... | reverse complement strand
TTCCCCGTCGTACCGGAAGATACCGTTTTCCGTGCTCACCCAAATGAAACCCACGCGATCTTGGTAGATTCGCCGGATCGCGAGGTTGTCGAGGCCTTCTGTAACCCCGAAGTTGCTGAAATTGTATTCCTGAGCGCGCAAGACCCCGGACGTCTGCACGAGGAGGGCGAGTACAGCAACTAATCTCAGTGAACGGTAATCGCGCAATTTATTGTGGAAGGATTTGCTCAATTCGTGTGCCGCCATTCTTATCGGCCGTTCATCGTCGAGAAGGCGAGTAATGCGCATTTCAGTCCCCGCCCGAAGGCTTTTCGTCGTGTATGATCTTAGCCAGGGCCAGCATCTTCGCACTGATTTTCAGGCCTGCGCGCTCCGCCGCAAGCAGGTTGACTTCAAAATGAAGAGTGTTACCGTCGGCCGTCAAGTTGATGACTCCACCCAGGACCGCGAACCCTTCGGTTTCGCCAACCGTCAACGTGCTTGACCCTTTCAGCCCCCTCAGTATCCTGGTGGCCTGAGCTTCTGCCGTGGCAGGAACAAATACCATGTGACAAACGTTCATGATGTCGCTTGGTCTCAGCGTCCTGACTTCGATCGGATGGCTTCCCACAGTCCTGGTCCGCAACTCCCCCTCAATATCTGGACCGAATGGGTCATCACCGACGATGCATATCACCAGGGGCGCGCCCGGACCACGATATGACTGGGCGGGCCACTCCACAAACTTAGTGAAGTTATAAAGAAACGCAAGTTTGACTGGGTACTCCACGGTTTTCTCATCCCTCGAAAAGGCTCTGGGAGAAACATTCGAAAAGAAGCAGCAGACAACGACAAAGATGGAAGCTTGGATTCGGCGCGAAACTATCCTGGCGGTGAAACGCCAGCACGATCTCCCGTTATTGTGTTTTTGCGGTCGAATATTAATCATTAGAACTTAGTACCGGTATCCTACTTTGATTCGAAAAGTTCGGCCGTCCTGAACGATAACGTCTTCCGCGAGCCCAGCGCCGCCAGGGTCGGCAAACTTCTCGTTAAACGCGTTATAGAGACTTGCCGAGACTTCCCATCCCTTAACCACCTTCCGGCTGAACAGGGTAAGATTGGTGACCGTGTACGCTCCTGAATATTGGCCCGCGAGTGTTTTCCTATTACTGAGGTACTGAAGGTCCATGCTCGCGAACACTTTTTGTCTAATGAGGGGCACGCTAAGGCTCGCCTGAATCAGGTGTTTCGGGGAATTAGTGATACCTACCCCAGTGCTGGGGTTAATTGCGTCCTGAAAGGTGTAACTGACCGTGCCCTCCGCGCCATCCCGCAGCTTTCTCGATAAGCCAAAGTCCAAACCTCGCAGGTGCAACGATCCGGTGTTGGCGAAAGCAGCCTCTCCGGTCGTTGAGTCAACTTGTTCGCCGATTAGGTTATGGATGGGGTAATAAAATCCCGAAACGGTCGTCTGGAAGTGGTTGGCAAAGTATTGCTCCCACACCAGTTCCATAGTCTTAAGTGTCTGGGGCCGGAGAGAGGGGTTAGCCTGGTTTCCGGGGGCATCGTAGTAAAGCTCAAACATATTGGGAGCGCGAAAGGACTGCCCGTAAAGAAACTTGAAGGTTGTTTTAGCCCAAGGATTATAGATTAGAGCGGCGCGCGGGTTCGTGGTACCGCCAAAGGTCGAATAATGGTCGTACCGAAGTCCCAGGTTCAATACGAGGTCCTTTCGAAGGTGAATTTCGTCCTGAGCATAAGCAGAAAATACGTTTGAGGTCTGGCTGCTACTAAAATATTGAACGAAAGGTTGCTGATCGTAGTTTCCCTGATCTTGCTGAAAGTTGTCCCGGTATTCGGAACCGAGCGTCAAACGTTGCGTCTCGGAAACTTGTTTGGATAGCGTTACTTCATCTCCCCACCACTTGCCGTGCGCGAAATTCTTGTTCGATACTCGAGAAGGCCCTCCCGAGTCGGAGTAATCGTAGACATAATTGCCATCATTATTGAACTGATCGTAGTACGTGCGGTTCGCAAAGGTCCATCCGCGGCCGAGCGTGCGATCGTAGCGAAGATCAATGTATCCGCGCCCGTCAATGGTGCGGGTTCCGGTGACGTCGAAAACCGTTCCAAAGGGAGCGGTGGGAATCCCTTTATCCCGGGATCCAAAAACGCCTTGCAATGTGAAACGGCCCCATGATGCATGTGCGAAAAACTGGTGAAACTCGTCATCGTTTGCGTTCACCGCAATGCCGTTGTTGGTGGTGGGATTGTCGAATTCCTTGAAGAAAAGTTGGTCCTGCCCGTGGGAATCGTAGAAGGAGGTGGAAAGAAGCAGTTCCAGACCATTATCAAACTTCTTGCCATAACTAATGCGGCCCTGATAAGTACCGTTACTAGCCACCTCGCCTGCCACGTTCACCCCTTGCAAATCCTGCTCCCGTTTCGTGATGATGTTAATGACCCCGAGGAAAGCACTGGCGACATACAGGGAGGAATTGGGTCCTCGGATCACTTCGACGCGGTCGATTAGGTCAACGTCAATCGGGAACTCGGTTCCTATCAGAGCCGAGTCGAAAATGTTATCGTTGACCCGGTGGCCGTCTATCAATAACGTAATGGAATTGTTGTATTCCCCGGGAAGTCCAAAGCCTCGCACTCCCACGTAGCTGTAATTCCGGTCGTAGCTGACATAAAAACCCCGGACGTTTCTCAGGATGTCGGCAAGGGTCCGGTAGCCGTGTTTTTGAATTTCATCGGATGTAATGATGGTGACTGACGCGGGCGCTTCCGTAACTTTTTGCGTGAACCCGGAAGCGCCGTAGACGGAATCGATCTTGATCGACATCAAATCCTCAAGACTGTCGTCCAACAAACTCGGGTTGGCGGGCTTATCCTGAGCCATCGCGTGCGTAGAGCTCAAGAGGGGTAAAAGAGAGAGCATTACCAAAACCATTGATCGGTGAACCGCTGGCCAGGAGGCCATTCCTTGCACCCAGTCCCGATAGAGGGATTCCCCATTTTTGGATGGCCGCTCGGAAGTGATTACACTTTCCATGACAAGGATATTTCGACAGAGGCTGAGCGATGTGTCCCGAAGGGCACACCTTTCAACTGGCTGTTAACTGATACGAATATTGTGTCCGGCAAGAACCCTTACGGGGTGGCTTGGGGAAAGCACGCCGGGAAAGCGCTCGAAACACCAAGCCCGAGCAACGCAAAGCATGGGCACGCCTGGCGGGATGGCAAGGGCTCGGAGCCATCCAAGAAAGAGCTTTCCAAAAGGGGCCAAACTGGGAAAGCGACCAGCGGAGTGTGGCCGCAAAGGAAAACGATGAAGCGCGCAGCGATTACTGCAGGGTTTCGACCGCGGACCAGCGTCAGGGCCAGTCCCCTCAATGCGCGGTAAAAACAGCCCATACACGAACACGGCGATGGCGCAGGTGAGCAGTACGGCACCAATCGCGCTCACGGCGGTGCCGATGGAAGCTCGGTCTGGCTTCCCCTTTATCATATGCAGAAAGAAACCGCCCGATTGAGCAGTATTCCCACGACAAGCGTCGTGCCCCCCTGCTTGATGGCTGGGGACAAGGAAGTCTTAACCAGGAGACGGAATAGAACGATGCGCTGAGCGTTGACCGCCAGCGTAGGACTGTCTAGGCTTCAGACCCGGTGGTCCGATCGATCTCCGGCGACTTGAGGCGCTCACAAGGGCGGGCAAAACCGGTCGCATCGGGCAGAGCCCGTCGATTGGCTGTATGACGCGCGCTCGCCCGCCCATCCAGTTCTCTTTCATTTGGTAATCTCAACGATCTCCAGTGTATTCGTATTCGCCGCAGAGCTCCGGCGCGCCACATAAATGTCTAAGATCGCGTCAAGCTCCTGCTGTTGAATCGGCTTCGCGAGATACCCATCCATTCCCGCCACCTGGCACCGCTCCTGATCGCCTTTCATGGCGTGTGCGGTCAAGGCGATTATAGGTTGGTGCACCCCACCGCCTCTTGCCTTCTCTTTTACACGGAGGGCCGCTGTGGCTTCAAGTCCGTCCATCTCCGGCATCTGGACGTCCATCAAGACGAGATCGAAGCTTTCTCTCTCGAGCGCCTTGAGCGCCTCCCGACCGTTCGAGGTCATCACGACGCGATGACCTCGTTTCTCAAGCAACCGGGTCGCTAGCAGTTGGTTTACCCGATTGTCTTCCGCCACCAGTACCCGCAAGAAGGCCGTGGGGTCGCGGGCATCTTGCAAAGAGTATCGCGTGATTAAAGGGACTTCACCTTGTTGAGCTCGGGTTCCCAAGGCTCGCGCAATTGCTTCCCTCAATTCGGATTGCCGGATGGGCTTCAATAGGTAGGCGGCCACTCCCAGTTCATGGCATCGCTCGCCGTCGCCTCGATGGCCCGCCGAAGTGAGCATCATCATTGTGGCCGTGGATAATTCGGGCCTTTGCCGGATTTGTTCAATTAGAGAAAAGCCGTCCATCGCCGGCATGTGCATGTCCGTTAAGACCAGCGCATATGGTTCTCCCGCAGTTTGGGCGGAGGAGAGTCGCTCTAGAGCCTCTTCTCCGCCTTCCACCGATGTCGACTTCATGTTCCAGAGCTTCAGCATTCCCTCAAGAATCCGCCGGTTGATACGGTTATCGTCTACTATGAGAACCTTTACGTCCCGCAGTGTCTCAGGTGGGGTATTCGCTCCGACTTCAATCAGCTTCTCGGTGGTCTTCAACCTCGCGGTGAAATGAAACTTGGTTCCTCGACCTACCTCGCTTTCGACCCAGATTTTTCCGTCCATTAATCCCACGAGGCGCTTCGAGATAGTCAATCCGAGTCCGGTTCCGCCGTATTTCCGAGTCGTTGAGTTATCCGCCTGGACGAACGGCTCAAAGATCAACTTCTGCTTCTCGGGAGGAATCCCACTACCTGAGTCCGATACCGTGAAATGTATGATTCGGTCGTCGCGGTCCTCGGCCTCTATCCAAACGGTCAATGCCACCTCACCTTGATCTGTGAACTTAATGGCATTCCCCACGAGGTTAACCACAACTTGGCGCAGTCGGTTGGAATCTCCCCGGAGGACGTCCGGAACCGAGGGAGCTATCTCGCACAGAAGCTCCAGACCCTTTTCATCCGCCCGTAACGCTAGTGTTTTCAGCGTACCTTCCAGGCTATCGCGCAGGTTGAAATCCTCCACGTCCAAACCTATTTTCCCCGCCTCGATCTTGGAGAAGTCGAGAATGTCATTGATCACAGTGAGCAGAGAATCCGCCGAGAGTTTCACCGTCTCTATATATTCTCTTTGTTCCGAGTTGAGGTCGGTTTCCAACGCCAGGTCAGTCATCCCCATCACTCCATTTAGCGGAGTCCGAATTTCATGGCTCATGTTCGCCAGAAACTCGCTTTTTGCCCGATTACCCGCTTCAGCGGCATCCTTCGCTGCGATTAGTTCTTGTTCAGACCGCCTGCGGTCGGTAATGTCGCGTAAAAATGCGAAGAAGCCAGATGTCTCACCCGCGCGTATCACAGAAATGCTCAGTTCTACTGGGAATTCCCGCCCGTCTCGGTGCAACCTCGTAGTCTCAAAACGTTTCCTCATTACTGAGGTTGGCACCGAGGCAAGCTCATCAAGGAGGCGGCGGTATTCGTCACGATGGAGATTAGGCACAATTGTTTGGTAAATGCTCCGCCCTATAGCCGCAGAGCGTGACCATCCGAATGTAGTTTCCGCTTGCGCATTCCAATCTGTGATCATCCCGTTCGCGTCTGTTCCAATAAATGAGTCAAGCGCCGTTTCAATAATCTGGCGGTAGCGTTGATCACTGGACTCAAGTTCCAACGCCTGCACAGAAAGGCGTCGATCAGCTGATGACGTCAAGGATACAAGTCCGAGCACTATGAGGGTCACGACACTGATAGCAGCGGCGCCCAGGAGTGGGATGCTTATCGAGTGCAACAGTTCCTGCTGGCTTAGCACAGCGGGTGTAAAGCTCGCGGCGGCCATGCCGGTGTAATGCATCACCGGGATGGCCGCGCCCATCACCAGTGCGCTGGCACTTTTCAGCCAACCTCCACCTGTTGTGTCTCCTCGGAAGTGGAACGTCAACCATAAAGCTACGAAAGAAATCACGATCGCAAGAACGACCGATACGATTACGAGCGCCGGAGAATAGCGGCACATTGCCGGTAAACGCATTGCTGCCATGCCAATGTAGTGCATAGCCGCGATTCCGCCACCCATAAAGAGACTGCCAATCGTAGCTCGCAACAGCCCCATTCTTCGACGGCTCACGACAAACAAAGCCACAGCAGATGCGAACACAGCAGCCAAGAGTGATAGGAAAACCGTGGGCCAGTCATATTCGACCGGCACGGGCAAGTGAAAGGCCAGCATCCCGATGTAGTGCATTGACCAAATACCGATCCCCATCGCCGCGGCGCCACTCGTCAACCAAAGGAGGCGCGCCCGACCGTGCGCGGAGGTCACCCGGCCCGACAAGTCCAGGGCGGCGTAAGAAGCGAGTATCGAGATAAGTACGGACAGAGCTACAAGGCGATCATCGTACGAGCCGACCATAGCTACGTCAGAAGGAGTCATAGTGCACCTCGCTAAAACCACACAACCTCGATCGTTCCATTTGGCGCCCCAACTAGGACATGTGCACCCCGATTCCTGCCTCACGCCCACGATTTCCGGGGATGACCCTGTTCATAACCCTTAAGCTGAGAATCACCAAGACCCGCTTACGGCATAGCTCTTAGAGGTCATGTGGTGCGGACTCGGGCGTGCCTGACCGGTCGCAGGATCGGCAGATGTCAAGACTATCCCACTGAATTTGCACCTACTTCTGGCACAGGACCGGTGGACACCGCCATCTCCGCCAGTTCGGAGCGGTTACGCCCCTTCGCCTTCGCTCGATAGAGTGCATCGTCGGCAAGCTGTAAGAGCATCTTGGCATCGGCACAAGGCGGGGAACTGCTTACTGCGACACCGAGGCTCGCCGTCACCCGTATCGGGCCAGCGCGGGCGAAAACAGGCTGAGAATCGATATTCCTGCGAATCCGTTCAGCCAATGCCATCGTACCGGGAGCATCTGTAAGGGGAGCGACAATTAAGAATTCCTCCCCGCCGTAGCGTCCGACGCTGTCGTAAGGGCGCGTAGAATCTCTGAGCCGCTGTGCGACCGTCCGCAATATGTCGTCCCCTGACAGGTGGCCATAGGTGTCATTCACGTTCTTAAAGTGGTCGATATCGGCCAGGACGATTCCGAATGGGCGATCATCGCGCACCTGCCGTGCCATCTCCCTGTCTAGTGCCTCCAGGATGGCAGAGCGATTAGGGATATCGGTTAGGGCATCATTGGTCGCGCGGAAATGGAGTTCCGCCTGCGCGGCAAGCAAGTCGTCTTGTAAGGTTAGAATCCGGCCGCCGACACGAAGACGCGCGCGCAGTTCCTGGGCGTCAAAAGGTTTGGTCAGATAGTCATCCGCACCCAGTTCGAGGCCCTGGAGAAGATCCTGTTTCTGGCTGCGAGCGGTGAGCAGCAGCACGTAAATATAGGGACGGTTTTTGCGCTCGCGAATTCGTCGGCAAATCTCGATGCCCTCCATTCCAGGCATCATCCAATCCAAAACGGCCAAGCGCGGCGCGTCCGCGGTGTCGAGAAGGCGAAAGGCCTCGATTCCGTTCGCTACCACGGTCACGTCATAAGCCCACTTTAAGAGAAGAGACTCGAGCATCCGACGGGAAACGGGGTCGTCTTCGGCAATCAGAATCCTCTCCCTCTTCTTGACTCCGTTCATCCTGCAACCCCGAGTAATCGATGAAGCCGCGTGGGTTCTGCCCGCTGATCTCTCGCTCAAATTGACTTGATCAATGCCCCTGCCAGGTCCGAATTTCAGGTCGCAATGCTTTGTGGAAGGGCTTCCAGTTCGGAAACCAGATGGTCGAGATCCTGTTCGAGGGACTTGAACAGATCATCGGCCTGCTCCAGGTTGCCAGAGCGAGCACATCCTTCGAGCGCGTCAGCGGCGCGTGAAACGCCGACGGCACCCAAATTCGCAGAGGACCCCTTAAGACTGTGGGCGTGGCGTTCCAACGCTTTGGCGTCTTGCGTGCCGATGGCTCGCCGTATCTCTTCCATGACTCTCGGACACTCCTGTATAAACAGGTGTGTCATTTCGTCGAACAACTCCCGGTCGCCTTCCAGTCGGTCGAGCGCCGCTGCGAGGTCGAATCGGCCGTTCGAAGCCGCTGCCATGCCTTTAGCGACTGCTTTGCGGTCCCCGATTTTATCGACCACAGCCAGTAGCTCCGAAATACGGATTGGCTTGGTGAGGTAGTCGTCCATGCCGGCAGCGATGCACCGCTCCTCATCTCCCTTCATCGCATGAGCGGTCATCGCGGCGATGGGAATGTGTTCGCCGGTCGCTTTCTCAGATTCCCGGATGGCTCTGGTTGCCTCCCAGCCGTTCATCTCAGGCATCTGGATGTCCATCAGAACGAGATCGTATGAATCCTTTTTTAGCGCCTCCAGCGCTTTCTTGCCGTTTGCGGCGATGGTCACCGCATGCCCCTGCTTCTCGAGAAGCCGGAGCGCGACCAATTGATTGACAGCGTTATCCTCGACGAGGAGGATCCGCACTTGGGGTCGATTCTCGCGGAGCGAATGGCGCGTAACCAACGAAGAGGGAAGACTCTTCGCGGGACGAGTTCCTAAAGCCGTGACGATAGCGTCCAGCAACTCGGCCTGCCGAACCGGCTTCGTCAGATAGGCAGCGACTCCGATCTCGCGGCAGCGTGCGGCATCTCCCCGCAGGCCGGCGGAGCTCAGCATCATCACCGTGGCTGCGCCCCAATCTGGATTTCGTTTGATGGTTTCGGCCAAAGCGAACCCGTCCATTTCAGGCATTTGCGCATCCAGAAGGATGAGCGGAAAGATTCTCCCGAGACCTTGGCCTTCTCGCAGTGCAACAATCGCTTTCGCCGCGCTGTCCACCGCAGTTGGATTCAGGTGCCAGCCATCGAGCATCTTGGTCAGAATTTGGCGATTCGTGGCGTTATCATCCACCACAAGTACCCTCATGTCCCGCAAAGTCATCGGATCCCTCGGTACGACAACCCGTGCGGGCGACTTCTGGAGCGCGAAGGCGACGGTAAAGTGAAAGCGGCTACCCTGCCCAGGTGAGCTTTCCACTGAGAGTTTCCCGCCCATGAGTTCGACAAGCCTGGAAGAAATTGTCAGGCCCAGGCCGGTGCCTCCATACTTGCGGGTCATCGACCCATCCGCTTGGTTGAAAGCCTCGAAAATTGTGGTCTGTTTTTCGGCGGAGATACCGATGCCTGTGTCGGCAACGATGAAATGAAGCCGAATCTCTTGCTCCGTCCGCGATTCCTTTTCCACGTGCAACACCACCTCGCCGTGTTCGGTGAACTTGATGGCATTGCCCACCAGATTGACGACGATTTGGCGTAGACGCCCGGGATCCCCGACCAGCGCATCCGGCACGTCGGGACCAATTTCAAACGCCAGCTCGAGTCCCTTCTGGTGTGCCCGGAAACTCAGAGTCTTCATCGTGTCACCCAGGCCATCGCCCAGATTGAAATCGATCGCGTCAATTTCCAGCTTTCCAGCTTCAATTTTCGAGTAATCAAGGATGTCGTTTATCAGGGACAACAAAGAATCAGCAGACGTCTTCGCCAGATTCAAATACTCACGCTGCTCGGGATCCAGCTCGGTGTCGAGGACCAACTCAGTCATGCCCATGATTCCGTTCATTGGCGTGCGGATTTCGTGGCTCATATTGGCCAGGAATTCGCTCTTGGCGCGATTTGAGGCTTCTGCCGCCTCTTTAGCCTGCCGGGCGGCCTCCTCGGCGCGTTTGCGCACGGAAATATCCTGATAGATGCCAAGAGAACCGACCGCCTTCCTATTCACCACCATGCCGACTGTATGTAGTTCAACATCGACGAAGCTCCCGTCCTTTCGCTGCCGGCGGGTGACCAGATGTGTGGGTTCCTGATCCACTGGCGAGTGGGACGAACCACGAGCCTCGGCGAGGTCGGTATCGGCAAAAAGGCCGCTAACGGGTTTCCCGACAATCTCGTCGCGTGCGTACTGAAACAGTTTCTCGAATGCTGTATTGCACAGCTGTACCCTCTGTTCAGCGTCCAGCACCATGATTGCGAGCGGGCTGTTTTCAACCAGCGCGTTCAGATAGGCAGTGCGCTCCGCAACTCTGGTCTCAAGCCCGTCATGAGCGAGCTGCAAGGCGAGGTCCCGTTGCTGAATCCGGTCGA
>Ga0182018_10005417_pt1 | contig 10284 bp, 10 predicted proteins | sample 812P2MmetaG_FD_120490 | JGI IMG/M metagenome (GOLD analysis project Ga0182018, IMG submission 120490) | Permafrost microbial communities from Stordalen Mire, Sweden - 812P2M metaG | ecosystem: Environmental > Terrestrial > Soil > Wetlands > Permafrost | place: Sweden: Stordalen | collected... | reverse complement strand
CTCACCGGAGCGAAGAAGTCGGGCGTCGCGACGGCAAGAACCCCATCTGATCCCCGATAAGGACTCCAAATAATGATTACCAAAAAGTCTACCAACAAAGGCCGCTTCGTCGAAGGTAAGAGCGGCAACCCCTCCGGTCGTCCGATCGGGAGCCGCAACCGAACTACCCTCTTGCTCGAGGCGCTCCTCGACGGCGAGGCGGAAGCAATCGTCCGTAAAATCGTCGAGAAGGCCAAGGAGGGCAACCTCCATGCCCTGCAGATGTGTTTGGATCGCGTCCTTCCGGCGGCGAAGGATCGCACGGTGCAGTTCGATCTCCCCCCAAGCCAGACCTTGAAAGACGTCTCCTCCGGCATGAGAACCATAACTGCGGCTGTGAGCCAAGGTCAACTGACGCCTAACGAGGGCGAGACCATTTCCCGGACTCTGGGGCAGCGCCGATGTGATGGTCTATCAGGACCTTCAGCAGCGCGTCGAGAAACTGGAGCGAGGCCCCTCAGCCGATGGCAACAAAATCCAAATCGTGAAGAGCTATCGATAGAGACTGGCAAAGCCACGGCTTTTAAGTGGCCGCGCATAAAGTGGGGCGATGAAAGTCGATCTAAGAAAACGTATCGAACGTCTGGAGTGCCAGGAACGCATCCGCAGTCGCTGGGTCGCAGCGCGGAAAGAGGTTGCCCGGCTGGAGCAGCAGTCGATCAGGCGCCTGGCGGACTATCGGCGGCGCCTTGAGAAGTCAGCCGAAGAGGTCGACGAAACCTCTATTCCCCCGAACCTCAAGCAGTAGAACGGGGGACGGATTTACGCAAAATGCAAAACCAGATTTCACGCTGTCCGAAAAAGGGAAGAAAAGGTTCCAAGGAAAAGAAACCGTAGGTTTCGTTCCCTTGGCCTTCGATTTAGAAAGCTCAACACTAAAATGACCAACCAACAAATGGCTCTACAACCAAACCCCCACCTCCCCAAAACCCGCCCATATTTCTCATCTCCACCTGTATTTCACCTGTTATTTACAGGCAAGCCGGTGCTTCTGATGTTCAGCGAGCCGGGCTGCGGCGCCTGCGATGAGGCAATGCCCGAGGTTGCGCAATGGCAGCGCGAGTACGGAGATCGTCTGGTGATTGTTCCGATCGGCCGCGGCGACGCGCAGGCGAATCGCGCCAAGAGCGAGAAGCACGGTCTTGAGAACGTGCTGCTGCAGGTCGACCGGGAAGTGGCCAACGCCTATCTTGCGGACAACACGCCGAGCGCGGTGCTGGTAAGAGATGGCCGGGTGGAGAGCTCGCTCGCGTTGGGTACGGACGCCATCCGCGGTTTGGTGGTTCACGCCATCCTGCCGCCATCGGTGAGTAAGGGTGAGGCGGTGCCGTCGCTCAAGCTGGCCGATTTGAAGGGACAAGTCGTGGATCTCGCCCAACTGCGAGGCCGGCGTACGTTGCTCTTGTTCTGGAACCCTTCGTGCGGATTCTGCCAGCAGATGTTGGACGATGTGAAATCGTGGGAGCGCAATCCTCCCAAAGATGCGCCCGAACTGCTCATCGTAGCCGCTGGTTCGCCGGACGACATTCGTAAGCAGGACCTTGGTTCGCGGGTGCTGCTCGATCCGTACTTCGGCGCGAGCCAGGTTTTCAATTCCGGCGGTACTCCTTCGGCGGTTTTGATTGACGAACAAGGCCGAGTGGCTTCCGATGTGGGAGTGGGCGCGCCGGATGTGCTCGCGATGGCGAGATCCGGCGCGGGTGTTAGCGCGTAGACCGAGAGGACTAAGAAGATAACACAGATGTTTGTCCGGCTGCGCCGGGAGCGCGCCATTTCCCAGAGGTTGAGAACTATGAAGCGAGATCGGGCAAGGCTTCTTCGGACGATCCCTGGAATTTATTGATCGCCGTTCATAGAGGGGTTGCTCACCGATAGTGACTCGGCCTGGGAATGGTCTGGGAGGTCCCGCTCGACTAAGTGAGCTCTTTGAATGGATTAAACACTTTTCCATAGTCGCGGCAGAGTTCGCAGCGATGGGCTGGGTGCCGAAGAGACTCGGCCCGCAAGCCATCGTCTACCCGGGTCAACAACAGCAGGCTCGTGCCGCCATCCAGTGGTTGTCCGGCGAGATTCGGCGGGAACGAGTTTTCGCGCACGGGGTGGCGGAAGCACGGATCAGACTGGGTGTACCTCCACGCCGGGGGTGCGCTCGGCAGGGACGGAGCTGTGCCGGGTGTGCAGGTACAGTTGCCCGCCGAATTGCAGTCCTATTGCCTACTGCCGTCGCACCAAGGCGCGGCACGAGTGAGCGCGGTGCAGGCCAGTCTGCACTTCCTATCCCTAGCGCCCGACAGGATCAGCTTCCTCCTGCTGGCCGCGGCTTACCGAGCCCCTTTGAGGAAGGTGGATTTCAGTCTCTTTCTCACCGGAAAAACTGGGGTGTTCAAGACCGCCGTGGCGGCACTCTGCCAGCAGCACTTCGGAACGGCCCTGGACGCCAATGGCCTGCCCGGCAACTTCTCGTCGACATCCGCAGCCCTCCAGTGGCTGGCCTTCCAGGCCAAAGATGCGCTTCTGGTGGTGGACGATTTTGCGCCCACGGGGAGAAATGGCGACAGCCAACTGCAAAATGTCTCGGAACGACTGTTCCGCGCGGCGGGCAATCGGCAAGGGCGGAGCCACATGGGTGGAGACGGGCGGTTGAGCACCCCCACGCCGCCCCGGGCTCTGGTGCTGGCCACCGGGGAAGAAGTGCCGGCAGGGCAGAGTATTCGTGCCCGGCAGTTGATCGTGGAGGTGGGGCCGGGAGAGGTGCGAAAGGCCAGGCTCAGCGAGTGCCAACGTGCGGCGCGCGCGGGACAATTTTCGATAGCGATGGGAGCCTACGTAAGTTGGCTGGCGGATCATTATGAGGAACGGCAAGAACGTCTCCAGAATCGAGTCCGGGATCTGCGCAGCCGAGGGTACGGCGAACAGCGCACGCTCGACTCCCGACGACTCTGGCGGAGTTGCAGAGTGGGTGGGAGCTGTTCCCGGCGCCCCGCAAAATGCCGAACCGGGAAAACTGCGGGTGTTTTACACCGTTGCTAACAACATCCCTCGACTCGTGCTCCAGCGGCGCTGACACGAAAGCGCCGCTTGAGCAGCCCTCTGGAAGCGGTCGGCGGATGCGGTGAAACTTCAGTGAAGACGTAGAGCGTTCTCCAATATCCCTGCTGATGGTGTAAGTTTGAAGAATGTCGCCCGGTACCCTTAGCACCGCCCTGGTCCTTGCCTGTGGCGCGGCTGCTGCCCAGGTTTCGCCCCAGCCGCTGATCGGCAAGGGTTGGGGCCTCGATCACGTGCAGATCACCCAGCCGAGTGATGCCGAGGCGAGGGAGACTTACGCAACCCGCCTTGGCTTCAGCGTTCCACCCAGCAGTCGAAGCCCCGAGATGGGATTGGAAGGCACCTCGATTTCCCTTCCGCCCTCCTATCTTGAAATAGGATTGATATACGATCGCGAAAGGGCTTCCGCATACTTTCGCGAAATGACTCCTGGCTTGGCCCGCCAAGCTGGGATGGCAAATTACGCTGCCGTGCTGAGCCGGCTGCAGAATAAAGAGGGTTTTATCCGCGGCTATTTTATAGACGTTGCCCCCGTCGAAGACGCCGCCGCGTTCTTGCGGTTGGTCGGAAAGAAGGTGACTCTGCCGCCACCCCCCACCTATTTGGTCGATGGAAAACAACAGCCTGGCGGATGGCAGGATCTGTTCATCGAAGAAGAGCCGTCGGTCCCGGCCGGGGTTCCCGGAGGTCCCGGAATCGGCTTCGTGGAATACCGGAATAACGAAAGCCGTATTGCCACGGAAGCCCGGCTGCGGCAGGTGCGGGAGAGGATCGAAAAGAACAGTCCCGACGACCGGCGCAAGCCGGGCGATCTCCACGCGAACACCGCGAGAAAACTCAGTGCCGTATGGATCGCGGTTCCGAACGTCGAGGATGCGGTAAGGCGTGCCCAGTCGATTGGGCTGGCTCCAGGCAGGGAGCGGAAGCTCTCTGCTCTGGGCGCGTTCGGCCGGGAGGTATCCTGCGGGCAGAGCCAAATTGTTTATTGGAACGCCAGCAGCGACGATTCTCCCTTAGCGACGGCGGTTCGACGTCAAGGGCCTGGGCCGTTCGGGGTGAGCGTGGGCGTCTCTGATTTGAACCGGGCGCATGAAATCGTGGAGAAAGGCACGGGGAAACACTTTCAGATCGACCGTAGTGGTGCCCAACCAGCCTTCCTCGTTTCTCCTGAAGACGCAGGCGGCATCTGGATCGAGTTCGTGCAGTCATAGCGCCGGCCCAAGCCGTTGAGGCTGTGTTCTGTCTCGTCTTCCTGCTTATCGGACTCTGGCCATTGACCCAACCCGAACCTGCTCCGCCAGCGGCGAAACTAGAGACGCAAAAGACCGCCGGTTCCGATGCGACGAATATACCCGCGCCGAAGGGTGCCGCCGATTCCAAACAATCCGTTGGCAAGCCGGAGAGCGATAGTACCGCTCAGCCAGACTCGATGCCCAAGGGGCAGCCGCCCGAACCGGCAACGAGCGGCCAGCGCGCCTATAGCGGACAGGCTGGCAACACGCAAAGTATTTTTGGGCGTCAGCTTACCGCGGGAAATCGATTTTCTGTTTCTGGTGTTGATCGCCGGAGCGCTGGGCGCTTTTCTACATTCGGCCCGATCCTTCACGGCGTTTGCCGGCGAGGGAACGCTGAAAAGCAGTTGGATGTGGTGGTACTGGCTGCACCCTTTTTTGGGAGCAGCTCTGGCCCTGGCATTCTATTTGGCCGTTCGAGGAGGGTTTCTTGTTGTCGCGACCGGCGCGGTGAAGACGTCCGACCTGAGCCCTTTCGCAATCGTCGCGCTAGGGTGAATCTAATGGGATTGATGTTCCCGCCTCGTCCAACTGGCACCGCGGCGGGAGATGCAGGCTCGCGCTACGATCGAGGGCTGATAAGACTGGTCGAGCGAACGCAGCGGCGGATTTTCGTCGGCGCTGACGCCGTTTATTTGAGCGCCCGCACGTCTGGCAAGCGCCGCACCTCGCCAACAAAACTTGCGAGCAACGGAGAGGTATTGTCCCTTCTCCAAGCGAGAGCCAGCGGCAGGGGCAGGTTCAAGTCCACCACGGACAGGAGGCAAGCGCCGCCTTGGCTACAGCAATATCCGGACGGGCGGCGCCCGGGTGTTCATCGTGCGATTCGAAACCGTTTCCGAGCAGGGGAGTCTTTTGCAGGACGGACAATAGATTTGCGGAAACCACCACGCCCGGCGCCAGCGACGCGCCATTGTCTCCCGTGAGGGTAAAGTTGGCCCCGCGATAGGCCGCCATGGCCGTAAAGACGTGGTTCTGGGCCCGCCAATCTTCAAGTTCGGGATAGGAAGTGGGAGCGCCGAAGTCCGGACCGTTCTCCTGCACGGAGTACAACCGATCCGGGTCGGAATAGGGCAGTGGGTGCAATAGCACGCCGTTGATGACACTGAAGATTGCCGTGGTTGCTCCTATGCCGAGCATCAGAGTGAGAATGGCGACCACGGTATATGCGCGATCTCTACGCAGAGTTCGCGCCGCATACCGCAGGTCCCGGCCGAAGCGATCCATGGCGGCCAACATCCACATTGTCCGTACCTCCTCCTTGACGAGAGTCACATTGCCGAAGGCGCGCCGGGCGGCGAAAACGGCTGCTTCCGGCGTCAGGCCGTTGCTCTGCTGTTCTTCGGCCTCCAATTCAAGATCCGCCTGCAACTCGCGGTCGAGTTCCTGCTCTCGCAGCTTGCGGCGGCGCAGCCAACGCATTTCAGTTCTCCTCGGCGGGCCACATGATTCGGGCAATGGCGCCAGTCATTTTCTTCCATTTCGACTCTTCCGCCGCGAGTTGTTGCCTGATTTCACGCCCAACCGACTCGTGTTGGCCTGAGTCGCTTCCTCCCGGAACTTCGCAACGAAACCCCGGAGCCACTCAAGGGCGACGGCGGGCTGGGTGAGGATGAATTCCTCCCGGATGAACTGAAACCGAAATCCAGAAGACGCATGAGCTCCCTAGAGAAAGGAACGACATCGGAAATGAAACGAATCCTGGCCGATGTGGGTTACGACTCCTTAACAGCAACAAGCAGAGCCGTAGCTACCTGATTCCGGCCTTCACGCTTCGCCTTGTACAGGGCGTTATCCGCGGCCAGGAGCAGACTTTCGGGCGTCCGCATCGTTCCGCCCTGGCGTGAGAACGCAGTAGCCGAGCCGGCACTGACAGTAACCCAGCCTCCTCCCTCTGGATTGCCCTCATGGGCAATTTGGAGTGCCTCGACAGCGGAACGCGCTTTTTCTGCCACCTCGACTGCACTTTTCGTATCGGTAGAAGGAAGAATGACAGCGATCTCCTCGCCGCCATAACGGGCCGAGATGTCAGTTGCGCGCACAACTCCCCTCACGGCGGCAGCGACCGCACGTAGTGCATCGTCCCCTACCTGATGTCCGTAGCGGTCATTGAATTCCTTGAAATGATCGATATCCAGCAGCAGAAGAGAGATCTGAGAACCCTCTAGCAACGTCCTTTTCCACTCGCGATCGAGCGCTTCGTCAAAAGCACGTCGGTTTGCAAGCTCTGTCAGGCCATCGGTGTGTGCCATTTTAAGGAGTTTCTCTTCCAAAGTCTTGCGCTCCGAAATATCGCGCATCGTGACGACTGCCTCTTCCGCTTCGCCTGTAGAGGGATCGCGTATGACTCGGACGGTGCCTTCAATCCAGACAAGAGTCCCATCTTTCTTTCGCATCCGCACCGCGGCCCCTGCCGGTTCTACGCCCGGTGCAAAATTCCGGGTTGCAGTGGCGACAAGCGCAGGAAGATCTTCTGGATATACCAGAGCAAATGCCTCCATACTCAGCATTTCCTCCGGTGTCCAGCCAAGAACCTTCAACGAGGAGGGAGAAACATACCGAAACCTCATGTCTACTCCGGATCGGCAGATAACATCGGCGCTATTTTCCGCAAGGAGTCGAAAGTCTGTATCGTATACACCCACCGTAAGCTCCTCAGCTAGTCATGCCATTCTAGCTAAATGCGTTTGTTCAAACCCATTGCGCCGGAGCGGAAGTTCGTCGCTCCGTCCCGTTTGCGACGGCAACCCATCATTTTCCCTGGGAAGCCAACTGTAACCAACCGTGCCGGCACTCGGACGCAACACCGGATCTCGGGTTGTCCCATGAGGATTTGGACAAACGGGCGAGGCCCGGTTGGACCGTCAGGCCACCTTCCATTGCGCTCCCTCAACAGGCTCCTTTATCAGCCGATGCAAATAGGTTCTCGAGACCTGAAGGCTTCGTGCCGCTAGCGTTTTGTTCCCATTGCATTCTTCAATGGCTTTCTGGGCGATCCTGATCTTGCACTCGAGCAACTTATCTTCGAAAGAGGCTGTGGACAGGGCATCGGTCACACATGGTATGTCCAACTGCTGCAAAAGGTGAGGTAGGTGTTCTGGACGGGTGGTGCCGTCATCGCTCAGAATAATGGCCTTCTGAATCACATTTTCCAATTCACGGACATTTCCCGGCCAGGAATGTTCGACGAGAAGCGCCAGGGCGCTCTCCGCAATGATGCTGACCGGCTTTTGATATCGCTCGGCATACTTCGCCAGGAAATGCCGCGCTAGGATTGGTATGTCCTCAGGATGATCGCGGAGGGCTGGGGCCTTGATTCCCATAACATTGATGCGGTAATAAAGATCCAGTCGAAACTCTCCGGCGTCTACCATCTGCGCGAGGTTTCGGTGGGTTGCGAACACCATTCGCGCATGCAACGGAATCGTCGTGCTGCTGCCCAAACGGTTGAACAGCCTTTCCTGTACAACCCGCAGAAGTTTCACCTGAGTGCTGCGGCTAAGTTCGCCGATCTCGTCAAGCAACACCGTCCCATGGCCAGCATGTTCCAGAAACCCCGTGCGGTTGCCAATCGAACCGGTAAAGGCGCCCTTTTCGCAGCCGAAAAGCTCGGCCTCGATCAGGGCGTCGGGAATTGCCCCGCAGGAAACGGCGACAAAAGGAAAGGACTTCCGGTCGCTCAAGTTGTGAAGTGCCCGCGCGATGAGTTCTTTGCCAGTGCCGCTCTCCCCCGTTATGAGAACAGAAGCATCCACCGGAGCTAACCGTTGGATAAGGTCGTACACGTACTGGAGGGGTGCGCTGGATCCAATCAATTGATCGCACGCCAATGCCGTTGAATGCTCCTGAGCGCGGGTGGCGTCGGGATCCCTGTTCAAGATTGAACACTCGTAAGCCCGCCGCACCGCGATTGTCAAGGCCGCGATAGAGGGCGGCTTCAGGAAGCAACTGTGAGCGCCCCGGCGGATCAGCGCCATCGCAGTCTCCATACAGTCCTCATCCATCATGACTACTACCGGAACCCGGGACGGTCGGAGCTCTTCGAAGTATTCCAGTTGGTCTGCGGTGTTGCCCCAGCCGGCGACATCTAGGATGAGTACATCGAATGTTCTATCGAAGGCGCGTTCCGTGACCTTGTCGCGGCGTCTCTCTGTCGAAACCTGAAAACCAATCCCCAGTCCCTGCTGCAGAACGAGTTGCAACTTTCCGTCCGTTGAATGCGTTAATAGTCGAATCATATTCCTGTCCGTCGGCTGGCTTCGGCTTCGTTGCGCTTGTCCATCCTCCAGAACAGTTTTGATCGTTTGGTCTTGGAGGCATCCGGCGTTCGATTTCACCATCGAAATCCATTTCGCATCGACAACGGCGAGGCCGGCGCCGGCGCGACGTGTCCCAGTACGCTGCTGCGCCGCCAAAGGAGGAGAACGAGGCTACGAGGAACGCCTGACACGGTGATCTCAGCCTACCTTTTCTGGCTTAAATGTCTCACAGTCTCTCCCCCTACCTTATCTTCAGGCCTCGGCTGAGAAAGTGCAAAACCTTGCGTCAACAGTCCACATTGCTCTATATATCTCAACCACCGATTCTTGTGATTCACAGGCAAAAGGCTGATTTTATCTCATACACTTTCGTGGCCATTCTATTTTAATAAAGTATTTCAAATTAGGAGAGCGACGCCAATAGAAACCCGCACAGTTCCACGTGCCATCTCAAGGGCTCCTAGACGAGGACTGGCCGCGGAACGAGGTGCCGACTCGGGCCAGCCAAGCGGAGGGTTTCGGTGCTTTCCAAGATGGTCCCAAGGCGTTTTCTTCCAAGGCCACCCTGGGCACTGATTAGCCCCCCAACGAATCCCCGCCGCCAGATGACCTTTGACTTGAACCCAACCAGCAACAAGGCACTGGAAAGGGCCTGCTGCCCGCGGAGACGGCGCCTCAGCCAATTGATCGATAGAGTTACGGTGGGTGCGGCCCAAACAGTCGGAATACCTGAAGCCAACTGGCACGGGTGATTTAGTTCACCGCTTCCAGCGCCTCGCCGTGGGGACTCCTGCAAGCGGAGCCCACGCAACCCTCCCTCGGCGCCTCGTTCGAAGTCGGATGCCGGTTAAACATTGGAGCGATCGCCAGCTCCACAGTCGTCTACCATGAGGCAACTGGAAACCCCGATGAGGTGCGAGCGCCGACGTTGTCATTCTAATGCAATCTATCGGCTGGCTAATAAATGTCAAAAGATAAGATTCAGCCGCTTATTTCATGGGCGAAGGCAAAATCCGCACGAGCGCGCAATTACTGTTGCCAACTCTGAACGGTTCCTAACAAAAGAAGAGTATTAATTAACGGGCGGTAAATTGCCTACTCTACTATGCAAGCTAAAGCTGCTACTTTCACTCGACCTGTGCGAGCAGGAGATGTGCGTCGGAATCTGCCAACTAAAGGGGAGTCTTGAGCGCTGACCGAGTTTTGACACGGCTAGACTGGTCCTGGCGACAGTTCAATCAGCAGGCCGGCGGCGCCTCCCTGCGGTGGTAGGTTGCAGACCCTAACCACATCTATGTGAGCGGTGGCCGAAGCGTAAATCGGTTAACTGGACTGGAGTTTCACACCCAATGGCGAACATTATCGAATTCAATGAAGCGCGAAACTGCTATAAATGCGGAAGGGAATTCCGAGGGGAGCACGGCAAAAGAATCTGTTTGAGCTGCGCGATCCCCAAGGATTTCAATAAGCCACTCAACCCAAAGCTCAGCGTTCGAGAGAAGCAAGTTGTGCAGTTGATCTGTAAAGGGAAGCTCAACAAGGAAATCGCTCATGAGTTGCACCTGACAGAAGGCACGGTCAAGGAATACCTCAATCGGATCTTCCGCAAAATGGGGGCCACGAATCGTACCGAACTGGCCGTTTGG
>Ga0182018_10005416_pt1 | contig 10285 bp, 9 predicted proteins | sample 812P2MmetaG_FD_120490 | JGI IMG/M metagenome (GOLD analysis project Ga0182018, IMG submission 120490) | Permafrost microbial communities from Stordalen Mire, Sweden - 812P2M metaG | ecosystem: Environmental > Terrestrial > Soil > Wetlands > Permafrost | place: Sweden: Stordalen | collected... | reverse complement strand
CGCTCGCGGTCGTCGAGCACGACGACGAATTGATGGCGAGCGCGGACCTCATCATCGACCTGGGTCCAGGGGCCGGGATCCACGGCGGCGAGCTCCTGGCCCGCGGGACCCCGGCCGAGATCAGGAAAAACGGCTCGTCCCTGACCGGCATCTTCCTTTCGCGCGGAATCCGCCATCCCTTCCGCGGGGCATACCGGGACCTCGACTCGGTCGCCGGCCCCTGGATCGAGCTCACGGGCGCGCGCTATCGCAACCTGAAGGACATCGACCTGCGCGTGCCGCCTGGCCGGCTTACGCTCGTTGCCGGGCCGAGCGGCGCCGGCAAATCCACCCTTTTCAGGGACCTCCTCGGCCCGGCGGTCGCGTGCGCGATCAAGGACCGGAAGGCAAGGATCACGGGGCGCGACTTCGCGCGCTCCGCCGGAAAGGACGCGGTGTTCTTCGCCGAGCTTCGCAGCGCGCAGGCGTTTCGGTCGGTCATCGAGGTGGACCAGTCGCCGATCGGAAAAACGCCGCGTTCGACGCCCGCCACCTACCTGGGGATATTCGACCTGATCCGGAAATTCTTCGCGTCGCTTCCCGAATCGAAGATCCGCGGCTACACGGCGTCCCGCTTCTCGTTCAACACCGTGGGCGGGCGGTGCCCGACGTGCGAAGGCGCCGGTCGTATCCGGATGGAAATGGCGTTCATGCCGGATACCTTCCTTCCGTGCGACGACTGCCTGGGCCTGCGGTACGGACCCGAGCTCTCGGACGTGACCTGGAAGGACCTGTCTATCGGACGGGTGCTCCGGCTGACTTTCGAGGAGGCTGCCGACTTCTTCAGCTTCCATTCCGAGCTTTCGCAGGTGTGCCGCCTCATGGGCGACTGCGGCCTCGGTTACCTGACCCTCGGGCAAAGCTCATCCACCTTGTCCGGCGGCGAGGCCCAGCGGCTGAAGCTCGTCACCGAGCTCGCCAAGGGGCTCGCCACCTACCGGGAGCGCACCCGGGGCAGCCTTCCCCGCAATCTCTATATCCTGGAGGAGCCCACCATAGGGCTTCACCTGAGCGACTGCGAAAAGCTGATCGGGGTCCTGCATTCGCTCGTCGACCAGGGCCACACGGTCATCGTGATCGAGCACAACCTCGACCTCATCGCCGAAGCCGACTACGTCGTTGAACTGGGGCCGGGAGGCGGCCCGGAGGGAGGCGAACTCATCTACCAGGGCGCGCTGGCCGGGCTGATGCGTTGCGCCCGCAGCCCGACCGCCCCGTTCCTGCGTTCCAAGCTCAGGAGGGTCCCCAAGGCCCCGGCCGTCAGCCGAGCGCGGCCCTGATCGCCGCGGCGACGGATCCCGCGACGAAGAGCGTGCAGCTTTCCTCCAATTCCTGGTCCAGCAGGTCGCGAAGCAGCGGCAGGTCCTCAACCAGCAGCACGACGGGCCCGTCCGAGGCGATGACGTTGCGGATGGACATCGAGTTCAGTCCTCATTCGAGCCGCCGGCATTTGCAGCGTCCTGGACCACCTTGATCAGCTCGCCCAAGGTAACCGGCTTCAAGAGGTACCGGAAAAGGGCCGCCTCGTTGACGCTGCGCATCAGCATCTCCGGCTTCATGTATCCCGTGACGAGGATCCTCTTCATGTTGGGATACTCCTCCCTCGCCCGCACCAGGAAGCTCATCCCGTTGCCGCCCGGCATCAAATGGTCCGAGATGACCACCTTGAACGCCTTCTTGCGCAGGGCAAAGTCGGCCTCCCTTGCGGACATCGCCGACGTGACGTCAAAATACGGGGAAAGGGCGGCCACAAACGCCTCGATAATCGGCAACTCGTCGTCGACCACGAGGATTGCGTCCTTGGCCGCCGCCATTGGGGAGTCGGCTGGATACATTAAGGCTCCAAGCATGTTTCGGAAGGCGGGGTTGGCAAATACAAACCCCTGAGCCTGCGGGTATTCCGGGGGCCTTTTGGTTTGCCTCATCGGGGTAAACCGGATTCCATCGAGGGATCACGAAGATGGCAGATTCCGCAACCCCTTCCGCCGCCGATATGACCGCGCGCAACGCCGCGGGCCACACCCGGCTCCATTTGGCCGCGAAGCGGGGGGAACTGCGCGGACTGCCCCCCGAGGTGCTGACCGCAAAGCACCTGACCCTGAAGAACGATGCCGGCTACACCCCCCTTCACCACGCCGCGATCGGAGGGCACCTCGACCAGATCCCGCCCGAGGTGCTGACCGTCGAGAATCTTCTCATTCGTAGCAACGCGGGCTACAACGTGTTCCACACGGCGGCAGCCCATGGGAGCCTCGGCCAGATCCCGGCGGGCCTGCTGACGCCGGACATTTTCAACAATCCAAATGACCTCGGAGACACGCTGCTGCACGAGGCCGCGGAGCACGGCACGATCGACCAGATCCCGGCGGAATTCCTGACGGCGAAGAACCTGGCCCTGACGAACGTGACCGGCGAGACCGTGCTTCACGTGGCGGCGTTTAACGGCCACCTCGACCAGGTCCCCGCGGAGCTCCTGACGGGGCCCGCATTGCGGGCGCTGACCTCGGCCGGGGACACGGTGTTCCATTCGGCAGCCATCTCGGGCCACCTCGGGCAGATCCCCCCCGCCCTCCTCGTCTTTGAGAACCTCTCGATCCCGAGCAAGGCCGGGTTCACCCCGATCCACGCGGCGGCGGAAGCCGGGCAGCTCGGCAAGATCCCCGCCGATCGGCTGACGGGCGAGCTCCTGATGACGCGCAACGACAACGGGGACACCCCCCTCCATGCCGCGGCGTTCGAAGGGCATCTGGACCAGGTGCCTTCGGCGCTCCTCACCCGGGAGCGACTGGCCGCCCGCAACTATGACGGGATCTCCGTCATAGGTCTGGCGGCCGAGCGCGGCTTCCTGTCGCAGATTCCCGAGGCCGCCAGACCCAAGTCCCACGGCCCCGTATTCCGCCTGCTGCGCAAGCTGAGCAGCACACGCTCGCCGTTCTGAGCCGTTCAATTTGTCCACTTTGGACTTTCCCCGGAGGCCGGTCTCGCCTCTGATGGTCGCTCAATGACCACTTCCATCGCCTCCATCACCGCCCGCGAGATCATCGACTCCCGCGGCAATCCGACCGTCGAAGTCGACGTGCGACTCGCCTCCGGGGCCCTCGGACGCGCCGCCGTCCCCTCGGGGGCGTCCACCGGGGAGCACGAGGCGATCGAGTTGCGCGACGGCGACAAGAAGCGCTACTCGGGCAAGGGCGTTCAGAAAGCCGTGGCGAACGTGAAATCGAAGATTGCGCCGGCGCTCATCGGCTTCGACGCGTGCGACCAGCTCGCGATCGACCGGACCATGATCGCCCTCGACGGGACGAAGACCAAGTCGAGCCTCGGCGCGAACGCGATCCTCGGCGTCTCGCTGGCCGCCGCCAAGGCCGCGGCGGCCGCCCTGAACCAGCCCCTTTACAAGTACATCGGCGGCCCGAATGCAAAGGTCCTTCCCGTTCCCATGATGAACATCATGAACGGCGGCGCCCATTCCGACGCACCGATCGATTTCCAGGAATTCATGATCATGCCCATCGGCGCCGATTCATTCGCGGAGGCGCTTCGCATGGGATGCGAGGTGTTCCACGCCCTGAAGAAGGTGCTGAAGGAAAAGGGCCTCTCGACGGCGGTCGGTGACGAGGGCGGCTTCGCGCCGAAACTCGAATCCGCCGAGGCCGCGCTCGATGCGATCGCCGTGGCCGTCAAGCAGGCCGGCTACAAGCTCGGAAAAGACATCGCGCTCGCGCTCGACGTGGCCGCATCCGAATTCTACGTGCCGGAAAAGAAAAGCTACGTCCTGAAGAAGTCGAGCGGCCGGGTCCTGAGCGGGTCCCAGATCGTGGCGTTCTACAAGGAACTCATCGCGAAATACCCGATCATCTCGATCGAGGACGGCTGCGCGGAAAACGACTGGGACACCTGGAAAAAGCTGACCGACGCGGTCGGCGACCAGGTGCAGCTCGTGGGCGACGACTTGTTCGTCACCAACACCGAATTCCTGAAAAAGGGCATCGATTCCGGAACGGCCAACTCGATTCTCGTCAAGGTGAACCAGATTGGAACGCTCACGGAGACGCTCGACGCGGTCGAGATGGCGAAGGAGGCGGGTTACACCGCCATCATCTCCCACCGTTCGGGCGAGACCGAGGACGTCACGATTGCGGACATCGCCGTCGCGACGAACGCCGGCCAGATCAAGACGGGCTCGCTCTGCCGGACGGACCGGGTCGCAAAGTACAACCAGCTGCTGCGGATCGAAGAGGAGCTCGGGGCTTCCGCAATCTACGGCGGAAAGGTCTGAGTTACCGCAGGGACCTCACGCGGGGGATGCGGGCCGGGCGCCATCCGCCGCCCCCGAGGCTGATTTTTCGGCAATGAGGTCGAAGGCGTCGGACAACATCTGAAGCACGTCGGCCTTCGCAGCGTGCTTCAGCACATACGCCTCGGCTCCCAGCTCGCGCGTCTGCATCACGGTTTTCATCGTGCTCTGCGACGAAACGACGACGACCGGGATCGTCGGGTGCGCGGCCTTCAGCTTCGCGAGGACCTCCAGGCCTCCAATCTGCGGAAGGTTGATATCGAGAAGGATGACTTCGGGCTGGTGCGCAGCCGCCTGCGCGAGCGCGGCGGTTCCATCGGCGGCGTCCCAGACCTTCTCGATTCCAAGCTGCTTCAGAAGGACGCGCAAAAAGACCCGAACATGGGATTCGTCGTCGACAATCAAAGCGTTCGCCGGCCGTGGCATGGGTCGCAGTGTCGGAGAGGCAGGCGGCGTTGCAAGCCTGCCGAACACGTGTCCAAACCGCTCAATCGACCCTGAGGATATATCCCCGAAGATATTCGCTTTCCGGCATCGAAAGGAGCACCGGGTGGTCGGGCGGTTGATGGCAAAATTCGAGGATGCGCGTGCGCCGCTTCGCGTCCGCGGCCGCGGCCGCGAGGACGGACCGCAGGTCCGCGTCGTGCATATGGTGAGAGCACGTGTAGGTCGCGAGGACTCCTCCCGGAGATAGGCGCTGCAGCGCGCGCAGGTTGATCTCCTTGTAGCCCCGCAGGGCGCCCTCGATCGCCGATTTGGATTTGGCGAACGGGGGCGGGTCCAGGATGATCACGTCCCAGGCGGGCTCCGCCTTTCGGGCGGGATCGTTCAGCCAGTCGAACACGTTGGCCACTTCGAACGCGGCCGCGAGCGCGTTTCGCTCGGCGTTGCGACGGGCCGCGTCGACCGCGTCGGAGGCGCTGTCAATCCCGAGGACGGCCGAGGCGCCGGCCTTCGCCGCGTGGAGCGCGAACGAGCCCTGGTTGCAAAAAGCATCGAGGACCCGCCGGCCTGAGCAATAGGCCGCGACCGCGGCGTGCTGGGCGCGCTGGTCCAGGTAAAAGCCGGTCTTTTGGCCCCCCATCAGGTCGAGCCAGGTCTCCAGTCCGTCGATGGAGACCCACCGGGCCTCGCAGGGCCGTCCGGAGCGGGTGTGGGTCTCGGTGCCGAGCCCCTCGAGGCGACGGATCTGGGCATCGTTGCGAAAGACGATCTCGCGGGGGTGAAGAAGGCCGTCCAGCAGGTCCCCGATCAGCACCGACCTTTTCTCCATTGCGAGCGTCTGGATCTGGACGACCACGTCGTCCCCATACTGATCGGCGACGACGCCAGGGAGGTCGTCCGACTCCGACCACACAAGCCTGCGGAAGGCGCCCGGGGCCCTCCGGCCGATCGCCTGCTCCAAGGCGGCCTTCAGGTACGCCTCGTCCAGGGCAACGCGGTCGCGGCTCAGCCGCCGCCACACGATCTGGGAGCGACCGTTGCAAATGCCGGTGCCGAGCATCCGGCCGGTCCGGTCGCGGCATTCCACCACCTCGCCGTCGCATTCCGGCGGCAGGGGCGCCTCCACTTCGTTCGCGAACACCCAGGGATGCCCGGAAAGCACCCGCGCGTTCGCGTTGGGTTTCAGTTTGAATGCGGGCACCGACATTTAGGGATCATCGCCGAGCGGCTCGCGCGGAGAAGCCCAAAGTGGGGCCGGCCGCCCCACCCCGAAAAGGCTTCCAAGGCACCGGCGGGCGGATTTTAATGACCGTTTGCCATGTCCATCCCCGCCGAAATCGCCCGCCGGCGCACCTTCGCGATCATTTCGCATCCCGACGCGGGCAAGACCACGCTGACTGAAAAATTCCTGCTGTACGGCAACGCGATCCACCTGGCGGGCGCGGTGAAGGACCGGAAAAACCAGCGCTCCACGACGTCGGACTGGATGGAGCTCGAGAAACAGCGCGGGATCTCGATCAGCTCGACCGTGCTCCAGTTCGACTACAACGACCGGGTGGTCAATCTCCTGGACACGCCGGGCCACAAGGACTTCTCCGAGGACACCTACCGCGTGCTCACCGCCGTCGACGCCGTGCTCATGGTGATCGACGCAGCCAAGGGCGTCGAGGCCCAGACCCGCAAGCTCTTCGAGGTCTGCCGGCGCCGCGGGATCCCGATCTTCACGTTCATGAACAAGTGCGACCGGCCGACGCGCAACCCCATCGCGCTCCTCGACGAGCTCGAGGCGGTGCTGGGCATCCAGGCGTCGCCGGTCGTCTGGCCGCTCGGTAACGGCCCGTCCTTCCGCGGGGTGTTCGACCGCCGGAGCCGTCAGGTCCACCTGTTTGAGCGCGTGCCCGGCGGCGCCTATCGGGCGCCGGTCAAGGTCTCCTCGCTCGGGGACCCGGCGGCGCGCGCCAAGCTGGACGATGACACGTTTGCCGAGGTCGGCGAACAGCTTGCCATGCTCGACGGCGCGGGCCACCCCTTCGACCTCGCGGCCGTCCGGGCCGGACGGCAGACGCCGGTCTATTTCGGGAGCGCAGTGAATAATTTCGGGATCCAGCTCCTTCTCGACGGGTTTCTCGAGGATTCGATCCCCCCGCAGCCGCGGCGCTCGGTTGCCGGCGAGGTCCCGCGCGAGGTGCCCGTCACCTACGACAAGTTTTCCGCCTTCATCTTCAAGATTCAGGCCAACATGGACCCGCGGCATCGGGACCGGATCGCATTCATGCGGGTCTGCTCCGGCCGGTTCCACCGCGACATGTCCGTGCTCCACGCGCAGACCGGCAAGACCGTCCGCCTCTCCTCCTCCCACAAGCTCTTCGGCCAGGACCGGGAGACGGTGGACGAAGCGTGGCCGGGCGACGTGATTGGGCTGGTGGGTCACGACGCCTTTGGGATTGGCGATACGCTGACCGAGGACCGCTCCATCCTGTACGACGAGATCCCGCGCTTTCCCCCGGAAGTCTTCGCCTACATTTCGAATCCCAATCCAGCCGATTCGAAGAAGTTCCGCGCCGGCCTGGACCAGCTCCTGCAGGAGGGCGTTGTCCAGTCGTTCACCGCCAGATCGGCGCCCCCGGGGGCGACCCTCCTCGCCGCGGTCGGGCCGCTGCAGTTTGAGGTCGTGCAGTACCGCCTAAAGAGCGAATACGGCGCGGAATCCCGCCTGGTGCAGACGGCCTGGACGCTCCTGCGCTGGATCGAGCCCCATCCCAACCTCCGGAACCCGTCGGGCCTGGTGGTCGCCTCGGGCGTGAGCTTCGGCGCGGACAAGCTGGACCAGCCCGTGGCGCTCTTTCCCAATGACTGGACGCTTCGCTATTTTGTCGAAAAAAATCCGGAGCTCAAACTGCGGGAGCTGCCGCTGGAACAGGGCGCTCCCGCGACGGCCTGAACCGATGAAACCCTGTGTTGCTATGCCTCCGAGCCCGCATTGCCTTTTCCCATGGTCCTGAAGCGTCTCATCTGCACCGCCTGTTTCATTGCGACCGCCGCGTCCGCGCGCACCGCTGGTTCCTACAAGGGGGCCATTGCGACCGACGCGCTGAGCGGCGCGGTTCTTTTTGAGGACAACGCGGACGCGGTCAGCCCGCCCGCAAGCATGACGAAGCTCATGACGTTCGCCGTGCTCTCGGACGAGCTCAAGCGGGGCACGATCGCGCTGGACACCCAGGTCACCGTGACCGCCGAGGATGCCAGGGTGGCCCTGCTGCGCAAAAGCACCGAAGTCTGGCTCAAGCAGGGCGAGGTCTTCTCCGTCGAGGATCTCATCTACGCGATGATGATCCAATCCGCGAACGACGCGGCCTATACGCTCGCCCACCGGGCGGGAGGAACGGTCGACGAATTCGTGGCCAAGATGAACGCCAAGGCCCGCGAGCTCGGAATGTTCCACAGCACGTTCCGGTCGCCGCACGGATATCCACCGCCCAGCCGGCGCATCGCGGACGGCGACCTGACGACCCCGCGAGACTATTCCGTCCTCTGCCGGTACCTCCTGCTCCACACCGACGTCCTCAAATACTCGTCGGTCAAGACCCGCACGTTTGGCTGGGGAAGCCGGATGGTGGTGATGAACAACCACAATCACCTGCTGGGACGGATATCCGGCGTGGACGGACTGAAGACCGGCTTCACCGACGGCGCGGGGTTTTGCCTTTCCGCGACGGCGGAGCGCGCGGGCCGCAGGATCATCGTCGTCATGATGGACAGTCCCGACTCGCGCACACGCGATCTGAACGTGCAGGAACTGATCTCGGAGGCGTTTGCCGCGCTGCCCCTGGGCGAGAAGCCATTTGCGCCCTCCCCGGCAGGCGCGTCCGAGCCCGCGAGGCCGGCCCTGGTGCCCGCACCGCCCGTCCTCACCCCCGACGGCGCCCCCGTCGTGCGCTATCCTGGAGCGGGCGGAAGCTGAAATGCTGCCTGGACCCATAGCCGTAAGGACCTACCTGCTCCGGCTCCAGGACTCGATCTGCGCGGCGCTGGAAGCCGAAGACGGATTCGGGCGTTTCGGCGCCGACACCTGGGGTCGGATTTCCGGAGGAGGCGGAAGGACCCGGATCCTTGCCGGGGGAGCGGTCTTCGAGAAGGCGGGCGTGTCATTCTCCCATGTCGAGGGCGACGCGCTTCCCCCCTCGGCCTCCGTGCGCAGGCCGGATCTCGCCGGCAAGTCCTGGAGTGCCATAGGTATCTCCCTGGTCGTGCATCCGAAGAACCCCTTTGTTCCGACGAGCCACGCCAACCTCCGCTATTTCGTGGCCGCGCCCGACAGCGCCAAGCCCGTGTGGTGGTTTGGCGGGGGATGGGACCTGACGCCCTACTACGGCTTCGAGGAGGACGCCGTGCACTGGCACCGGACGGCGCGAGACGCCCTCGCTCCCTTTGGCCCGGAATTTCACTCGCGCTTCAAAAAGGCGTGCGATGATTATTTCCACCTCAAGCACCGGGGCGAGCAGCGGGGGATCGGCGGCTTGTTCTTCGACGACTTCGACGAACTGGGATTTGATCGGACGTTCTCGCTTGCGCGCAGCGTGGGCGACGCGTTCGTCCCCGCCTACCGGCCGATCGTCGCGCGCCGGAAGGCGACTCCCTATGGGGAGAGCGAGCGCGAGCACCAGCTGCGACGCCGGGGCCGCTACGTCGAATTCAACCTCCTGCAGGACCGGGGGACCCTGTTCGGAATTCAAAGCGCCGGCCGCACCGAATCGATCCTGATGAGCCTGCCTCCCCTCGTCCGGTGGGACTACGGAGCCGTTCCCCTTCCCGGAACGCCGGAAGCACGCCTGACTGAATTCTTCCTGCAACCCCGCGACTGGCTGGGGGAACCCCCTTGAACTCCCGCGAGCGATTCCTTTCCGCGTGCGCCTGCGCGCCGCTCGAGCGGCCCCCGGTCTGGATCATGCGCCAGGCCGGACGCTACCTGCCGGAATATCGCGAGCTCAAGGCAAGGCATGGGTTCCTCAAGATGGTCCGGACCCCGGAATTGGCCGTGGAAGTGTCGCTGCAGCCGATTCGGAGGTTCGCCTTCGACGCGGCGATTCTCTTTTCCGACATCCTGGTCGTGCCGGAGGCCCTTGGCCTCGGCTACACGTTTCGGGACGAGGGTGGCATAGCGATGGAGGGCAGGATTGAAAGCCGCGCGATGGTTGAGGCGCTTGCGGGTGAACAGTCGGTGCCGGAGCGGCTGTCCTACGTGGCCGACGCCCTCGCGCTGCTCAAGGCCGAGTTGGCGGGCAAGAGGGCGCTGCTCGGATTCGGCGGATCGCCTTGGACGCTCGCCACCTATATGGTCGAGGGCGGCAGCTCGGAGGATTTCGCGCGGGTGAAATCCCTCCTCTACGGGGACCGAGCGACCTTCGATCTACTGCTCGGCAAGATCACGGCCGCAACGATCGCCTATTTCCAGATGCAGGTACGCGCGGGCGCCGATGCGATCCAGATCTTCGACTCCTGGGGCGG
>Ga0182018_10005414_pt1 | contig 10286 bp, 13 predicted proteins | sample 812P2MmetaG_FD_120490 | JGI IMG/M metagenome (GOLD analysis project Ga0182018, IMG submission 120490) | Permafrost microbial communities from Stordalen Mire, Sweden - 812P2M metaG | ecosystem: Environmental > Terrestrial > Soil > Wetlands > Permafrost | place: Sweden: Stordalen | collected... | reverse complement strand
CAGTAAACATCGATTCCGGTACCGAGCGTATTACTGTGCTGCGTTGCGACGCGGTGCAGCATGTGCCAGTGACCAGTTACGCCAAGCCATTCGACTTCTCCAGCAACGGATCGCAAATCCTCTGTTAGTAGGCTCATTCCCCTGTAAACTGGTGCATTTGAGATCACCTGTACCGAAAATCGTACCTAGTCTTTGCAGCTTGGGGCCTCTAGTGCCTCCCTGTCCAATGTTTCACGGCGAACATAGAAACGCTCGACAGTCTCAGGGGTTGGGTGCACATAGCGCTGGCTGATGGTCACGCTGGCGTGGCCTGCCTGTTGCATGATTGTGAACGCGTCCGCGCCAGCCTCACCAAGGCGGGTCAGCGCAGTATGCCTCATGGAGTGGATGACGAACTCTTCATGGAAAATGTACTGCGGCTTGCCCTTGACGATTGGCCTGCACACCTGCGCATGCACGTGACCTAGACTGGTGACCAGCACGTGCGCATCGGGCGTCGAGCCGGGGAATACCCACACACCCTTCGACAGCTTCTGCCGCCCGATCAGCATTGCGGCCACCCGGCTGATCAGAGGCACCTTGCGCGGAGCACTATCCGTCTTACCGTCATGCACCTCCAACCATCCATACCGCCCACTGCCCGCTGGCTCAAGGTGGATCGATGACCACTGCAATCCCACCGCTTCGCCGACCCGCAGACCCGTGTCGAGCAGAAGGACTGCCACGTCACGCAGCAGTGGGGGGCAGGCCGCAAGGTAAGCGGGTTCAATTTTGCGAGGAAGTACGTAAGTGTGCTTTGGTTCACCCTTGAGCAGCGTAACCTTGGGAACCTCCCTGATCTTCTTCTTTTCTTTTGCAACATGAAGGATGCGGCGCAGTGTGGCCAGCTCGCGGTTGACGCTGACTACTCCCGCCTTGCGGCCTAGCTTGCCTGTGCGGCGCAGTTGGATGTACTGCTCGATCAGAGGTTCATCGATCCGGTCCAGGCGCGTCACGCACAATCTCTCCCACGCCAGCAGACGCTTGAGGCGGTCGCGGTAGAACCTGATCGTCTCTGGCTTGTTCTCATTGTGTCTATCCACGTAGTCTATAAAATCCTGTTTAAATTCTCGCAGCGTAGGTGCCGGGGTTCGATCTTCAATGTCTACGAGTCCCTTGGCCAACTGGACGGTGCAGGCCGCTTCTATAACTGCGGCGGCACGTTTGTTCGTAGTCTTCGTGGACCGGCTGTACTGCTTGCCCTCAAAGGTGAATTTGTACCACCAGCGGTCGGAGTCGGGTCGCTTAAAGAGGCTCATTGTATCAGTTTACAAGGGTTTGCAGTGCTTTGCATTGGTTTGTGGGATCAGGCAGGCCAGAGGGCCAAATGGCATGGTTTGACCAGTCAAAACCCTGCCAATATGCCCCACAACTGCCCCCAGACAGACCAATGGGAGTGGTTTGGTAGTCTGGGCAGGCAGATTCCTGCCAGCCTGCCAGAGGGGCAATTTGGAGCATCTAGCCTGCCTGATCTCACTTGGAGCATCTAGCCTGACCTGCCTGGAGCCTGCCAAGGGATCAGGGTCACTCAGTGGGGGTGGAAGGCCCTTCGGCAACGAGGGGCTTTCGTGCGTTTGGTGGTCACAATCCTGATACGATACTGCACATGGAACAATGGGCTTTCATCGTTGCCGTATTCCTCGGAATCTCTGCTGTGGCCGGGGCTATCATATTTGTCATATTGATAACTGTGAATGGTGATCGTCGCCAGTGAAAAGCCAGCAACACACTATTAGGACACTACCCGTCCGACAGGTAGTGTCCTAATAGTGTGTTGCTGTTATACGCCGTGCTTTATTCGCCCGTGACAGCTCTTGTATTTTTTTCCATTGCCGCAGGGGCAAGGGCCATTTTGAGATGGCGGGTGAGATTTATTGTAAGCATTTATATCTGCGACGAAATCAACGCACTTGCGCGAAGGTACGCAGAACGAAAAGATGGTATTTCCCTTATCTTGTGTTACAGCAAAATCTCCAGCGCTTAAAATATCCATACCGATGATCACATTTTCGCCGCTCGGCACATGAATATTTGCCACCTCGAACATCGGGCACATTACGTTGCTCGGCAGCTTGATGTTGACTAGATGGCTAGTAGTATCGTGAAATCCGCCGCCGACCCCTACCCTTGTTGCACGAATTATAGGCAGATTGAGTTCTTGCACCACTGTTGGAGAAATAGCGCTACGAGTAGCTCCTGTGTCGTACAGGGCTATGTATTTCCTGCCAGCGATGGGGGTGCTGTTGAGTAGGAAGGCCGGAAAAATCTCAACCTCGTTGATTAATTTGAGAGCCTTGCCCTGATAGCGGCTAGTAAATGCTTGGTTCGGAAGCAGCGTCATCCCGAGATGCTGTACATCGGGCTAGACAGCATGAGAGTGTAGCTCTCCGGATCTGGAGAGCAAGGCTGTAGTGTAAACGTCCCGGGCTGGTATGACTTCAATGCTTCTGTATAGGCCGAGCCCATGTCGTCGAAAGCCTTAACGAACTTCTGGTCCACAATCAACAGAATCTTGCCGTTATACTTCGCTGCTAAATCCTTCTGATTAGCAATGTACCAATCAAGGTTTCTCTTGAGTGAATCAGGAACGGCCTGGTTTTCAGCTGTCGTATTCATATACTCCACTAGAAGCAGCGTAGCATACGCCAGATTTGCCTGAGATGCAACTTTCGCGTTGCTGCATCAGATGAAGGGATTTTACAGGGTTTCTACTCTGGTTCAGGTTTTGTTATGTGTTCGCTTTTTTCGTCCCACTTTGCGGTCATTTACCCATTGGAGTGCCCTAGTGTTTACTGGAAGGATATTGACTCGCTGCGGTCCGCCGATGAATACTGTACGTCCAAACGTGTGGAGCGGAGAGGGTAATGCAGACGGTATTTGCAAACGTCCTTAACATCCGAGTGACCGCTGGGGAACTCGTGTTGGAGGTTGGTTCCTTCTTCCCAGATCGCCCAGGAATGGGCCCACCGTCAGATTACAAGCCAGAGATTCGCATTGTCCTCAATAAGGCAATACTACCTCAGCTTGCAAATGGCCTCAAGGCAGCGGAAGCGGCGCAAGCTCAAGCTGAGGCAGTATTCAAGGCCGCTCAAGCGGCGACTGAAGCGGCTAACGCTCCAAAGAAGCCGGTAGGCTTCTCTGGATGATGGGGGAGTCTCATGGATGCGGTGTTTTCTCGGATCTTTACTCCAGATGCGGATTGCGAAAGCAGACTCGTGAAGGTCATTCATGCGCCCGTCCCTGAGCAGGTGGAGGAGCTTGAGCGCATCCTGATCGTCCCTGAAAGTGAAATCTATCAGGTTCGGGTATTTGACAATGTTTTGACCCGACACGCAGAAGTTTTGGAGTTGCGTATGCAATGTCTACGTTGGCATCGAACGCTGTGGGGAGTCGTCTCTGTTCTTTGTCTTATCTACGTTGCCGTGTCCTTTCCGGCGGGAATTTCCTATGAACCGGCGGCGGCTCTTTCAGCTTGCTCCGTAGGCTTGTTTGCCGTCTTCAGTATGAAGGTCTCGGATGCGCGGCGGAAGGTTTAATGGCGAAGAGTGGGTGGAAGGTAGAGCTAATAAAGAAACTGCCCTTCAAGCAATTGCGTCGCTACGAGCTTACGAATCTTCTCTTTGAGTTGATCGGATTATGTTTCGTTCTGCATTACAGCGAGCACATCCAAAACCCAATCTACGGTGTAATTCTGTGGCTCGCAGTTCTTGGATCAGCGCTCTATTGCGTAATGTGGGCATGCAGACAATAGCGTTCTTGACTTGATCTTACATGCCTAGAAGCTCTCTGATAGACCATACGTGATCGGCAATTTTTGCCTCCATCGCAGGGCTGATTCTTAGTGTTTGATGGCGACGGCAAAAGTTATAGTGCGCAAACCACAGGGAATAAGCAGCTTCCAGATTCTCCCATTTCTTTGAAAATGCATTTGTTAATCGCGTCATCCGGCGCATTCCCATTCTGATTGATAGGTTCTGCCGTTCGATGTGTGACGTGCAGATGCGCCTTGAGTCGGGGTTTCCCATAGTCCTAACTGGGACCGCCTCCACAACTTCGCCAGGGCTGTAGCGCTGTTCCCCTTCGCGGGGAGCTGCATACACCTTGATGAGTTGAGCTGCTAGGGTCTGCCTCCACCAGATGAGGACCATGCACTGGGCTTTGGCCCTCTGGCTGGTCTCTGTGCCTGCGTTGGCACCTCTGGTGGAGGCAGTGCCAACTTTGGTGGCAGACCACCAACCCAAGTAGGATGCGCTTCAACGAAGCTAGCGCAGGGCCGCCCGTCGCCATCGCTTTCAACAAACTCGATCCGCATGACCGATGGGCCTTCGCCACCATCGAAGCTCAAGTGATGGTTCGATCCCTCAGTCGCCGCAATGATGATCTTGATCGCTTCGAGGTCTAGGTTGCGCATAGCCGAGACTACCAATCTTTGAGCTAAAGCCTGAGACCACGAACACCCGTGAGGAAGTTTCAGCGCATCCGCCACGTCGTTCGGCGCACGATTCGCAAGGACCACTCTGATCGAGCGCGACAGATGGGCATCGATGAGTCGGGGCTTGCCGGATGGATTTCCTGAAACGCCCGGTTGAAACTGCCCCGGGGAGTCTTTCGTGAAAGCGGAACTCGGCGCACGCTTCTTGCGCTCCTTCACCACCATCACAAGAGGCTTCAACTTCGCGGGCTTCTTCGCTGACCTCTTCGTGGGCTTCAACTTCATAGGCTTCTTTTTCATCACGTTCCTCCTAGTACCACGGCGGACGAACCTTGCGGACGCCCGATAAGTATTGAGCGTTGATCTTCTTCTTGAAGACGATCCAGTCAGCATACGCGCGGCGCTCATGGGCACGAGTGTCGCTGAGCAGCTTCGTGATTTCCGGTGACGCAGGGAGTCCTGCCTGCTGCCACAACTCGATGCGGTAGAGCAAACTCGCGTACAGCGCCCACGTGGTGAACACGGCGGGCTGTGGTATGCGGGTGCCGTCAAACCACTTGATACAGGGCACAGGCTTCCCGATCAGACCGCTGAGTTCGATGAGTGCGTTGGATTCCCATTCCTGCTTACGCTTGGATTTCTTCATAGACCACCTCGAATGAAAGTTGTTAGCGGCTGGTGGGAACGTGCGGAACCCACCAGCCGGTTGAGCGCGACGGACCATGGACACCGCGCTCAAGCCCAATCTCGAACTGGCCCGCCAATGACTAACGGGCCAGCTCTGTTACGGGTCAAGGAGGTGACCCGTGCTTGGACCGCAGCGACGGCCCAAACTAATCTGGCATGTGGCCCGCAGCCATGAGCGGGCCACATACTCCGTAACCAGCAGGCGTGTCTGCTGGTGATCGATGCTCAGTGCCGGACGGAGGAGAGGGCACCGCGCATCAATATCTGAGCACCGGCGGAAACCCGCCTAGGAAAACGCCGGTGCTCGTTGACCGGGGGAGAGGTGTCCCCGGCGTTCGGATCACGCGCATGAGGTCACGTGGTCCGAATTTCAATCTCTGCCACCAAGCCCGTGTGGTTGGTCACGGGCTGGTGGTCGTTGACGAGGTTGCGACAAAACAACCCCGTGTTGGGCTACGTGTGCAGAGAGGTGATCACACGCAGTCCAAACTCATTAGGACGGAATACTTCTGCCTTCGATCGATGCGAGTCCGAGCGAATTGTTGAGCGTGTTCAGTAAGCCGTTCTCCTGATGCTGGAGCGCGTTCACTGTGTTTTGTAGCTGCACGGCTTCCGCCCGCATCCGCTCCACTCCCGGCATATCGCTGCGCAGGCCGCGCAACCGCGTCATCTCTGCTACGATTGCATCGCTCTGCTTGCGCCATGCCTGAACTTCGGGATCGTCGGGCAGGTAGTCGGCCACGGCCGGTTTTTCGAGTGAGCCTAGCTGCGCGTCGTAATTCACCAGGGCGCCGCGAATCGCATCAAGGTCCGCTTGCGCCTTGAGAATCGGTTGCTCGCGTTTGGCCAGTTCACGTGTGCATGACAGCAGCTCGGCGCGGATTGTCTTTAGCTGCGCGACCAACGTGGCTTTACGTTCTGCGGCGGCTGCTGCTTCGGACTGTTTCAGAATCGCGCGTGCGTTCTCGACTGAAATCATTTCTCTTCCTCCAATGCTTCGTCGTGTGTGTTGCGGTAGAGCGTGGATGTTGCGTCGTCAGTGAACGCCGCGCGGGTGTTCACTGGCACAGGGTCGGGCGTGCGTTGCGGTTGAAGCGTGGGCACGCCTTGCGGGTTCAGTGGTTCTTGTGAGTTCACTTCATTCTCCCTTTCGGTCGTTAAACGGGTTGTGGCCATACTGGTGGAGGTTGGAATCTCGCACCGTATCGATCCCAGATCGGCGGTGCTGGTGTTGGTGGTGTTGGTGGTGCCGATGGGACTCCGGCGTCGGAGTACCTTACGGTTTTCCAAAAGGCCGTGGCCGCTTGGTTCAATGCTCTTGGGGTGGTGGTGGTGGTCATCTGCTGCCTCCTTCGGTTCGGGCGGGATGCGCGGATTGGTGGAACTCGTTTCATCGGCGTGTGCTCCTTCGGTTGTCGCTTTGCAAAACGTCAAAACGTCAATCGGCGGGCAGTGATCCTAGCGCCCCGCCGCGCCGTTCAGGAAACTCATTGAAAATTGCACGCCGGGGTGCGAGGGCCGCCAAGCACCCCTGCGTGCACTCGACTCGCGGAGTGACCAACAACACGAGTCGAACCTGATGCCGTGGTGCTCATTTGTCACCTCTCGGCTTCGCAAACTTCTTCAATTTGCCAATTACACCGGGCGCACGGTCGCACGGTCGAGCATGGGTTTGTACCCCAAGAGATGAAAATGGTTGTTTTGTTACCAAGGCTGTAGGACCGTGCTCGACCGTGCGACCGTGCTGAGCAGGTTTCACCCTCTCAATGCTGTATCTGCGGTGGTGACCTGAATCAGTGATGGTAAATTTGTGATCACCAATCAGTCTGTCGTCATACCTTTTGAGCACGTATCCCATCGCGGAGCGCTGCCCCGTTTTCATCTCAAACTCTGAGCCTCCAACTAATCCGGTAAAGATTCCCTCAGCGCGGCACAGGTCTATGATCTCCTGAAACGTGTGAGGCTTCGACTGCTTCGCTTGTGCGGCCCACGCTTTAACTAGCGTGCGCATAGCGTCGCCGTCTTCGTCCGCGACAATGGAGATGTTGGAGGTATCCAAAGGGCACGCGAACCCTGCGGCTTCAACCATCCCGCCGATGATTCTTGCCCACTCAGGAAATTGCGAGTGTGATCTGGTTGGCAGCGGGCGATCCATCGCATCCCAGTTGCGCACAAGCGACCAGCACGCAGCGAGAATCTTCGGTCGCATCGGTATCAGCGCTGCAATGTTGAGTGTGTGCGTGTACACATGGTCCTCGGCGCGTTCCTCTTTGAGATGAAGCTCAATGAACAGGGAGCGCCGTCGCATGTCGGGCGTCACCGTGGCTCCATTCGCATTGATGAATACCACGGTGTTGTTCGGCCCCTCGTAGTCTTCATTCCCCCCAAGCACACGCAAACCCCATCGCACGTTGTCGGTGAACCCTTCCAAGAACGCACCGCCGATTCGATCTTTAACGTTGTCAAAAACAATTACCGGACTGGCTTTGAGGTGATACGTGAGCAAAGTCTTGCCCATCTCTTCTTCTTTTGCTGGCATGGTGGTCGCGGGAAAGTTGCCGATTACAGGGACCACCATGAACGCTGTTATGAGAGACCCGCCAGCGCCCTCCGCGTTTTTGGTGGTGATGAAGACAGGGCGCTTTGTGCCCACAGGCATAATCTGCGCAGCGTACAAGCCGAGCAGGCCAGCGACGGCCACAGCTTTGCTGCGCCCCGTCTTATCTGCAAAGTTGAACTCGGAGAGCAGGTCTTCGATCACAGTGAGACCCTCGGAGAACGCCATGTCATCCACGCAGTCCACATCGCTCAGGGTCATCGTTTGTGTTGCGGCGTCGTAGCCTTCGGGGAGCATCTCAATGTGCCCATCAGCACGCATCACCGGCAACCTACAGAACGCGATACGTTCCAGCGGACGCAACTGATCTTTGAATTGAGGTGATGCCAGTACGCCGAGCGAGTCCCCCACGACCATCGTTGTTTTCACTTCATACACGGCGTGGTTTTCTTTGTTCATCTTCCGCTTGATGCAGACAAGATACTTTGAGACCAGAGTGCGGAGAGTTTGTGCCGAAACTGCTGTCAGAGTGTCGTCGCTGTCGAGAACGACCACCTCGCGTGCTCGCACAAACACAGGCTTATCTGCAAGGACTTCGCCTAGCTCGGTTGCGAAGGTTGCTAATTCACGGTTGTCTCCCGCGAGCATTATCTTTGGGCGAGAATCGTCGAGCAGCGCTGCTACGCTGTCAGGGACTGGATATTTGTCCACGCTCTCCGCGATCCCAAGAACCTCCTCTTCGTCCAGCGGCGGATCGTACGTCGCGTTCTTGAGAAGAAGCTGCTCCTTCAGGTCCGGCAGCGGCATTCCGTGTGCATGAAGCGTCCCCGCGATGCTGGTCAGCGTTGTATTCCGCTGGCCCTCAGCGACCTTGCCGCGTGCGGTGCCTGCAACCGGCGCTGCTGGTAGGTTGGGCTTCCCACCAGTGAGCAGTTTGAGAGAAGCCTGCGGCAACTTGGCGATAGGCAGATCGACGTAGAGTTCATAGCGCCCGCCGTTGGGGTGGGTTGAGCCGGGACCGACAATCTGACCACCCTCCGCACGGATGTCCACGCCGGGGAGTATTTTCACGCTGTTCTTAATCACGACATCGGCAGGTTTCTCATATATGAAATGACGCCCACCACCGGGGGTATCGTGCGTGAGCGTCGGCGTGAGTTCCAACCCTTGCGCCTTCAGGTGCGGAATGACAGAGGTGTCATCTATATCGATGGCGATGAAGCTGCCACCCATCGCAAGGCCAAAGTTGCAACCGGGGTGCGCCTTCTCCCACTGGCGAATGATCGTCGCATCAGTGGTCGCTTTCGTGGGCCAGCCGGTCATGACAGGCTTTTTGGTTCCCCGTGGAATCCAGATGGCCGGAATGCCTCTCTTTGCGTTCAGGCACGCGTAATCGAGCGCGGATTTAGGCGCGGCCTTCTTGGCCACGATGTGAATGTTGGATGTGGTCTTGATAGCTGGCCGCACCTTGGATTGTGATTTGAGCGCGGCCAGCCGATTCTTGAAACTTTCCTTGAGCATGATGGTCACTCTTCTTTTCAGTTTTTGTGAATCGGGTTAGATTGCGGTGGCTCGCACTGCGCCTTCATTGAGCAATCGATCGATTTCCGTGGCGGCAATAAAGACATGGCCTGCGGGTCCGACCCGGAAGTAATTGACGAGGCCCTTCCTCATCCATGACCGCATCGTCCATGGAGAAATGCCGCCTAGTTCCTTACAGGAATTTATGAGGGTGAATACCACACCAACAGGTTTTGCACTGGGCTTCACCTTCTTGCGCTCAAGCTGCCTGATGTGTTGGGTGGCGGCGTAGACGTTGGGGTTTCCGGGGTAGGTGCGCTTTGATTTGCGCACAGACTTCTTGCCAGGTGCAGGGAGCGCGAAATTCTTTGGAGTCAGTTTCTTAGCTGCTTGCTGAGCCATAAAAAAACACCTCGACCATGGAGTCGCTTTAGGTAGCGCTACACGGTGAGGTGTGGATCAATGCTGCGTCAGCGCCGGAACTGCCGGCACTGCTCACTTGATCGTCGCTCTTCCGACCTTCTCTATTTCGTTTCCAGCACTGGGTCCAGTCACTAGGTGACCGCGTACAAGCCAGAGGCCAACAGAGCAATGCTTCTCAGCTAATTAGGATGCTATTCCCTTACAATCACACAAAACAAGTGCAAAAGACACTTTGTGTAGAAATCCTTTGTAATGTGTGCTTTGTCTGTCCAAGACATGGCTGCTCATCAGGCAATTAGGCACACAGCAGCCAGCTCCAAGCCCACAGTCCGCATGTACCCAGAACCGTCCTAGTTATTGCTTTGCATAGGGTTGCATTGGCTTGAGTCACAACGCCGCCGATGCTTGTGTCTGTCTGTGTAAATTGCTCATTGTGCAATGAGATGCAAGCCAATGCTAAGCATCACTGACCTTGGCCAAAGCAATGCCGCGCCTGTTGGCAGAGGATCGCAAATCCTCTTCGACCGATGCACGGGGAGCGGCGACAACACCTTCTACTTTGCAACCCAAGCGCGCCAGCAAGGCCCGGTGGTGGTGCTTCATTGCAAGTTTGTCGGGGATGGGCAT
>Ga0182018_10005413_pt1 | contig 10287 bp, 5 predicted proteins | sample 812P2MmetaG_FD_120490 | JGI IMG/M metagenome (GOLD analysis project Ga0182018, IMG submission 120490) | Permafrost microbial communities from Stordalen Mire, Sweden - 812P2M metaG | ecosystem: Environmental > Terrestrial > Soil > Wetlands > Permafrost | place: Sweden: Stordalen | collected... | reverse complement strand
CACCGGCAAATATATCGGCCATTTCGGCGCCTATGGAAACAATCCCGTCGACGACGCGGCCGCCAAGGCCGCCGGGACGTGGATCGAGGACTATATCAAAGGCAACAAAAAGCCTGCGTTCTTCCGCAACCCAGTGCACTGCGTGAAGATTGCCAATGACGGCAAGATTTATGTCTGCGACCGGGGAAACGATCGCATTCAAGTCTTTGACACCCACGATCCCGCGCTGGGCAAGCCCTGCAGCAATCCGGCTGGCGACGCCAAATGCGGTTTTGTGGCCGAGCAGTTTATCAGCGAGCACACCAACATCATCGGAACCGCGGTTTCCATGAACTTCTCCAAAGACAGCGCGCAGAGTTGTCTCTATATCGGAGATAACGCCAACATGACAATCTATGTCCTGAACCGAAGCAACCTGCAGGAGTTGGGCCGGCTCGGGCGCAGTGGCCGCATGCCGGGAGACTTCCACTGGATCCATCAGGTGAGCCTGGACAGCAAAGGCAACATCTATACGGGGGAAGTCGACACCGGGAAACGGATCCAGAAGTTTCTCCGCTATGGCGCAACTGGCTGCAGCGGAACCGGCTCGTCTATCGTGGGCGGACCGATATCTGCGAAGTAGCACCGGCGGGAACGGCCGAAAAATGTGGGCGATAAATTCAGCCGTCCCTTGCGCCTATGGCAAACAGATCCCCGCTCTTACTCCGACTTGAGTATCGTTTGCGACTCGACCTTGGCGGTATCCAGCTGAACGTTGAAACCGGGACCAGTCGGCAGGGCGATGTGTGCGTTGACCGGAACCAGCGGATTGCTTTCGAAATGGTAATAGTGCCGCATCTTGTTAACCAGATACTCCCCCAGGGGAAAGGTCATGGGCGGCTGGCTGGAGATAATGTGCACGGCCGCACGCAGGCTATGGCCGTGTGGGATCACCGGTACATCATGCAGAGAAGCGACGGTGCCTATACGCAACAACTCTGAAGTGCCTCCACACCACTCCGGATCAGCCTGCACCACGGAAAGCGCGCCCGCCTGCAGGTAACGCTCCACCTCCCATCTTCCGTAGAAGTGTTCGCCTGAGGCAATCGGAATCGTGGTGCTGCGGCGCATGGCAGCAAAGCTCTCGATCTTTTCCGGATGAGTTGCTTCTTCGATCCAGTGTGGACGGTACTTTTCCACCTGGTGTGCCCATTCCAGCATGTAATCCTGGTCCCATCCGCTGTAGGCGTCGAACATGATCTCGCTATCGTCGCCCAGAGTTTCGCGCAGAATGCGAACCAGCTCGACATTCTTGTGCATGCCTTCAGGCCCGGAACCGGGGCCGTAGCCCATGAACCACTTTTGATAGCGGAAGCCTTGCTGCTTGATCGCGAGAGCGCGGGTCCGAACGGCTTCCGGCTCGAGCGAAAAGCCGAGGCAGCTGGCGTACATCTCCACCGATGAGCGCGTCGGACCACCCAGCAGCCGATACACGGGCACGCCGTAATAACGGCCGCGCACATCCCATAATGTGTTGTCGACCGCGCTGATCCCCATCATGAAGAATCCGTCGCGCGAGTGACGGTTCGAGCGATACATCTCGTCCCACAGCTTTTCGCCCGCAAGCGCATCTTTGCCAAGAAGGAAGGGGCGAAGCTCTTGCTGCACCACAATCGCCGCGCTCTTCTCGATGGGTCCATAGAGGCCCTCGATACCGGCGGTTTGGATGCGAAGATAAATCGCACTGGTATGCACCTCTTTCGACCCGGAGGGCTTGTCCATGTAGGGTTCGGGGCGCAGATCGTCGTATACATCCAACGGGTTCACTTGCGGCTGTCCGTTGACGCCTGCCTCATCGGTATATCTGCCATGCAACTCAACCAGTTCCACCTCTTCAATCTTCAGCGGACCGTTCGCAGGCGAGAAGGCCGCGGCAAAAGCACTGTTGCCGGCGGTCGCGAACGCGCTCGCCGCCGCGCCGAGCAGGAAATGGCGACGGTTCGGTTGAGAAAACACCGACGGCGAATTCGGGCGAAAGGAGTAAGGCAAGCGTCTCATGTTTTCCTTGCGGCATTGCCTCCGGCGAAGCTGGGGACTAGCAAATGCATTTGCGCCCCGGTTCCCGCTATCGGGCCGTTATGCGACTTATAGACTTTATCGCGCAACGAATCTCTGCCAACAAGATTGCGTCAAAGCGCAGATCGACGGTGTGCATCGAAATTCGTTGTATCCCACCCTTGCCGGAAAACACCGGCAAGGATGGGGCACCCGCAGACTGGCTGCACTTCCCTTAGAGGAACACCAATTCTTCTGAGCTAGTGAGAAATGAATTAGATGAAATGCGGTCTGAACTTCCGGAAGCACTCATGACGCGCCGGAAACATTGGCAGACCTGGTCCGCAAAGCTCAGCTTTGCTAACTATATTTATCGCGCCGGACTACTCCGAACGCAGCACTTCCGCCGCCTCCACCCTGGCGGCGCGCGCCGCAGGCACAGCCGAGGCGATCACCGCGGCAGCTAGAATTACCACGGCGGACGCGATAAAAGCCAGTGCGCCCGGCAGTTGCACCCCGGCAACGTACCCGCCGATGGCGCGTGCCAAGGCAAAGGCAACCACCACACCTGCAGCCACTCCAATGCTGGCGATCACCAACCCCTCTAAAAGAACATTGGTGAGAATGTTGCGCGGCATAGCGCCCAGAGCTATGCGGATTCCGAACTCGCGCGTGCGCCCGCTCACAGAAAACGCAAGGACACCCGCCACGCCCACCACGGAAATCAGCAACGCCACCGCGGCAAATCCGCCGAACACAATAGCATTGAGGCGGTCGGGCGTTAGGACTTCCGCGCGAATGTCTTCCAGCGTGCTGGCTCGCTCCACGGGCTGGTCTGTCGCCATGTCGTGAATCGTGCGCGTGATAACGGGAACGAGTGTGTACGGATCGTGCTTCGCGCGCACGAACAGACGGCCCTGCCATCCTTCCTGGTCGGACGGCTGATACACCGTCATGGCCGGCGACGGGATGATATTTTCATCGTCAACGTCAGGCACAACGCCGATGATCCGCCGCGGCTCGGCGCTGATGCCGATAAACTTCATCACGCCGTCCGTCCACCGCAAATTGCGCTGCAGCGCTTCCTGCCCGGGAAATAGCGTCTGCGCAACGCTCTGACTGATGATCACCACGCGTTGCGAGCCGTCCCGGTCGGTGTCCCTGAAATCGCGGCCTTCCAGAATCGGCACCCCCAGCGTTTCAAAAAAACCAGGGGATATGGACCGGAACCGTGCGCGCGGATCGTCCTGACCGTCCTTGCGCGTCGCGCCTTCCACCGCGAACGTGAACTTGATGTTCAATGCCTGGCCGTCGCGCCATGGAACGCTGAAACCTGAAGACGCGTGCTCCACTCCCGGCAGCGTGCTAACCCGGCGCTGTACGTCACGATAAAAATCACGCACCTGCTCAGGCGTTCGCCCATACGACATCACCGGCAAATTCACCGCCAGAACATTGGCGGTGTCGAATGGCGGTTGCGTCTTTTCCAGCGTCAACAGAGTCTTCATCAGCGCACCAGCCCCGGCAAGCAGCAGGAATGAGGCTGTGATTTGCGTAACGGCGAAAATGCGCAGCCGCCGGCTGCTTCCCCCCGCGACGCGCACTCCGGTGCTGGTTAATCCAAAGCCCCGCGACGCATCCAAAGAGGGCAGCCGCGGAACAAAGGCCAGGAAAACGGCAGCCGTCAACGCGAGGGCGATCCCAATCCACACCAGGCTGAAATCGAGCGTCATGCCTTCGGCGCGCACCGAGAAGCGCGACGCATAACGGGCCAGCACGGCCACCATCGGGACGGCGATTATGAGGGCCGCCAGCACTCCGCTTCCGCACAGCACCATGCTTTCCGCCAAGAGCGAACGGCGAAGCGCCGCGGTGGTTGCTCCCAACGCGGAGCGTACGGCCAGCTCTGATTCGCGGCGCACCGTTCGCGCCAGCACTAGATTGGCAACATTCGAGCACGCGATCACGAACAGCAGGCCGGAGGCTGCGAACAGCACCCACAAGATCGTATTTGCGCGAGAATTAATCTGATCATGCATGCGCGTCACATCGATCTTGTAATGGTTCCCGGGCTTGTACACCTCCGGATGTGCGGCCAGCATTGCCGCATACGTCGTGCGCAGCTCGGCTCGCGCGGCTTCAAGATCCGCGCCGGGAGCGAGGCGTGCGAAGACCTCGGTCATGCGATGTTCGCGACCGGTCACCATCGTGGCGGATAGATGATGCGGGCTAGTGACGACGTTGGCAATGAGCTCGGTTGCCACCGGATATGGCACCGATGGTTCGAGAACCCCAACGATGACCGCGGTCCGTGCGCCTTCACCGCTCCCCAGCCGCACCGTCTTGCCAATCACATTGGGATCGGAGTGCAGCGACGTGGTCCAGAATCGATACGTCAGCACAACCGCGCCCGCTGCGTTGGGGCCATCGTCGGCAGGAGTTAACAAGCGTCCAATGACCGGGCGCAGCCCCATCACCTCGAAGTAGTTGCCGTCAACCACGCCCGCGGGGATCTCGCGGGGCGTGCCGAGTCCCACGATGGTGAAGTCGATTTCTGAAAATGTCCCGAGCTCCTTGATGGTCCTCAGCCCGTGGCCGATGTCCTGAATCTCCGGAACGGAGAAAGTCGCGTTATCGAGCCCGATGCCCGGGGCACTCTGGCGCAAGTAAAGTAACCGGCCTTCGTCGCGATTCGCCAGCGGCCGCAGGAGCACGGCGCGAACCACGCTGAAGATTGCCGCATTGGCGCCGATACCCAGGGCCAAGGTAAACGCCACGGTGATCCACAGCGTACGAGCTCGCGCCAAAGAGCGCACTGCAATTTTCAAATCACGAAGGAATGACATATCGGTCCTCCATTCGGGCAGATTGTTTCACCGCTTTGGCAATCTTCCTGGTGCCGCGCAATTGACCTGCCTTCACTATATTGACGAACGGAGGGATTGGATTTCGACAAATCGTCCAAGAAATTTGCATCTCCATTTCTCCTGTGGCTGCACACCGCATAGAGGTGTGCAGCCACAAGGACAGGCTACTGCTTTCTGGGGCCGACGAGCGAGAACATAGCTCCCTGGGGGTCGATGCCAAGGACGATCCAGATGTCACCAGGTACCTGATGGGGGCCCATGATCACCTGGCCGTTCTTCTCCTTGATGCGCGTTGCCGCGGCATCGATATCCGCAACGTTGAAGTAGTAAAGCCAGAACGGGGCTGGAGACTTGCTGGGATCCCGCGTCATCATCGCGCCTACAGGAGCGCCGCCGGTATTAAAAATTCGATAAGTGCCGCTCGGTCCCATGTCCATGGTGCTGTCCTGGACCCATCCGAAGACGCCGGAGTAGAAGGGCCATGCGGATTGCTCATCATTGGCGGAGAGTTCATTCCAGCCGACTGTGCCCGGCGAGCCGGCAGGCGGACGCGGCGGTGCATAGTTCAGCGAGCCCTTGAACAAGAGGAAGACCGCGCCCTGTGGGTCTTCCGCAGAGACGAAGCGACCGACAGTTGGGATGTCCTGCGGTGCGCAGTGCAGTTTGCCGCCGGCCTGTTCGATGCGTTTGGCATAGTCGTCCACGTCATCGACGCCGATAAAGCCGACCCAACCCGGCCTCATGCCGCCGGCAAGCATATCCGGGGTTAGCTGCATGAGGCCGGCGGTATCAAGGTCGCCAACCGAAAGAAGCGTGTATGGAATGCCGCTGGGATCGCCAGAGTTTTTCGCTTGCCATCCGACAACGTGAGTATAGAAGTCCTCGGCTCCCTTGGCGTCTGTGGTTCTGAGTTCATGCCAGACAAAATTGCCGGTGGTGGCATTGGCTGGCGTAGTCACTTCCTGCTGTGCTGCTGTGCTCATTGTTGTCTCCTCTTGTCGAACTTTCTTTATCCTTTTGCTGCGCGCTCTAGCTCAGCGATGTCGAGCTTCTTCATCTTCAGCATGGCCTGCATCGCACTTGGGTTCTTGATCAGATCCGGGAGGCGAGCCGGAACGATCTGCCACGAAAGGCCAAACTTGTCCTTGAGCCAGCCACATTGTCCGTCGCTGCCTCCAGTAGAGAGTTTCGCCCAATAATCGTCTACCTCCTCTTGTGAGTCGCAACGGATGACAAACGAGACCGCTTCCGTGAACTTGAACAACGGGCCGCTGTTGAGCGCCGTAAACGTCTGACCGTCGAGTTCAAATGCGATGGTAAGAATGCTTGCGGGCACGGGGCGGTCCCCGGTGTTGTGCACTGTCTCGAGACGACGGGAATTCTTGAATACCGAGAGGTAGAAATTGACCGCATCCTCTGCGTTGTTGTCGAACCAGAGGAACGGGGTGATGCGAGGAAATTTTTTGAAGGCACTCAATGCGGCCACCTTCTTCCAGGATTAGTTCTTCGTCTCGGCCTTGCTAAAGCGGTTTCGCAATTACTGTGGCCTCATAAAGATCGCGAGGTGTGGTGTTCCTTGGGAGAAAACCACGTAAAGGGCTTTCGCTTCGGTCTACACTAATTGCGAAACCGCTCTAGACGGGCTCAAATTTTTCTCTTTGCTATGTGTACACCGTCCACAACAATCTGGCAAATTAAATGTACACTGTCCACAATACACCATGAATCCTGTGGGAAAAAAGCGGCCACCGGCTCGAAAAACATTTCGTCATGGGGATCTGCGGAGAGCCCTGTTGGAAGCGGGCATTGAACTGGCACGCGAGGGGGGCCCCGATGCCGTGGTGCTTCGGGAAGCGACACGGCGGGCAGGAGTTGCTCCGAATGCCGCCTACCGGCACTTTTCCAGTCACAGCGATCTCTTGCAAGCAGTCAGAGCGGGTGCGCTCTCTTCGCTCGCGCTTGCGATTGAGGCGGAGATCTCCGGCGTACGACGAAGCAAACTTCCCGCGGAAGCGGCACGGGCGACCCTCCGCGCAGTAGGCACAGGCTACCTGAAGTTTGCGCTCGCGGAGACCGGCCTCTTCCGCACGGCGTTCTCCGTCGCTGATCAGGTGGTGGGCGATCTCGATGCCGCAAAGACCGGCAAAAGCGGCCTCAATCCGTTTCAACTGCTTGGGTCAGCTCTGGACCTGATGGTAGAGACAGGCGTCCTTCCACGCGAACGGAGACCAGGGGCGGAGTATATGGCCTGGTCTGCCGTGCACGGTCTGGCTTTCCTGATCATCGAGGGCCCATTGAGCCGTGCATCTGCCAAGGAGATTCATGCATTGTCAGACCGCCTTCTGCAAATGGTTGAAAAGGGCCTCTGAATTCCCTTCTGCTGGAAGGCATTGCTGCCCGCGAGGGCGCCTGAGACCCGTCGAACGTTCCCGCGCCGGACCAGCGAAGTGACGACGAACGCGATGGCCACGCCCGGCGCGGCGGCGTGGGGGAGGTGTGCGCGCTATGCACAGTATGCTCGGTAAGTCCCCGCATCGGCCGCTTTGGTGTCTTCGACTGCGGCCCACAGAGTGGAGGGCCGTCCACGCCCGGTTGCCAGAACCATCTTCTCGGCGTGTTTCGACGTAAGCAGTGATGAGTCTTGAGCAACATGAATTGACGTAGTTAACTGCTTCCATCGTGCCGCGTAATCTGGGACATGACCGATCGATATACGCCATCCGAGTGCAAGTTTTCGACGGCCTTGCGCAGCGCTGCGTCTACGACCGGATCCTTGGAATACCGGTCAGCGGCATCCAGTAACACCCGACCCATATCCCCATCTGAAGAAATGCGAGTTGCCGACTGAATCGCTGCAATCGCCATCGCGGTCGAGGTCCCGGGCTTGTCGAGCAAAGCCATCAGAACGTGGCTGTGATCGCCATCCGAACTGATGCTGTCTGCAGCGGCAAAGAAATCGTCGCGGACCGGCTCAACATTCGCCCCAGCGAGCTCCACAAGGACGCGAGCTTTATCTCCGTCGGACGAAATCCGCTGCGCTGACTTCGCAATTCCGCCGAGCGTAGTTGCACCAATTCCTTGCCGGTGAACGAGTGCCACAAGCACCTGCTGGTGGTCGCCATCGCTCGAAATTGAATTCGCCGCGTCGAAGAACGCCTTGCGGACGAGCTCATCATCGCTATACCGGGAAACCGCCTCTTTGAGCACACGGGCTTTGTCACCGTCCGAGGAAATCTTTTCCGCCGACCGCAGCGCCCAAGCTAGTGTGTCGGGATCGTCGCCATGCGCCGCCAGTAGTGTCGAGAGAACGCGCGCGTGGTCCCCATCCGACGAAATCGACTTCACCGCTTCGAAATAAGCCATATCAAGACCGTCGTTTGCACGATAGGAGTCTGCCATCTCGATCAGCACTTCGGCCTTGTCGCCGTCGGACGAAATATGCTTTGCTGCCCTCGCCACCCTAACAAGTGTGTCAGTGCTTCCCGCGTCCTTCTTAACGATGTCGGAAAGCACCCTACGTTTATCGCCGTCCGAACTAATGGTCCTAGCTGCCTCGAAAAGATACGGGCGCAGTTCGCCAGTGAAATACTTTCCGTCCACGGTAACGAGCACCTGCGCCTTGTCGCCATCCGACGAGATCCCTCGGATCAGTCTTGCGGCGTCCTTCAGCTGCTCCGTGTTTAGCGTCGCTTGGGAAAAAAGCTGCTCCAGATAAATGCGCTTCGATCCATCGCTGTGAATCAATCCAATCTCCGTAATTACGGCCTGCGGACCGCCCTGCCGGAGTATTCGCATGACACGGGGTCCCGCTCCAATCGCACTATCTCGAATCATCTGCGGCAGCAAGCGGTCCAGCCATGCCCGCCCCTCGGGGTCCAGCGGTTTCGCGGACCAGCCCACCGAGTAGGTCTTCGTGAGGTTCCCTGCCGAATCTGCCTTCACGTCATACGCGCGCCCGGAGAGCCATGTCCCTTCCTCCACGCGAAAATGGCCGCCAGGAGAAAGTGACTTGACGTCACGATCGTCATCGGTAAATTCGATGGCGCCGTCAACCTTGACGCTGAGTGACGTCCATCCATTGCGGGTCGTCATCTCCATGTGAGTCTCGCCGCTCTGCTGTGCGCCCACAGGCGCCAGAGGAGCTAGTGGCGCGCTCGGCGCCAGGGGGGCGGGTGGTGCCGGCGGTGAGGTGGGTGACTGCGCTGATGCCGTCGGAGTGAGCACCGCGATCGGCGTCAGCGGTGCCCGTAACGCCAATGGTGCACCAGGAACTGGTGCTGCAATTGGCGCCCGGGGTGCTTGCAGTGAGTGTGGCGGGCTTAGTGGGACCAGCTCCTGCTGGCTATTTTCGTATGCCGTATTCTGCGCGAAGACGATCATTTGCGGCGCCCGCGCGCCCACATAGATCAATGTCCCTACTGCGGCAATCGCCGCCCCCAGCGGACCGAGGGCAAGCTTCGGAGCCGCGTTCCGAGTTCTGTCCAGCATGTGATGGACGCGGCTGAAAAGTTGCGAACGGTTTCCTGTCGCGCCTACTGCTAGAACGCCCTCGTGTTCCCATTGCGAAAGTTCTGCCACTTTTGTGAGTGAGGCCGCATACGGCTTCGCCGTCCCAGTCGTTGCGACAACCCAGTCGTCGCACGCCATCTCACGCTCGATCGACATCCGGTGCCCGATCCAGTAAACCGCCGGCTGGATGGGTAGTATTGCTTCTATCAATTTCTGTGCGAGGTTGGTCCAATCATCCCGGCGCCGCAGGTGGGCTAGTTCGTGCAGCACGATGTGTTCGAGTTCCGAATCCGAAAGAGTGTCGAGAAGTGCTCGGGGGATAAGGATCGCCGGATTGAGAAATCCGAGCGACATTGGAGCTGCTATGCGGCTCGAAACGAGCAATTGCGTTTGCCGGCGGACACCGTTGATTCCGCTCAGACTTCTCAACCGCAGCTGCCACTCCGCCGGAACCGGTATGGCGTCTGCTTTCAATCCCCGCAACTCCCGGTAGCCAGATCCGAGACGCACCAGCATCACTAAAGACAGAAACGCCCACATGATCTCGAGCGCGACCAGAATCCTTCCCGAGCGAATGCGAATCAGGGGGTACTCAACGGCCGCCATCACTGGTCGGGAGGCAGCATTCCGCGCTTGTACAGATGCAGATGCCTGCTCAGATACCGGCTCGGGCTTTGCTTTCGGAGTTGATACACGATGTGACTCGGGGCTCGCCGCCGTATTCTGTAAGCTGAACTTGGGCTCCTGAATCTTGACCGGTGCAAGAGTCGTAGGCTTGTTCGTCGCTGCAATCGCAGGCGAATCCGTTTGCGCGCCTGGAATGAACACTCCGGACGTGAGCGGTCCCAGGGTCAAGGCCACGACGGCGAGGAAGGTT
>Ga0182018_10005411_pt1 | contig 10288 bp, 8 predicted proteins | sample 812P2MmetaG_FD_120490 | JGI IMG/M metagenome (GOLD analysis project Ga0182018, IMG submission 120490) | Permafrost microbial communities from Stordalen Mire, Sweden - 812P2M metaG | ecosystem: Environmental > Terrestrial > Soil > Wetlands > Permafrost | place: Sweden: Stordalen | collected... | reverse complement strand
GGTAGAGATTGATATCCAAAATGCCGACGGGTACGGCGCGCTGTTCGAGCGATTCGATTTTGCGGGCCAGGCGCTGGGCCAGCGGTACGCCGCGGCGCCGAATGCCGATGAACGCCAGCCGCTAGAGATCGGAGTTCTTCTCCAGGATTTCGTGCGCCAGCCGCACCAGCGTGCGGTCAGGGCACGGGGTTTGCCAACCAGTTCATGAGTGTTAATAATTGAAACTGAGGAAATCACCCGATGCAATTGGGTGTACACTAACGCTAACTCACGCTGTTCAACTCTCACTGCGCGAGAGTGAGCGTGATGGTTTTCACATACCGTTGACAGATCAAGGAGGCGAATACAATCATGCATATTATGGGAACTTCTAGAAGATTGGCACTATTGGCCGGATGCGCCTGGTGTGTCGCTGCAATTCCAGGCTCACTATGGGCCCAGAACGCTTACATAGTCCGCAACCTGACATCGGATATTCCCGATCTGGCCGATTATACCGATCCGCACCTGAAAGGCGCGTGGGGCATCTCGGAATCAAGCAGCAGTCCGTTCTGGATCTCGGACGCAGGCTCGGGGCTGTCCACGCTCTATACCAGCAGCGGCAGCGTGCTTCCGGTGGTTGTGACCATACCGCCTTCCAAGGCGAGTGGCGTGACAGCCACAGGCACTCCGACCGGAACCGTAAACAACAGCACTACGGGTTTTGCTATCGCCACTGGAGAAGCGGCGGCGTTCATCTTCGCTACATTGGACGGCACCATATCCGGCTGGAACAAAACCGTAAACGCGACCGCAGCGCAGGTGATGGTGGACAACTCCGCCTCCGGGGCGGTCTATACGGGTCTGGCGATAGGTACAAACGGTTCCAATACCTACCTTTACGCTGCGAATTTTAACAGCGGAAATATCGACGTCTTCGACTCCACCTATACGTCCGTGACTCTGCCGAATGCCTTCCAGGACACCAACCTTCCCGCGGGTTATGCGCCCTTCAATATCCAGAATCTCGCGGGCAATTTGTACGTCGCCTACGCGCTGCAGAACACGGCCAAGAACTTCGAGACGCCTGGCGCGGGCGACGGATACGTGGACGTCTACAGCACGGCGGGATCGCTCATGACCCGGCTGATCTCGGGCGGACACCTGAATGCCCCCTGGGGAATGGCGATCGCTTCCACCGGCTTCGGCGATTACGCAAGCGATCTGCTGGTGGGGAATTTCGGCGACGGCACCATCAATGTATTCAACCCCACCACGGGCGCCTATATAGCGACGCTCAACGACGTTGACGGCACGCCGATCGTGATCCCGAATCTGTGGGCTCTGCAGGTGGGCAATGGTGGCAGCGGCGGAGACTCGAATGCCGTCTATTTCACGGCTGGGATTCCGGGTCCGGATAACGGAAACCATGGCTTGCTAGGCAGGCTCCAGGCGGCGCCTATCGTCACCGCCTCAAACGTAGTCAATGGCGCGAGCTTTCAACCCGCTCTCGCTCCGAATACATGGGTGACCATAACGGGAGGAAATCTGTCGGGGACCACGCGGGTGTGGGACAGCGACGACTTCGTGGGTACGGCGCTCCCCACCGACATCGACAGCGTGAGCGTGACCGTAAACGGGACATACGCGTATGTGGAATATGTCAGCCCCGGACAGCTTAACGTTCTGATGCCGGTGAGTTTGGCATCGGGACAGGCGCAAGTGGAAACGTACAACTTCGGCCTCGCCAGCGCGGTGGTGGCGGTCCAGATACAAGACGTGGCGCCGGCTTTCTTCCTGCAAGGCGATGGGTTACATATTATAGCGACGCATGCGGATGGCTCGCTGATAGGACCAACCACGGCAGCCGGGGTTACTCCAGCCACCACTCCGGCGGCGCCCGGCGAGCTTATTGTTCTATATGGCACCGGGTTCGGTGTCACTAATCCCGCAACACCGGCAGGCCAACTGATTACGACCGCGCTGCCCCTGGCGACGCCGCCGACCATCACTATCGGCGGAATCGCCACTGGCCCGGTCGCGTTCGCAGGTCTGACTTATGCGGGTTTGTACCAGATCAACGTAACTGTACCCGCTGCCACGGCCAGCGGAGATGTGCCTGTGGTGGCGCTGGTGGGATCCACAGCCTCGCCGGGTACCGCGGTGATCGCGGTGCAGTAGCTGCTAGGCGCGCGCAATCCCCTGCCGGATCGCATAGCGCACCAGGCTGGCGGTTTCGTGCACACCCAGCTTCTCCATGATGCGGCTGCGATGCGAATCGGCGGTCTTGTAGCTGATGCCCAGCAGGGCGGCGATTTCCTTGGTCGAATGGCCTTCGGCTACCAGCGCCAATACCTGCACCTCGCGCGCGGTCAGCGGGGTGACCGCCGTGGTGCGGCCCGGCGCCGGAATTTCCACGCAGGAGCCGATGTAGCCCAGGAAGCCGCCGTCCTTGTCGAACTGCGCCGTACCCACGTCCCGAACCCAGCAGTATTGCCCGTCGGCCCGCTGCAGGCGGTACTCCATCTCGAACGGCTGGCGCGCATCGAACGCCCGCCGGTAAGTATCCAGGCAGCGTTGCCGGTCGTCCGAGTGTACGCCCTCGACCCAGCCGTTGCCTATTTCCTGCGCCATCGTCCGGCCTCGGAATTCGAGCCAGGGACGATTGAAAAACGTGCATAGCCCGTCGCGGCCGGACGACCACAGCATGAAAGGCGCTTGGTCGACCAGGAGGCGGAAGCGGTCGTCTTCAGGTACGGAGTGGTCTGGCGTCGCGGGGCTCGATTGCATGCTCTTAACGAAATATTAACGGCTTTTGACGAACGCGTAAATAATGGGAGTACTATTCCCTAAGGTGATTCCCTGCAAGCAACTAGAACTGCCTGAACGCTTGCCGATAGGCACCGCTGAGTGTTACGATGAGCTGTACGATTGTGCCAGCGTTGCCCGCATCCGTGCAAATTCGTATCTGGAATCTCGCCACGATCTGGAAACAAAGGAGTTTACCCTAACTAATGGCTTCCAACAACTATTCCCAAGGCGCTCAGGTCGAGCACGACAAGTTCGGCTTGGGAACTGTGCTCACCAGCAATGAGGAGCGTATTGTGATCAAATTTGACGATCACGGCGAAAAGAAGTTTGTGACCCCCATGGTGATGGGGCAGTTGAAAAAAAGCGACCGCCAACCGCCAGCCGAAAAACGCGCATCTCGCGCACGGAAACCCAAGGCCGCGGCGGCTCCCGTACACTAGAGACTGCAAAGGAAATCATTTGAACGCCCGCGCAAAACGTTTATTCGAAGAAGCCCGCAAGAAGAATCCAGATCTCAAGATGCCCTCGGAGACCGCTTCCGCCACCGAACTATCCGAGGAAGATCTGGCGCTGATCAAGCAGGGAGTTGGCGACAAGAGCAGCCGGTCCGGCGGTCAGGGCTCCGCTGACGGCGGAGCGGGCGATGGCCCGCGTGAGCAAATTGGTTCGGTGGTAACCTACTTCGAAGCCAAGGGTTTCGGTTTTCTGCGTCCGGATGACGGTGGGCGCGATGTGTTCTTCCACGTCTCGCGGTTGGCCGAGGGCGACCCCACTACCCTGAAACCGGGTACCCGCCTGCTCTACGAACTGGGTATGGACCGCACCGGCAAGCTGGCCGCCAGCAGCGTGCGCATCGCTCCTCCTCCACCAGCATGACGCGGAGCGTTCGCAGTGCAACTTGTGTTGTTTTCTTGGCTTGGTTCAAAAGACCCTACCCTTTCGGGCGCCGGGGAGGTTGCTTCAGGGGTCTTTTATTTAGAGGTTAGTCTCGCTTTGGTGGGAGTTGCCTCCCCGGCTTATTCCAATAATAGAATATCCTGTTCTGAAAAGCAAGTGATTTCTGTAATTTTTGGTAGCATGTTGCATATATGTGATGAAACGCACATAAAAACTACTGAATCACGTATTATCCGGCTTCGGTGCTTCCCCGCCCTTAACTTCGACGCCCGCCCAATCCTCCAGTACCTTGATCGTCGCGCAGATGTCCTCGTCGCCGTGGCCCTTGGCAATGGACGCTTGAAACATCTGGCGAGTCAGGGCGGTTAACGGCACCGGCACGCCTAGTTCGTTGGCGGAGTCCAGCATTAGACCAATGTCCTTGTGCATCCACTTTACAGAAAAGGCGGGCTCGAAGGCGCGGCGCAGGACCAGCGGGCCTTTGGCGGAGACCAGCCCGGACTTGGCGGCGCTGTTGTCGAGGATATCGAGCATCAGGGCGGGGTCCACGCCGGCTTTGGCGGCCAGCACCATGCCCTCGTTGAAGCCCTGCAGGAGATTCGAAAGGATCAAATTCTGGGAGAGCTTGGCGTGCAGGCCCATGCCCGGCCCGCCGCAAAAGTAGAAGCGCTTGCCCATCGCTTCCAGATACGGGCGGACGCGCTCGAAGACCTGGCGGTCGCCGCCGATCATGAACGTCAGGGTGCCACCCTCCGCGCCGGGTTTGGAGCCGGTACAGGGAGCGTCGAGAAAGTCCACGCCTTTAGCGGCGAGCGCCTGGCCGATCTGGCGGCTGACGGTGGGCGCGATGGTGCTGGCATCGGCGACTACCGTGCCGCGGCGTGCGCCTTCGATGATGCCATCCTTGCCCAGGATCGCCTCGCGCGACATGGCGGTGTCGCCCACGCACAGGAAGATGACGTCCGCGTTTTCCGCAACCGCCCTGGGGGTGGCGCAGAAACCGCCTTTCTCCGCCGCGGCCAGTTCGCGCGCCTTCGCCACGCCATGCGACCAGAGCGCCACCTCGTGACCCGCCCGCAGAAGATTCCGGGCCATCGGATAGCCCATGATTCCCAGTCCTAGAAAACCTAATTTAGCCATGTCCGAATTGTAAGCCGAGTGCGGCGTATGCGACAATTTGCATTCAATGAAACCCGCCGTATTGATTACCAAACGCATATTTCCCGAGGCGATTGCCTATCTGAAAGAGCACGCCGAGCTGGACTACGCCGAGTCGGACGATGGCCTCCGCGCGGAGGAACTCGCCGTGCGGATTCGCGGCAAACAGGCCGTGGTGAGCCAGCTCATGGACAAGTTCACGCCGGAAGTGCTGGCCGGCCTGGATGGGATTAAGGTAATCGCCAACGTGGCGGTGGGCTACGACAACGTCGACGTGCCGGCGGCTACGCGCCTCGGCATCCTGGTGACGCACACGCCGGATGTGCTCACGGATACGACGGCGGATTTCGCGTTCACGCTGCTGCTGGCCGCCGCGCGGCGCGTGGTGGAGGGACACCGTTACGTGCATTCGGGACAATGGACGAAGTGGCGCGTGGACCTGCTGTTGGGGCAGGACGTGCATCACCGCACATTGGGGATTTTCGGTATGGGGCGCATTGGGCAAGCGGTGGCGCGGCGGGCTAAGGGTTTTTCGATGCGCATCGTTTATCACGATTCCCGGCGGGCGCCGGAGGCCGTCGAGAAGGAACTGGTCCTGGAACTGGTGAGCGCGGAGCAGCTGCTGCGGGAGGCGGATTTTGTGAGCCTGCACGTGCCGCTGATGGCGGAGACGCGGCACCTGATCGGCGCGCGAGAGTTGCGCATGATGAAGCCGACGGCCATTCTGGTGAACACTTCGCGCGGTCCGGTGGTGGACGAGCCGGCGCTGGCGGAGGCGCTCGAACAGCGCGTGATTGCGGGAGCCGGCCTGGACGTGTACGAGAACGAGCCGCGTGTCGATCCACTGTTGCTGAAGCTGGAGAACGTAGTGCTGACGCCGCACATCGCCAGCGCTTCGGTGGACACGCGGCGCAAGATGTCGATGATGGCGGCGGAGAACGCAGTGGCTGGGATCGAGGGGCGGCGTCCGCCGAATTTGCTGAATCCGGAGCTGTGGGAGAAAACCTCAAGTGGGCATTAAGGGCAACTGGGCAGACTCCATTGTTATCGATGCAGGGCACGCCGAGTGCGATGACCGCGCCGCGCGGGCATCGCACTGAATCATCGATTACTGGAAGTTGATGGTGGCATGGCCGACGGTCACGGAATCGCCCACCCATGTCCAGGTCGTGGCCGTGGCCACCCCGGGAACCGGAGCTACACAAGTTCCAATGGCGCAATTCCCCGGACCAACATATAGGTTGCCGCCGATGAATTGAATTGTATTCGGCATATTTGGGCCAAAAGTCGAGTGCCCCGGTATTCAGAATAACGGCGTCGCCCTGTGTGATCCTGAGAGCCCAGTTGAAATCTTTCGTGGTGCTTGGGTTGTCGTCCTCGACGACTTCCAGCCCCCCGATGCAAGCAACGTTGGGGTCGAGGCAGTTCGCTAGCGAGACAGTATACGTCGGGAGACCGATGACCAGTCCACCTGCCGGTATGCTGGAGCAATCGGGCCAATCGATGGCATCGCCGGTGAGGCAAGGCCATTCGTAGTTGCCGCTTCCATCTATTGGCGCGAGGGTGCCAAAATTCGTAACTAACTGGAATATGGTTGGGGCGGTGGTATCGGGGTTAACTTGTGCCGGCACATGGCCGATCACGCTTCGGTGAAACTGTGGCGCTGCGGCAAGGGCTGGATGCCCGCCCACGCCAAGAGCAACGATTACCGCGATAGCGGAAAACATAAGCATGCGAATCTTCGTCATTGTGCAATCCTCAATTCGTAATTGTGATGGCAGGCTCGAATGCCTGCTTCATCTAGAAACGCGCCGCTTCGGGAGAAAAGCCATCACGTGATGGAGTATTTCTTTTCTTGTCGCGATATTAGGTAAGCGTGGCACACCTCGGAAAGTCTCACCACCGGTTTGGCCACGCGTTCATAATGAATCGGTAGCGGAAAGGTTGCAATGTCCCAGAGCTGGCAGAGAGTAGAGCAGTTGTTTCACGAGGCGCTGGGGCTGGCGCCCGAAGATCGCAGCGCATTCCTCTCAGCAGCGTGCACCGGCGACGACGGCATGCTCCGCGAGGTGCAAAGTCTGCTCCTCGCCGACGAGAGCACGCGCATTCTGCCCGAGCCGTTCCTGTCGCATAAAGGTCCGATGGCTGCCGGTGAACGGCTGGGCCACTACGAAATCCTGGCACTGTGCGGGCGTGGAGGCACGGGGACAGTTTACCGGGCGCGCGACGACCGGTCGGACCGGGAGGTAGCCATCAAGGTCTTCCCCGTGTTAATTTCACCGGAGCAACGGCGGCGTTATCTGAAGGAAGCCCAGGCCGCATCGGCACTGAATCATCCTTACGTAGTCAGCGTCTACGAGGTCGGAAGAGCCGACGACCAGGACTACATCGTCATGGAGTACGTGGATGGGCGGACACTGGCAGAGACAATTCCGGCTGGCGGCCTGCCGGCGGGAAAGGCGCTGGGGCTGGCGCGTATGATCGCCGAAGGCTTAGCTGTGGCGCACGCGGCTGGCATCGTGCATCGCGATCTGAAGCCGGCCAATCTGATGGTGAAACCGGATCGGACCATCAAGATTCTGGACTTCGGCCTGGCGAAGTTCATGGAGACCGGAGAATCGCCGTCACTCCAAACGTCGACGGGACAGATTGTGGGCACCGTCTGCTACTTGTCCCCAGAGCAGGCCCAAGGGCAGCCGGTGGACGCGCGATCGGACGTGTTCTCATTCGGCGCCGTTCTGTACGAGATGCTTACCGGTGAACGACCGTTCGATCGCGGATCGCTGGCGGGAACATTGTCGGCCATTCTGCGCGATACGCCGGCGCCGGTGCGCAAGCTCCGTCCGGGAACGCCGCCCGATATCGGTCGAATTGTCGAACAATGCCTGGAAAAGGATCGCGAGAGACGCTACGGATCGGCGCAAGGGCTTCTGCGTGCGCTATCCGCCTGCCAGGTCAGACTGGATACTCCCCCCAACCGGGTTTGGCCGTTTCTCCGCCGGCGAGAGGTGCTGGTTCCCACTTTGGCGCTGCTTTTGTTCTTGCTCACGGGATCGGCGTTTTGGGGAGCGCGGCAGTTGCGCGTTCGCCGCGCGCGCCGGACCATCGTGCCGCGGATCGCCGCACTGGTGGCCCAGCATCGCTACAATGCCGCCGACGAGCTGGTCCGTGAAATCGAAACCATCGTCCCGCACGACCAACAGGTGCAGGAGTTCCAGCGCGACTACCAGCTCGTCAATTCCGTGTGGACGACGCCGCCGGGAGCGGAGGTCGCGATCAAGGATTACGCGACGCCTGAGGCGCCATGGCGCGTACTGGGCAAAGCGCCGCTCCCGAACATCACGATGCCGTTGGGCTATTTTCGCTGGCGGGTCAGCGCTCCAGGCTACCGCACGCGCGAGTTTGCGGAGACGGGCATTCTGAAACCCGGTATTCGCTTCGCGCTGTACAAGGATGCCGACAGTCCGGCTGACATGGTGCTGGTACCGGCGGGGTCCACGTTCGGCCAGGGGGCTGTGAAGGTTGGGGAATTCTGGCTCGACCAGTTCGAAGTCACCAATCGCAAGTACCAGGAATTCGTGAACGCGGGAGGCTACCGGCGGCGCGAGTTTTGGCAAGAGCCCTTGGAGCGGGACGGCATGAAGATGAGCTGGCAGCAGGCGATGGATGCGTTCCGCGACCAGACCGGCAAGCCTGGGCCCTCCACGTGGGAACTGGGAAATTATCCCGAAGGTAAGGCCGATTTCCCTGTCACGGGAGTGAGCTGGTATGAGGCAGCCGCGTACGCGCGGTACGCGGGAAAAAGCCTGCCGACGTATTCCCACTGGCTCCGCGCGGCGCGCACGGAATGGCTCTATGCGGATGCCATTCTCATGAGCAACTTCTCGGGAAAGGGCCTGGCTCCCGTGGGAAGCTATCGCGGCCTGGACCGGTTCGGCTCTTACGATCTGGCGGGCAACTGCAAAGAGTGGATCTGGAACCAGTGGAAAACCGGGCAACGCATGGTGGCCGGCGGCGCTTGGGATGAGGCCTACTATGCCGCTGGCACGCCGGATCAGGCTGCGCCAATGGACCGGCGAGCCAACATCGGTTTCCGGTGCGTGAGGTATCTTGCGCCGCCGTCGCCGGCGTTTACGGAACCGGTGAGCGTGGGGCCCGAGCGCGATTTCAGCAAAGAGAAACTGGTGAGTGACGAGACGTTCGCCCAGTTCCGCAAGCTTTACGAGTACGACCACACGCTGTTACGGGCGGCTGTGGACGGGATCGACGACAGCAACCCATATTGGCGCAAGCAAAAGGTCAGTTTCGACGCCGCTTACGGAGATCAGCGAGTGGCCGCGTACCTGTTTCTTCCACGCGGGAGTGCGCCGCCTTATCAGACTGTGGTGTATTTCCCGAGCGGTATTGCGAATCAAGAGAAGTCGAGCAGCCATCTCGAGATGTGGTATCTGGAGCCGCTCATTCGCAGCGGGAGGGCCGTGCTCTACCCCGTGATATGGGGCACGTACGAGCGGAAGGAAGCCCTGAACGGGAGCGCGGAGGAAGCGTGGCGCACGCGTGTCGTACGGGAAGTCCAGGACATTCGGCGATCGGTGGATTATCTGGAGACCCGGCCGGAGATCGATCACGCCCGGTTGGCATATCTCGGTTTCAGCGCCGGCTCCGTGATCGCTCCGATGGTATTGGCAACGGAGCCGCGCTTCCAGGCGGCAGTGCTGGCCGTCGGGGGACTCGAGCAAGCCCACCATCTTCCCGAGGCCGACGCATTTCAGTTCGCGCCGCGGGCGCGCACGCCGGTGCTGATGTTGAACGGCCGCTACGATTTGGTCTTTGATCTGGAAACGAGCCAGCGCCCACTACTGCAACTGTTCGGCGCCTCGCCGGCGAACAAGAAGCTGGTACTGCTGGAGGCAGGTCACGCGATGGTTGGCTTTCTGGCTACCACGCGGGAAAGCCTGGAATGGCTCGACCGGTATTTAGGACCCGTGCCGCCGAGCCGCTAAACGGAGCCGAGCGAACCGATCTCGCGCCTGAGGAATGCGCGTGAAAATCGCCAGTCGCGTTCGAGCGTGGCCGAGGAGGCGCCCAGCACCTCGGCGCACTCCTCCATCGTCAATCCGCCGAAGTAACGCAACTCCACAAGTCTGGCCTTGCGAGGATCCGCCTGGGCGAGGCGATTGAGGGCGCGATCCAGATCCAGCACCTCAACCTCGCGCCCGTCGACGAGTTCCATGGCCTCCGACAGCGAGACATGCGCCACGCCACCGCCGCGCTTGTTGCGCAGGCGTGACCGGGCGTGATCGACCAATACCCTGCGCATCGTCTCCGAGGCGACCCTTATGAAGCGAACCCTGTCGTGCCACTGACCGCCGCTCTTTCCCGAAAGCCGCAGGTAGGCTTCAAGCACCAGGGCGGTGGCCTGGAGCGTGTGCCCCCGCCGCTC
>Ga0182018_10005410_pt1 | contig 10294 bp, 10 predicted proteins | sample 812P2MmetaG_FD_120490 | JGI IMG/M metagenome (GOLD analysis project Ga0182018, IMG submission 120490) | Permafrost microbial communities from Stordalen Mire, Sweden - 812P2M metaG | ecosystem: Environmental > Terrestrial > Soil > Wetlands > Permafrost | place: Sweden: Stordalen | collected... | reverse complement strand
TCTCGACGATCCATTCAGCCAGCTGCCAGCCGGCGCCGCCTGCGGCGGTAATGCCGAAGCTGTGGCCCTCATTGATCCACACATTCGGCACGCTCCAGGCGGGCCCTATCAAAGGGCTGCCGTCAGGGGTGTAGGAGATGGGACCATTGACGATGTCCTTGATGCCGCAGTGCTCGAGTGCCGGCACGCGCCTCGCGGCGGCTTCGACGTGCGGAATCAGGCGATCAAGATCCGCCTCAAAGAGACTCCTGCCGAACCAGTCGGGTACGCCGTCGGCGAAGCGCGCCGGTGCGCCTGCTTCATACGGCCCGAGGATCCATCCCAGGCGCTCCTCGCGCAGATAGTAGGATTGGTCGGGCTCGCGCAGCACCGCAAGCTCCCGGCCGCCCTTGGCGCGGTAACTTTTGAGCTCCGGGGATTCGTCATAGACGATGTACTGGTGTTCGACGGGAATGGCCGGGATATCAAGACCAAAGAGCCGTCCGGTCTGGCGCGCGTAGTTGCCGGTGGCGCATACCACGTGTTCGGCTGTGATCTCGCCCTGATTGGTCGTGAGGCGCCACTCACCGGAGCCCGTGCGTTCGGCGCCGGTCACCTCAGTGTGCTCGTAAATCTCCGCGCCTCCCGCGCGCGCCCCTTTGCGCAACGCCATCGTGAGGTCGGCCGGGGCGATGTGGCCGTCGTCCGGGTGGTAGAGCGCACCGATAATCTTGGCGGTGCCCGCGCCATCGCCGAGATTCACCAGCGGCCACAGCTTGCGCACTTCTTCGGCTGTGATGATCTGAAAGGGGACACCGATGGTATTGGCCGTGCCGCAGTACTTCTGGTACTCGTCCATGCGTGCCGCGCAAGTGGCCAGGCGCAAATTCCCCGTGACGTGGAAGCTGACGTCCTGGCCCGTCTCGGCCGGCAGCCGCTTGTAGAGATCGACGGAATACTTGTGCAGCTGCCCGACCGTGTAGCTCATGTTGAAGAGCGGCAGGAGTCCCGCGGCGTGCCACGTCGAGCCGGCGGTGAGTTCCGAGCGCTCGAGGAGCACGACGTCGGGCCAGCCTTTCTTTGTCAGGTGATACAGCGTGCTGACGCCGACGACGCCCCCGCCAATGACGACCACCCGCGCGTGCGTTCTCATCTTTATATGTCCTGCCGCGTAAAAGCCGCTGCAGTGTAGCCAGCGCACCGGGGGGCAAAGCTTTCAATTGCGACAGGCACTTATACGAATACGTCCGTCACCGGGCCGCGCCAGGCTCGGCGGGAGGTTTGCCGAGCGTGATATGTCGCGGACAGATAAATTTCATGTCGATTTTAGACATGCGCCTCCGATGGCGGCTTATAATCAGCGTGCACTTGAGAGGAGGGGAACTGGCCATGGACTCCGTCGCTGCGATCCGCAAGAGCCGCTACGCCTTTGTGACCTTGCCGAACTATTCGCTCATCGCGCTTACGAATGCGATCGAACCGCTGCGCATGGCCAACACACTTTCGGGCCAGAACGCGTACGAAGCGTCCATCGTGAGTCTGGATGGCGCCCCGGTGCTTGCGAGCAATGGCCTGCAGCTCACGCCGACCGGCGCTCTCGATCAGATCGGTCGCGTTGACATCGTCTTCGTGTGCGGTGGCGTCAATGTCCGCGAGGCGGTGTCGCGGCCGCTGTTGACGGCGCTGCGGCGCATGGGCGAGCAGCGGATCGGGCTCGGCGCGCTGTGCACCGGCGGCTATGCGCTCGCGCGCGCGGGACTCCTCGATCAATACCATGCCACCATCCATTGGGAGAATCTCGCCGCGCTGCGCGAGGAGTTTCCGCGCGTTCTCATCAGCGATCAGCTCTTTACCATCGATCGCGACCGCTACACCTGCTCCGGCGGTATCGCGCCGCTGGATCTCATGCTGCATCTCATCCGCATCAAGCTCGGACCGCGCATCGCTAATCTCGTCTCCGAACAGTTCATTGTCGATCGCGTGCGCAACGACAAAGACCGCCAGTACATCCCGTTGAAGGCACAGATCGGCGTCTCGCACGCAAGCCTCATCAAGGTCGCGCAACTCATGGAGGAGAACATCGAAAGGCCGCTGTCCTTGGATGCGATTGCCAGCGCCACCGGCCTCTCGCGGCGACAGATCGAGCGCCTTTTCAAGCGTCATCTGCACTGCGTTCCCAAACGCTACTACTTAGACATGCGGCTGCGGCGCGCGCGCGACCTCTTGTTGCAGACGGCGATGCCCGTCATGGACATCACGACGGCCTGCGGCTTTCAGTCGCCACCGCATTTCTCCAAGTGCTACCGCAGTCACTATGGCTATCCTCCGAGCGCCGAGCGGCAGCCGAACCGCGCTTCTGCGCCATAACATAGCGCGCGGCGATCCCAAAGCGTGCTCAACTTGTACGCGAGGGTTGTCCCGGGAGTTGCTTGTGGATCGAGGAGACGTATCGCTGCGCGCGCCTCGGAAGCAAGGACGCACTTACGGGTTGCTCGGCGCGGCGCCTCACAACCCCCACGCGTCAGGCGGCTCGCCGCCCCCTGGACCCCCCTGGAAGCCGCGACGCTTGCGAACCCGCGCCCAGTTGATGTCGCGTTTCTCCAGCCGCCTGATCGGTGAACGGGAAATTGTACGCATCCACGAATCCCGATCGACTCATCCGGGTACGGGGCAGATGTCGAAAACCCGGAGCGAACAACACGTCACCGAACCTGCGGTTCTGCCCAGTGAGATTGAACAACTGCCGGATCTGGCGGGATAATCTGAAGCTCGCGTCATTGCCGCGTTGGAGGAGGTTGGAGATTTCGCGGCCGTGGAATTTAGACTGGTGTTGACCCGTTGGAGGCATTCGGGAATGTCAGCTTGTGGACGCCTTAACTATGTGGACAGGCAGCCGCCGGCTCGTCGAACACTGGATGCGGCGTTTCATCACCGCACGATGAAGATGTCGTACTTGACGTAGGAATCGTTTTTATAGCTCACCATCTTACCAATGCACTGAACGCCATTTAACCAGTCGTATTTCTTCGCCGCAGTCTGCATGGTTGGGGCGATGACAAAGTACATGTCCTTCGATGTCAGCACCTCGCCCTTGGCTGCGCGCGCCTCGGTTTCCTCGGAGTCCTTGAAGATCCCGTTGTATGCGATGTAGATCAGCGCGCCATCGTCCGTCTTAATCGTCGCGCGAACGTCGAGCCGGGATGCGCCCGATGGCAGAATTCGGGACCAATCTCCAGCCGGCGCGAGCAGCGTGCCGTTGATTCTGGGACCCTTTACCCAGCCGCCGGGTCGGACGTTATTCACATACAGCGACGAATCGATTTCCTGACCGGCCTCAAGTGGCGCATACAGCGTCATCAAATATTCCGTCGATATCTTCGTCGCCTGGGCGTCCGACGTTGTTGGAAAGAGGAGTGCCGAAACGACGCACGTGCAGAGAGTCTGGCTCACCAGCTTGGAGAATGTCATGGCAACCTCCCATGAAGTACACCGAACAGCATACTGCGAAGTAACTACAGGTTTCGGCTAAACTCCGCTGAGATCTTCCAGGAGACACGATGACGCAATGTGCGTACCCCGAGCGAGTGGCGCTACGTTTTTGGACAGGGTTCCCTCCCTCTGCCAAGCAGTGCGCACTGAGAGCTCGGAATTGACTAGAATGACCGCTTCCCGGCTGACATTTCCACGCGCCCAGCGTCTCGTGTTGGCCGCGAGTCGCCTGTGACGTCACCACGATGCAGTGAGCCTTTAACACGCACCGCCGCGCCAGCCCAAAGCCGCTGTCACAGCGGTTGCTGTCACGATCCTGCTGATCAGGCTTCGATGAGCCGCGTTCGACGTCGTGCTGCCCTTGCGCGGTCTGTGTTCGCGGCGATCGGACCGCTGGGGTCCCAACACAGGAATCGAACACATGGCACTCATCACTGCCGCCCAACGCCAGAAACTCCTCGAGAACGGACGCGCGCAACGCGACACCATCGATCGCCAAGACCAGGTCCTCGACCTCCAACCGGTCGTGAAACTCCTGGCCTGCAACTTCCCAAGCGCTCCTGGGCGCAATTACGCAACGAGGATTGGGCGCGGTGCGGCTCGTCGGTGCGCCAACACGCGCCCGAGCCTCACTTAAATACGACGGTGCGATCGCCGTTCAAGAACACTCGCCGATCGAGCACGAGTTGCACGGCGGTTGCGAGCGCGCGGCGCTCCGAATCCCGTCCGGCCGCCGTCAACATCTGTGGCGTGTAGCCGTGATCAACATGTTCGACGATCTGCTCGATGATCGGGCCCTCATCCAGATCCGCACTCACGAAGTGAGCCGTCGCCCCGATGACTTTGACGCCGCGGGCGTGCGCCTGGTGATAGGGCTTCGCGCCTTTGAAGCCGGGCAGGAAGGAGTGGTGGATATTGATCGCCCGGCCGCGCAGCGTGCTGGAAGTTTCATCGGAGAGGATCTGCATATAACGCGCCAGGATCACGAGTTCAGTGCCCGTGCTCTGGATGAGTTCGAGGAGACGTTCTTCCTGTGCGCGCTTCGTATCGGGCGTGACCGGCAGATGATGAAAGGCAATGCCGCGATGGTCGGCGATGGGCTTTAGATCCGGATGATTGGAGACGATCGCGCTCACCTCCATGCGCAACTCGCCGATCCTTTGCCGGTACAGGAGATCCTCGAGACAGTGATCGAGTGTCGACACCATGATGAGGACGCGCGGGCGGTGCGCGCTGTCGTGGATGGCCCATTCCATTTGTTCCGCCGCCGCGACGTGACTGAACTCTGCACGCAGTCGCGCTAAATCAAAGGGCTCGCCCCGCACTGCACAGAAGGTGATGCGCACGAAGAAGCGCTCCGAGAGCGTGTCGTCAAACTGCTTCATCTCCATGATGTAGAGATGCCGGTGGGCGAGGAAACCCGTGACCGCGGCGGTCGTGCCGATGCGACTCGCGCAGCTCGCGGCGAGCACATAGGTTTGAGAGGTGTTGAAGGTCATAGTGGGGCGGTAGTCTAGGAACCGCTCGTGGGGGCAACTGTCGAAAAAGCGACAAGCTCGGCCGTGGCAGCGACCGGAAGTGCGTCGCGTTTCAGGGCATTACCGCCCGGCATGTCGTTCCTGGACATGCGACCGTCGTGATGTAGCCAGTCCCGAGGGCGCTCGCCCCGTACCATTCCGGTACGGGAGTGCACGCATGGCAGACCAGGCAGAAGGCGAGTTTGATCTCAAGGGCTTGAGCGACGCGGAACTCGTCGAGCAGGTCCACGACGATTTATACAACGGATTGAAGAGCGAGATCGAGGACGCTACCCGGATCTTTCTCGAGCGCGGCTGGGCTCCTGAGCAGATTCTGAACCAGGCGCTCGTGGAAGGCATGCGCATCGTCGGCGTCGATTTTCGCGACGGTATTTTATTCGTACCCGAAGTGCTGCTCGCCGCGAATGCCATGAAGGGCGGCATGGAGATCCTGCGGCCGCTCCTGGTCGAAACCGGCGTCGAGCCCATCGGCAAGATCGTCATCGGCACGGTGAAGGGCGACATCCACGACATCGGCAAGAATCTGGTTTCCATGATGCTTGAAGGGGCCGGGTTCGAGGTGATTGACCTTGGGATCAATAATCCGGTGGAGAAGTACCTCGACGCCCTGGAGAAACACCGGCCGGACATTTTGGGGATGTCGGCACTGCTGACGACGACCATGCCCTATATGAAGGTCGTCATCGACACGTTGAAGCAGAAGGGCATCCGCGACGAATACATCGTGCTCGTGGGCGGGGCACCCCTCAACGAAGAGTTCGGCAAGGCGGTCGGCGCTGATGCCTACTGCCGCGATGCGGCGATTGCTGTCGAGACCGCCAAGAGCCTGATCGCCGCACGCCGCGCCGCCACCGCGGCCGCCTGAGGCGAATTCCATGGGCAGCGCTCGCGGCGCACTCGTGATTGCCTGCGGTGCTCTGGCGCGCGAGATCGCGGCGCTGCGTCGCGTCAATGGCTGGACTGAATTTGATGTGTGCTACCTGCCCCCGCAGCTGCACAACCGCCCCGAGCGCATTGCCGGTGAAGTACAGCAGCAGATCCGCATGCATCGCGCTCGCTACCAGCGCATTTTTGTCGCCTACGGCGACTGCGGCACGGGCGGCGGTCTTGATGCCATGCTGCGCGCGGAAGGCGTCGAGCGCATTCCCGGGGCCCACTGTTATGAGTTCTTTGCCTCGCCCGAGGTCTTTGCAGCGCTCGCCGACGCCGAGCCCGGCACGTTTTATCTCACTGATTTTCTGGTGCGCCACTTTGATCATCTGGTGACGGGTACGCTCGGGCTTGATCGACATCCGGAGCTTGCGCCGATGTATTTCGGCAACTATCACCGCGTCGTTTATCTGGCACAGTCGCCGAGCGAAGCATCACTTGCCAAGGCGCAAGCTATCGCGGCGCACATGGGACTCGAATTCAAATTCCAGTTCACGGGTTATGGCGGCCTGGCTGCGCAGCTGCAGGATTTCGTCCGTCAGGGTGAGCCCAACGCATGGCGAGCCTGATCGTCATTTCCTGGCGTGACATCCCCGCGCAAGTGATTGCCAAGCGCGGCCGCGAGACCGTCAAAGTTCAGCTCAGCGCGCGTTTCCAGGAAGCAGTCGATCGCGCCGCCATGCGCGCCGGCAAGGGCAGCTCGGATGCCTACCTTGCCGACTGGCAGCGCACGCCGCGCGCCTGCGGGGAGGATCTGCAGGCTGAAGCCGCCGCCGAAGCTGTGCGGCTCGAGGCGCTGTATACCGATGAGGATCTGGAGCGCGTCATTCGCGCCAAGGGCGTAGACGAACGCAGCGCACGCCCGGACGAGTCGCACCCGAGCGGATCTGAGGTGCCCTGATGTATGCCGTGCGCCTTTGGTCCACGCGCCATGCGCGCGGCCTGGAACTTTTTTATCGCCGCTTCGAGTCCCTGCTCGTGCGCCTGCACGGGATCGCGAGCGCGATCGGCTACGCGCGCCTCGAAAGGCCGGTCGCCGGGGTCGAGCGCGCCGTCAAGGGATTCCTCTTTGACTGCCAGATGTGCGGTCAATGCGTGTTGAGCTCGACGGGCATGTCCTGCCCCATGAATTGCCCGAAGAACCTGCGCAACGGACCCTGCGGGGGCGTGCGCGGGGATGGCCGCTGCGAGATCAAGCCCGACATGCGCTGCGTCTGGGTCGAGGCCTATCATGGCAGTCAACGCATCGCGGGAGGTCTGCAGGCGATGCAGGCGCTGCAGCATGCCGTGGACCGGCGCCTGCAGGGAAGCTCCTCGTGGTTGCGCGTGGCGCGCGAGAAGGCCACCGTGGCCGAGCGCTCTGAGCCATGATCTTCGAGGACGAGCCGGTCCCGGGCTACCCGCTGCCCATTCTCCCTGGGCACACCTCGCCCGGTCGCCTGGAGCGGGTGCTGCGCGCGGGCGTGTTCGCCGTGACTGCGGAGCTCGCGCCGCCGGATTCCGCCGATCCGGAAGACGTCTATCGGCGCGCGCGCGTATTTGACGGCTACGTCGATGCGATCAATGCAACCGACGGCAGCGGCGCGAACTGTCACATGTCGAGCCTCGCTGTGTGCGCTCTGCTGACGCGCGTGGGCTATGCACCCGTCATGCAGATCTCCTGCCGCGACAGGAATCGCATCGCCATCCAAGGCGACATCCTGGGAGGCGCTGCCATGGGTGTGTGCAACATGCTCTGCCTCACGGGCGACGGTGTGCAGGTGGGCGATCACCCGCAGGCAAAACCGGTATTTGATTTGGACTGCATATCGCTCCTGAGCATCGCGCGCACGCTGCGCGACGAGCATCACTTTGAGAGCGGCCGCAAGATCACGTTTGCCCCGCGGGTGTTCCTGGGTGCCGCCGAGAATCCCTCCGTGCCGCCGTATGAGTGGCGTGCGCAGAGGCTCGCGAAGAAAGTCGCCGCCGGCGCGCAGTTGATCCAGACGCAGTATTGCTACGACATGGTCCTGCTCAAGGACTTCATGCGGCGCGTGGAGGAGCTGGGCCTCATCGGCCAGGCCTTCATCCTCATCGGAGTGGGTCCGCTGCGCTCTGCCAAGGCCGCCGAGTGGATGCGCACGCACGTTCCGGGCATGCACATTCCCGACGCCATCATCACGCGCCTCGCCGGCGCGGATGACCAGGCCCGCGAGGGGCGCAACATCTGCATCGAGCTCATCCAGGAATGCCGCTCCATCCTGGGCGTCAGCGGCGTGCACGTCATGGCCTACCGCCAGGAGGAGTCCGTCGCGGAAGCCATCGACCGTTCCGGCGTGCTCGCAGGCCGGGTGCCGTGGTTTCCGGAGCGTGATCGCAGTCAACCAGTGAATAGGGTAATGCAATGACCGATACCGTCATCAGTTCGGCAACGAAGGAAGTCGTCATCGGCTTCGATCGTCCGTTCGTCATCATCGGCGAGCGCATCAATCCCACTGGGCGCAAGATCCTCGCCGCCGAAATGGCGGCAGGTGATTTCACGCGCGTGAGCGCAGATGCGCTCGCCCAGATCGCCGCGGGCGCGCATATGCTCGATGTCAATGCGGGTATCCCGCTCGCGGATGAGCCGGCGATCCTCGCGCGGACCATCAAGCTCGTGCAATCCATCACCGACGCGCCGCTGTGCATCGACTCTTCGATCGTAGCGGCGCTCGCGGCGGGCCTGGCGGTCTATCAGGGCAAGGCACTGGTCAATTCCGTGACGGGCGAGGAAGAGCGCCTCGAGACGGTCCTGCCGCTCGTCAAAAAGTATGGTGCTGCGGTGGTTGCCATCTCCAACGACGAGACCGGCATTTCCGAAGATCCTGATGTGCGCTTCGGGATTGCAAAGAAGATCGTCGAGCGCGCGGCGGATCACGGCATCCCCAGCTGCGACGTCGTCGTCGACCCTCTGGTGATGCCCATCGGCGCCATCAATCAGGCGGGCGTGCAAGTCATGCACCTGCTGCGCAGGCTGCGCGGCGAGCTTAAGGTGAACAGCACCTGCGGCGCATCGAACGTAAGCTTTGGTCTGCCGCAGCGCGACGGCATCAGCGGCGGTTTTCTTACCATGGCCATCGCCTGCGGGCTGACCTCAGCCATCACCAATCCCCTGCACGCCGACATCATGAAGGCGTGCATGGCGGCGGATGTGATGATGGGCCACGACCCGGACTGCGCCCGCTGGATCCGCGCGTTTCGCGATCCTCCCGCCGCCGGCGCCACTGCAGCCACCGAAGGCGCAGGACGCGGCAGACGCGAGGGCGGGCACCGCCGCCGTGTCTAACGACGCCCTCGTCGTCTTCACGCCCTCCGGCAAGCGCGGCCGCTTTGCCGTCGGCACGCCCTTGCTGCAGGCGGCGCGCGAACTCGGCGTCGACATCGATTCGGTCTGCGGCGGCCGGGCGCTCTGCGGCCGCTGCCAAGTACTCGTCATGGAAGGCGACTTCGCCAAGCACAGCGTGAAGTCGACGGCACAACACCTCTCGCCGCTCGGCGCGCCGGAGGCCAATTATTCCTCAAGGCGCACTCTGCCCGCTGGACATCGACTGTCGTGCTCGGCCCGAATACTCGGCGATCTCGTCGTCGACGTCCCCATGTCGAGCCAGGTGCACCGCCAGGTGGTGAGGAAAGCTGCGGACGCGCGCGATATTGTTCTCGACCCCGTGTTGCGGCTGCATGAGGTCGAGGTCGAACACCCCGACATGCATAACCCCGCAGGCGACCTGCGCCGCCTGATGGCGGCTCTGAAGCGCGAATGGCAGTTGGACGGCCTGAGCTGCGATCTGCAGGTACTGCCGGGACTGCAGAGCGCGTTGCGCAGCGGCGAGTGGAAGGTGACGGTCGCCGTGCACGCCGGCACGCACATCATTGGCGTGTGGCCCGGACTCTATGAGCGCGCGTTTGGCGTCGCGGTTGATGTGGGCTCAACGACGATTGCGGCGCATCTGTGCGATTTGGTGACGGGCGAAGTCGTCGCATCGAGCGGTGTCATGAATCCGCAGATCCGCTTTGGCGAGGACCTCATGAGCCGCGTGTCCTACGCCATGATGAATCCGGGCGGTGCTGCGCAGATGACGAGCGCCGTGCGCGCGGCGCTCACTTCCCTTGCTGCTGAAGTCGCGCGCGCCGCGCACATCTCACCCGAAGACATTCTGGAAATGACCTTCGTCGGCAACCCCATCATGCATCACCTCGTGCTCGGGATCGATCCGGTCGAGCTCGGCGGTGCGCCGTTTGCGCTGGCGGTCGATCAGGCGCTCAACCTGCGCGCAGCCGATCTTGGGATCGCGCTGCATCCGAATGCGCGTGTCTACTCGCTGCCGTGCATTGCGGGACAC
>Ga0182018_10005408_pt1 | contig 10295 bp, 12 predicted proteins | sample 812P2MmetaG_FD_120490 | JGI IMG/M metagenome (GOLD analysis project Ga0182018, IMG submission 120490) | Permafrost microbial communities from Stordalen Mire, Sweden - 812P2M metaG | ecosystem: Environmental > Terrestrial > Soil > Wetlands > Permafrost | place: Sweden: Stordalen | collected... | reverse complement strand
TCCCACGCCGGATCACCGAGGCGGGTCGTGGCGCGTCTCTGGTTCAAGTGTGTTGAGGTCCAACGGTTGTCGGCACACATGATCAAAGTGTGGATCGGGTCCGAGGATCACCGGTAGCGGATCGGTATGCGGGATGCTGAGAGTGGGGGCGGCAAGCCGCGGACTCGCCCGAGTTCGTGCGCCCACGAATCGCAATGATTCAGGTGCACCCTGCAGTGCGCCAGATGCAAAAATGCTTCGGTGGTTGCACTCCCAGAAGCTGTGCGCAACAAGGCACTCTCCGTTGGCGCCCAACAATGGATCGAGGATCTCGGGGAACTTGTCACACACCTGGAGAGAGTCTGGTCAATCACCGTTGGCCGAGCATTCGAGGACTCCACCGAAGCTTTTGTTGCAGAAGCGAAACTCGAAGACGGCACCGATGCCGTGATCAAGTTGGTCGTACCTCGTTCGACCGAGGCCGCCCATCACGAGATAACAGTTCTCCGGTTCGCTCATGGCGAGGGCTGTGCCCGGTTTCTCAGGGACGACGAGGCGTTGGGAGCACTTCTTCTCGAGCGGCTTGGCCCCTCGCTCAGTCAGATGGCGCTCCCGATTGGCCAACGTCACGAAGTCCTCTGTACTGCTGCTGAACAGATATGGCGGCCGGCCCCTGAATGCGGCCTGCCTACCGGCGCCCAGAAGGGCCGGCGCCTCGCGGACTTCATCACTAGGACCTGGGAAGAACTTGACCGGCCATGTTCGGAGCGAGCCGTCGAGCACGCACTCCTTTGCGCCGAGATCCGCATCGCTGCCCACGATGACGAGCGCGCTGTTCTCGTCCACGGTGATGTCCATCAGTGGAACGCGCTACGGGCCGGGGACGCCTTCAAGCTCGTCGATCCCGACGGCCTCTTGGCCGAGGCTGAGTACGACTTGGGTGTGCTTATGCGTGAGGACCCAGTCGAGCTTCTGCAAGGTGATCCGAGGGAAAGGTCTCGCTGGCTGGCCAAGCGTTGCCGACTCGACGCTGGCTCTATCTGGGAATGGGGTGTCGTCGAGCGGGTTTCGACTGGGCTCCTGTGTAGCCAGGTGGGACTTCAGCCTGTTGGAAGGGACATGCTCGCGGTGGCCGATCATGTGGCCTGATTCAGAGCTCCTCGAATTACCCCCGGGCTTCCTCCGCTTTGACCGACATGCACCATCAGGGGCACAGCCCCAGAAAGGATGGGCGGATTGGAGACCATGGAAAGGAAGAAGCCCCGCCCCCGTCGGTCGTTCACATCGGAGTTCAAGGCTGAGATCGTCGAGTTGTGCCAGCGCGGCGATCGCAGCATCGGCCAGGTGGCCAAAGACTTCGATCTGACCGAGACGAACGTGCGCAGCTGGGTAAAACAGGCCGAGATCGACCACGGTGAACGCCCCGGCCTGACCAGCGAGGAGCGGCCGAGCTGACCAACCTGCGCCGAGAGAATCGTTCCCTGCGAGCTGCCATTCGGGGGGATCAAGAGATCTGGCTTCGGGCGCGAGCTCTCTGAGCTCGGCCTCAAAGAGTTTTGCAACGCCAAGACAGTCTGGATCAACTAGGGCTTTGGCCGTGAACGTCCCCGCTGCTCATCAAGACCACAATCGAAAGGATGTCGAACCTGACTTCACTCTGTCGTCGTGTGTATCAGGGATCGGTATTGATCACCGGCGAGGAGCTCAGTGTGCGGTCGAAAAATGCATGCTCCGGCATCACCATTAAGCTTCGATCAGTAGCCGCTGTGGGCGACGGATCGACCTGCGTAAGCTCGGGTCACCAGTACCTCGCGTTCTTTCGTGAAAGGGGACCGTACGTCCACCAGCCCGCCACCACCGCACGATGCGATCGCCGCTCTGAATGGCGTCTTGAGCGAGGTCCTCGACGTGGTCCAGGACGTCAAGCAGGCATACAGGAAGGTCCCGCCGCAGAACCACGAGCTGCACGCGCAGCTCGACCGGCTGTTCGAGGACTTACGAAGCTGGGCGAGCCTTCTGATGCTGGAAGACGAGGAACTTGGCACATCGCCTCTAGGGAGCATACCGAGCGTCGCCGGCAGAACTCCTCTTAACCTCTGGCCGGGAAACCCCACAGACGAAGAGGTTCGCCGAACCATCCTTGATCATCTTGAGGGGCTTTCGGTTCACCTGGCGGCCGCCCAAGAAGATCAAGACGATGAGGGCGCGCGGGCCCTAATGCGGAATATTCAACAAGAGCTGATGAGCCATGTCCGAACGTTGAGCGATTCTTGAGCCCTGAGGTGAGCCGGACCGGACTCATCACCAACCAGGAGCAAACGGCCCACCGGGTGACGGCGCTAAGGAGGCATTTCCCCCTTGTTGCCGCGACGCTCCTTAGACGCGAAGACGCCTCTCGAACTCCGAGCTGTCGAATAGCACCCTCGAATCGATCGGATTGCCGTTTAGCCACGCAGCTGGAGTTCCTTGCGGATCCTGTGCTTGGTAAACCGCCTCTCGCCTCAGCACCCACTTCTCATATCGGGCCTTTCGCACACCCGAGACGAAGTCCGAGCCGGTCAGTCCCACTCGTGCACCGAGACGCAAAAGGTCCTCGGTCGTGAAACCTCCAGTTCCCTCAGGTGGCTGTGTTGCAAAGAGCGCTTTGCGGAGTTCATTAAAGCGACCAGCCTCTGCGGCTAGAGCCAGAGCGTTGTCTGCTCTCACCGACTCTGGGCCTAGGAAGCAGCGCATGCGATATTCGACGGATAGTTCACCAGCTTCCAAAGCGGCCGTGATCAGAGGTCCGTTGACCTCTTCAAACTGTCGACAGTAAGGGCACTGTGGATCCTCAAAGAGGACCATGCCCTGACTCGCATTGGCGTTGCCAGTGCAGAAGGGATACTGGTCCCCGACGGGGTACTCAGTTCGTGTTCCACAACCCCGAGTTCCGCAGTTGATAGGCACACGAATAGGGTGGCCCTCGCGCCTTTGTGAGACAGGAGCGGCAATGAGTAATGGACGGAAGGTCCAACTTCGACAGGAACGCGATGGCCCCGACTCTCGATTCCTCTGGGCGTACCTGGACGACCAGCGGAACCTGCACATCGACGGTCAGGATCTGGGGCCGAAGACCACTCCTGTCGGTGACGACGGTGAGTACGAGTGGTTCAAGACCATCAGGGCCGAGGACGTGCCCAAAGTGGTGACGCTCCTGGGAGGTCGCACTGGGGATGACGTACTCGATCTGTTGGAAGCTCGCTACACCGGTGAGGCGTCAGGCGAGCTTGAGAAGAAGCTGCGGGAGAGCGACATCAAAGTCCAGTTCTACAGTTGCTAAGAGCCCAGCACGGGGAGGCTCGCTTGGCGCGTTGGCAGGCCATGAGAGGTGGACACTGATGCCTCAGTACCCCAGCTATTTCGACGGATGGCAAGATCGTGAGATCGCCTGCGATAGCTGCGAATGGCGTGGCACTGGATCGGGTACTGCGTCAAGCTCAGGTGATCTGGCCTCTGGCTCTGTCATGGTGTGCTCCTCACTTTGGTTACATGTCGTCTGATTGGGTGCGGTTACTCTAAATCGTGCTCAGCACACGAAGCCGATCGGCGACGGAGCGGCGAGCGATCTCGGTAGCGTGGGCGTAGGTCTCGAACTCGTGAGGCACGCCAGGGCGGAGATGGAATTCGACGGTCACGCCGGCTTCGCTGAGACGTTGGCATAGGTGAGATCCTCGTCGCGTAAGGTATCGAGCTGGCTCACCTCGAGGTAGCACGGGGGCAGGTCCGATAGATCGGCGGCGCGAGCCGGTGCGGCGTACGCCGGGACATCGGCACTGGCGTCGCCCAGCAATGCACCCCCAGCCGGTGATGTTGTCGTCGTAGCTCCAGACGGCAAGGGAACGATCTCGGGGTCGGGGTCGGGTTCGGTGTTGCGGTCGTCGAGCATCGGGTAGATCAAGATCTGGCGCGACAGGGCCGGGCCACTCTGGTCCCTGGCCAACAGGGCGACGGCGGCCCCCAGGCCGCCACCGGCACCCATCACCGCGATGCGCGCTGTGTCGACCCCGAGCTCACCGGCATGTTCGGCGAGCCATTGCAGGCCGCTGTAACAGTCCTCAATGGGAGCAGGATACGGGTGTCTGGACGGTATTCAGCGATGCGCGTGTCGTTGATGATCCATTGTGCCCATTTTCATGTGGGATGTCCATCAGGTATCGGCCAATGGCGCCGAATGGATGGACAGTCGGGGAGGGCTCGTCCAATTCATCGACGTCACCATTAACGCACCGACCAGCCGCCGGTTGTCGCATCGTTGGGTGGGATCCCGTCACTGCTGCCAGACTTGGGGCCGATGGCTCACGATCCCGGCTCGCTCCGTCAGTTCTTGAAGACCGTGGTCCGCCCGGCGATCTACGGGCAGCGCGCTCCATTGGAGGTGTCGGCCCACCATCTGCACGGCGAGCCGATCCCCGCCGCCGAAGCCGTTAGGCGACAGTTCACCGCGTTCGAAGTCGGCGACACCTGGGGAGGAAGATGGGACACCACGTGGTTCCGGTTCCAGGGATCTATACCGGATTCGTGGGCCGGGGCGGAAGCAGTGGCCCTCATCCACCTCGGAGGCGACCAGTTGGTCGGCTTTACCGCCGAGGGCCAGATCTGGGACACCGGGCTCCGGCCCGTCCAGGGACTGCACCACCAGCATCGCGAGTTCGTGCTCACCCTCGAAGCTCAGGGGGGCGAGCCGGTCGAGTTTTTCGTCGAGGCGGCTGCGAATCCGATCCCGCCGTGGACCTTGGCCGACTGGCCCCTGCTCCTGCCCGACTACCGGGGGGCGCCGCTCTATACCCTAGAGACGGCCGAGTTGGCCATCGCCGATCGGTCCGTCGAAGGACTCTTCCTCGACATGCGAATCCTGAGCGAACTGGCTGCGCTGGATCCCGACCGGTCCGAGGAGACCGTCCTCGCGCTGGACAAGGCACAGGGCATCATCGACCCTGAGAACGTCTCCGCCTCGGTCTTTGCGGCCCGGGACGTGCTGGCTCCGCTCCTCGAACGTCCCACGTCGTCGGCCAACACCGTGGTGGCAGTGGGCCACGCGCATATCGACTGCGCCTGGCTGTGGCCGCTGCGTGAGACCAGACGCAAGTGCGCAAGGACCTTCTCGAACCAACTGCGCCTCCTCGAGCGCTATCCCGAGCACCATTTCGTGTGCAGCCAGGCGGTGCAGTACCAATGGATGAAGGACAGCTACCCCGAGCTGTTCGATCAGATCGTGAAACAGGTCCGATCGGGAAGGTGGGAACCGGTCGGAGGTATGTGGGTCGAGCCGGACACCAACGTCCCCTCGGGCGAATCCCTGGTGCGCCAGTTGGTGTACGGCAAGCGATTCTTCGCCGAAGAGTTCGGGGTCGAAACGCACGAACTATGGATTCCGGACGTCTTCGGCTACTCGGCCGCTCTGCCCCAGATCGCCCGCGAGGCCGGCGTTACTTCCCTCATCACCCAGAAGATGTCCTGGAACGACACGAACCTCTTTCCGCACACCTCATTTTGGTGGGAGGGTCATGACGGCAGCCGCCTGCTGGCCCACTTCCCTCCGGCCAACACCTACAACGGCGAGTTCTCCGCCGGTGAGGTGGCCGCTGGTCAGGACCGGGGACTGAGGCCCGATGGCACGGCCCTCAACCTCTACCCCTTCGGCTACGGCGACGGCGGTGGTGGCCCGAACCACACCATGGTGGAGCGCTTCCGCCGTATGGCCGATCTCGATGGCCTGCCCCGGTCGGAGATCGGCACCGTCGGGAAATTCCTGAATCGGTTGGGCCAGGAGGCCAACGACCTCCCCGTTTGGGTCGGTGAGCTCTACCTCGAAGCCCACCGGGCCACACTGACGACGCACGCCGAGGTCAAGGCAGCCAACCGCCGCGCCGAAGAATCGCTCCGGGCTGCCGAGCTGTGGTCGGTGGCGGCGTCCCTCGACCGGCGCTCCGACCTCGACCGGGCGTGGAAACTTCTGCTGCTCCACCAGTTCCACGACATCCTCCCCGGGTCCAGCATCCACTGGGTCTACGAGGACACCGCGCGTGAACAGGCCGAGGTGCTCGCCATAGCTGGCTCGGTCATGACCGAGGCCCAGACTGTCGTAGCCGGGGGAGATGGGGCAGTGGGCCTGGTGGCGTTCAACCCGTCGTCCACCGACCGGACCGAGGTGGTCGAGCTGGCCGATGGTTCGCTGGCCCTGGTGTCGGCACCAGCGTGCGGCTGGTCGACGGTGTCGCCCGACCGATCGCTCGGCGGCAGAGAGCAGGTGGCCATCGGCGAGGGCTGGCTGGACAACGGACTCCTTCGGGTGGAGTGGGACGGTGACGGCCTGCTGACGTCGGTGCGGGATCTCGTCCCGGGCCGTCAGGTGCTGGCCGACGATGAGCGGGGCAACCTGTTCCAGCTCCATGACGACCATCCGCGCGCTTTCGACGCCTGGGACGTCGACCGCACCTATCTCGACCAGGTCACCGACCTGGTAGCCGTGGACTCGATTGAGGTGGTGGAGCGCCATCCGCTTCGAGGCGCGGTCAGGTTCATTCGCTCCTTCGGGGCATCGACCATCACCCAGACCATGCGCCTGACCGCCGGGACGCGGCGGCTTGAGTTCCATACCGAGGTGGAGTGGCACGAGCGGCACCGGTTCTTGAAGGTGGCTTTCCCGGTCTCCGTCCGCTCCACGCGTGCGACCTTCGAGATCCAGCATGGCCATCTCGAACGGCCGACCATCACCAACACCAGTTGGGACGAGGCGCGCTTCGAGGTGTGCGGCCACCGGTGGGCGGATCTGAGTGAGTCCGGCTACGGGGTGGCCTTGCTCAACGAGTCCAAATACGGCTACGACATCCTCGGGCATACCATCCGGCTCTCGCTCCTCCGCGCTCCGGGCTTTCCCGACCCCGAGGCGGACCAGGGCTCCCACCACTTCGCGTACGCGCTGGTCCCCCACGAGGGTGACCTGCGGGACGCCGGGGTCATCGCCGAGGCCGAGCACTTCAACCTTCCCCTCTCGCTGCTCGCCGGTCAGGGTGACGGCCGAGTGGTCTCCGTCGATCGGCCGGGGGTGAGTGTGGAGGCGGTCAAGTGGGCCGACCGTTCCGATGCCGTGGTGGTCCGCCTGTGCGAGGTGTGGGGCTCCCGAGGTCCCGTGCGCGTGACGCTGCACCGTCCCTTCATGTCGGTGGCCCGCACTGATCTCCTCGAGCGCGCTGTGTCCCCGCTCGTCGGCCACGACGGCACTGTCGAGCTCGAGCTCCGGCCATTCGAGCTGGTCACGCTGGCCTTCGATCTGGGCTCAACTGTTCTGCCTCGGCAACGCTCAACCAAAAGAGATTAAGACACGCGGTCGGATGCCTCAGTTGGCGACGGGAATGACGAGGAGTGACGGCTTGTACACCGTTGATCCAAAATCCCGCTCGATCCGGCCATCCAGGCCGGTATGTCTCTACGGCTGGGCGCCGATTTCTCGGATGTGCGGATCCATACCGATGCCAAGGCGGCGGACTCGGCCGCAGCCCTGAAAGCTGAAACGTACACCGTGGGAAACGAAATCGTGTTTGCTCGAAATGCCTATTCGTCCCGTACACCGGAGAGTGAACACAGAATCGCCCACGAACTGACTCACGTCATTCAGCAGCGGATCGGCGAAGTTGCGGGTATGCCGAATGGCGAAGGTATCTCGGTGAGCGATCCGTCAGACTCGTCTGGCCCATTGCCTGGACTGATGATGACGGGGTGGACATATGCCTCCACCTTTAGCTGAAGGAGGCAATGTCTGAGGCAGACATACCTCCTCATCTTTGGATGTGCATGGGTCGTAGTTGTCGACTGACTCGTGGTCCAGCCCGGCACTGGCCCAAACGGCTTATGCCATGTCGTCACACACTTGCTTGGCGCGCGCAGCCCGTCAGATCCAGACGGGGAGTTTCTCCCAACCGCGAACCGTGGAGGTGTGAGCCGGCTCGGCCTTGTCCCAGTCGATCTCCCAACTCGGGAAGCGCTGGAGCACCTCGTCGAGGGCAACGCGCCCCTCAAGGCGAGCCAGCGCAGCGCCGAGGCAGAAGTGGATGCCATAGCCGAATGCGACGTGGTGACCGATGTTGCGGTGGATGTCGAAGCGGTCGGGGTCGGGAAAGCGACGCTCGTCGCGGTTGGCCGACGCGGTGAGGGCCAGCATGATGCTGCCAGCCGGAACGTTCTGGCCGTGGTGCTCTACATCAGACGCCACGTAGCGGGCTTGGACCGGTGACGGTGACTCATAGCGTGCGCCGGTGGCGAAATTCAGCACCCCCGACGAGCGGTAGGTGACGACGAGCGCCACGGCCAGAGCGGCAAAAACTCCGCCGTTGCCGAGACCAAGCAGGAGGAATTCGGCGTACGTGTTCACGGGCCCGGTGCCGTCCCCGCAATCTGCTCGCGCCGTCCGTCACACGGGTCCCCCCAGGAGCGAATCACCGCATTGAGTATACTGAAATTCGCGCCCTCCGCACGGGCCTTTTGTCACATGTCGGAACCCCTCGCCGGGGGCCGGAGCCATCTCTTCGGTCAGCTCGTGCCACCGCACACGGCGCAGAACTTGAGCCGATCGAAGTGATTCTGATATCGGTTCACCGCCCATTGGAGTTGTTGGCCCGGGTATGGATCCTTATTCGCTGACAAGTTCTCCTTCGTTTCGGAACTGCTCAATGCAGAGCCGATGACGTCCCGCCGAGTGGTGGAGAATCGATCCTCGGTCTGACGTGATGGTAGGCGCGTAGAACCGTCGGGATCACCCGGACGAGATTCAGCCCCAGAAGATGCCGGTGGGGTCCATGCCGATCTCATCGAGGATCGCATTGATGGGCTGGTTGGTGTCGAGGTCGAAGTACATCGTCCACTTGCCGTAGCGCTCGCCGAAGTAGAGGGTCCAGGTGCCGTCGCCCTCGTAGCGGATCTGGGCGATGGCCATCTTGGTCCACTCACCGGGCCCCCCTCCAGACAGGTCTGCACTCGTGGATGAAAATGGACTTGCCCCGTGTGGTGACCTCGAGACGGACCTGGTCGGCGAACTTGGCGGGAACGCGGTCACGGCACCAGCGTTTGACCTTCTCGACGTCGAGTTCGGGGAGGACGTTTTGAGATCGCCTACTCAAAGATGGGACTTCTGCGGCCACTCCAATCCCGACCTCCGGCAATGCGTTTCCGAGCCCGTCTGATCGCGGCGCTGATGCTGGCCGATGTTCAAATTCCCCTCCCTCCGCTGATGGGTGGCCAAATGACTCTCTTTCAAACCTCGCGAGGGACCCCACGGCCCGGCAGGTGCCGGAGGGCTCGGATCCCGCTTGCGCCACTTTCTATTCAGCGTCCCGGTCGCCGGACGGTGACTGGCCGCGATGTCTGTGCTGTCGCTGCGGCACGCTGCTTCAAGGAGGATTCGGTGGCCGCCTGCGTGTTGAGGAGGACAGCGGGACTTTAGGGTGTTGGAAGTCAAGCATCATCCGGGCGCGGGAAGGTTGCCGGCCGCGAGGGGTACTAGCGCGAACGTTCTGCTCCCAGACCGGCGGTGAGGGCTCGGCTAGCCACCCGGACGAGGTCGTCGTCGGAAGCGCTCGACACGGCGCGCAACTGGAGGAAGTGGCGGGCCACCGTGAGGCCGAGGATGCTGCTCACGGCGATGGCGGCTCGCAGCTCGGCGTCCGGGCCGCCGATACCTGCGGCCAGATTGCCGATTCGCTCGTCGAGATGGAGCCGGACGGCTGCGGAAGCCTCCGGCACGGTCAACATGGACCGGACCAGGGCCCGCATCTCGGGGGGCAATGCGGCGGCGCGGACCTTGAGCACGTCAGCCAGATGATCTGCGGCTTCTTCCGGCTCGCCGGGCGGGAGTTGGATTGCAGCGGTGAACAGCGCCGACTTGGATCCGTAATGCTGCAGGACCAGGGACGGGTCGACCTCGGCCCGGCGGGCAACGCCCCGCACCGTTGTCGCCTCGAACCCTCGGTCGCCGAACTCCTGTCGCGCCGCATCGAGGATCCGGGCCTGTGTTGCTGCGCGACGGGCCGACCGGCTCGTCATCGGCTGGGAGACCGGGGTGCCTTCGTCCATGGCTTCACTCTATGTGCGTTGAGCGAAGCGTTCGCCTGGAGTACAGTTTACTCAACACCCGATGAGCGAATCGCCACACGCAAAGGACCGTGATCTCATACCCATGGAGGGCCACCCGACCGATTGCAAGCCGAAGGCGGCTGCGTCTCACGTAGAGGAGCGGGGGTGACCTCGACCTCGAAGAACGCAAGCGTGCTGTTGATCGGCGCATC
>Ga0182018_10005407_pt1 | contig 10296 bp, 7 predicted proteins | sample 812P2MmetaG_FD_120490 | JGI IMG/M metagenome (GOLD analysis project Ga0182018, IMG submission 120490) | Permafrost microbial communities from Stordalen Mire, Sweden - 812P2M metaG | ecosystem: Environmental > Terrestrial > Soil > Wetlands > Permafrost | place: Sweden: Stordalen | collected... | reverse complement strand
CTTCGCCCCCGTCAAGGATTCCGCAAACCCAACCAGCTTCTCGATATCTCGCCCGCGCAGCTCCGAACCAAAAACGATGACCATGTTCTGTTCGCTGCGGATCTTTTCTCGCAGCGCAGTCCAAGCCTCGCGCGTCGTCTCGACGCCGGCAAGATCGCCCAACATGGAATCGTCCCCCGCCAGAAACGCGACCGCCTTTGCCTCCGCACCCGCCGGGACCAACCCAACTCCCGCCGCCTGCCGCGCCAACTTGATCGCCGCCGAGTTAACAACGTAAAGCTTCGCCCGCCGCAACCGCACGTTCGTCCGGATCTGCCACGCCAGCAGCGGATGCTGGTTCGTAGGATCGTTCCCGATCAGCAGAATCGCCGGAGCGCTCAGCACCTCGCGCATCGACGCCGTTTTCCCCGGCTTGCCATGCAGCGCCGCCGCCAGCGCCGGATAATCCGCCGTCCGATGATGATCGACATTGTTCGTCTTGAGCACCACGCGGGCAAACTTCGAAAGAAGATAGTTCTCTTCATTCGTTGTGCGGTTCGATCCGATCACGCCGATCGCGCTTCCGCCATTCTGTTCGCGCACCTCGCGAAACCGCCTGCCAATCAGCTCAAACGCTTCTTCCCACGTCGCCGGAGTCAGCTTGCCATTCTTCCGAATCAGCGGTTGCGTCAGCCGCTCCGGACTATGCGCAAAATCAAACGCATATCGTCCCTTCACGCACAGAAAATCGCCATTGATCCCGCTCTTGTCCCGATTGTCTCCCCGGACAATCTCCGCTCCGGTATCGCACCGGCGCACTCCCAGCGTCGTCTTGCAACCATCCCCGCAATGCGTGCAGATCGTGGCCACGTGGTTCATCTCCCACGGCCGCGTCTTGTAGCGATACGCGCCCGAAGTCAGCGCCCCCACCGGACAAATATCAATGCACATGCCGCATTCTTCGCAGTCGAGATGGTCTTCCTCGTTCGGCGCGATCACCGAACCGACCGCGCGGTTCTGAATCCCCAGCGCCCAAACATCCATCCCCTCGCCGCACACCCGCACGCACCGGTAGCACAGAATGCAGCGCGGCCGGTCGAAATACACCACCGGAGACCACTGCTGTTCCTCTTTATGGTTCTTCGCCTCGATGAACTTCGACTCCGACGCGCCATACGAATACGTCATGTCCTGCAGTTCGCACTCGCCGCCCGCGTCGCACACCGGACAATCCAGCGGATGGTTCCCCAGCAGCAACTCGACCATCGCCTTGCGCGCCTGCCGCACCTCATCGCTGTCGGTGGCAACCACCATGCCTTCGGTGACCGTCGTCGTGCACGCCGTTTGCAGCTTCGGCATCTTCTCGACCTTCACCACGCACATGCGGCAAGCGCCCTGCAACGAGAGCCCCGGATAGTAGCAAAAAGAAGGCACCTCGATGCCCACGTTCTTGCAAGCCTCGATCAGCAGCGACCCCGCCGGAGCCGTGATCTTCTTGCCATCGACAGTGAGATTTACGTCAGCCATGTTTTTATTGGTAATTGGTGATTTGCAATTTGCGATTGAAAATCAATGCAATTACAAATTACAAATCGCAAATTACAAATCTTTCTCTAAGCCAGTGCCATCTCCGCTCTCTTCTCAAACCGACACGGCTTCCCATCCAAATGGTCTTCGAACTCTTGTCTGAACTTCTTTACGAATGCCATGGTCGGCATCGCCGCCGCGTCTCCCAGCGGACAAAACGTTTTTCCCAGCATGTTCTCCGACAGGTAATACATATTGTCGATGTCTTTCATCACCCCGCCGCCCGCGTGAAATCGAATCAGCGTTTTTTCCAGCCAGTCCGTTCCCTCGCGGCACGGAATGCACCAGCCGCAGCTCTCATGCTTGTAGAACTTCATCGTCCGCAGCGCGAAGTTGACGATGCAGGTCGTGTCGTCGAGCACTACCACGCCGCCCGATCCCAGCATCGACCCGGTTTTCGCCACCGAATCAAAATCCATGGCCACGTCGATCTCTTCCGGCAGCAACACCGGAGTCGACGATCCGCCCGGAACCACCGCCTTCAAACTGCGTCCATTCGGAATCCCGCCGCCGACGTCATAAATCATCTTCTTCAGGTTGTAGCCCATGGGCAGCTCATAAACTCCCGGCTTGTTCAAATGTCCCGCCAGGCAGAACAACCGCGTGCCGCCGTTTTTCGGCGAGCCCAGCTTCGCGAACCAATCCGCGCCCCCCAGGATAATGGCCGGCACCGCCGCCAGCGTCTCCGCATTATTAATGACCGTCGGTCCGCCCCACAGCCCAACCACCGCCGGAAACGGCGGCCGAATGCGCGGAATCCCGCGCTTGCCTTCGAGCGACTCCATCAGCGCCGATTCCTCGCCCACTTCGTAAGCGCCCGCTCCGCCATGCCAATAAATGTCGAGATCGTAGCCGCTGCCAAAAATGTTCTTGCCGAGAAAGCCTTTGGCATACGCGTCTTTGATCGCCTTCTGCATGATCACCAGCAGGTAGCGATACTCGCCGCGCACGTAGATGTATCCCGTATGCGAACCTACCGCCAGCGCCGCGATCATCACACCTTCAATCACGGAGTGCGGATCGTGCTCGAAAATCAACCGGTCTTTGCAGGTTCCCGGCTCGCTCTCGTCCCCATTGCACAGCACATACTTCGGCTTCGCCGATTGCTTCGGGACGAACGACCACTTCATCCCCGTGCTGAACCCGGCCCCGCCCCGCCCGCGCAGCCCGGAGTTCTTGACCTCCGTAATAATGTCGTCCGGCTGCATGGCCAGCGCTTTCTGCACGGCCTTGTAGCCGTCCAGTTGGATATAGCGGTCGATATCCGTAGCACCCTGTCCAAAGCGCTTCGAGATGACCCGTACTTCGTCGGGATGGGAAACGAGAGAAGCCATTTGTAATTTGTGATTTGTAATTTGTAATTGCAAAACCGAGACCGACGCCGTCCGCTTTTCAATTACAAATTACAAATTGCCAATTACAAATTACTGCGTTCCCTTCTTCCTATACTCATCCAAAACCTGGTCCATCTTCGCCTCCGTCAGGTTCTCATGAAAGTCGTAATTCACCTGCGCCGCTGGAGCCCAGCTGCAGGCGCCAATGCACTCCACTTCTTCCAGAGAAAACAGGCCATCGGGGGTCGTGCCCTTGAGTCCGATGCCAAGTTTTTTCTCGCAATGTTCCAAAAGCTCCTCGCCACCCCGGAGCATGCACGCAATATTGGTGCACACCTGCACGTTATATTTCCCGCGCGGCTTGGTGGTCAGCATCGAGTAGTAGCTGATCACATTGCGGACTTCGAGTTCGGTCAGATCCAAGCGCCGCGCCAGCTCCGCAACCACCTCGTCGCTCAGGCTGCCTACCTCATCCTGTGCATACAAAAGTGTAGGCACCAGCACCGACCGCCGCGTCGGATAATGCGTCAGCATCTCCGCAAACCGCGTCTCGAATTCTTCCGAAAACTTCATGAATGTGTAATTGGCAATTTGTAATTTGTAATTTTATCTCTCAACTGCGCTTCCGAGTTGACTGTTGCGTCGCGGTAAAAATGGCTGTCAACTCTTTTGACTCTTGCAATAAAGGTTTCAGCAACGCCATGCGGACTATCTCTGCCTCCTCCAACATCTCCAGCCAAAATCCACTCTCGTCCGCCTCTTCCGCTACGGTGCCAATTCGCGCCGCAAACTCGGCCCTTGATCTGGCCCGGCAAGAGGCCCGATAGTTCGCCGCCACCGATGTTCCGCATCGCAATAGCTGCTTTCCCATCACCTGTGCATCCGCCGACCGTGGCAACGAGCGATAGAGCTTAGCCACCCGGAGCGCAAACGACTTCGTGCGAGCGCGCAACTCATCCGGAGTCATGGTTCTCAAATTACCAATTACAAATCACCAATTACAAATCACCAATTACAAATCACCAATTACAAATCACCAATTACAAATCACCAATTACAAATGCCCCACCTACCGGTCGATATCCCCCAGAATCACATCAATGCTCCCAATCGCCGCAATCACATCGGCAATGAGCTGCCCTTCGCACATCTTCGACAGCACCTGCAGGTTCGCAAACGAGGGCCCGCGCATGTGCACCCGGTAAGGCTTCGCCGTGCCATCGCTGACCACGTAGTATCCCATCTCTCCACGCGGAGATTCGATTGCCTGGTAAACCTCGCCCGCCGGAACCGCGAACCCTTCGGTAATGATCTTGAAATGATAGATGAGCGATTCCATCTGCGTTTTCATCTTCTCGCGGTCGGGCAGCACCACCTTCGGAGAGTCGGCCTTCACCGGTCCCTCCGGCATCCCCGCCAGCGCCTGCTGCACCATGCCAATCGATTCCCGCAGTTCCTGCACGCGGCACAAATAGCGCGCGAACACGTCGCCTTCGGTCCGCACCGGCACGTTGAACTTGAAGTTTTCGTATCCCGTATACGGAGCGTCGCGCCGCAGGTCGATGTCCACTCCGCTCCCGCGCAGGGTTGGGCCGCCAGCGCCCAGTGCGATCGCGTCCTCTGGACTCAGATACGCCACGCCTTTGGTTCGCATGGTGAAAATTGGATTTCCCGTCAACAGCCCTTCGTATTCATCCACGTTGCCGGGAAAACGGTCGGCGAACTTTTTGACTTTTTCAAAGAATCCCAGCGGCGGTTCGAGCGCCAGACCGCCGATACGGAAGTACGACGTCATCATCCGCTGCCCGCTGATCATCTCGAACAAACGAAGAATGTCTTCGCGCTCGCGGAAGCAATATAGAAAAACCGTGAACGCCCCAATGTCCATGGCATGGGTTCCCAGCCACACCAGATGGGAATTGATGCGCGTCAATTCATTCATCATCACCCGCATCCACTGCGCTTTGGGAGGAATTTCCAGCCCCAGCAACTTCTCCACCGCCAGGCAGTAGCAGAGATTGTTGGTCATGGGAGCGAGGTAGTCGATGCGGTCGGTGAGGGGCACAACCTGCTGGTAGAACTTTGCCTCGCAGGTCTTCTCGATGCCCGTGTGCAGATACCCGATCTCCGGCCTCAACCGCACCACGGTCTCGCCGTCAATCTCAAGAATCAGCCGCAGCACCCCATGCGTGGAGGGGTGTTGAGGTCCCATATTAAGGACCAGAGTCTTGTCCTGACCGGGTTCTGCGACAGCGGTGGGGAATTCCGTCATGGCTTGGTCTTATTTCTTATTTCCTAAGCTCGCTTCTTAATTTCCTACCGGTAACCTTCCACGGGGTAGTCTTTCCGCAGAGGATGGCCTTCCCAGTCGTCGGGCATCATGATGCGCCGCAGGTTGGGATGGCCGGTGAAGCGGACTCCAAAAAGATCGAACACCTCACGTTCATAGTGGTTGGCCGCGGGCCAAACCGATGTCACCGATTCAAGCGCCGGACTCGAACCTTGCAGCCGCGCCTTCAAACGCACGCGCTCTTTTTGCGAAATGGAAAGCAGATGATACACAACTTCAAAGCGCGGTTCTGACGGATACCAGTCGACGCAGGTCACATCGCAAAGATAATTGAACGGGCAATCGGGAAAGTCGCGGAGAATGGCGCACACCTCGCGAATGGCATCTTTCTCTATCCAGATAGTAAGCTCTTCGCGGTCGAACTTCACCGCCTGCACCGCGGCCGCATTCCACGCCACCAGACACGCCAGCGCCGGATGCGACTTCAGTTGCTCGATGTCGGTAATCGGGGGAGCGAGCGGCATCAGAAGTCTCTCCGCCGCGCGGCGGCTAATCCCCAGTCGAGCACGCCTTTTTTCCACACATAGAAGAGGCCGACCAGCACGATCCCGATGTACACCATCATCTCCCAGAAGCCAAACATCCTGAGCTCGCGCAGCACCACCGCCCACGGGTAAAGGAAAACTGCCTCCACGTCGAATAAGATGAAGAGCATCGCCACCAGATAGAATTTGACGGAGAATCTTCCCTGAGCGTCGCCGATGGGTTCGACGCCGCACTCATACGGAGACATTTTTGCCAGGCCCGGCTTATGCTGGCCTACCAGCTGGGAAAGGATCACAATGACGGACGCCAGCCCCGTGACGATGCCGATGTGGAGCAGGAGGGGTAGGTAGCGAGCGAAGTAATTGTCCGGCATAGGAGGAGCTATATATAATCTGCGACAAGCACAAGTATGACGTTCCAGATTAGTTTTGGCTGGCGGAAGTGTCAAGCCAAGCGAGCCTTTAAACCGTAGTTTTTATCCGGCGGCGCTGTCAGAACGGGACCGGGGAAAGCCTGAAGAGTATGATCTTTGGCTTCAACACCGACATTCGCCATGAAGACACGGTCTATCACGTGCAGAGCGAAGCGCGCGAAGGCGAACACCTTCTGCAGACGCAGGTCTTCGTGCGGGGCCGCTGCATCGGCAAGCGGGCAGTCCCTTACGGTGTGAGCACAGCGGCGACCACTGCAGGCGCTGGCTCGCATAGTGACGATCAGGAGAAAGAGAAAATTCTGCGCGAGCTGCACCGCGAGATGCTCGACGCCATTCGCGACGGGAAGCTCGACTCCATCTTCGACAAGCGGGACACGGCGGAAACGCTGGCGTCCGTGAAGGAACTCGACCTGCAGTGGACCAACGCCGGGTCGGTGCATGCGGAGGGATCGTTGACCATGCAGCTCCGCGTGACCGACGGAGGCGCGAGTGTTGCGGGTGCACGCCTCACGCTGCGGCTCGCCCGCCCCGACTCGCCGCCCTACTACGCGCAGGTGCTGACCGACGCCAGGGGCAGCGCCGAGATGAGCGTCCAGGTGGACGAGAAGTCGCTGGCCGAGTCCTCGGTGTTGGTGCAGGCGAGCTACGACGGGCGCACGGCCACCCGCAAGTTCCAGCTACGCTCCGCCGGCTAGCGGCCCGAGGGACTGCAAATCGGAGATGTGTTCCACGTGGAACACTATGCAGGTTTATTTGTACCGGCGTTATTGCATGTACAATTGGGTATCTCCTGTGATGGCAGAGGGTTACGGGTTTAAAAGGTCGGGATTGGTGAGGCGGCTGGTGAAGGGGCTGTTAATGTGACCCGACCGAGGTCATTGTGGATAGGATTACAGCGAGGTGGGTCTCAGGGCTTGGCCTCCTGCAGTAAGATCACGTCGGAATCGGTGTGCCCACGAAGAATCCCGAGATTCTTACCATCCGGCGACCAGTGAAACGCGGTGATCTGCTCGGAATTGAAGTGCGTAATCTGGCGGCCGGGAGAGCCATCGAGCGGCTGAATCCAGACGTTATCCACTCCGTTCTCGGCGATGGGATAGGCGACGGCTTTTCCGTCGGGAGTGAATTGCACGCCCCGGGAAATTCGCGGATCGACGGGCATCAGACGCGGCGAACTCAGAGTTGCGGTATCGAGCAGGGCGATCTTGGTGGTGCCCGCGGGGTCTCCCGGATTCACGAACTCAACCAGGTAGACCAGGGTTTTTCCGTCGGGCGAAATGCCGATTCCGCGACCGGCAAGAAATGCGCCAGCGACGCCGCTGCCGGGGATTGGTTCGGATTTGCCGGAGCCATCCAGAGGGACTTGCCAGAGCTGTCTCCCTACCCAGTAATAGACCCTGTTTTGATTGGCCGCGCACACCGGAAACGTGTCGTACTTTTCGTCTGCTAGTTTGGCCGGATGTGAACCATCAGCGTTGACCCGCCAGATGCCTACCGAATTAGTGTTGTCGTGAAAAACCCAGGGGAAAACAATGTACTGCGCGCCGCAAGCCCACAAACTGAGAATGCCCGCCGAAGGATCGCTCACGAGCTGAGTGGGATTCCTGCCGCTGGCATCCAGGCGTACAAGTTGCGTCAACTCGGAAGCGAGCAGGCTGCCATCGGCGGCCCAATTTAAAAATCCTATGTGCTCTCCACCAGAAGGCAGGGGACTGACATCGGCGGACGCACTGCCTTCTCCCGGCAACATGTAAAGGTTGCTGGCGGCTTTCTGTTGCACAGCAGCTAAGGTCTTGCCGTCGGCGGACAGACTCAAAGCCGAATAGCTATTGGTGTCGCGGGAAATTGGCCGCACCTGCCCGTCGACAAGACTGACATAGCCAATCTGATGGCGGAGGAAGGTCGGCCCTCTCGCTGCATAGATGACAAAAAGGCCCTTGCCGGTGGAAGACCAAAGTACCTCCCAAATCAACTGATCGGCAAAAGTAAGGAGTTGCACTTTCCCTGTATCGACATCGACCAGATTGATTCCGCCAATTGCGTTAGCAGGTTGAGATTCGGGATAGGCGATCCTTTTGCCATCCGGTGACCAGCTCAACCAGCGTGCCAGTCCGGTCATCGGCGAAATGTAGATCACTTTCTCATCGCTGCCGTCGAGGTTGGTGCTGAGCAGGCGATACTTCCCCGTTTCCGGATTGTTGGCGCGGAGGAAAGCCAGGCGTCGACCGTCGGGTGAAAACGTGAATTCCGTATCCACGTCGTGGACCACGACCTTGGGTGTCCCACCTAAGACAGGCGTGCGATAGATATTGAAATCGCTGGCAATGCCGTTCAGCGCCTGACGATAGTAAATGTAGTCTCCGTCGGGCGAGAAGGCGACGTTGGGAATGAGGGCCGAGGGCGGCACGACCTGCGTGTCACTTCCGGTTGCGATGTTGCGGAGCCAGAGGCTGTTCAGCCCCTTGTCATCCATGACGGTCAGAACATATTTGCCGTCGGGAGATATCGCCGCCACGAGTGCACGATTAGAATTGGTGACCTGCGTGATCGCGAAGTTCTGGAAGGGCGCCGATGCACCACGGTGAAGCATCGAATAGACGCCAAATCCAGCGGCCGCCAGCACGGCGAGTGCGACCGCGACGCCGATGGAAAATCCCAGCTTGTGTGTCTTGGCGGCTGCGACGGCGGCGCTGCTGGTCGTGTGCGCAGGCTGCGCAGTGCTGGTGGGCGCCACGTTGGTAGATACCAGCGCCGACGATGATCCTGTCCCGGAAGGTTGCTGCGCGATTATGTGCACACCACTCTCCGGCGTCACTCCGACCGATGCCGAACTCACAGGCCGATGGGGCGAATCTGTTTCCCGCTTCAGCCGTTTCAAATCGGCTCGCATCTCGGCCGCACCCTGATAGCGGAGCTCACGGTCTTTCTCCAGCGCCTTATTAATGATGCGTTCCAATTCGGCGGGCACATCGGGATTCAGCCGCACGGGCGACACCGGATCCGCATCTAGAATCGCTTTGAAGATGACCGCGCTGCTATCGCCACGAAATGGCAGCGCGCCTGTCGCCATCTCGTACAGAACGGCGCCGAAGGAGAATAGATCGGTGCGCAGGTCCAGTTCTTTGGCTTGCGCCTGCTCTGGCGACATGTACGCAACCGTGCCCACGGCGGCGCCCGGACTCGTGAGATGCGCTTCATCCACGGTGCGCGTCATGGTGTTCTCCGACGCCATCTGACTTGGAGAATTGCCGGGGCCGACCTTGGCCAGCCCAAAATCCAGAATCTTGGCATGACCACGCTCGGTGACGAAGATGTTCGCAGGCTTGATATCGCGGTGCACGATTCCCTTTGCGTGCGCAGCATCGAGCGCATCCGCGATCTCAATGGCGATCGGCAGCAGAATCTCCAGGTTTAACGCACGCCCCGCGATGCGGTGTTTGAGCGTCACGCCATCCAGAAACTCCATCGCAATGTAGGACTGCCCGTCACTCTTGCCGATGTCATAAATGGTGCAGATGTTGGGATGGTTGAGCGCCGAAGCTGCGCGGGCCTCGCGACGAAATCGTTCCAACGCTTGCGGGTCCCGGGAGACATCGTTGGGCAGGAACTTGAGCGCTACGAAACGGCCTAGCTCGGTGTCCTCGGCCTTGTAAACCACGCCCATGCCGCCACCGCCAAGCTTTTCGACAATGCGGTAGCGGGAGATCGTTTGGCCTATCATGGGGCCTGATCTTACGTGGGTAAAGTGAGCGAGTCAACGAATACGGAGGGGTTGTCCGCATTCCCTGCGCACTGACAGTTTTACCAGCGGGCGTGGCGCGGTCTCGTTCGTAGATTCAACAGGTCTCTCGGACACTTATAACGAGGAGGTTGAATGCCCGAACAATTCCTGCTCAACGGTACGCGATCAGCTTCGCGTCCAGGTCTCCCTGGAAATAGTATTTTCCATTCTGCCTCGCCACCGACAACGCTTTCGATGTCCCAGCACCGAGGTTAGCGCCAAGGAGTCGCACGCATCACTTTCCCCCTGACGCAACTTCGTTGAATCGCGTGCTAGAAAAGCGTAGGATGCGCGAGGAGATTCTCGTGGGTTGCCTGCTGGTTATTGTCTTTCTCGCCTTTCCGCG
>Ga0182018_10005406_pt1 | contig 10297 bp, 9 predicted proteins | sample 812P2MmetaG_FD_120490 | JGI IMG/M metagenome (GOLD analysis project Ga0182018, IMG submission 120490) | Permafrost microbial communities from Stordalen Mire, Sweden - 812P2M metaG | ecosystem: Environmental > Terrestrial > Soil > Wetlands > Permafrost | place: Sweden: Stordalen | collected... | reverse complement strand
GCCTGTGACGTGGGCGAAGAGCTCGCTCGCGAAGGTGGCGGCAGGGAGTGCGCGGGTGTTGACAGGGACCATGGAGCGGGAGGCGCGCGATGATAGGGCATGGAGCGTCTGCGCGACGACTTCTTTGCCGGTGCCGTGCTCGCCGGTGATCAGCACGCTGGCGTCGGAGGGGCCGATGCGGGCAATGGTGGCGAGGACCGGCTGCATGGCGGCGGCGGTCGCGATCATCTCGGGAAGGTTAGCGGTGCGGAGGAGACGGTTCTCCGCCTCGAGGCGCTGGGCGCGGCGGACGGCGTTCGACAGGTCGATCTGAGTGCGGAGGATGGTGAGGAGGCGGGCGTTGTCCCAGGGCTTCTGGATGAAGTCGTTGGCGCCGCGGCGCATGGCTTCGACAGCAAGCTCGACGTTGGCCCAGGCGGTCATGATGATGATGGGGATCTGCGACTCGTGGGAGCGAATCTGGGAGAGGAGGTCGAGGCCTTCGCGGCCGGAGGTGGTGTCGCGGGTGTAGTTGAGGTCGAGGAGCAGGGCATCGAAGGTGCTGGACTTGAGCGCGTCGATGACCATATACGGCGAGGTCGCTTTTTCGATGCGGTAGCCTTCGGGCTCGAGGAGAAGCTCAAGGGCGTCGAGGATATGGGGCTGATCGTCGGCAATGAGGACCGAGGGCGCGAGGCGGTCGCGGGCGGCTTCGACTACGGGTTGGGCGGCTGTTGACATAGCTCTTAGCTGTTAGCTGCTAGCTCTTAGCTGTTAGCTGCTAGCTCTTAGCTAGTACTCCTATTATTATGTTATGGGCCGTGGGTCACTACACCGGATTTTGCGTCGTCGATGGAGACGTTGGTGCGGTTGAGGGTGTCGCCGATGGCGCGGTCGATGTCGACTTTCGCTTTCTCGTACTGGTTCTGGGCAGCGTCGAGGGCAGATTCAGCCGTGGCCAGGGCGTTTTCGGCGTTCAGGGTATCTACACTGGACTTGGCGCCGAGCTGCTGTTCCTGTTTGGTGATGTCGAAGGTGCGCTGGGCAAGGTCGCGAGCCTTCTGGGCGGAGTCCACCAGTGCTTTCTTCTGCTCGAGGGCGAACTGTGAGTTGCGGACATCAAAGCGGATGTTCTTCTGCTGCTGCACGTAGGCGATCTGGCTTTGACGGAACGCCAGCTGAGCCCGGAACTGATCGGCCTTGGCCTGGCGGTTGCGAATCGTGATATTGAGCGTGAATCCGACCTGGTATTCGGGCGCGGAGTAGTTGAAGGCATCCTTCAGCACGCCGGGCGTATCGGGGGGAAGGGTCGTGGAGCAGTAACCGGGGCCTTCGTTTTGGTCGCAATTCGGGTTGAGCGGACCACCATTCCCGGTTCCGCCGAAGAAACCATAGGCGTTGAGCTGAGGCAAAAGGAGGTTGTTGACGGCTTTCACGTTCTCCTGAGCGATTTGCATGCCGATCTGATCCTGGGCGACATCGGGGCGATTCTTCTGGGCCTCGGCAATGAGATCCTCGATGGACTTGGTTTCGTTGGGATCGGGCGCGCCCCTGATATCCAGGGGAATGACAGCCATTTCGTCGATGGTGGGATCGTCGACCTTGGTGAGCGCGTTCTTCAGGTAAAACTCAGCCGCTCGCAAGTTCGCACGCGAGACGGTGAGGTTGCCCTCGGCGACCGCCACGAGGGACTGATCGGTCATGACCTGCATCTGCGGGATGGCTTTGAGCTCGAACTGCTTCTGATCGTCGGTGAGGGTCTGGTTGGCGAAGGCCAGGGAGCGGTCTTTGATCTGCTCGTCCTGGTAAGCGTTGACGAGATCCCAATAGATGTCCTCGACTCCCGTAACCGTAGCGATCACCTGCGCCTTGAATGCGTAGTCGGTGATTTGCAGGTTCCTCCTTGCGATACGGATGTACCGCTCGTTGGTGCCGAAACCGAAACCCTGCAGCAGAGGCTGGGTGATAAAGGCCTGCCATAAAAGCTGAATGGCGGGGTCCACGATATTAAACGGGCTGTTGGCGGTCTGACGTTGCCCGTTGAGGGTCCATTGAATGCCTGTACCGGAGGGGAAATATTCGGTGTACTGCGTGGTGTAGGCAATCGTGTTGGTCTCGAGGAGGGGAACGCCGTACTGAATTGTATTCAGTTCCTGAAGCTTGGTGTGGTCGACATAGCCCTTGACCGTGAACACGGGATCGAAGGGATTCACGTATGTACCTTCGCCCAGGGTTGATTGCACCAGGCCGCCGACGCCGGCCGCCCCTGCTCCGGAAGAAGAGACTCCCCCACCGCCGGACGAGGACACTCCGACCGCACCCAGAGGACTGGTGACGCTGGTGTTGACACCAAGGGTCTGGTAACCGGCTTTCGTGCGCGCCAGATCGGTGAGCGCTGTGGGCAGGTTGTAGCGGAATGAGGCGAGATCAAGGTTGTTCTCAACCGCCAGCGCAATCGCATCCTGCAGGGAGACATACAGCTTGCCATCTCGCATCAGGTTTTGCAGACGAGGTGAGTTCGTGAGATTCGCAGGGGGCACAAAACTGGGCCGATACGGAGATAACGGGTTTCGGGAGTGGGGCAGCTCAACGTGAAAGGGCTGTTGCGGGGCGACGATGGGCTGCTGCTGGATCTGCTGGGCCTGCTGGGCAAGGGTGGTGGTGGGCGGAGCGGGAGCCTGCTGGTCGATAGTTGGGGTTGGCGTTGTGGGAGAGGGAACTTCGGGGGCGGTTTGGGGAGATGCAGTTTGGGGTGGCGGAGTCGTTTGGGCGTACGCGAAGCGTGGCACGGTGAGGAGCACGAAGAGCGAGCAGAACGCACCCACTCCAACCGCGCTAACTGCAGCGCAATTGGAATGGGCCACTTTGTTAGCTGGAGAGCCGATCACGATGCGGTGACCTCCACGCCGAGGTTGGGGTTGGCGGAGTCGGCGGTGAGCCAGCCGTCGCGAAGCTCGATGACGCGTGAGCCATAGCCGGCGTTGACTTCAGAGTGGGTGACCTGGACGATGGTGGTGCCCTGCTCGTTTAGTTCCCTGAATAACTCCATGATCTCTTTTGCCTGGCTGGAGTGGAGATTGCCGGTGGGCTCGTCAGCGAGGAGCAGCAAGGGTCTGTGAATGACGGCGCGGGCGACGCCGACTAACTGCTGTTGGCCGCCGGAAAGCTGGGAAGGGAAGAGGTCTTTCTTGCCGACGATCGAGAAGCGATCGAGGGTATCGGCGACGAGGCCCTGACGCTGGGCGCGCGGCATGTCCTTATAAGAGAGGGGCAGGTCGATATTCTCCTGGACGGTGAGGTCGTCGAGGAGGTGGTAACTCTGGAAGACCATTCCGATATTGCGCTTGGCGAGTTCGGCGCGCTGGCGGCGGTTCATGTGATGGGCGGCTTCCTCTTTGAACCAGTACTCGCCGAGCCATTGGTCATCGAGGAGGGCGAGAACGTTGAGGAGCGAGGATTTTCCCGCACCGGAGGGTCCCATGATGGTGAGGAACTCGCCCTCTTTGATTTCGAGATTGACGCGGCGGAGGACCCAGGTTTGTCCGGCCCCGGTTTTGTAACTGCGTTCGATATTTTTTAGCTGGATCATAACCTTAGCCTGTAGCTTGTAGCCGGTGGCCTGTAGCCGGGAGCGTGGAGCTGGTAGCTGGGAATCCGTAAGTCAATTACGCACACTAATCCGCCTGCCTGGCGACCGAGCTACGGCTACCGGGTTGTTACTTAACTTCGAGGACCTGCTCCAGTGACTCGCCTTCGGCGACGACCTTGCCGTCGAAGAGATGGATCTGGCGATCGGCATGGCGTGCGAAGCGCGGATCGTGGGTCACCATGCAGATGGTCGCGCCCTCGCGATGGAGATTCTGGAGCAGCTCCATGACGGCTTCGGCGTTGCGCGAGTCGAGATTTCCAGTGGGCTCGTCAGCGAGGAGGATAGAGGGCGAACCCGCCAGGGCGCGAGCCACGGCGACACGCTGCTGCTGACCGCCGGAGAGCTGCGAAGGATAGTGGCGGATGCGGTGCGCCATGCTGACGCGCTCAAGCGACTCCTGCACGCGGCGCTTGCGCTCGGTGGACGACATGCCGGAGCGATAGGTGAGCGGGAGCTCGACGTTCTCGTAGACGGTGAGGTCGCCGATGAGGTTGAAGCTCTGGAAGATGAAGCCGATCTCCTGGTTGCGAATGCGCGACCGCTGGGAGAAGTTGAGATTCTCGACGGAGTGGCTGTTGAGCGTGTAACTGCCGCCGGTGGGGGTGTCGAGCAGCCCGATGATGGAGAGCAGAGTCGACTTGCCGCATCCCGATGGGCCGGAGATGGCGACGTATTCGCCTTTGTCAATCTTCATGTGGACGCCGGACAGCGCGTGGGTTTCAATCTCGTCGGTGTAGAAGACCTTGGTGAGGCCTTCGATTTCAATCAACGCCTGAATGTTGTCCATCCTGCTCTCTCTCCTGCGTGCGAATTGATGTGAGTCCTGCGTTCCTGAATCTTTTGAGCTGAACCCGATTAATCCAAACGAACCTTGTCATTAATCAAGACGGACTTTGTCGGTGGCGTCGTAGCGGGACATGTCGGAGAGAATCACGCGATCGCCCTCGTTGAGTCCGCTGAGAATCTGAATCTGCGTCACCGAAGCTCTGCCAACCTTGACCTGGACCCGGGTGGCGGTTTTGCCGTTGGGGTCCTCTTTGAACAAACTGATGGTACTGTCTTCGTTGCCGAATGCCGGGCGTCCCACGTAGAGCACGTCGTGGAGACGCTCGAGATCGATGGTGCCGTCCACGCTGAGCTGAGGAACGGCCCCGGCCGGCAAGGGGCCATCGAGTGTTACGTCAACGGTACGCGTTCCGTTCAATACGGAGGGATCAATTCTGGAGACGTGGCCGGGAACGATGCCGTTGTGGGTGTCGATTTCGGCCTGCTGTCCGATCAGGATGTCGTGCGCCTGGGTTTCGGCAATCTGGAGCGCGGCCTTGAGCTGGTGGGGGTCGATGACTTCGGCGACGGAGGTACCAGCCGTGACGTGCATTCCGACAGCCATCGGAACGGGCAGGGAAGCGACGACTCCGGAGATGCCGGCCTTCACATGCAGTTCATCTTCCTGCTTCTGATAGAGGTCGAGGAGGGCGCGGGCTGAGTCGACTTTGGTTTGCTGCGACTGGAGCTGGACCTGGACGGCTTTCTGATTCACGTCGAGCTGCTCGACGCTGATGCTGTGTTGCGTGGTGAGCTGGTCGGCGTTGTTCTTCGACTGCTCGTACTGCAGGCCGCTGATTTCGCCGAGTTGATAACGCTGTTTATCGATGTTGGCCTGCAGTTCCGCCTGGCTGAACTGGGCGTTCACCTGGGCGGCGGTGGATTTCTTATCCATTATGGTGCTCTGCAGCGTCGCCTGGAGGCTCTTGTAGTCGGCGAGGGCGCCGTCGAGGGCGAGCCTGGCGCTGACCAGCTGCTGCTGGAGTTGTGGATCGGAAAGCTCCATGAGGACGGTGTCCGGCTTGACCATGGTGCCGGGCAGGACGAGAATGCGCACGACGGTAGCGTCGGTCTGCGCGGGGATGAGCTCGATGCTCTCTTCGCGGGGAACCAGGGAGCCGAGGCCGTGGACCTGGCGGATCATGTCGCCGCGCTTGACGGTGTCGGGCCAGACGGTGCTGGCGTCGATGCTGGGCACGGCGGGTTTGAGACGCATAACGGCCCAGGCGGCAGCGGTGACACCTAAAGCGACGACGGCCAGCACGACGATTTGCCGGCGGAGCCTTTTCTTCCGAAGATCGGGGCGAGCGATGTCCATTGCACGAAGGTAATTGCATGTGCCGCGCCATTCGCGGGGACAGCTATGTGGCTGAATATGGGGCGGTTATTTCGAGCCTGTGGAGGGGCGCCGGGGGTGGAATGGCCGTTTGCGGAAACGAGTGTCCATTAGTGGACAGTAGCGGGGGTAGGCGGGTTCCGAGAATGGGAGCGGGACGGTACTTCTGGCTCGGGCGCGACATAAAGTTAATGACGATCGGATGAGCGGAGGCGTTTGCTTCTTGCTATGGGGTGAACCTGGCCTTGTCCGGGTTCTCGGGCATTTGCTTTTCGCCAGGGGTGAAGCTGGCGGTGGGGAGGAGACCGGCGGCGCGGAGTTTTTCGTCGACGAGGGTGGAAATTTGGCGATGGATAGCCTCGATGGTCTGGTCTCCTTCGATGACGACGACGCGGTCGGGCTCGCGGGCGGCAATTTCGCGATATTTGTCGTAGACGCGGCGGTGGAAGGCTTCGTCTTCGCGCTCGAAGCGAGCTTCGTCGTGCTCGGCGGTGGCATTGCGGTCGTTGCGACGACGGGCGCGGCGGAGGGACTGGTCGAAATCGGCAAGGAGCAGAAGGGTGAGGTCGGGCTGCAGGCCGCCGCACATGGTGCGGTGCATCTGGAGGACGATTTCGCTGCCGAGCTGACGGCCGCCGCCCTGGTAGGCTTCGGTGGAGTCAGTGAAGCGATCGCAGAGAACGACGTTGCCGCCGTGGAGGGCGGGCGCGATGACTTCGGCGATGCATTCGGCGCGGTCGGAAAACATGAGGCCGAGCTCGGCCTGGGGCGCGAGGTGGTCGGTCTTCGAGTCGAGCAGGAGGCCGCGAATGCGGTCGCCGATGCGGGTGCCTCCGGGCTGGCGGGTAACGGTGACGCCGAGGCCGAGTGCCTGGAGATGAGTGGCCAGCTTGCGGAGCTGCGTCGATTTACCGGAGCCGTCGAGGCCTTCGAAGGTGAGGAAGAAGCCATCCGCCATGCGGATAGGGTACAGGGGGACTGGCCGTCCAGGCGAACGCGGCTTGCGCCGCAGTAGAATGAAGCGGAGCCGATGAGACTAACCTGGCACAGGCTGGCGGCGGTGGGCACGGCGATTGTCGTGCTCCTGCTGGTGGCGCACCCGGTGGCGGGTGTGGCGCTGGCAGCGGTGCTGGTTCTGACGCCGGTGCTGCTGTTCGGTCTCGTCGAGGTTCCGCGGTCGCTTTGGCCTGCGGTGGATTTGGAACTGAGTTTCGCTGCGCCGATCCTTGGGCGCGCGGGACTGTTCCAGCGGCCTCCTCCTTTCTCACTTCGGTAATTCATTCCAATTTGCGAATGCGTTTGGCTCGTTTTGAGCTGACGTGCATTCGCGCGCAATTGTGCTCGGAGTGAGAACGCTGGAGGAACGAGATGGTTTTTGCATTGCTTGCGAATGCGCCCTGTTGTTTGTGGTGCGGGCCTGCGTATATCTGGTGCGCCAACCGCGGAGAAGGAGAGAGCGGCCGCGGGAGTTGGTGGTTTCACCGCTGGCCGGGTTGGCAATGAGCGCGATGTTTCTGGGACTCGAGGAGATTGTGCGGCCACAGGCGCGGCACATGATCGTGGAGGAGATGAAGGAAGAGAGCGTCGACGATGAGGATGGTGAACCCATCGGCGGCAGGCTTTTTCAGGAACAGATGCGGCGCATTCGCAGAGGAGAAGAGCTGGGGGAGATTGCGGTCCGGGTGGATGCGGAACCATTGGACCGCGAATGCGGCTAGAAGAGCGCGGGCGCCTACTGGCAGGCGCTCCAGAGAAGCCAGCTGCCGGCGATCAGCAGGATCGGGGAGGTAAGGATGCCGGCCATCCAGCGACGGTAGAACAGAGAAGCACCGATGTGCAGGCAGCCGTTGCCAATGCCAACGAGGATGCCGAGTGGCAGGGCGACGATGCGGATCCAATGGGCGCCGTGCAGGGCGAAGGGCGAAAGCAGGAGCAAAAGGCAGACGCCGCTGAAGAGGAGGGCGAGGAAACTGTTGAGGGTGAAGACGGGCGGGAAGGGAATGTGGAGGCGGCGGCGGATAGCCAGGGCGTTGGGATTGTAGGTGGCGAGAAAGTCGTGGCTGGCTTCGTCGGCAACGTGCAGCGCAACCGCGAAGGCAAAGGCGATCCACGCCAGGCCGAAGTTCCAGTGGAGCGTCGAAGTAAACATGTGCGTATCTCTGGCTCGAAAGTTTACGCCGAAGATGCGCGTTGGCAAGGTTGGTTCTATGGCCTGCCGTTGCGTGTTTACACTAGGGGTTTGCACTTTCAATCAGGAGGAGTATGCATTTTCGCCTGCGCCCGATGTTGGGGCTGATGTCCGCTGCCGTATTTTGTTTCAGCCTTCCCATTCACGCCCAGACTGCTTCGAATCCGATCAAAATTACTGCCGATCTGACCGACGCGCCGCGCAAGATCATTCATGCGCAGATGACGATTCCTGTGATCCCCGGTCCGCTGACGCTGCTGTACGCGAAGTGGATTCCGGGCGAACACATGCCGGATGGGCCGGTCGACAATCTCGCTGGACTGTTTATTTCGGCGAACGGGCAGCAGCTGGCGTGGGTGCGCGATGACGTCAATATGTATGCGATTCGCGTGACGGTCCCGCAGGGGGTGACGCAGCTCGAGGTGAAGGACGATTTTCTGGCGACGGCGGCGGCGACGGGATTCTCGGCCGGGGCCTCGACGAGCGCGAATCTGGCGCTGTTGAGCTGGAACGAATTGGTGCTTTATCCGGCTGGGCGCCAGTCGGCGGATGTTTTTGTACAGCCGTCGGTCGTATTGCCGCAGGGATGGCAGTACGGGACTGCGCTCACAAAGACGGGCGGGGATGCTTTGCATGTCGACTTCGGGACGGTTTCGCTGGAGCAGTTGATCGATTCGCCGCTGCTGAGTGGACGGTATTTTCTGGAGGTGCCGCTGGCGCCTGAGGTGACTCCGAAGCATTTTCTGGATGTGGCGGCGGATGGGCCGGAGGATTTGAAGTTGACGGCCGACACGATTAATGGGTACAGCAATCTGGTTCGCGAGACGGGGGCGCTCTATCAGTCACGCCACTACGAGAGCTATCACTTTCTGGTAACGGCCAGCGATCAGGTGGCGCATTTCGGGCTGGAGCACCATCAGTCGAGCGACGATCGCGTGCCGGAGAAGACTTTTGTCGACGACAATCTGTTGCTGCTGTCGGCGGATTTGTTGCCGCATGAGTTCACGCACTCGTGGAACGGGAAGTATCGCCGGCCGGCGGGGCTGGCTACGGGGAATTACGAAGATCCCATGAAAGGGAATTTGCTGTGGGTTTATGAAGGGCTGACGGATTACCTGGGCAACGTGCTGGCGGCGCGGAGCAAGATCGAGACCGCCGCGCAGTATCGCGACTATCTGGCGTCGACGGCGGCGATGCTCGATTATCGGCCGGGGCGGACGTGGCGCGACCTGCAGGACACGGCGACCGCGGCGCAGATTTTGTACGAGGCTTCGGGCCAGTGGGACAACTGGCGGCGGAACACGGACTACTATGCCGAGGGCGACCTGGTGTGGCTGGATGTGGATACGACGATCCGGAAGCTGACCCACGAGAAGAAAAGTCTCAACGATTTTCTGGCTGCGTTTGAGGGGCTGGGAGGGAACACGCCGCCGAAGGTGGTGCCGTACACGTTTGACGATGTGGTGAGTGGGTTGAATAGTGTGGTGGCGTACGACTGGGCTGGTTTTTTGCAGGACAGACTGACCAGCAAGTCGCCCCACGCTCCGATGGGGGGCATTGAAAATGGCGGGTACAAGCTGGTGTTCACGGATCAGCCGAACGAGATTACCCAGGCAGGCATTACGGCGACCGGGACGACGCCGGCATGGTGGTCGATCGGGATCAGCGTGACCAGCGATGGGCACATCGAGGATGTGCTGGTCGGCTCGCCAGCGGACAAGGCGAATCTGGGCCCGGGAATGCAGATTGTCGCGGTCAACGGACGCCAGTTCACGGCGCAGCTGCTGGGGGACGCGATCCGCGACGTGAAAGGGAACACGTCGCCGATTGAGCTGATCGTGGTTAACACCGGCACTTATCGGGTCGTCGGCATCGATTATCATGATGGGCTGCGGTATCCGCATCTGGAGCGCGTGGAGGGGACACCGGATCGGCTGGACGATATTTTGAAGCCGATGACGGAGGCGCCTAAGGTGCATCCGGGGGAGTAGCGGAGGCCAGCTAGAAAGCGGTTAGCTGAAGAGCGGTTAGCTAAGAACCTGTTAGCTGAACGGCGGTTAGCTAAAAACTGTTAAGGAAGGTCTGCGCAACCGGTCGCTGTGAAGCTGGCTTAGGCTGACCAGAGCGGCAGAGTCGGTGCAATCGAAGGTGGGTTGCTTCCCGGTGGTGGCGGTGGCTCGGAACCCGCCGTTTTCGCGGCTCCAGAGACACTACGCCCCGAGCGGGGCCAGCCGTTTGCGGTGCAGATACAGATTCACCAGGGCGAAGTTCACGCACAGCCGCTGATGGTTCTTCCTCAGTCCGCGGTATCTCGTCTTCT
>Ga0182018_10005405_pt1 | contig 10297 bp, 7 predicted proteins | sample 812P2MmetaG_FD_120490 | JGI IMG/M metagenome (GOLD analysis project Ga0182018, IMG submission 120490) | Permafrost microbial communities from Stordalen Mire, Sweden - 812P2M metaG | ecosystem: Environmental > Terrestrial > Soil > Wetlands > Permafrost | place: Sweden: Stordalen | collected... | reverse complement strand
CGGCACCTGGCGAGGCAGCCGCAGACGGCGCTGCCGCAGGCGGAGCGGGCGCCGACGATGCGGCCGCGGGCGCTGCGGGCGCTGCGGCCGCAGACGGCGCGGCCGCGGGCGCTGCGGACGCGGGCGATGCGGGCGCCGGCGGCGCTGCGGGGGAAGCCGGGTGCGGACCGCGGGAGGTGAAGATGTCGTTGACCGGCTGCGCGTAGCGGTCGTTCGCGGTCAGGGTGCCGAGCCGGAGCGCCGCCTCGATCGTCCTGAGCAGGCTGTAGTGGGTGTAGCGGGCGCGCGAGACGTAGCCGCGCCGGACGCCGCGCGACCCCAGGATGATCGTCGGCACGCGCTGGGCGGGATGCTGGTGGTCGTAGCCGTCCTCGTCGAATGTGATGATCGCCAGCGACCGCTGCGTCGTCCAGGCAGGCGAGCGGAGGATGGCGCCGAGGGTGCGCTGCAGGAACGCGTCGCCAGCCCGGATGCCGCAGCCCTCCATGTCGGCGCAGTCGTTCGGGCTGATCCAGGCGAAGCTGGGCGTGCTGGCGGCGTGTTCCAGGTCGGCTGCCAGGGATGGCAGCGGGACCAGGTGGGCGGCGCAGTAGCCCGGCCGGTCCCGGACGTCCCGGAAGTACAGGAACGGCAGGTCGTCGTCCCAGTACGAGCTGTGCACGGTGTCGTCACATGGCCCGTTGGCGCTTTGCAGGTAGCCCTTCCAGGACTCGTGCGCGGCATCGACGAGATCACCGATGTTGCGGGCGCTGATCGTGTAACGCGGGTTCTCCTCCAGCGGGTCATCCAGCGGGATGCCGAAGGTGCTGCCGCCGGCCAGCGCAAGGTAGTTGCCGTCGCTCGGGTGCTCCTCGGCGAAGAAGTTCCCGAGCACGCTGGACCGGGGCAGCAGGCTGTTGAGGTACGGAGCCTGCCTCGTGTTGCCGATGATCTTGCCGTAGTCCTCGTTCTCGAAATAGAACAGGAACACATGGTCAAAGCGGGGCACGTGCGCGGCCGGCGGCACCAGGGCCGCGGGCCGGCGGAGCGGGAACGAGACGCTGAAATGCAGGCTGTCCGCCACGGCCCGGTCATAGCCGGTGACCGGGGCGTCCGGGCCGTCGTCATCGGTGAGCGAGGTCGCCAGCGCGAGCCGGACCTCCGCCGATCGGGCGCCGGACGGCAGCAGGCCGCTGCGCTGCCGCCAGCCGAAATCCGGGTGACGGGCGGATCCTGACCCGCCGACCGGGCCGATGCGGCGGCGGCCGAGTGGCCGTCCGGCGGCGGAGAAGAACCGCACCCTCAGTTCCGCCGCGCTCGTCCTGGTGCCGCCGAGCCATGCCGAGAGCCTGAAGCGGGACTCGGACGGCGCCGCCTTGCCAGCCGCGGTCCGCAGCGGTATCCGCTGGGTGAGCTCCGCCGTGCCCCCCGCGCCGCCGGCGAGCAGCTGACGGCCCCTGCCGCGGGTCCCGGCGTCGGCGCGGCCGGGGAAACCCCGCGTGCCGTACCGCACCACGGTCGGCAGGCCGCGGCGCACGCGCCAGCCGGGGATCGTCACGCTGTCCCAGCCCTGCGCCGACACTGCGCCGGTTTCCGCGCCGCCGTTGGCGAGCAGATTGCTGCCCGGCGCCGCGACTGCCATGCCCGCGTGGTCGCGGCCGGCGGAGCTGGCTGCCGGGTTGCGGCCGGGCGACCCGCCGGTGCCGCGCGCCGCGGCGACGCCGCGCGCAACGGCAGTGTCCTGCGTTCCGGCAATCCCCCGCGCTGCGGCCATGGCCTGCGCTGCCGCCATGGCCTGCGCTGCCGCCATGCCCCGGGCTTCCGGCCGCTGGCCTGCCGCGCGGCTCGCCGTCGCGGTCGTCAGCGCCAGGCTCGCGCACGTTACTCCCGCCGCGAGAATCGCGGCAGTGCGAGACCACATCGGTCGCGTCATCGCGGTGCCCTCCCAGACGTGGTCGTCATTGTCGTAGGACCGGCGTTTAGTGCTCGTTCATCATTTGTTTGATTGTTCAGTCAAAGGATATCGCCGCCTGCGCGTGCGCGTCTAGGCCAGCGGCGCGGCGCCGTGGGCAAACCGGCGCCCGCCGGGCGTTCCTGGCGTGCGGCCGGGCAGCTAACATCACTGGCGTCAGCTACCTCACCGACAGGGGCCTGATCACGACAACCTGGGGCCAGCACATGCCTGCGTTTGATTTTGCCGCTCACCGGATGCCCGGAGCAGCGCGATGACCGGCCGGGGCATCCCGCCGGGCCAATCGCCGGGCGCGGACAGCCGGCGCAAGCGGCTGGCGCTCATCGCGGCGATCATGGGCTCGTTCGTCGCCGGGCTGGATGCCACCGCGGTTAACGTCGCGCTGCCCGCGATCCGCGCCGACCTCGGCGGCGGCCTGGCCGGCCAGCAGTGGGTGTCCAATGCCTACCTGCTTGCCCTCGGCTCCCTGATCCTCATCGGCGGGTCGCTCGGCGACATCTTCGGCGAGCGCCGCGTGTTCTCCATCGGCGTGGCCGGGTTCGGGCTGTGCTCGGTGCTGTGCGCGCTGGCGCCGGATATCGGCATCCTGATCGCCGGCCGGGCGCTGCAGGGCGCGTTCGGGGCGCTGCTGATGCCGAGCGCGCTGGCAGTGCTCATCGCCGCCTTCCCGCGGGACGAGCGCGGCGCGGCGATCGGCTCGTGGACGGCGTGGTCCGGGATCGCAACCGTCATCGGCCCGCTGGCGGGCGGCTACCTGGTGGACGCGGTCTCCTGGCGGCTGATCTTCGCGATCAACGTGCCGTTCGTCGCGGCGACGCTGCTGCTGATCGCCAAGGCGCTGCCCGAACGCGAGCGCGGCGCGGCGCACGCCCCGGTGGACTGGCTGGGCGCCGTGCTCACGTTCTTCGGCCTCGCCGGGCCGGTGCTGGCGCTGATCCGGCTGCCGGACGCCGGCTGGGCCAGCCCGCAGGTATGGGGCCCCGGGCTCGGCGGCATCGTGCTGCTCGGCCTCTTCGTGGCACACGAGCGGCGCACCCCGGCGCCGACGGTGCCGCTGGAGCTGTTCCGCGGGCGGAACTTCTCCGTCGGCAACGTGCAGACCCTCGCGATGTACGGCGGGCTGTCGATCACGTTCTTCCTGCTGGTGCTGTTCCTCCAGGAGGTGGCCGGCTACAGCGCGCTGCAAGCCGGGTTCGCCCTGACGCCCACCACGATCGTCATGTTCGCGCTGTCCAAGCGCTTCGGGAAGCTCGCCGACCGGTTCGGGCCGCGGCTGTTCATGGGCGGCGGCCCGCTGGTAGCCGCAGTCGGCCTCGCGCTGCTGCTGCGCCTCGGTGCGCAGGTGAGCTACCTGACCGGGCTGCTGCCCGCGCTGCTGATCTTCTCGGTCGGGCTTGCCGCCACCGTCGCGCCGCTGACGGCCACCGTGCTGGCCGATGCCGACGAAGCCCACGCGGGCATCGCCTCGGGGATCAACAACGCCACTGCCCGGATCGGCGGCCTGCTCTCGATCGCGGCCGTCGGCGCGGTCGTCTCGGCCCAGTTCGGCCATGCGCTGGACCGGGGCCTGGCCGGGCGCAGCCTCTCACCGGCCGCCCGCTCGGCGATCGCCCAGGCGCGCCGCGAGACGCTCGCCCGGGTGGATCCCGGCCGGGTCGGCCGCGACGTCGCCCAGGCGGTGCAGTCCGCGTCCGTGCACGCATTCCACGTGGGGATCCTGATCTCGGCCGTGCTCGTCGCGCTCGGCGGGCTGCTCGGGCTGGCCGGAATCCGCAACCCGCGGCGCGCCGTGCGGTGCGAGGACTGCGCCGGCGGCCAGCTGGCCGGCCAGCCGCTCGATGCGGGGCGCGAGCGCAGCCCGGTAACAGCGCACCCGAAGGACTGACGCCCTATGGCAGGAGTAAGGAAGGCAGCGGGGCCTGCACGGGCTCCGGCGGACGCCGAGGGCACAAAAGGCCAGCGGCCACGGCGTCGCATCAGCCCCGGACGGCACAGATGGGACTCCCGGCTCAGTGCGCGGGGGGCGGCGTGCCGCCGCTGTGGGCTTTCTTGGGCTTCGTCGGTATTTGCGGTGAAATGATCCCGTTGCCCTCGGAGTAGAACGGGCTGTCGAACGGGACGGGCGCGAAGTAGGCGACTGGCTGGCCGAGTTCGGCGTGCTCGAAGGTGTACTGCCAGATCTGGCCCGCGTTGACGCCGAATTCGAAGTCGGGGCAATCCAGCCCGCCGCCTTCGTTGGGGGCGGCGCGGAAGCAGGAATCGGTGCCGGTCATCGGATGGGTGACGGGGTCGACCGGATTGAACATCGACACGTACCCGACCAGGCGCGGCGTGAAGCCAGCGAATGCGACGTACTGTGCGTTGTTCGCCGTCCCGGTCTTCCCGGCCGTGGGCAGGCCGGGGATCTGGTCGGGGGCACCGGTCCCGCTTTGCATCACGCCCTGCAAGATGTAGTTGGCGGCATCCGCGACCGCCGTGGAGATCACCCGGTGGCAGTGGGCGTGCTTCACCGGCAGGCGGCTGCCCGTGCCGGTCATGATCTGCGCGATCGCGATCGGCTGGCAGTAGATCCCCCGCGCCGCGACCGTGGCGTAGGCGGCCGCCATGGTCATCGGCGAGACGTTGACCGAGCCCAGCGTGAACGACGGGAGGTCGTCTGCCGGGTACTGGCCGGTTATTCTCGGGTTTCCTGCGGCCCGGAACAGGGACCTGCCGTCGGCCCGGTGGTCACCCAGGCTGGCCGCTGTCCTGACGACATTGCAGAGCCCGACGTTGCGTTCCAGCGTGGCGTAGAACACGTTGATCGAGTCCGTGGTCCCGGTATACAGCGAATAGACACCCTTACCGGGGCCCTCGGCGTTGCTGACGGGGTACGGGCTCGTCAGTCCGCCCTTGCAGTTGGCATAACCGGTGAGCGTGCTCGGCGAGACGATCTTCAGGTGGTAGCCGAACGGATAGCCCTGGTTGAGCGCGGTGAGCAGGGTGAAGATCTTGTTGGAGGAGCCGGTCTGGACGCCGACGCCGCCGTCGAACTTGCTGTCCACCGCGTAATCGACATTGTCCTGCCCGGCGGCCTTGTCACGCCCGTACGGGCGGTCGACGGCGATCGCGCGGACATAGCCGGTATGCGGCTGGATGAGCACCTCGGCTGCCGCGTTGCGGCCAGGGTTGAACGGCGATGGCGGCGGCGGGACCATGTACATTACCGCGTGCTCAGCGGCGTGCTGGTCGATCGCGTTCATGGTGGTGTAGATCTTCAGGCCGCCGACCGTGTTCAGCGCCTTGTACGCCCTGGCGTAGGCAGGGTCGTCCTTCAGGACCGCGAGCACGTACTGGCAGAAGAAAGCGGCTTTCCTGGCGGACCTGCTGCTGCAGCCGCTCTGCAGGGCGGTGGTGGTGAGGTTCAGGCCGAGCGGCGCGCGGTCCGCGGCCTGCTGCCGGGCGGCGGTGATGTAGCCGAGCTGCCGCATCCGCTGGAGCACTATCTTGCGCCGTTGGCGTGCGTACCCCTTGTGGATGACCGGGTCATAAAGCTCGGGGTCCTGCACCATGCCGGCCAGCAGGGCGGCCTGGGGCAGCGTCAGCTTCTTCGCGGTCGTGTCGAAGTAGCGCTTCGCGGCCACCTGAATGCCATAGGCCCCGTTCTCGAAGTAGGCGGCGTTGAGGTAGGCCGCGAGCAGCTGGCTCTTGGTCAGCTGGTGCTCCACGATCGCGGCCATCCGCAGCTCGCGGATCTTCCGGTTCAGCGTCTCAGCTGTCGCCACATTCTGCGGGGTCCCGGTCAGGATCAGGGCGTTCTTGACGTACTGCTGTGCGAGGGTCGACCCGCCCTGCACCGGGTTGTGCTCAAGGTCGCTGGCCAGGGCACGGAGGGTGCCCCTCAGGTCGAGGGCCCCGTGCTGGTAGAACCGGGAGTCCTCGATCGCGACAATCGCGTTCCGCATGACCGGCGCGATCTGCCCGTAGGACACCGGCACCCGGTCGATGTCGCGGGGGTAGTAATAGGCCATCAGCTGGCCCTTCCGGTCCAGGATCTCCGAGCGCGACGGCAGCACCCCCAGCTTCGGGACACGGAGCGTGTTGAACGCGTTCGCCGCGTTCCGGGTGACGACGCCAACCACGCCGGTGATAGGCAGGAAGACCGCCCCGGACAGCAGGCCGGCGACGACGGACAACACGACCAGGCCGACCACCGCTCCGACGCGGCGCCTTAGCTTCCGCACACAAACCACGGTACGCCGCCGCCGGCTCAGACGGACCAGGCAATTGCGGCCCGTGACCCGCGGCCGGCCCGCCACGCTACCGCTCCGAGAGCCCGCACAGGACGTTCTGCTGGCCATCGCGGAACTGCTCGCCATGCCCGCGCACCCCTACACCCGGGCGCTGCGGTCGGCCGTGCCCGAGGTCGGGGCCAGCACCCGCTCCGCACGCATCGTCCTGCACGGGGAGCCGCCGGACGCGACCAGCCCGCCGCCGGGCTGCGTCTTCCATCCGCGCTGCCCGCTCGCCATCGACAGGTGCCGCGCCGAGGTGCCCGTGCTCGCCGAGGTGCTGCCCGGCCGCCCGGCTGCCTGCCACCGGGCGGCCGAGGTGCTAGCCGGGATCGAGATGCCCGCTCATCCCGCCCCGGCCAGCTGAGCCTCGCTGGCCCCGGGCCCGGGCTGCTCAGGTGCCGGGCTGCCGCGCAGCTCGTCGAGGCGCACGAGCGTGACCCCGGCGAGGATGAGCGCGCCGCCCGCGAACTGCACCGCCGACGGCAGCTGGCCGAGCAGCAGCCAGGCGAACGCGATGGCGAACAGCACCTCGGCCATGCCGACAAACGAGGCGAGCTTGGCGCCGAGCCGCCGGGCCGCGCCGATGCCCGCGACGTAGGCGAATGCCGCCGCCACCACGGAGAGCCCCAGCATGGGAACGAGCCAGCTGACCTGGTGATCAAGGAACTCGACGTTCCTGGTGGCGGCAGTCATGGGCACCGCGCCGATCCAGCCGAGCACGGCGAGGATGGCCGTGCCGGAGCACAGGCCGGCCCACGCCATCACGATCGGCGGCAGCGGCTCCGGCCCGCCGGCTGCCGAGAGCAGGAAGTAGATCGCGAGGCACACGGCGGCCAGCAGCGCCCACATCACCCCGGCCGGGTTGACCCGCAGCGATCCGGCCAGGCCGATCACCATCGCCAGCCCGGCGACCGCCGTGACCGCGCCGGTGACGGTGAGCCGCCGGGGCCGCTGGCCGTGCCGCAGCCACAGCCAGCCGACGACCAGCACCCCGGCCAGGTACTCCAGCAGCAGGGCCACGCCGACGGGCATCCGCTCGATGGCATTGAAATAGCACAGCTGGCAGCCCGCAACCGCGATCAGGCCGTAGGCGGCTACCCTGCCTGCTCCCCTGCGCAGCAGCGCCCACCGGCCGCGCAGCTGCAGCAGGGCCGGCCCGGTGAGCACGAGCGCAGCCACCGCGATCCGGGTCAGTACTGCGGCGCCGGGGCTCCATCCGGCGCGGATCAGGGACGAGGCGAACGTTCCGGACGTCCCGAAGGTCGCGGCCGACGCCACGGCGAGGGTGAGGCCAGCTCCGCCCGGGCCGGTTCGCGCGGCACGGGCCCGGGTTATCGTCACTGCGGCTCCTGTAAGTGGTAAAAGTAATCTACGATAGTGACGGTAGCCGTGGCAGGTGAAAGGAGTCAAGGTGAATTTCGCCCATGACACCGAGGTGGCGCTGACCGCTGCCGCCGCGCTGGTCAACACCGGCCGGGGCGGCACCGAGCAGCTGCCTGACCAGGCCGCCCTCGACCGCTTCGTCACCGCACGGCAGTGGACCGGCGAGCGCACCCGCGACCAGGCCGAGCTCGACGCCGTCCGCCGGCTCCGTCCCCGGCTGGAACGGCTCTGGGAGATGACCGAGGACGACGCCGTCAGCCTGGTCAACACCCTGCTGCGGGACGCGAGCGCGCTGCCGCAGCTGGTGAAGCACGACAGCTGGGACTATCACCTGCACGCCACTCCCCCGGACGCGCCGCTCGCCGACCGGATGGCCGTCGAGGCGGCGATGGCGTTCACCGACGTCATCCGCTCCGGGCAGCTGGACAGGCTGCGGCTGTGCGCCGCGGACCACTGCGACAACGTCCACGTCGACCTGTCCAAGAACCGCTCCCGGCGGTTCTGCAGCACCTCGTGCGCCAACCGCACCAACGTCGCCGCCTACCGGACCCGGCAGGCGATGCGGCCAGCCCAGCCCTGAGAACGGCCCGGCCCGGCCGCCCGAACGACGAGCCCCGGCCTGAGAAACGACCACCCGGCGGCGCGAACGAGGCCGCCCTTCCGCCGCGCGGGCGACGCTGCCCGAGCCGGCCGCGGCCGCCCCCGTTATCGTGAGGCCATGGCTCAGCTACTGGAGACGGAACGCCTTTCGCTGCGGCCGTGGCGCGCCGACGACGCGGCCGCGGCACTGGGCGCGTACGGAGATGCGGCGGTCGCGCGGTGGCTCGCCCCGGCGATGGACAGGGTCCGCGATCATGAGGCGATGCGGCTGGTCCTGCAGCAGTGGGTGGCCGAGGACGCGCGGATGGTGGTGCCGGCCGGCCGCTGGGCGGTCGAGCTCCGCAAGGACGGGCGCCTGATCGGCGGGGCGACCCTGCTGCCGCTGCCGCCGGACGAGGAATTCGAGGTGGGCTGGCAGCTTCACCCGGAGGCGTGGGGCAACGGCTACGCCAGCGAGACCGGGCTGGCGCTGGCCCGGTGGGCATTCGAGCAGGGCATCGAGCAGGTCGTCGCGCTGGTGCGGCCGGCCAACGCGCGTGCCGAGGCGATGGTGCGCCGGATCGGCATGGAGTGGGTGGGCGAGACCGAGAAGTACCACGGCCTGCGCCTGCAGCAATTCCGCCTCCGCCCGGCGGACCTCGACGCGCCGGGCCGGTGAGGGACGGGCCCGTGAGCGATGCATCGGAGATCACCGACAACGAGGCCGAATCCCGCCTCGAACTCCGGGTCGGCGGCCACCTCGCTGAGCTTGCCTACCGGCGCAACGGGCGCCGGCTCGTGCTCATCCACACCGAGGTGCCGCCGGAACTCGGGGGCCGCGGCATCGGCGGCGCGCTGGTGCGCGCGGCGGTCGATCGCGCCGCGCGGGACGCCATGACCATCGTGCCGCTCTGCCCGTTTGCCCGCGGCTGGCTGCAGCGTCACCCGGATGCGGCAAGCCGGGTAACCATCGACTGGGGCGACGCCTCCCCGCCCGCGGCGTCAGCTAACGATCACGACCTAGGTATGAGGTAGCTGGTAGCCGTTAGGGCCGGCGGACGCGGTTGGCACGCGATAGCTACATCATCGACGGCGTTGGCGAGGGAGCCGCCATCGTCGGCGCAGGGGCCGGGACAGTCATCGGAGGAGGCGCAGCCTTACGTGCCCTGAACGAAGTCTCGCAGGCGCCCTTGCGGGCTCGAGCTTGGCGATACGGTTCAGGCTTTCTGGCCGGGCGCTGGTCGCTCCGGTCAGGATCGCCGCGGTGCCATAGCTCCGGGCGATGGCGTCAAGAGCTCCCGGCGACGGCGTCCAGGGCGGCCGCGAAAGTCCCGGCGATCTGGTCGATCTCCTGCTCGGTGATGATGAACGGCGGGGAGACCTGCAGCGCCGACCCGCCAACCAGCCGGGTGATCACGCCGCGGTCGCGGATCCCGGCGACCAGCCGCGGGCCGATGCCCGGATCGGCGGCGCGGGCGGCCGCGGTGATCTCCACCGCCGCGAGCAGGCCGGTGCCGGCCCGCACCTCGCTGACCAGGTCGTGAGCTGCGAGCGGCGCGAGCCTGGCCGCCAGCACCGGCTCGAGTTCGGTCACCCTGCTGATCAGCTGCTCGCGCTCGATCAGGTCGATGTTGGCCAGGCCGACGGCGCACCCGGTGGGATGCCCGGAGTAGGTGTAGCCGTGCCGGAATACCTCGGCGGATCCCGGCCGCCAGAACGGCTCCGCCACCCTGGGGCCGATTATCACCGCTCCGAGCGGCGCATATCCCGATGTCAGCCCCTTGGCAGTGATGATCATGTCGGGCTCAAGCCCGAACCGCCCGCTGCCGAGCCAGCTGCCCAGCCGCCCGAACCCGGTGATGACCTCATCGGCGACGAACAGCACGTCGTGCTGCCGGCAGATCTGGAGTACCCGTGCCAGGTATCCCTCCGGCGGCGGGTAGACGCCGCCCGCCCCGATGACCGGCTCGCAGAAGAACGCGCCCACCCGGTCGGCGCCGAGCCCGCCGATCAGCTTGTCCAGCGCTTCCGCGTCGTCCCAGGGCACATGCTCGACGCCGGTGACCAGCGGGCCGAACGGCTCGGCGTTGGCCGGGATGCCGCCGAGCGT
>Ga0182018_10005404_pt1 | contig 10299 bp, 14 predicted proteins | sample 812P2MmetaG_FD_120490 | JGI IMG/M metagenome (GOLD analysis project Ga0182018, IMG submission 120490) | Permafrost microbial communities from Stordalen Mire, Sweden - 812P2M metaG | ecosystem: Environmental > Terrestrial > Soil > Wetlands > Permafrost | place: Sweden: Stordalen | collected... | reverse complement strand
AGTTTCAGGGCGTCACGAAATATCTCTAGTCGCGGGCAACCCATGCTGATGGGAGAGCAGTCGTGAGCGCATTCAAGAGCGCCAACGTGACTACCGAGCACAGCCATGTGTTTCTTGGAACCGGGCACGAACAGAACGAGCGCAAGACCTGGGCCGTGATCGTCTTGTGCGGCGTGATGATGCTGGTGGAGATCATCGGCGGCAGCGTGTTCGGCTCCCTCGCGCTCGTCGCCGATGGCCTACACATGTCCACCCATGCCGGCGCCATGTTGATTGCCGCATTGGCCTATACCTACGCGCGTCGACACCGGCATGACAGCCGCTTTGTCTTCGGCACTGGGAAGCTTGGAGACTTGGCCGGTTTTAGCAGTGCGATTATTCTGGCGATGATCGCACTGTTGATCGGTTATGAAGCGGTCTTGCGATTCCTGTCGCCGGTTCCAATCCACTTCACGGAAGCCATCCCGATCGCCGTCGTTGGGTTGCTGGTAAACATCGTCAGCGCGTGGCTGCTAAGCGGCGGCGAGCATCAAGGTCATAGTCACGGCCATGACGACGATCACGCCGACCACAATCACGATGGCGAGTCGCACCAGCTTGCCACCAAGCTCGGAATCGTCCAATTGTCGATTTTTGAGCAAAGCACGCCGCCCCGATTCCGGGTCTCGTTTAAGTCGGCAGCTTCAGGGGTCAACGCGCCCGTGCTGGGTCTGGAAACCTGCAGGTCTGACGGTCAGCGCCAACGTTTTAACTTTATCGATCGTGGCGCCTACTGGGAATCCGTGGAGGAGATTTCCGAACCCCACGCATTCACCGCTTCGCTCGAGCTTACCGATGGCTCCCACAATGTAATCTTTGAGGATCACGGACACGAGCATCTGGACATTCACGGCGCCGCTAGCGGCGCGCATCGTGATTACAACATTCGCTCGGCCTATGTTCACGTGATGGCCGACGCCGTGGTGTCGGTCATGGCCATTACCGGCCTGGTTCTAGCGCGCACTTTCGGCTGGCTGTGGATGGACCCGCTGGCGGGTATTGTCGGTGCGCTCGTCATCGCGAACTGGTCGTACGGCCTGGTGCGCGATACGGGGCGGATTCTGCTCGACATGAACCCTGATCAGCACATGTGTGCAAAGGTGCGTGCAGCGATCGAGGTTGGCGGCGATAAGGTCGCCGATCTGCACCTATGGCGTCTCGGTCCCGGCCATCTGGGAGCTGTGCTGTCTGTTATTACAGGCGAGCCGCGCGACTGTAGGTATTATCGCGCGCGGCTCGGCCACTTTAAAAACCTGTCTCATCTGACGATTGAAGTGGTCAATTCGTAAGCAGGATTTGCTACCCCCGCGGTTCGGCCCGATCGGAATGAGGTGTATATGAGGCTGCCTGCTCGGGTGACCGGTGCCTGACGCACACCGACCGAAGCAAGCTCGTAAGCCAGCGAGCGTAGGGTTGCGTATCGAGTTATGCGATATCGAGCCCTTGATTTGGTGGCGCATGTCGTGCCGACTTCCTGGCCAATGTCGACGCTGCACAACTACGTGTAATGGGTAATGGGCTGGCAGGACACCCATGCGCACGAGTTCCGCGTCCTCGATCACCTCATTGCTCCCGACTGGCGGATAAAGGAGAGGCTTGGCCGACTGCGGTCCTCGCTTCGAGATTCTGGGAGCGAAGTAGAAGGGGCAAGAAAGTGAGGACAAACGTATCCGGTGAGTAGATAGCGTATGAATTTATACGGCCGGGGAGCTGCGGGGGCGGTATGCCCTTTGTGACCGCGTCATTCCGGCATGTTCATCTTGCGCAATAGCCCCTTGTAGCGGGCGTCGCTGCGCAGATTGCGGAGCAGCGGATTTACTTTGAGAGATATCATGCTGCCGTCGCGCTGCCCATACGCCCGCTCCAGCCAGGTGACTGCGGCATCCGCTTCCCCACGGTAGGCATGGACCGTGCCGATATTCCAGGCGTGCTTGCGTAGTGCTCGAGATGATGGGAATAAACAGAGTGCAATTGTGGATGTGCTTCCTGATCTGACGGTCCCAGACATCACCGCCTCGCAACTCGCTCTGGTCGAACCATACCTCGACGCCAGCGGATCGGAGCGCCTCGCAAATGTGCCGCGCGGCTTCCGCATCCTGCGATGCATAGCTCAGGAATATGCTATCCAAAGGGCCAGCGCGAGATGTTACCTAGTGACGAGGGATTTCAAGGTTGTTTTTTTACTGCCGACGAACGGCCGGTTCCGGGTAGGCCAATTCACCGTGGCGCGACCTCAGTGCCGCGTCGGTGAGTTTTAAAAAATGCCGCTACAAAGAGCCCACCGAGTATCCCATGAGGAATCGTGCTGCCTAGCACTTCGGCGTCCGTCAAGTGTCCGCGAAACCACATAAAAAGCATTGTTGCCACCCACAAAAGTTTCTCCATCGTCGCCGGCAGCATCATCATCCTGAAGCGCTGTGGGTCCAAAGCAATTAGGAAAAACGCAAACTGCCACGCGACCAATCCCCCCAACGAAGCGTAGTAGCGATAAGACTCCTCTGCGAGATACATCGGGATCATTGCAAGCAGTCCCACTGTCCCGGCCACCGCAAATACGACTCGCGCGAATTTCATAGGATTCGCTCCTTGGTGCCGAGTGATCTACTTCTGAAACAGGGCGGTGTATCGACGCTGCATCTCTTCCGGCGCCAATGTCTCCAGATGACCGCCGAGCAACCATTCGTGACCAAACGGGTCACGCACCATGCCGGAGCGCTCACCGTAAAAGTGATCTTGCAACGGCCGCACAACCAAGGCGCCAGCTCCAACCGCCTTCTCGAAGGCCTGGTCGACATCGACCACGTGCAGGTGAATTGAAAAGCTCGTGCCACCGAGCGACCGTGGCCCCCGGATACCGTGCTCCGGATATTCATCTGACAACATCACGGTCGAGGGTCCGATCTTGATCTCAGCGTGGCCGATTCGCCCGCTCGGCTCGGTCAAGCGGAATAACTCTTTTGCGTCAAACGCACGCGAATAGAAATCGATGGCCTCGGCGGTATTGTGAACCCGCAAGTACGGATAGAGTTCAAGCACATCGATCATGGCCGTCTCCCAAGTGGCTTCGCTGCTCGGACGATTGGGCGATGCTTTGTTTACATCGGGTTCTATCGTCGCCCATCGCCTGCGGCAGGTATAGAAGAATTCTTACCTCCTCTGGGGTCAGGTGGTGGACATCCCGTTGCCAAGTGGTGCAGGGAGCTATCCGGACCCCGTGGCCGGTACTGGGTGGGCGTAACCCCCGCGAATTCACGAAATTCGCGGGTCAAGTGCGATTGATCTGAGTAGCCCAACGATGCAGCAAGTTCGGCGAGGTTTGAACATTCACCGCCTGTGAGAGCTTGCAGAACTGTTCCGAAGCGTTTCACGCGATAGTAATGCTTCGGGGTTAGCCCGACCGCTCCACGAAATAGGGCGGTGAAGTGCTTTGGGCTGTATCCCGCCTGTCGTTGCACGCCAGAGATCCGGGTAAACCCCCAGCCTTGAACGGGATCGACGAGAGCGTGAGCGATCGCCGGGTGAATCAGCCGCGGGCGCGTGAGACGCGACAACAGTTCCTGCTCGATTACCCCGAATACAGCCATCGGCTCATGGGCGTCCACTAGGCGCTGATGCATTGATCGGCCGCGCGCACCCCACAACGCGTCAATCGAGATATGGAGATCCGTGAGCTCCGTAATGGGGACGCCGAGCACGGCGCCAGCCGTGCCAGGACGAAAAGATACGCCGGCAGCCGCACCACGAGGTTTGGGTCCAGATACAAAGTAACTCCACTGAGGTCCATGGACGACACCGCGCGTCCAAACCGCAGAGGTCTTATCGGTTAAGTTCTTCCGCCAAGTAAGCGGTTCGTCGTGCAATGCGAAGATCACCTGCGCCGATGCGGACGGCAGCATGTGCTCGCAATAGAGCTGCTGCACATCGCGCTGGGACCACCACATCCACTCGATGTAGCTGTCGAGGGGTGCGGGTGGCCGATACCGAACCATTGTCATGAGGGAAGTCTATCGAATCCGATCAATTTTCGGACGAACAAGCTCCGTGAATCGCAGCGCGACTGGAAGGCCTGCCCGGAACACTTAGCGTGTCATGCGCGTGCAGGTCGCGCACTGCATTTACGCTCGAGTTCCACCACCGCGGGCACATGTTCGCAACTATCCGCAGTGGGTCATATTCGCGACAACCTTTAACCCCGTGTTATCATTGCGGATTGGTAAGCTCGTCGCGAGCGCGTCACCTGCCGCGGAACTCATCTTTGTTGCGGGTAACTTTTTCGATTTGGCGCGCAGGCCCGTAACAGACCGCGTGCCGATAGTTGCCTTGGTGAAGAGCCACAGAACAACTGCGAGGACGCTGCCACCTGGTTGTAGCAGCAGCTGCGGATCGAATTCCCGACCCGGCGTTTGGAATGCGGTTGCCACCCAAGCCGCGAACCAGTTAAGCCAAGTTTTCATGTCGGCACCCGACCCGCCAGATTCCTAATTGGAGTATGCTGCCCATACAACATTTGCCTGGGCAACTTTATGAACCAGTTAATCATTGGTTTGTCAGCATCCTCCTTAGAACCGTTTCGACTTCACGCATCTGTGCCCGAGTCACGCCCTTCAACATGCGGTTGACGACTCGCGAGAGGCACGCTTGCATTTTCGGAAATGCGGCATCACCTGCGGGCGTTGCTTCAAGCGACTGGGTGCGTCGGGTGTGGGCGAGAGCCACCCGCCGTATCAGCCCCTTTTTCTCGAGCCGATCAATCATGCGACTCATGGCGCCGCGATCGTAATCCATGACTTTGCACAATTCACAGGCCGCAGTAGCTCTGCCCTTTAGCACATGCTTGAGAATGGCGAACTGCGCGCTTGTTACCTCGAGCGGAGCCACGTCTTTGTCGCGCAGGAACTCTTGGTCCAAGGCCTGGATAATCGCCATTCGAACCCGCATCACCAGAGGGACGAATTCCTCAGGCGACCGATTGGACTTCAGGTCGTAGATGTTTTTCGAGTCGAGGTTTTTCACCTTCAAAGTATAGTTGCCATGGCAACTGTTGTCAATGCAATTAACACTCGCATGCACGGTCCAAGGGCGTCTTCTGGAGTTATGGCTCATAGGTCATTGCGTCTCCCAAAGCGGCGCTCGCGTTGAAGCGTCCTGCGGCTCGCAAGCGCGCTTCGATATCCTTTATTCGATGTTCGCCCGCCTCGAGTGAGGCTTGGGTTGTGTGCACAGAATGGTGGCCCGTTACGAGGTCATGGGGCGATGCGACGGCTGAACCTGGGACAAACTCCGTCTCCACCTTGGCGAAGATGTCGATCGCGGCGCTCGCCCGCTCGAAAATTACGATTTCGCCGGCCTCTATAGGCTCCTGGGCCGCGAGACAGCCCTTTCCCACGGTCGGAGGAATTACTTTTATTGAGCGTAACAGGCTAATCAGACGTATTAGGAGCTGCGCGCGTGGCGGGGTCGCGATGGCGGGGAACGAGGTGACGACACAGTCGCCGAACGGTCGACACTTTAGAACCATCGGGGCCTTCGATGGAACTCACGGCTGTACGGAACTTGTTCCTACCGAGATTCATCGGCAAGCAGACCCCCGACATGGCGCGAGGCACCCGTGAACATCCAAACCACACTCTACGGCCTACGAGCGCTGGGCCTCGCCGTGACTGCAGGGCTAATCATCTGCGTTCCTGCCCATGCGGATCACGGCGGATACTTTGGTGCGGTCGGCCACGCCGGCGGCGTTGGATTTCACGGCGGCGCCGTACGCGGCTTCCATGGTGGCTTTCGCGGACGCTTCGGATTTCGGGGCGGCTTTGGCTGGTGGGGCTGGCCGGGGTACGGCCTGTTCCTGGCCACACTGCCGTTTTATTACTCGACCTTGTGGTGGAATGGCGTGCCTTACTACTACGCGGATGACAACTACTACGTTTGGAACAATAGTATGGGCGGATACCAGGCCGTAGTTCCTCCGCTACAGGCTGTGAATCAGACCGCCGTGCAGCGGGGCGGCCCGGACTTGTTCGCCTATCCTAAGAATGGACAGGGAACCGAGCAACAGGCGCGCGACAGGCAGGAATGCCGCGATTGGGCGGCGTCGCAGACGGCCTCCAGCGCGATGACTGCCGGTGCTGCCCCCGGCGCGGCTTCTGCGAGTGCGACCGTAGCGCCGCCGAATAGTGATGCAAATCTGCGGGCGCAGGCGGCATGCCTTGAGGGACGTGGCTACAGCGTGAAGTGACGGTACCTGTCATTGTGCTCACGGGTTAAGCCGCGTTTGCAGCAGATTACGGTGCAGCCCGATTCACTTTGCCGCTCGAGCCGAACCGCCGTGAAGCGCATCCCGTCGATCAAGCCTTATACTGTCAGCGCGGCGTGCGCATAGACGAGCGCGAAGCTTGCGCTCCCTACCGCTATCGGCCGACCTGCAGTCTGAGCCGTCAAATTTCCAGTCGTGACGGTGTGCAACGATCCGCAGCCGCTCGCCATCCGTGTCAGGGCCACGCTGCACTGGTATGACAGCGCAGGCCTGTACCGCGTTTCGAGCGCCGCTCGCTTGACGGTGCGTGAGCTCACACGAACCTACAAGTTGCGCCAGGTTTCTGCGTGGCCCGTCGCAGCATTGCGCGCCCCCTGCATCGTGGTCCGCATGCCCGACGTCGTAGCACAGGCGCAGATGATTGCCCGCTTCAAACCCGATCCGCGCGTGGAATCCGTGCAGCCCCTCAATCAATTTGCGACCGAGGCGCAAATAGAGTCTGTACAGTTGACATGCGGTCGTAGAGCTACACCACCAAGGCGCTGCGAGCCCAACGCATAGGACGGCATCGTGAGTCGATTTAGATTTATCAAGGCATCGGCACAGCGCGGTTTGCTGTCATGGACGCCACTGCTATGGGCACTGCTCGCCGCAGTTGTCGCACTGTTTCTTGTGCGAACTGTCATCCCAGCTACCAGCATGATCACCAGCGGATATCTCGCGTGCTACGTTGGCGGCCAGATGGTCAAGAACCGAGAGGCTGGCGATCATCTCTACGATGAGGAGTTATTCTTGGGACGGTCCGCACAAGTCAGTGGAGGCCAGGCTCGCGACGTTTACTCACCCGACCCGCCGCCCCTCGCCGTTGCGTGTCTGCCCTTGGCATATCTGCAACCGACAAACGCCCGCCATCTGTGGATATGGATGAATGTGCTATTCCTGGGGTTGGCGATCGCTCTGATCGCCACTCAGTTCTCAAGGCCACCACAACTATTGACGATCACGCTGCTGACGGCACTATTCACGTTAGCAGCGCCTGCTCGCGATCAGTTTTTTCTGGGCCAATTGTATGCGCTACTGTTGTTGCTGCACGTCGTCGGGTGGCGAGCCTACACCGGACGCCGCGATGCCCTGGCCGGAACTGCACTGGGTCTGGCCATGGTGCTGAAGGTTTCGGGTTGGCCCATTGGACTGCTGATGATTGCGCAACGCCGGTGGACCGCGGTGGGATGGGCAGTCATCGCAGCTCTGGGCGTCGCAATCATCACGTTGCCATGGGTAGGCGTTGACGCATGGCGAGCAGAATTTCTAATCGGCATCCCCAAAGTGCTGGGATCGTCCGCCGCGACGCTTACAGCGTACCAGGATACCACCGGCTTCTGGCAGCACTGGTTCCGCTATGACGCACAATTAAATCCCAGCCCCATCATCGATGCCCCGTGGCTCGCAACGCTACTGACGTTGGCGACGACCGTCATCGGATGTATCGCGCTCGTGGTGCGAAGGTGTCCGACCTACGCGAGTTTTGGCGCGGCTGTGGCTCTGATAGAACTATTGAGTCCGGCTGCCGAGCAGTATCACTACACGGTCCTGTTGTTACCGCTCGCGATCCTGTGGCGTGACGCGTGGCTGCATCGCGCAAAATTTGCGCTCGGCGCGGCCGTTGTGGCGACTTTTCTAATCGGATGGCCGATCCACTACAAAGCGCCGCATCCCGCGTGGGCGTTCCTGCTGAGCTACCCGCGGTTGATCGGTGGTTGGGTTTTGTTCGCCGCCTTGCTGATGCCCTGGCGAAGCAGAGATGAAAGTGTCGACAAAGGTATGTTAACCAGTCGCCGAAACGCTTCGGAATCTCGAAGTAGTTAGATGCCCGCATTCGAAATGGACGCTACACCGGCTTCCAATGACAATATGAAATCTGTTTCCTCCTCGCCGAGGCGAATCCATTCGGCAACCAGGGGATGTTGAAGAAGGCGGTCCATATAATCCTTCGCCGGACCATCGACTCGGACACCATACGTCTGCAATCGTGTTGCGATTGGCGCGAACCTCACGTCCAGCCCACTTGAATGCGCCCAATAGCCACGGTGCGTCACTGCTGCGTGCGTTCCGGATATGAAGCACTCGCGCAATGTCGGCCATTACTTCCGTACTCCGGGACGCGTGGCGGCCCCGTGCGCGCGAATCGACTGGTATGGCACAAACCCTGAAATGTATCTCACCACTGATGCTGCGCGCGGGCAAAGGCCGAAACATCTGTGAGGAACGTAAATGCGCTTGTCAACCTCTTCGCAGGTCGCGATGCGAGACCCCATTTGCGGGGCATTCGTCGTGTTTCGCTATACTTGCCGCGCCGGTACGGTCTCCTGCCAGAGTCCTCGGATGAGTGTCCGTCGAAGTAAACTAAGGGCCGCTGCGCGAAGTCAACGAATTGAGAGGGTGGAAAATCCATGGGCGTACTGTCGGTTCGACCTCATGTTTCATGCCTTAATCGGCCTGAATTGGACCTTAAACGTTCTGAAAGACCCGCTTTCTGCATCGTGGCAATTTCTAACCGGCGCTCGCCGGGCTGTATGTGGGACGCGCAGTGTGGCAGTTCATCCCACCCGCGGAAAACAGGCATCGGTCTCAGTCCCGATCCATGACGCACCCAGTTCGCTTCGGTAGCGCCGAAGTGCGCCGCGTGGGACGCCAGCTGCTACGTGATGGCCAGCCGATCGTCATCAGTGTGCCCGAGCCTTTGACATGTTGAATCTGCTAATCACGCACCGCGAACGCGTAGTCGGCAAAGAGGAGTGGCTTGAGGCAGTGCGGCCCGGCCTCGCGGTCGGGGAAAAGAACCTGCACGTACAGATCAGTACGTTGAGGAAGATTCTGGCCACGGGCACCATCAGCACGATCACCGAACCGGGCTACCCATTTACTGCGGCCACGGATATCGATTTGGCGGCGCTCCCGCAGGGGAAAGTGGATGCCGCTCTACAGCCGCCGTTACATTAGGCACTTCATCCCAGGGGGAAACACTATGAATTCGAGACGGTATGCCTTCGCATGGCGCGGCCTGAGGTCAGCGCTCGTCGTCCCGGTGCTCACAATGAGCTGTGCCGGGCTCGCGGCGGACCCGCAGAAGGCGGCATACCCCAACTATCCCAGCGAGACGCCGGCGACGTTCGCGCCGGCAACGGAGAGCTACGACTACACGTTGCGCGATGTGATGATCGCGATGCGCGACGGGGTCAAGCTGCACACCATAATCCTCATCCCTAAAGGCGCCACACACGCGGGCATGCTGCTCACGCGCACACCCTACAATGCGAAGGAGCTCACCAGTCACAGCCCTAGCGGTCATCTGGGGTCCATGCTGGAAGGCTACGACAACGCGACCGACGTGATCGTCGAGGATGGCTACATCCGCGTCATGCAGGACGTGCGCGGTAAGTATGGCTCAGAGGGCGATTACGTCATGAACCGCCCCGTCCACGGCCCGCAGAATCCGACGCCGGTCGATGATGCCACCGACACCTATGACACCATTGACTGGCTGGTGAAAAACGTGCCTGAGAGTAACGGCAAGGTCGGCACGCTCGGCATCTCCTATGACGGTTTTGAGCCGCTCATGGCGCTGGTGCATCCGCACCCGGCGCTCAAGGTGTCAGTGCCGATGAATCCGATGGTGGATGGCTGGATGGGCGATGACTGGTTTCACAACGGCGCGTTTCGCCAGCAAAACCTATCGTACATTTACGAGCAAGTCGCTACCCGCGACAACACCATCAAATGGTGGTCAAGCTATCACGACGAATATGACCTGTTCATGCAGGCCGGTTCCGCCGGCGAACTCGCCCGCCGCCACGGCATGCAGCAGCTGGGATTCTGGAACAAACTGCTCGCGCATCCTGCGTACGACGCTTTCTGGAGCGAGCAGGCGGTCGACAAGGTGCTCGCCGCGCAGCCGCTGCAGGTGCCGGTCATGCTGGTGCACAGCCTGTGGGATCAGGAGGACAGCT
>Ga0182018_10005402_pt1 | contig 10300 bp, 10 predicted proteins | sample 812P2MmetaG_FD_120490 | JGI IMG/M metagenome (GOLD analysis project Ga0182018, IMG submission 120490) | Permafrost microbial communities from Stordalen Mire, Sweden - 812P2M metaG | ecosystem: Environmental > Terrestrial > Soil > Wetlands > Permafrost | place: Sweden: Stordalen | collected... | reverse complement strand
GCGCGTCGCTTCCTCGACGATGCCGGAAGCGCTGGCGACCTGCCCGCCGATGTCGGCGATCGAGGCGGAAAGCTCTTCGATCGCCGACGCGACGCTGGTTGCGCTTGCAGTGGTGTCCGCCGCGGCCTTGCGGGCGTGGCGATGCGATTCGTCCAGCACCACCGACATGCCGCGCGCGAAGGTTTCGAGCTCCGTGGCCGAATGTCCGAGCGAAGCGGCGATGGCGAGGATGTCTCGTTCGAACGCCACTGCGACCGCTTCCAGCGCCGCGGATTTTTCCGCCTGCGCCCGCTTGCGCTCGGCGGCACGCGCGCGCTCGGCGTCGCGCAAAGCCATGGCATTGTCGCGGAACACGGCGACCGCGCGCGCCATGGCGCCGATCTCGTCGGCACGCCGGCTGCCGTCGATGGGAACGCCGAGATCGCCGCCGGCCATCTGCGTCATCGTCCGCGCCATGCGCCGCAACGGCCGGGTGATGAAAAGTTGCGTCAGCAGGAATGCGCCGACGAGCGCCGCCGCGGTGCCGCCGGTGAGGATGCCGACAGTCGTGCGGTACATCCAGGCGCTGCGTTCGGCCACTTTCCCCTCGGTGCTGCGCGCGTTGGCACCGAGGACGTTGATCAACCGATCCATGTGACCCGTGACGTCGTCGCGCGCGGGATCGAACTTGAAATCCACGATGCGCTTGGCCTGGTACCATTCGCCCGCCTTCACCGCGCTTTTGACATCGCCGGCAATGCCGTGCGCAAGCTCCAGCTTGTCGAAAATGCGCCGGACGTCGGCGTTCGCGGCGGGGTCGTCGGTCAGCACGTTGTTCAGCGAGCGTTTGGCGGCGTTGTATTGTCCCTCGATCTCCTCGGCGGCTTCCTTGGCTTGGTCGGGATCCGAGGCGGAATGAATCTTGTAAGTGGCGACACCGAACGATTCGATAGCCGCCTTGGCTTCGGCGAGCGCCAGCCGCGCCGGCGCGAAGTGCCGCGTCACCACAGCGTTGAGCCGGTCGAGCTCGTCGAGCCGCTGCAGGCAGAACCAGTTGGCGGCGATCGACAAAAGGCCCAGTGCCGCGATAAGCAACACGGCTTTCATCGCGATCGGCAGATGGAGCGAATTCAGCTTGAGCATGGCGGCGGCGAGGGGGCTTTCGGATGCGACTTTCTACGTAACAAGTGTTCCCATCCGCTTAACGACGCGGTTACGCTGCTGTAAGCTGACCGTCACAAATCATCACGCGTGAGTCGCCCGGGAATCGGAAAAGACCGATGCGCCAATACCTCGATCTGATGGAGCGCGTACTTACCGAAGGCGTCGAGAAGCGCGACCGCACCGGCATCGGCACCCGCTCAATCTTTGGGCATCAGATACGCTTCGATCTGACGCGCGGCTTTCCGCTGCTCACCACCAAGAAGTTGCATCTCAAATCCATCGTCTACGAGTTGCTGTGGTTTTTGCGCGGCGACACCAACGTCAAATATCTCGACGACCACGGCGTCACCATCTGGGATGATTGGGCCGACGAGAATGGCGATCTCGGTCCGGTCTACGGCCGGCAATGGCGCTCGTGGCCGACGCCGGGCGGCGGCGGCATCGACCAGATCGCCAACGTCATCGCCGAAATCCGCGGCAACCCCAATTCGCGCCGGCTGATCGTGACCGCCTGGAATCCGGCGGAGAACGATCTCATGGCGCTGTCGCCATGCCACTGCCTGTTTCAGTTCAATGTCGCCGACGGCGCGCTATCATGTCAGCTTTATCAGCGCTCGGCCGACGTCTTTCTCGGCGTGCCGTTCAACATCGCCTCCTACGCGCTGCTGACACTGATGGTCGCGCAAGTGACCGGGCTCAAGTCCGGCGCCTTCATCCACAGCTTCGGCGACGCGCACCTTTATCTTAATCATCTCGAGCAGGCGCGGCTGCAACTGACCCGCAGCCCGCGCCCATTGCCAACGCTGCGGCTCAATCCCGCGGTGAAGGATCTGTTCGCGTTCCGCTACGAGGATTTCTCGCTCGAAGGCTACGAGCCGCACCCGCACATCAAGGCCGCCGTGGCGGTGTGATGGCTAATGAACGGACACTCTTTCAGCGTCTCGCCGAACTCCGGCTCCTTGAGGCAAAGCTATTGTTTCGGGAGCGTCAGTCGTCGGGCGCCTATTACTTGGCCGGATATGCAATCGAATGCGCCCTTATGGCCATCATTGCTGCACAGTTTCGAGCGAATGAGATTCCCGACAAGGCATTGGTAAACCGCGTCTACACGCACGACCTCGCAGATTTGGTTCGGCTGGCAGGTCTGGAATCGCAGCTAGATGCCGCACGCCAAAGCGATCCCGACCTTGATCGACGATGGTCGGTCGTCAAAAATTGGAACGAACAGGCTCGCTATAGCACTTGGACTGAGGAGCAGGCTGCAGCTATTATCGACGCAATTGATGGCGACGGCCATGCGGAAGGACTTTATAAATGGCTGACCGCGAGCTGGTAGAGCGAAAACTCGAAGTCTCAAGAGAGCTGACCAAGCAACTAACGTCTGATGGGGCGCCGTTGCTTGCTGCGTATTGGGAGTGGGGGCAAGAGAAAGAGCGCTGGATTTTCTACCTTGTTCCAAAGTCCGCCCAGCACGAGAGCGAATTGGTCCGTTCAGCTTCGAAAATAATGATTACCCAGCCCTATCGCACTGTGTTTTCACTTTCAGATGTCTTTGTAGACGCTAGCCAGATTGAGCGAGCCCGCGCCATCGGTGCTTTTCTTCGTAGCCCTGAGGACTTGGGACGGCAATTCGATACTACTTTTACCGGCGGATACTACTTTGAAAGTGTCTTAGTCGTTTACGTTGCGCCCGAGTTGCGGAAGGCGCACTACGCAGCATAATAAATCATCTCTCCGGACGATTGTGTGCCGAACATCCTCCTCGTCGCCGCGGTGTCTGAGAACGGCGTGATCGGCCGCGGCAATGCGCTGCCGTGGCGGCTGAAATCGGACATGCGGCATTTCCGCGCCGTCACCATGGGCAAGCCCGTTGTGATGGGGCGCAAGACATTTCTCTCGATCGGCAAGCCGCTGCCGGGCCGCACCACCATCGCCGTGAGCCGCGACCGCGGATTCGCCGCGCCGGGCATTGTCGTGGCGCCGAGCCTCGATGCCGCTTTCGCCGCGGCCCGCGGCGAGGCGCTGCGCCGAGCGACCGACGCAATCATTGTCGCCGGCGGCGCCGACATTTACGCCCAGGCTTTGCCTCTGGCCGCGCGCCTTGTCATTACCTATATCCACGCCGCGGTCGAAGGAGACGCATTCTTTCCAGCGATCGATGGGAGAGTTTGGCGCGAAATCGCCCGCGATGAACACGCAGCTGCGGCCGGCGACGAAGCGGCTTTTGCCTTCGTTACATATGAACGCGTGCCACCCGCCTCGTCCGCGGCGGGCGCCGCGTTGTAAGGGTTGGAACGCTCCCCTATAACCCCCCGGAATGCGAAGCCGGCGACACGCCGGCGCTAGGAGAGATTTGATGCCGTGGAACAACCAGTCCGGCGGCGGCGGCGGTGGCCCCTGGGGCTCGGGATCGCGCGGCCCATGGGGCTCGGGACCGCAGCAATCGGGCGGCGGGTCGCGGCCGCCCGATCTTGAAGAATTCCTGCGCAGGAGCCAGGACCGGCTGCGTGGCCTTCTCCCCGGCAATCTCGGCAGCCGCGGCATCGCGCTCATTGCGTTGGCGGCGGTGGTGCTCTGGGGCTTTTCCGGCTTCTTCCGCGTCGAGCCCGACGAGCTAGGCGTCGTGCTGCGGTTCGGCAAGTTCGTCCGTGAGGTGCAACCCGGGCTCAACTATCACCTGCCCTATCCGATCGAGACCGCGCTCACACCGCCGGCTTTGCGCGTCAACAAGACCGATGTCGGCATCCGTGCCGTCGAAGACATCCGCCGGGGTACCTCGGTGCGCGACCTGCCGGAGGAAAGTTTGATGCTGACCGGCGACGAGAACATCGTCGACGTCGATTTCTCGGTGCTATGGCGCGTCATGCCGAGCCGGGTCAGCGACTATCTGTTCAACATCCAGGTCCCCGAGGGCACCGTGAAGGCCGTCGCCGAAAGCGCGATGCGCGAGGTGATCGGACGCTCGACCATCCAGCCGGTCTTGACCGGCGCGCGGCAGACCATCGAAACCGCGGTGCAGGAGCTGATGCAGAAGACGCTCGACAATTACGGCGCCGGCATTCTGATCCAGCAGGTGCAGCTGCAGAAGGTCGACCCACCGACCCAGGTCATCGACTCGTTCCGCGACGTGCAGGCGGCGCGCTCGGACCTCGAGCGCGCGCAGAACGAAGCGCAGACCTACGCCAACCGCGTCGTCCCGGAAGCGCGCGGCCGCGCCGCCAAGATCACCCAGGACGCCGAAGCCTATCGCGAGCAGACCGTCGCCGAGGCCAAGGGCGAGACCTCGCGCTTCCTGCAGATCTACGACCAATACATAAAAGCGCCCGGCGTGACCCGCGAGCGCATGTATCTGGAGACTATGGAACGCATCCTCGGCGAGAACAGCAAGACGATCATCGACACCGGCCCGCAGGCCGGCCCGGGGGTCGTGCCCTACCTGCCGCTCACCGAGTTGCCGCCGCGCCAGCCGCCGACCAAAGCCCCGTCATCGGGAGGCAATCCATGAAGCTCGGCCTTACCGGCGGCGCGGTCGCCGTTCTCCTGCTGATAGCTGTCATCCTCGGCTACAGCACGTTTTTTACCGTGAGCCAGACCCAACAGGCCTTGGTGGTGCGGCTTGGCAAGCCCGTGCACGTCATCACCGAGCCCGGACTGAGCGTGAAAGTGCCGTTCATCGACAGCGTGATCTATATCGACAAGCGCATTCTCAACATCGAAACGCCGGCGCAGGAGGTGATCGCCTCGAGCCAGGACAATTCGAAATCCGGCGTCGACCAGGCCGGCGAACGGCTCGTGGTCGATACCTTCGCACGCTACCGCATCACCGATCCGCTCAAGTATTATCAGACCGTCGGGCCCGCCGGCGCCGATGCGCAACTCGCGATCCTGCTTAATTCGGCGACGCGTCGCGTACTTGGCGCGGCTACCCTCGCGGACGTCGTGCGCAACAAGCGCGACGAGCTGATGGCGAAGATGCGCACCCAGCTCGATCACGAGGCTCAGCAATACGGCATTCAGATTATCGACGTGCGCATCCGCCGCGCCGATTTGCCGGAACAGAACAGTCAAGCCGTTTATCAGCGCATGCAGACCGAGCGGCAGCGCGAGGCCGCCGAGTTCCGCGCCCAAGGCAGCCAGAAGGCTCAGGAAATTCGCGCCAGGGCCGACCGCGACGTAACCGTTCTGCTGGCCGACGCGACATCCCAGGCCGAACAGATCCGCGGCCAGGGCGACAGCGAGCGCAACCGCATCTTTGCCGACGCCTACAATCGCGATCAGGACTTCTTCGCCTTCTACCGTTCCATGCAGGCCTACGAAAAAAGCATGCAGCGCGGCGATACGCGCATGGTTCTCAAACCGGATACGGATTTCTTCCGCTTTTTCTCCAATCCGTCGGGCCAGGCGCCGCCGGAACCTTCGGCAGCGCCCACTCCGCAAGCCTCGACTCCGTCCACGGCGCCGGGCCCGAAATAGTTCCCGGCGAACGGCTGCGCCACGCTAGCGGATTCCGCGTTCATGTCCGACTTCCTCGTCGCGATCGGCCTGTTCTTCGCGATCGAGGGAATACTTTTCGCCGCGTTCCCGCTCGGCGCCAAACGCGCCATAGCTGCTGCGCTCGATATGCCGGATGGCCGGTTACGCATCGCCGGTATCGTTTCGGCGTTGGTCGGCGTCGTCATCGTCTGGCTGGTGCGGCACTGAGCGGTGTACTAGTAATGAGTCGCTTTTCCGCCCCAATCCGGTCCCTAATTGCTGACTTAATCCTTTCAGGAGCAGAGACATCCATGTCTTGCTTGTTTAAGACTCACCATCTCCCCCGGTTTGTGCGGCACGGCTCGGTAGCCGCCGCGCTGGCGGCGGCGATCGTCGTCCTGCCGGCTTGGACTGCCGCAGCGCGAGGACCCGAGAACATCGCGGACGTCGCCGAACAGGTGATCGACGCCGTGGTCAATATTTCGACTTCGCAAAAGGTCGACGCGCGCATGGGCAACATGCCTGACCTGCCGCCGGGTTCGCCGATGGAGGAATTTTTCGATGAATTCTTCAAGAACCGCCGCGGCCAAGGGGGACCAGGCGACCAGGATCACACTCCGCGACGCGTCAACTCACTCGGTTCGGGCTTCATCATCGATACATCCGGCCTGGTCGTGACCAACAATCACGTCATCGCCGACGCCGACGAGATCAACGTCATCCTCAACGACGGCACCAAGATTCCGGCCGAGCTGGTCGGCAAGGATTCAAAGAGCGATCTTGCGTTGCTGCGCGTGCATTCCGACAAACCACTCAAGGCGGTGAAGTTCGGCGTTTCCGACAAGCTGCGGCTCGGCGAATGGGTCATCGCCATCGGTAACCCGTTCAGTCTCGGCGGCACGGTGACCGCCGGTATCGTCTCAGCGCGCAACCGCGACATCAATTCCGGCCCCTATGACAATTACATCCAGACCGACGCCGCCATCAACCGCGGCAATTCCGGCGGCCCGCTGTTCAACCTCAACGGTGAAGTGATCGGCGTCAATACGGCGATCATCTCGCCCTCCGGCGGCTCGATCGGTATCGGCTTCGCGGTGCCTTCGGATACCGTCGTCGCCGTTATCGACCAGCTCCGGCAATACGGCGAGACGCGTCGCGGGTGGCTCGGCGTGCGCATCCAGCAGGTCACCGACGACATCGCCGAGAGCCTGAACATCAAGCCGCCGCACGGCGCGCTCGTTGCCGGCGTCGACGACAAGGGACCGGCGAAGCCGGGCGGCATCGAACCGGGCGACGTAGTCGTGAAATTCGACGGTCATGACGTCAAGGAGATGCATGACCTGCCGCGCATCGTTGCCGACACGCCGGTCGGCAAGCAGGTCGAGGTCGTCGTTATTCGCAAGGGTAAGGAAGAAACCCACACCATCAAGATCGGCCGCCTCGAAGACGGGGAAAAACAGGCGGCTGCAGATGCCGGCAAGGACAATGCGCCGGCGCAGAAGTCCGTCGTGCAAAAGACGCTGGGGCTCGAGCTTTCCAGCTTGTCCGACGATCTGCGCAAAAAATTCAAGGTACGCGACACCGTCAAGGGCGTGCTCGTCACCGGGGTCGATTCCAGCGTCTCGTCCGGCGCGCCCGATAAGCGGCTTGCGCCGGGCGACGTCATCGTCGAGGTGCAATACCAGAGCGTCGGCAATCCGGCCGATCTGCAGACCCGCATCGACCAGCTCAAGACGCAAGGTAAGAAAGTGGCGGTCCTGCTCGTCTCCAACGCCGACGGCGAAACCCGCTTCGTAGCGCTGAGCCTGCAATAGCAGGGGCGAATGGGGAATAGCGAGTGGTGGAGGCCGGCTGGTCGCCACTATTCGCTGTTTCGCCACTCTCTATTCGCCGCCGCATCTTCCCTCTTTTTTCGTCAACGTTTAGCGCCTATATTCCGTGAGCCGGCGCAAGCCGGATATGGCGATAAACGGGCGTCGTAATAAACCTTTCGGACCCGGGGGCAGTACCCGGCGACTCCACCAATTCCAGGGGTCAGGTAGCAGGAATCGGGCATCAATAGACCTAAGCAATCTTGATGCCTGATACCTGAGTAACTGATCCCTGCTTACGGGGTCGAAATAGGATCGACGAGGGCGTAAAGGGCGTGCTTTTGCTCGGCATGGTTCCGCCGTTATCGGGCCATTCCATAGTTGCCAACGACAACTATGCTCCGGTTGCTCTCGCCGCGTAAGCGGTGCGAAAAACCGATCTAAAGTCCTGACGTCTTAGCAGCGTCAGGCGGGGTTCGGAGGCACCTGGCAACAGAAGCCTCCACTTTCCAGGCATCAGTAATCAGTGGTCAGCGATCAGAAGTTGGGGGACAGAAGTGACCTGGACCACTATGATTCGCTGCTTATCTGACTAATGACACCTGATCTCCGAGTCCTGACACCTGACCTTTGATTCCTGACATGGCGACCGATCACATTCGCTACGACATTCTCGCGCAAGCGGCGTTGCGCGGAGTTGTGCGCACCGTGCTCGCGGACGCGGCGAAGAAGGGCCTGCCCGGCGAGCACCATTTCAAGATCACCTTCAACACCACCGCGCCCGGCGTGCGGCTTTCCGACCGGATGCGTGCGCGCTATCCGCAGGACATGACCATCGTGCTGCAGCATCAATTCTGGGACTTGGGCGTAACCGAACAGACTTTCGAAGTCGGCCTGTCGTTCGGCGGGGTTCCGGAACGGGTGCTGGTGCCGTTCGATGCCGTGACCGCTTTCTTCGATCCGGCGGTGCAGTTCGGCTTTCAATTCGAGACCATCGAAGGCGAAGCCGCGGCCGGCGCCAACGCCGGCCAGCCGTCGGCGGAAAGATCGACGGGGACCGTGACCCGCCTGTCGGCCGAAGAGAGCAAGCCGGACTCCTTGCCGGCCCCCTCGCCCGCCGCCGCGACAACGCCAGCCGCGCCGCCGCCCGATAGCGGCTCCAGCGGCGGTGGCGAGGTCGTGCGGCTTGATCGTTTCAGGAAGAAGTGAGGAAGGAAAAGGCCTCGAACACATTCCGAAGCGGTCGCCAATTCTTGAGCCTTTGAACTCCAAATGAAAACGCGCACCGAAACCGACTCGTTTGGGCCGATCGAAGTCCCCGCCGATCGCTATTGGGGGGCGCAGACCGAACGCTCGCGCAACAATTTCCGTATCGGCGTGGAGCTCATGCCGCACGCGATCATTCGGGCGCTCGCCATCGTCAAGCGCGCAGCGGCGGAAGCCAATCGCGAGCTTGGGTCGCTTGACGCGCGCCGCGCCAAGGCCATCGTCGCGGCCGCCGAGGAGATTATTGAAGGCAAGCTCGACGATCAGTTTCCTTTGGTCGTTTGGCAGACCGGCTCCGGCACCCAGACCAACATGAACGTCAACGAGGTGATCGCCAACCGCGCCAACGAGCGGCTCGGCGGCGGGCTCGGTTCGAAATCGCCGATCCATCCGAACGATCATGTCAACATGAGCCAATCGTCGAACGATTGCTTTCCGACCGCCATGCACATCGCGGCGGCGCAGGAGATCACGAAGCGGCTCATTCCGGCGTTGACGCATCTGCAGGCGGCGCTCGATGCCAAGACCAAGGCGTTCGCGTCCATCGTCAAGATCGGCCGCACCCATACACAGGATGCGACGCCGCTGACGCTCGGCCAGGAATTTTCCGGCTATGCGGCGCAGGTGAAGTCCGGCATCGCGCGCATCCGTTCGGGGCTGAAGGAACTCTACCCGCTGGCGCAAGGCGGCACGGCGGTCGGTACCGGGCTCAATGCCAAGCGCCAATTCGCCAAGCTGTTCGCCAAGAAGGTCGCCGCGGACACCGGCCTGCCCTTCGTCACCGCACCCAACAAATTCGAAGCGCTCGCCTCACACGGCGCACTGGTCTTTGCTCACGGGGCGCTCAGCGCGCTCGCCGCGGATCTGTTCAAGATCGCCAATGACATTCGCTTTCTCGGGTCCGGTCCGCGCTCGGGCTTAGGCGAATTGATCCTGCCGGCGAACGAGCCCGGTTCGTCCATTATGCCCGGCAAGGTCAATCCGACCCAATGCGAAGCGCTGACCATGGTCTGCTGCCGCGTTTTCGGCAACGAGACCACGATCGCCGTGGCGGCAAGTCAAGGCCACTTCGAGCTCAATGTCTATAAGCCGGTCATTGCCTACGCGGCGCTGCAATCGATCCGGCTCCTGGCCGATGCGGCCGTCTCGTTCACCGACCATTGCATCGTCGATATCCGCGCCAACGAGCCGCGCATTCGCGAGCTGATGGAGCGCTCGCTCATGCTCGTCACGGCGCTCGCGCCGCGCATCGGCTACGACAAGGCGGCGAAAATCGCCAAGTCGGCACTCGCCAATGGCACGACGTTGCGTGAAGAGGCCATCAAGCTCGGATTCGTATCGGGCAAGGAATTCGACCGCCTGGTGCGGCCGGCGCGCATGACCCGGCCGGATTCTTGATCGACGCTCGATAACGGCTTCGTGTCTGTTTGCGGTCATCGAGTCGGCGTAATTCTCCCAGATCAAACCAAAGGCCGGAGTGGCCAAGCCAACATCTACTTACCGGTGGGCTTTACATGGTCGACCTCGTCAATCTCCGCACGGCGCGCAAACAGGCCAAGCGACGACAGGCAGCGCAGAAGGCCGCCTCCAACCGGCGGGTGCATGGG
>Ga0182018_10005400_pt1 | contig 10302 bp, 7 predicted proteins | sample 812P2MmetaG_FD_120490 | JGI IMG/M metagenome (GOLD analysis project Ga0182018, IMG submission 120490) | Permafrost microbial communities from Stordalen Mire, Sweden - 812P2M metaG | ecosystem: Environmental > Terrestrial > Soil > Wetlands > Permafrost | place: Sweden: Stordalen | collected... | reverse complement strand
TCTGCTGCATTTTGTTCTCGGGACGCTCTTGCGCAGACAAGATCGGCTCGACGAAGCGCTGGACGAATTTACCGAATCTTCGCAACTGATGCCCGGTTTCCCGGAAACGCATGACCAGCTTTCTTACTTGTTTTACCGCAACGACAATTCCGACGACGCCCTGGCGGAAGCACGCACGGCACTCAGCATGGATCCTGCCAACGCCGAGGCCTATCGCGACCTTGGGCTCGCACTCTATGCCGACGGAAACCATGAGGCTGCTCTGCACGCCTTCAATGAAGCGCTGGCACGCGAACCCGAGGGGTCGCCGGCCGATGCTGACGTCTATCTCGACATGGGCATCACCTACCGCGATCAAGGAGATCCGCGGCGGGCCGCCATCGCCTATCGCCATGCTCTCAGCCTGCGCTCCGACTTCTGGGAGGCGCACAGCAATCTGGGCACCGTTCTCCACGACCAGGGGAAACTGGATGAAGCGGTTGCGGAGTATCGCGCCGCCAAGCGCCTCAAGCCGGACGAGGCCAGTGTGCGAAATAATCTCGGTAATACCTATTGCGATAAGCAAGATTTCGATAGCGCCATCGCGGAGTTCACCGACCTCTACCGTCAAACCCCGGAGTGGGAGGGCGGTCACAATTGCCTCGCCCGCGCCTACATGTCAAAACGCGATTATCCTTCGGCGATTCGCGAACTGCACGCTGCCATCGCCGCCAATCCCGCAGGCGCCGCTGAATACCGCGTTTTAGGCCAGGCGCTGCTGCTTTCTGGAAAAGACCAGGAAGCGCTGGATGTGCTGCGCAAAGCGGTGGCGCTCAATCCCGAGTCGGGGCTGGGCCACCGTTATCTTGGAACCGCGCTGGTGAACAACCAACAGATGGCGGACGCGGAAAAGGAGTTTCGCGAGGCCCTGCGCCTTGAGCCGAGCGCCGAGAACCACTATTCACTCGCCGCCTGCCTGATGGCTCTGGATCAATATGAAGAAGCTCTCGGCGAGCTTGAGGTCGCCTCGCGAATGGATCCGAGCCAGAACCTCTACCGGGCCCGCATGCAGGAAGTGGTACGGCTGCTTACCACGTCGAAGTGATCATCTTTGTTACCTTTGCCATGCACCGACGTGCATTTCGTCCAGGAATGAATCGACCTAGAATTATGTCAGGAAAACGCGGTGCCTGAAGCGCCGCAGGGGTGATTCTCCGACTATGGAAACCACTGGCGCCAAACCAGCCCGGGAAAAGGCCGTCAACGCAGCCGCGCTCTCCGCCCCAACACGCCAAGCACCGCCGCCAGCGCTCGCGCCTGAGGTGCAACCGGTTACGGGAGGCAAAGCCGTCGGCTACGGTCTGCCATGCTCGCGCTGCAAAGCTTACTATCCAGCAGACATGCATGCTTGTCCGATCTGCAAGTCGACGGAGCGTGTTACGCCCACGGTGCCAGTGCCGCAGGCCGCTGTTCCCGCTGCTGCACCGACTGCAACCGGAGTGCAAATCGACGACGACCGCGAGCGGTTCCTGAAAGAACTCAAGTCGCAGGCTTTTGCGTCGCATACACAAATCAATGCTGCGGCGACCTTCCGTTGCGTCCTCAGTCATCAGCACAGCGGAGCCACCGAACCGGCCGCCGTCTGTCATAGCTGTTATAGCGAGGTGCGTCAACAGGCCGACCGAATGGAAGCCGCTCTGCACATGGACGCGAAGGAAGCGGCGAAGCTTGTCTACGATGCGGTTTGGGCCGATACCTCCGACCCCAACAGCACCTATCTGAACGCTGCCACTGCACTGCTTTCGGAGTTGCGCAAACGCGCTGGCATCGGCCTGTTGCTTGGCGCTAATCAACCTCAGGCCCACTAGTGAGCCGGGGCGCTGCAAAGACAAAGACTAAAAGATCGGTGCGAAGATCGGGCGTTTCGTCCCGCCTCTAATCCTCTCCAGTTGTTTCCCTCCAGTTGCAACTTTTCCGTTGGTTCTCCATCCTATTGGTGGAGACACAATATGACTGAAAACATCGTTAGCGAGAAGATCGGCGAGAAGATCGGCGGCGAGAAAACCGGTGACAAGATCACCAAGACCGATGCCGAATGGAGGGAGCAGCTCACCCCGGAGCAGTATCAGGTCGCCCGCAGTTGTGGCACCGAGCGTGCTTTCAGCGGCCAGTACTGGAACAAGCACGACGATGGGAGCTACCATTGCGTTTGCTGTGGGACGCTGCTCTTTGGTTCGGATACGAAATTTGATTCGGGGACGGGGTGGCCGAGTTTTTATGAAGCCGCAGACCGCAAGAACATCAATGAAATCCGCGACACCAGCTATGGCATGACCCGCATCGAGGCACGTTGCGCCAAGTGCGATGCGCATTTGGGTCACGTGTTTCCGGACGGTCCGGGCCCGACGGGGCTGCGCTACTGCATGAACTCGGCTTCGCTCGACTTCAAGCCGAAGCAGTAAGAGGGTCAGAAGCAAAGAAAAAATAAAAGCAGAAAAATGGAGTGCGGGGCAGGTTCGCCTGGCACTCCATTGCCTTTTGCAAAATGCTTGTTGCAAAAACTTGATCTGAATTTAGGCGTTGCCGGCTGTCGCGGCCACGGCTTTGGGCGGTTCCGGCTTGTTCTGGGCGTTGGTCTGCGTTTGGTTCCCTTGCGACTGCGTTTTCTGGTCTTTCTTTTCCGGGTTTCGCACTTCGATGCCGCCTCTGAGGATGGCGCCTTCTTCGACACTGATGCGATGCGTGATCACGTCGCCCGCCAGCACGCCTTCGTTGCGGATATCGAGACGGTCCGTGCAATCAACGTTGCCTTGTACCTTGCCCATGATCACAACTTCTTTTGCGGTAATGTTCGCAGCGACGTTTCCGCTGCGGCCGATGGTAACGCGATTGTCGGGAAAGCTGATGCTGCCTTCGACGCGGCCATCAATGAAAAGTGACTCCGCGCCACTCAGTTCACCTTTGATGACGAGCGAACGTCCGATGTGGGCCTGATCCATGGGTGAGGTGGCCGGCTTGACCGGAGCGTAGCTGTTGGCGGGAGCTGCGGTTGGAGTGTACTTCGGTTCCGGAGACTGCAACATGAATAAACCTCACTTGAGTTCCGCATCGCAATTGGTTTTGCGGGGGCGGTTGATAGTCTTCGAATCACAGTTTTCAACGGCAATTTCAAACGCCAGTTTCAAACGGTAAAAAGAGAATGGCACGAAAAGACGTATTACGACAGGTTACCGAAGTGTGGAGAAAGGCAGCGATGAGGGCTAAAGCGCTGGAGCAGAACAGCACAGCTTTGCGATTGGCCTTTTGCGCTGCAAGTTCACGATGGAATTTCCCAGCCTTCATCTTTCATCTTCCGATTCGTCCAATGCTGTAGTTTCTCGAAGAGGGCCGGTTCGATCACCACAAATCGCAGGCCGGCTCTGCCTCCGGCATCGGCCCACACCAGGCGGCCTTTCGCGTGGATCACGGTTTCACTGTCGGGCAACAGGAAGCTGACATCGACCAATCCGGCAAAACCGCCGGGATCGGCCACGGCGTCGAGTCCCATTCCTCCTGTGCTCAGGTTGACGGCTTGTACCTGGAGCTCCTTGCCATGCGCATTCTTCAGAGTGACGGAGACATTGACTTTGGCGCGAAAGAACTTCTGCTGGTCTTCGCTGATGAAGCCGAGTTTCGATCCGTCGCCCGAGGTCACATCGATCTCGTATTCCCGCAGTTTGCGGCTCAGGGTGCGGCGGGAGATTCCCAGCCGCTCGGCAGCCTGCGCACGATGCCCGCCAGTTTGCTCGAGAGCACGAATGATCATCTGTTCTTCCATGTTTTCGAGATTGCCGAGCGGTACCGCACCGGTGGCGCGGACTGGGGCGGCGAGTTCGCCGCGCAATGCGGCCACGACCTCGGCACCGGTAATTTGCGGATCTTCCGTTGCCATCGCCAGTTTTGCGACCAGGTTCCTCAACTCGCGAATGTTGCCTGGCCAGGAATGCCCTTGCAGTGATGCCAGCGCATCCCGAGTAAAGGTTTTTTCCGTTGCCTTGAGCGACAGAAAATACCGGGCCAGCGCGGCAATATCTTCGGGGCGCTCGCGCAGCGGCGGCACGCGTAACTGGAATTGGCTGAGACGGTGGAAAAGATCTTTGCGGAAACGTCCTTCTTGCACCGCGAGTTCAAGATCCTGATTGGTAGCGGCAACGACGCGGACGTCGACGGTAATCTTACGATGTCCGCCAAGACGGTAGTACGGCGCGCCATCCAGCACGCGCAATAACTTCACCTGGATTTGCGGCTGCAATTCGCCAATTTCGTCGAGGAAGATGGTGCTCTTGTCGGCCAGTTCAAACAAGCCGGGCTTGGAAGAATCGGCGCCGCTGAACGCGCCCTTCTCGTAGCCGAACAGTTCGCTTTCCACCAGATGCTCGGGCAGGGCGGCGCAATTGATATCGACCAGGTTCTTAGTATGCCGATAGGACGACTCGTGAATGGTGCGCGCAACCAACTCCTTGCCGGTGCCGGTCTCGCCGGTCACGAGCACGGTTTCCGTGTGCCCCGCCACGCGGTCAACCATGCCCATGAACTTGTGCATGATCGGACTGGCAATCAGGAATTGCGTGCCGTCGATTTCACGCCTCGCCAGTGGAAGCGGCGCGCTCGCGGCGGATGAATGCTCGCCAACCACCTCACCGTCGTGGTTGCTTTCGACGGCAAATCCGAGAATGCTCGCGGGAGCGGAATTGGCGTCGCGCAGAACGGTCAAACATAGATGAACCTTGACATCCGGGCCAGACTTCGTATGACATACCACGTCGGTCTCGAATTGTCCCTTTTCGAGAACTGAAGCGATTGCCTGCGAGACATATCCATTTTGCCCCGCGGCATGACAGAACTCGGTGATATTCCGGCCGACGAGATCTTGCGGTGCGAATCCAAATCGATCCACCGATTGGCTACAACTGCGAATGACTCCGTTCGGGTCAGTGGTGAAGATCGCGTCGCGAAACTGGTTGAGAGCTCCGGGCCGGTTGGCAGAGTGAAGAACCGCCTCAGCTTGCGGCGAACCATGTTGCAGCGAATCATGTTGCTCTGAATCATTGCAAGCCGGATTCCTGACGGCAGGTTTCGGCATGCTCCCGGCAGGCGGAGTCTTCGATGAAGTAGGCATTTTTCGTTATATCGCTAGCAATCGGGAATGTTCACCATTACTTCGCGACTGTTTGCGTCCACCGGCTTGCCATCGACTTCCGGCAATGCAAAGACTTGCTTCTAGATGCTGCCACAACCCCGGCCAGTTCGAGGGATTCTCGGCACGAACGGTCACACCGAAGTAACTACTTCGCCTGCGAACTACTACATGTGTAACTCGAGCTCCGCGTCGCATCTGGCGTCGTCAACCCGCGTGGAGTGGCAGTTACCTAGGTAAGTACCGGCTTCCTTAGACGGTCAACTAAGATTCGGTACAACGGGAGAACTGCGACTCGCAGCTGCGTCTGGCCTCGGATGTTGACCGGCGCCAAAGGCAATCGAGCCACTTTTAACATCACGGCAAAGAGCCGGGTGATGGCCAACTGAGCGCCGACGAATTTGGCGCCCACAACTATCGCAAGCTCAATGACGTGGCGGCGAAACAATCTCCCGCAGGGACGTGCAGTTGCACGCGAGTTGAGCAGAGACTGCGGTTCGGCCTATGTCCATTCGTGCAAGACTGTTTATCGGAGCCACGGCGGCGCTCGGAGCATGGGCGTTCGCATACTCCGTTTGGCACTGGCAAAGTGTCGATCTCAGTCGCTTTGTCTGCTACCTGCTGGTAGCGGTCCTTGCTTCGAGTCTCAAGATCCAGCTGCCCGGCCTTGACGGCACTATGTCCGTCAATTTCCTGTTCATCCTGCTGAGCCTGCTGGAACTGAACCTGCCGGAAACGCTTGTGCTTGGCTGCACGGCAACTCTGGCGCAATGTGTGCTCGGAACCAAGCAGAAGCTGGTTCCAATCAAGATTGTTTTCAACGTCTTCAGCATGATGGCGAATGCTATCGTGCTTTCTTACTTCGCCTATCACGATCTGCAACGAGTCCTCGGCGCGGGAACCTTGCCGCTGCTGGTGATCACGGCGCTGGTTTTCTTTGTGGCCAACACGGTTCCCGTTGCCGTGATCATCGCCATCACAGAAGGCAAGACACCGCACAAGGTCTGGGCGGAATGTCACTTCTGGTCGTTTCCGTTCTACATGGCCGGTGCGGCCATGGTGTTCGCGGTGGGCTTTCTGAGCAGACATGTGGGATGGCAGACCTCACTGCTTACGTTGCCGTTGGTGTACTGGGTCTATCGCTCGTATCACCTGTATCTCGCCAAGCTGGCGGCAGAAAAAAGGCAGGTGGAAATCGAGAAACGCAACGCCGAAGACGTGGCAGCGCTGCACTTGCGGACCATTGAATCACTGGCGCTCGCCATCGAGGCGAAGGACCACACCTCGCACCAGCATCTGCAGCGTGTGCGCGTATTCACGGATGCGGTCGCGAAGGAATTGGATCTTCCCGAAGACGAAGTCGAAGCGCTGCGCGCGGCGGCGTTGTTGCACGACATCGGCAAACTGGCCATTCCGGAACACATCATCAACAAACCGGGACGCCTGACGCCGGAAGAGTTTGAAAAAACGAAGATCCACACGATTGTAGGCGCCGAAATTTTGCAGCGTGTCGCTTTCCCGTATCCGGTTGCACCGATCGTTCGCTCGCACCACGAGCATTGGGACGGAACGGGCTATCCCGATGGGCTGAAAGGCGAGCAGATTCCCAAGGGTGCGCGAGTGCTGGCGGCGGTTGACTGCCTGGACGCGCTGGCATCGCATCGCTCCTATCGCGGCGCCATTTCGCTCGACGCCGCCATGGAAAAGGTCGCTTCGCAGTCGGGAACGGTGTTCGATCCGAAGGTTGTCGAGACCCTAAAGCGGCAGTACCGGGAACTGGAACTGCTAGCGCAATCGGATTCGACCGCGCCGGAGGACATGGCACTGCCGGTCGTTCCCTTGGAACCGAGCCTGGAACCGACCACTGCGTCGGAGTTGGCCGCTGCGGTTAGCGGATCGGCGAATGAAACAGACTTTCTTTCCTCGATCGCTTCGGCGCGCCAGGAAGCGCAGACGATGTTCGAGCTTAGCCAGGACTTAGGCAACTCTTTGAGCCTCGGCGAAACTCTCTCTGTACTCTCCGTGCGTCTGCGCAAGATGATTCCTTACGATTCGATGGCGGTCTTTCTGCTGAAGAACAACAGGCTCGTTCCCGAACTTGTCAGCGGAGATAACTTCCGACTGCTTTCATCCCTGACGATTAACGTTGGCGAAGGGTTATGCGGCTGGGTCGCCGAAAAACGCAAGCCCGTTATCAACGGCAACCCGGAAACCGAGGCCGGTTATATCGCGGACCCCGCGAAATTTACCACGCTCCGTTCCACCCTCGCCGTACCGCTCGAAGGAATCAATGGCGTAGTCGGTGTGCTCGCCATGTATCGTGCCGAACGCGAAGCTTTCTCGGCGGACCATCTGCGCATTCTGCTCGCCGTCAGCTCCAAGATTGCACTTTCGGTTGAGAATGCGCTCAAGTATCAGCAGGCGGAAGATTCGGCCACCACCGACTACCTGACGGGATTGCCGAATGCCCGCTCGCTGTTTGTCCATCTGTCGCGCGAGATCTCACGCTGCCGCCGCACCGCGACGTCGCTCGCTGTCATGGTCTGCGATCTGGATAACTTTAAGCAGATTAACGATCTTTATGGCCATCTCGAAGGCGACAATCTGCTCAAGGCGTTTGCGGCCAACCTGAAAGAAATATGCCGCGGATATGACTACGTCGCCCGTATGGGCGGCGATGAATTCGTGATCGTTGCTCCCGGGCTGAACCAGGAAGCGGCCAACGACAAGGCCAGCCGTCTGCATCAGTTGGCGGTTGAATCGGGCCGCAAGGTTTCGGGGCGTGACCTCGTCGGCCTCAGCGTGGGAACGGCATTCTGTCCGGACGATAGTTTTGACGTCGAGCGCCTTCTGGCCGAGGCCGATCGCCGCATGTACTCGATGAAAAAGCTGCATCACTCCGAGCCCACAACGGATCGCGATCCGAATTCCGCGGTTGCCCGCGCGCGCAGCACGACGGTGAACTAGGACAAACGGATGCGAAGCACATCACTGTCGAAGACCCTGTTCTGGAAAATCCTCCGCCAACTGAGTTCGATCGCGGCGCTGGTTCTGCTTGGCGGACTGCTTTCGGCCACGCTGGTGCGCCTGGCTCCGGGCTTCGATGCCGACGAACGGCAGCTCGATCCCAGCCTGAACGCCGAGAGCGTGCGTGCGCTGCACGAGGCACACGCGGGCGAACACAACATTCTCGGGTTTTACATTGGCTACCTTCGCGGAGCAATGCATGGCGATCTCGGTATTTCCCACGCGCTCGGGCAACCTGTCCAGAGCTTGCTGCGCGAGCGCTGGCCGGTCACCGTTCGCGTGGCGGGAATTGGACTGTTACTCGCGTGGCTAATGGGTATGACACTCGCCCTCACGGCGTGTCTTTGGCGATTCCCGGCTTACGAAGTTCTCGGCATTATGTTGAGCGGAGCTTTTCTCTGCATTCCCGCGGCGGTGTTGGCGCTGCTTTCAGTCATTCTCAACGCCCCCGGATACCTCGCCATCGCGCTGATTGTTTTTCCCAAGATCTACCGCTATTCACGCAACCTGCTTGCCAAGGCCTACGCTCTGCCGCACATCACGGCCGCCCGAGCCCGTGGAGTTGGCGAGATTCGCATTCTCGCCTGGCATGTGGTCCCGCTTGCCGGTCCGCAGATGATCGCACTGGCCGGCGTCACGATCAGCATCGCCCTCGGCGCGAGCATTCCGGTCGAATCTCTATGCGGACTGCCCGGAATCGGGCAACTGGCATGGCAAGCGGCGCTTTCGCGCGATCTTCCCTTGCTGGTCAATCTTACTGTGCTGGTTACACTCGTAACCTTGATGGCCAACTCCGCCGCGGATGTAATGAACTTTGCAATGAACTATTCGTTGAAGCCGCGTGAGGTATAGACGCGGCAGGACCGCTGCATGAATCTGGCCCGCAAGCTGGCGTGTATCGTGACACTCGTAGTGTGCACGATGTCGCTCGCCGCGAATTGGCTTGCGCCCGCAGGTTACGCTACGCAGTTTCGCGAGGCTCCCAGCGCGGCTCCATCTCGCCAACATTGGCTTGGCACCGATGAAGTCGGACGCGACCGCTTCGCTCGCGTGCTTTACGGCACGCGCATCTCTCTACTGCTCGCTCCCGCAGCGGCGCTGGTTTCGACCGCGTTGGCCGCGCTGGTCGGGGGGCTGGCCGGATATCTTGGCGGAACCTGGCTGCGCCTGGCCCGAGGCTTCACCGACCTGTTTCTCTCTTTGCCCTGGCTTTTCCTGCTGATTACCGTTCGCGCGCTTCTGCCGCTGAACGTTTCTCCGATCGTTTCAGTATTAATCACGTTTCTGATTCTGGGACTGCTCGGCTGGGCTGCGTCGGCACGTGTGCTTTCGACCAGCGCTGACGCTTTGCGCAACTCCGACTTCATTTTGCAGGCCCGAGCTTCGGGACTGCACGGTGCACGGCTGTTCCTGGTGCATGTTCTGCCTAACCTGAAGCCGGTTCTGTACGCGCAATTCTGGATCTCGATTCCGGTTTTCATCCTGAGTGAGGCGAACCTTGGCATCCTCGGCTTGGGCGTTGCCGAACCGCTGCCTTCGTGGGGAAGCCTGCTGCGCGAACTGGAAGGGATGATTTCCTTTCGCGAAGAACCTTGGCGGCTGGTGCCGTTGCTGCTGCTCGTCGTTGTGATGACGTCTTTCCAACTGCTTTTATCGAATGAGGAAGTGACCGCATGAAAATAAATGTGACTGGCCGACGGGCATGGTTTCAGGTTTTATTCGGGTTCGCGCTGTTTCTTGCTTTGGCATTGAGCTGCTTCGCGCAGAGCGGCGGCGAATTGCGCTTTTGTCTGCGCTCCGAACCGAAGACCTTCGATCCACTGCTGGTCGATGATGACGCGTCGCTTTCCATCCGTTACCTGACGGGAGGAGTGCTGGCACGCGTAAACCGGCACACGCAGGAGCTCGAGCCAGAACTGGCGGAATCATGGAAGGTATCGAAAGACGGCAAGCAGATTACGTTCAAACTGCGCCGTGGAGTTACGTTCTCCGACGGTAGTTCTTTTTCTGCCGAAGATGTTGCCTTCACCATGCAACGACTCATGGATCCTGCGCTCCATTCCTCGACCGGAGACGCGTTCCGCTCCGACAAGGGAACGGTCAGCACAAAGATCATTGCG